>Ga0137308_100089_pt1 | contig 160334 bp, 124 predicted proteins | sample Inofrocosms_June_FD_97181 | JGI IMG/M metagenome (GOLD analysis project Ga0137308, IMG submission 97181) | Mouse cecal microbial communities from Vienna, Austria - N-Acetylneuraminic and N-Acetylglucosamine D2O microcosms_June | ecosystem: Host-associated > Mammals > Digestive system > Large... | reverse complement strand
CACGGGTTGTCCCAAAGTCTGTTCAAGACATTTTTGCAACGTATTCTTTTGCTCTTCTGAGGCGTGCTCCATTGCAATATGATGACATGTTTTGATCCCCGTTATATTGGCACTGTGCCCGTATTCCCTGACTTTCCCGATATATGGCACCCTTTGGAATCCCCATATAGGGGTAGTATCATCCAATAATTCAAGTGCATCGAAGAAAAAGCCATTCGAACTAAACACGCCCCCTACATAAACATCTTTTTTGAGATACGGTTTTATTTTCAAGAGTTCCTCCCGATTGAGATATCCTGGCACAGTCACTACCACCAAATCGGCATCGGAAACCGCTTCCTTAGGAGAATCGGTTATAGCCATGATATGAGCCTTCTTGGGAGCTTCATTGAGATAATATAGAGAAATGTCGTGTTCCCATTTTTGCGGTCGTCGGGTCAGGACTGTTACATTGAAACCTTTTAGGGAGAACCAAGGTGCCAGCGCATGACATTGACCTCCACCTCCGCAAATACATATATTTTTAATTTCCATATTGTCAGTCAGGTATTCTTATGAGCGGAAAATGAAGGTTATGCTGCACATCCGTTATAATCAGATATTATGCATGGGGGGGGTAATATTCTGATTTTTAGTGTATTGCGTTTTACTTTCAAGCATGGATATTATTTTGTGAGCAAATAGCACGTCATGTAGTCCGAGTCCGATGTTATAGGCAATTATCCGCTCCTCATCATTTTCCCTGCCAGGAACTTCATTTAATAACACCTTGCCGAACTCATTAAACGATTTAAAACGATTGAAATATTGAAAACCTGCAATTTGGTTTGTATCATCGCCAAACACTTTATCAAACACCAGGTCGCAATTTTGAAACCCACGTGTATGGATAGGAACCAATAAACATCCTTTTTTGAAAAGCGATGTATCGTTAACAAGAAGGGCAGGAGCCTGCGTGATAGCCGATGTGATTACATCTGCATCCCGAACCAAATCCTCTATATTGAACACTATCTCAAAGGTAACATTTGAATAGTGAGAATGAGATTTGACAAATCGTTCTGCGTGGTCTTTATAATGCAGCAGCCGAACTGTTATATCCCTATCCTGATTAATCGCTAAAAAGCATTCCAATGCCGCCGTACCCGCACATCCTAGACCCATGAATGAGTATATTTTTGCACCGGCGTGCTGAAACGTTTTAATTGCAAGAGCCGCAACACCTCCTGTGCGCCAGGGGGTAATCCAGTCACAGTCAATATTAGCCAAAAAGTCTCCATTATTCGCATCACATAGCATCATATAGCTTTTAACAGAAGGATGGGCACAAGCGAAACGCGATGCGTTCTTACAGCCAAACACTCCTATTTCGGGTGGAAGCAGGCATGGCATGGTCATGAAGAAATCCAAACTGTCAGGAAGATGTATCGCGGTTTTTGCAGGCATCTGGCTTCGGTATTTCATTTTAAAGCCTTCATCTACCCATTCTACACATTGTAGGGGGGTAATCCCTAAATCTTCTATCTGTTTTTTAGTAATAAAAATCATAATGTATGTAGAATTTTAATGATTTTGTCGTTATCCTCCTTTGAACGCACAGCGAGGCGTACGAGGTTGCGACCATTCATATTCTTTTTGCGGCCGCAGTTGCTGATAAGCACATCGTATCCGAGAAGTATGTGGGTCAGCTCGGTAGATGTGTAGCGGTCGGTTATTTCGCATAGGAAATAATTGGCCTGTGAGGGCATTACATGTAAATATGGGATATCTTTCAGCAGCCCATAGAAGCGCTCGCGTTCTTCTACAAATTGACGGCATGCCTTACGATAATCCTCCTCATATTTGCCATAAATCTGCATATAGAATTCTCCGAATGAATTGATGTTCCATATTGCGACATCTTTTTTCATACGTGCAATGGTTTCAGTATCAGAAGTGGCAAACACGCCAAGGCGTATGCCGGGCACACCATAGCTTTTGCTAATCGACTTCATTACGCTCAGATTCGGATATGCTGTAAGGATGTCGTTGACAAGGAGTGTGTTATGCTCATACCCTTCGGAGAAATCTACGAAGCTTTCATCCACGAGTATCGCGATGTCGTGTTGGTGGCACCATTGCACGAGCCTTATCAAGTCGTCAAGAGGGATAAAGTTCCCCGATGGATTATCCGGATTTATAAGCAGAAGGAGGTCAATCGGATTTGCCGAATAAAATTCGATAAGGTCATCGGTTGTATAGCGGAAATCAGGTTTCTGCGATATGAACGGAACTATTTCCGCCTCAGTCCAACGGTTGGGATATTCGTCGAATGTAGGATAAATTATCCCTATTCGGTCATGTGCATGTTTCTCAGTAAATGATTTTATTAGTTCTGCGGCGCCATTTCCCACCAATATGTATTGTTGGCGTATGTCGAAATATTTGGCCGCTAACAGGGAATTGACCTGTTGGCCTGATGGATATTCTGAAAGAAGCGTGTCAAAATTCGCACGCATCTCGTCTTTGAGTCTTTTTGGAGGGAAAAACGGGTTTACAAGATAACAATAATCAAGGAGTGACGGGAAACGCCAGTAACCACCGTAACGTTTATGATATTCGTGATATCGCACATCGTCCTGCGAGAATATGGCCGAGGCGATATCAAGATCCTGTATGTCATCTATTTCATACCATTTTTCATTACTGATCGGCAGGGCTTTGAGAGTAGAGTTGTGAACCATGGTGATCACGCGTAACACCTGCTCGTAATACTCGTTATTGCCCATTACCTTGGAATATGCTTCTAAAAACGGTACATATTCATTGCGGGAAAATTCTTTTGAAAACTTATAGATATTGATGGTCTTGTAATAAACATCAGCGTCTTCGTAGCGGAAGGCCGCTTTAGGCACAAAATTTACGATATTGCGCTCTGCGTCTATTCGCACCATTGTGCCATCCATCCATGTTTCATATTTTGCAACAAGGGCCAGATTCGGATCGGGATGTCTCACAATCATATCCAGTAGCTTGTCCTCAAAAATGAGATCCGATTCCAAAAGGATCGTGTCATCTTCACAAAGGGTATCCTTGGCCAATGCAAGCGAATAGATGTTGTTGGTTCGGTCGAAAATCGGGTTGTCTACATACTCTATTGGCAAAATATCATCATATCGCGTTCCGATATATTCTTTAAGTTTCTTGCCTTGATATCCGACAACAAGAACCAATCGAGATAATCCTAGTCGTGATAACTGTTTGATTACCCGGTCGATAAGCTTCTCGCCGTTTACTTCGACCATACACTTCGTATGACCTTTTGTAAGGTCACCAAGCCGACGTCCCATGCCGGCTGCCAGTATTATAGCTTGCATGAAATATTTTGGGAATTATTGTAATCTAATCGGGGTATGATATGCAGTATATCAGTGGTATAGTGCTTGTGATGTTTCACATAAGGGCGTGGTTCCCGTGATGATTGATGTTTGGTATGTGTGTTATCGATGGGTTGGTTTCCGGGGTCAGGCGGGGTTGCAGAGGGCCAGGAGGCGGTGGATGGCGGCGGCGGTGGCGGGGTTGGTGACGGAGGGGAGGAGGGAGAGGGTTTCTGAGCGGGCGGCCTCGCTGCGGGTGGTGTCGCCGAGGAGGTAGGCGGCGGCCATGATGTGGGCGGTGAAGCGGCAGCGGGTTTTCACGCCGGGGATGTGGGCGTTGCCGAAGCGGTCGAGGAAGTAGCCGAGGGCGGCGGTGGAGGCGAGGGTGATGGTGCCGGTGGCGGTGTGTTCCGCGATGGCTTTGTCGAGGCGTTTGGCAAAGGCGTCGAGGCGGTCGTAGACGTGCTTGTTCCCTTTGGCGAATCGCAGCACTTTGATGTATCTCGGCTCGATCTGGTAGGTAACGGCGAGCAGCTGGTTGGCTATGTTCACGGCCACGCGTCCGCCGTCGCTCCCTTGCTGCGATATGAGTATGCCTTCAAGTCCCTGGAAGGGGCCTCCTACTATGCCTACATAGTCGCCTTTCTCAAGGTCGATTTCCCCGGGTGAATAGCATGGCACACGGTGGCATAGCATTGTGGCCAGCGCCTGGAAGCGCTCCATGTCGTGGTCGGCCACGGTGAGGTAGCGTCCCGGCTGCGACGATGCGTGGTCGATTACGGGGTTAAGCTGGGGGTAGTGGTTGCGGAAATCTTTCAGCTCTGCGAGGGTGCATCGCAGGAACACGTAGTTGCCCATAAGCGGGCGTTGGGTGCGTCGGGGGCAGGTGCTCTCGCCTGAAAGCACAACTATGGTGGGGGCGAACAGCCGGATGCGGGTGTTGTTGCCGTGGTTGTATTTTTCCACGGTTTCGGCAAGTGTGTTGTTGCCCGTTCCTTGGCGCTTTTCGGTGGCGCGGCCTGTGGCGACATACCACGCCGGGGTGGTGGCGTCGTCGTGGCGGGTTCGCGTCGGGGTGTTCATCTCCCTGTGTGGATTGCGTGCAATCCGCTGATAATCAGTTGTAATATGGGAATTAGGGGCCGAACTTCCGAAAACTCTGATGTGTGTTTCAAAAGGTTTTGCCCCGCCGGGCTGCCGGTCTGTGTGCCGCAGTTGCCGGTTTCACTGGCAAAGTTAAGGAAAATTTTCAACTAACGCAACAGGTGGCTGTTAATCCGGATTGTTCGGATTGACAGCCACCTGTCGGGGAGTTTGTGGGAGAGATGGTTTGGTGGGAGAGGGATATGCTTGGTGAAGCATGGTGTTTGGTGAGTGTGGGTTGGAGAGGGAGTTTAATGATGGAGTTTAGTGATGGTGTTTAGTGAGGATGTTTCGTGAAGATGTTTCGTGAAGATGTTTCGTGAGACGGGATGCTATCCCGTCTCTACAAATGGGATGGGGTTATTTGGCGGTGGCTACAACCTGTTCGACGACGGTTATGAGTTGGTCGTAGTCGTTGTAGTCGGGGTAGGAGCCGAGGAATATGGCTTTGTCGTTTTGGAATGCCACTTGTTCCGAGCCGGTGTCGTCGTCATCATCGTCGAGGAATCTGTAGGTGAACACCTGGTTGGCGGTGTCGTACCAGTGCCATTCGCCATAGCCTTCTATGACGTCATGCCAGTCGGTCTGCATGAAAGTCCCAGCCTTGGTGACAACTACGTAGCGCACGTAGTCTTCGCGGATTTCCTCTTTTGAGAGGGTCTGGCTGCCGATCAGGTTACCGGCTGCGTCATATTCCGCGATGGTCACGCTTTCAACATACCATGTGCGGCAGAAGCGGTTGTTGAGGGCGTTGCTCTCCATATTGGAGATTTTTATTGCGTCGAGGATGTATTCAGTGCCGTTTTCGAGCGTAAGATCGAGTGTGCCGTCGGTGAGCGGGCCTAGTATGCCGAAGCCCTTGAGGTTGTAGGAGCCGTCGGCGAGTTTGGTGTATTCGCCGAAAATGCCGTTGGAGCTGTAATCGCGTGCCGAAGGTGCGGTTTTGTGGAACATGGTGCGGCCGGCCGGTGCTGATTTTGCCACAGGGGCGTTTTGACCGTGGTTGCCCATCGGTGGCATTACGATATAGTTGCCGCTGGCGGTCAGTTCGATGCTGCCGAATTCGCTGCTGTTGGTTATGTTGTAGGCCACGGCGTCGGCTTCGTAGGCGGGAGCACCGAGATTTCCTACCCATAGCTGGGTGTTCGTCGGCTGGTCGTCATCGTCATTGTTGCTGCATGATGTGAAGCCGGTGCATACGGCGGCTGCAAGCATGGCAAGGTAAAGGAACTTGTTTGGTTTCATAAAAAGGTAGGTTGTTATTTTTGTTGAATATCAACGGCTCATCCTGAGGATTGAAGGATTCCCTTTCATCGGGGTGGATGAGCCGTTGGTCGGGTTGTTGTTGGTGTTTTGAGAGGTGAAGGTGGAGGGAGTGGATGGCGGGTGGTTGTTTGGTGTGGGTGGGTTAGAAGCGGAAGCCGAGGGAGATGCGGAAAGAGGCGTTCTTGTAGGTCTGCTTCGTGTCGGAGTTGAATGAGATGTCGCCCGAATCGGTGTCTACATCCAGGTCGTCCTCGCTTATGATTGAGTTATATTTGGCTTTGCCCCAGCGGCCTTCGAAGCCCAGGGTGAAATATTTCCATTGGAAGTTCATGCCGCAATCCCATGCGTTTACGAAAGCCCAGCTTGCCGATGTGTCGCCTTGCGGGTCTTTGGTTATCAAAGCCGATGCAGAGGGGTTGTAGTGGCCGTAGAGGTTTACTCGGAGGTAGCGGAGGCCGCTGTTGGCGCTGGGGAAAGGCACCACAGCCACGGCGGGGCCGATGCCTACACCGAGATGGAGCTGCTGGTTGCTGATGTTGTCGGTGTCAAATCCTGCTTCGTCATCCCATTCGTCTTCGGGATAGCCGGGATAATCGAAGTCATAGTCGAAATCATCCGGGTCGACCATCCAGTCTTCAATCTGTATACCGGCCAGTTTGGGATATTTCGTATATTTTACATAGCTGATGTCGAACCAGCGGGCGTCAACGCCGACTTTCAGTCGGTTTCCTGCCCATCCTGCACTACGGGGCCAAAGATAGGTGTTGCCTGTGCTCAATGAGAAACCGGCCTTGCTGTCGTATTGAACGGGGATGGGAATTTCCGATATTTCCGGATCGATCATTTCCCCTTTGAGGCTTTGGTGTGTGATGTAGCTTAGGTTGATTCCTTTGTTGCGTTTCCATACGTCGAGGTTTTCGGAATCCTGTGCCATAGCGACGGGGGCTGCCATGGCGGTTACGGCAAGCATGCCGTAGCCGATTAGTTTTTTAATCATGATTGTATGTGATAAAAAAAGGTTGATGTGTTTCAAGTCGTTAAGTGCGATAATGATATGTGGTGTTTTGCTTTGCAAAAGTAATATATTTGGGGGAGATGGAATTGCCCCTCCCTATTTTTAACATGTGTTAACTAAGTTTTGTGTGTTGATATGCCGGTTGTGTCTGAGGAGCTTTACCGGGTTCAGCTTGTTGCGCGCGGCTTTTGGCGGTGACGGTTGTCACGGTTGTTGCCATGGTGCGCGTTGTTGCGTCCCGGTTTGCCGCCTTTGGGGCGTTTGCCGCCGTGTGGCCGTTGGCCATGCGGTTTCCTGTCGGGATTATATGCCGGTGCCTCGCCGAATTCGGCAGGGATTTCGTTTTTCTTCACCTCGTAGCCGAGGAATCGTTCGATGCTGCCGAATTTCTGCTGTTCGCGCCCGCTCACCAGGGTCACAGCCATGCCGTCGGCATTGGCGCGTGCCGTGCGGCCTATTCGGTGTACGTAATCCTCCGCCTCGCGAGGCACGTCGTAGTTCACCACCATCGCTATGTCGTCGATGTCGATGCCGCGTGCCAGGATGTCGGTGGCCACGAGTATGTCGATTTTTCCTGCGCGGAATGCCTGCATCACCTCGTTGCGCTGTTGCTGCTCGAGGTCGGAGTGCATTTCGGCGGCTTTGAAACGGGCGCGGCGCAGCTCGCGTGTGAGGTCTTTCACTTTCAGTTTGGAGGCGGCGAACACTATCACCCTTTGCGAGTGGGCTGTGGAAAAGAGGTGCTTGAGCAGCGGTGTTTTTTGGGCCTCATGGCACACGAATGCGCTTTGGTCGATTTTTTCGGTGGGGCGTGACACGGCTATGCGCACCTCGGCGGGGTCGGTGAGGATGGCTTTTGCCAGCTGGCGCGTCTTAGGGGGCATCGTGGCCGAGAACATAAGCGTCTGGCGGTTGGCCGGGAGCCGTTTCACAATCTGCATTATGTCGTCGTAGAAACCCATGTCGAGCATGCGGTCGGCCTCGTCGAGGATGAAGAACGACACACGCGAAAGGTCGACATAGCCCATCTGGATGTGGTCGAGCAGCCGCCCCGGTGTGGCAATCACCACGTCGGCACCCATTTTCAGGCCGCGTTGCTGGCGGGCGAACGTGGCGCCGTCGGTACCGCCGTATATGGCCAGCGAGCTGATTGGCAGGAAGTAGGCAAACCCCTCCATCTGCCTGTCGATTTGCTGTGCCAGTTCGCGTGTAGGCGACATAACCAGGCAGTTTATCGCATCGTCTGGGAGGCTCCCGTCGGCCAGGCGGTCGATTACGGGGAGAAGATAGGCTGCGGTTTTGCCGGTGCCTGTCTGTGCGCAGGCTATAAGGTCGCGCCCTTCGAGAATAACCGGGATTGCCTGTTCCTGAATCGGGGTGCATTCGTCAAATCTCATCGCATCGAGTGCGTCGAGCACTTCGTAGCCTAAATCAAGCTCGTCAAACCTCATATATAGGGGGTAATGTGTGAATATTAAAAAAGGAAGTCGTGCTGACTTCCTCATTGCCGGTGATCCGGACGCGATTCGAACGCGTGACCGACTGCTTAGAAGGCAGTTGCTCTATCCAGCTGAGCTACCGGACCGTTGTAAGGGCGTGCCTATGAAGCCGTGGTTATATCCCGTCTTCCGATAAGCTGCCGTTCGGGCGGCACAAAGTTACGAATAAATTCTCATTTCGCAAAACCTGTGTCACAGGCTTGCAATGCATCAGCTATCGCTTTGTGCACATGCTCGCAGACAGGCACCAGCGGCAGCCGCAACACGTTATGTGCCAGGCCGAGTTCCGACAACAGGCATTTCAGTCCTGAAGGGTTGCCGTCGGCAAAAAGTGCTTTGTCGAGAGGCTGGAGGGCGCGGTCGATTTCATCGGCCCGTTCATCGCCGGGGTTGGCGAGTGCGCGGTGCACAAGGTCGCCGAACATGTGGGGCAGTGCGTTGCCTATCACCGAAATCACCCCTTCCGCCCCCATGCGGAGCATTTTGAGTGTCAGCGAGTCATCACCGCTCACCACCTGGAACCCTTCCGGCTTGCCGTCGATTATTTCTGAAACCTGCCCGAGGTTGCCCGAGGCTTCTTTCACCCCTATGATTTTGCCTTGGAATTCGCGGGCGAGGCGCAGGGTGGTGGGGGCTTCCATGTCCTTTCCCGTGCGCGACGGCACGTTGTAAAGCACCACAGGCAGGGGGGAAGCTTCGGCCACAGCCTTGAAATGGCGGTAAATCCCCTCCTGTGAGGGTTTGTTGTAATATGGCACTACCGAAAGGATGGCGCTGTAGCCTGTGAAGTCCGTTTCTTTTAAGTGCGACACCAGCCGGTGGGTGCAGTTGTCGCTCATGCCAAGGATGAGCGGTATGCGCCCGGCCACTGTTTCTGCCACAAAGCGTGCCACCTCGTCGCGTTCGGAGCAGCTGAGGGTCACGGCCTCGGAGGTGGTTGCAAGCACCACCAGATAGTCGGCCCCATTGCTGACCTGGTATTCCACAAGCCCTTTCAGGGCTTCGTAGTCGACTGAAAAATCATCGTTGAAAGGTGTGGCCAGCGCCACTCCCATACCTCTTAGGCTTATACGCTCCATAAAGTGATATTTTCCCGGCCTTCACATCTTCCCTTATGCGCCTTTTCCCGGCACATTCTTTCGGCGTTGTCGAGGCGGATATGCATGCAAATTTACTGAAAATTTCGGAAAACGGATTATCTTTGTCGCAGGAAGTCATAAGCCGGCATGCCATACGATGCCGATTTAAAGATTCCTTGCTGATTTTGTAAACATCGGCATCCTTAAAAATGTTGTTATATCAGATGCCTGAACGGCATTTGCGGAGGTTGGTCGCAACCTTTTGCTGATATAATATGTATTAATGCGCGGGGATATGATGCCAAATTGTCGACCCTGCTAAAAAACTTATAATTATGAGCGATTTCTCGGAAATTATCAAACAGTCGAAACCGACACTCGTAGATTTCTTTGCCACATGGTGCGGGCCTTGCAAAATGCAGGCTCCTATTCTCGAACAGGTAAAGGCAAATGTTGGTGATGCGGCAAACATTGTCAAAATCGACATTGACAATAACCGGCGTCTTGCTGCGGAATATAACGTCCGTTCGGTTCCCACCCTCATCCTTTTCAAGAATGGCGAACCGGTGTGGCGCACGGCAGGTCTCCAGCAGGGCGACTTTCTCGAAAGCAAAATCCGCGAATACACCTGGGATTAACCATCCTGCTATAAACAGATAAGAATTAAAAGGAGGGTGTGTCATAGTGGCTCATCCGGGTCGTCGCTTGCGGGATTCGGATGAACCATTCTGACACCGCCCTCGCCATCCGGGCGAAAACTACGGCGGTGTGTCAAAATTCAATATTTTGACACACCGCCCTCTTTGTTTTTCAGCATTGCACTTATAACTTGCAACTTAAAGCTTAAGACTTACAACTTACAACTTACAACTTACAACTTACAAAGGATGATACTGCACGAATGCTTCCATGGCCTCATATGAGGCAAGGCCGAGGTTTTCGTAGAGCTGTGCCGTTGCGCGGTTACGCTCTTCGGCGCGCTGCCAGAACAGGCGGTCGTCGTCGCCCAGGAAGGGGGCGTTCTCCATCTGGCTCTGATGCTTGAGGATTGAATTTCGTTTGAACCGCAGTTCCTCTGGCGAGATGGGCACAGCCATTTCAATGTGGTCGATTTCCCATTCTGCCCATGCCCCGCGATACATCCATATGCGGCAGTCGGCCATCCATGGTTCCTCCTTCAGGTCGTCGATGGCCGCCAGCACTGCATCGGTGCACACGCGGTGGGTGCCGTGTGGGTCGGCAAGGTCGCCTGCCACGAAAATCTGGTGGGGCTTGACCTCCGAAAGCAGATTCTTGACTATTTCCACGTCGTGCTCCGAAAGTTCGCCTTTCTTTATAGTCCCGGTCTCGTAGAAGGGGAGGCGGAGGAAATGCACGTTTCCGGGCTTTACCCCGATATAGTTGCATGCAATCGAGGCTTCGGCCTGGCGGATCATGGTTTTGATTTCGCGCACTTCGGGGGTGTCGACATCGCTGTTTGATTTCTTGCTGTTGACAAATTCGCGCACATCGTTGCTCAGTTTCGTGAATTCCTCGTTGTCGAACCCGAACATCGGGGCGATTTTATCCATCATCATGAAGTAGCGCATCATATCCTCGTCGCCTACGGCGATGTTGCCCGAGGTCTCGTAGGCCACATGCACGTCATGGCCTTGGTCGACAAGGCGTTTGAATGTGCCTCCCATTGAAATCACGTCGTCGTCGGGGTGTGGCGAGAATATTATGACACGTTTTGGATAAGGGGTGGCGCGTTCGGGGCGCGAAGTGTCATCGGCATTCGGCTTGCCTCCCGGCCAGCCCGTGATGGTGTGTTGCAGCTCGTTGAACACCTGGATATTCACGTTGTAGGCCGAGCCGTAGAGCGCCACCAGTTCGCCAAGGCCCCAGTCGGTGTAATCCTTGTTGGTGAGTTTCAGAATCGGTTTGCCGGTCTGGCCGCACAGCCACACTATGGCGCGGCGGATCTGCTTGTTGGTCCATTCGCACGATGTCACTTTCCAGGGGTAGGAAATACGTGTCAGGTCGTCGGCTGCCGAAAGGTCGAGTGCCACGCGTGCATGGTTGTGGAGTTGCAGGAACGATGCGGGAACCGTATCCGTTACGGGGCCTTCGATGGCTTCATATGCCACCTTTGAGCGGTTCTCGCCCCATGCCATGCACATTACACGGGTGGATGCCAGGATGTTCGACATCCCGAGGGTTATTGCCGTGGTGGGGCATTCGTCGCACTTGTACGACGTCTGTATCGTGTGGCGCACTTCCGCACTGAGCAGCACCAGGCGGCAGTGGCTTGTGGAGAGCGAGCCGGGTTCGTTGAATGCCAGGGTGCCGCTGGGGCCGATTTCGCAAACGGTGAGGTCCAGGCCGCCGCAGTCGGAAATCTTGCGTTCGTATTCGTTGCAGTACTCGAACATGTCCTCCATCGTCACAGCCGGATTGATGGTGTGGATGTTTTCGGGACGCACATTTACTTTGTCAAGGAATATTTCACGGAGGCGTGCCAGCGTTGAGGGGCCTTCGGGGATGAGGGGGAAGAATTCGCTGAGGTTGAACACCGTCACGCGGTCGAACGACACTTCGCCCCGTTCATACATGCCGATAAGGCTGGCGTAGACCGAATGGGTGGAGCGGCCGGCTCCGAGAGCCATCACACAGCGGTTTTTGGCGGCCACGTTCCGGCGGATGACGTCGGCTATGTGGCGGGCGAGATATTCGCTGCCGTCGTCGGAAGTTTCGAAAATGCGTGTATAGATTTTTTCCTCACGGGTGAGGGCTGCAAGTTCAAGCTCTCCCTGCGGCGCGTAATACCGCCTTGGCACACGGTCGAGCTTTATCTGCGAACTAAGGTTTGTTTTCATTAAATCTATTGGTTAGGTCAGGATTTGTTGGGTTTGTTTTTACGGGGAATGCCGAAAATTCTTAACTTTGCAAAGTTAGGAATTTTGACTGGAATTGAATACTAATCTTGTTTAATTCCTTCGTTACGGAAACAGCATTTAACTAACTCAAAAATATACCATACACCATGAGGCTTATAATCCAGGAGAATTACCGGCAGCTTTCAGAATGGGCCGGAAATTATGTGGCCGCCCGCATCAACGAGGCCGCTCCCACGCCCGAACGCCCCTTTGTGCTCGGGTGTCCCACGGGCAGCTCCCCACTAGGCATGTACCGTCAGCTTATAAAGCTGTATGATGAGGGAAAGGTTTCGTTCCGCAACGTTGTGACGTTCAATATGGATGAATATTGCGGGCTGGCCGAGGAGCATCCTGAAAGCTATCACAGCTTTATGTGGAACAATTTTTTCAGCCATATCGACATCCCCCGCGAGAATGTGAATATACTCAACGGGAATGCCCCCGACCTTAAGGCCGAATGCGCCCGTTTCGAGGAAAAAATCCGCAGCTATGGCGGAATCGACCTGTTTATGGGCGGTGTAGGCCCCGACGGCCATATCGCGTTCAACGAGCCCGGCTCGTCGCTGACATCGCGCACACGCCAGAAAACCCTCACACAGGACACCGTTATAGCCAATTCGCGTTTCTTCGACAATAACGTCGACCTTGTGCCGAAAACCGCCCTCACCGTAGGTGTAGGCACCGTTATGGATGCACGCAGCGTCATGCTGATGGTCAACGGCCATAACAAAGCCCGTGCACTCCGCCACGGCGTCGAGGGGGGTATCTCGCAGATGTGGACAATCTCAGCCCTCCAGATGCATCCGAATGCGATTATAGTGGCCGATGATGATGCCTGCGCGGAACTCAAGGTGCAGACTTACCGTTACTTCAAGGATATCGAGCGGGAGAATCTCGATCCTGCATCCCAGCTTGGGTGATACCATCCCGTTTGTGTTACGCCAATAAAGCACCGGCGTTGTGTCGACATTCAAGGTCTGACACAACGTCGGTGTTTTTATTTGTGGCGGTAATGAATGATTGGCTCCTGCCCGAAAGCCTTATTGCTCCGAGGCCGGGCCTTGGGTGGCGATGGCGCCGGTTGCCGGGTCGAAGATTACGAAGATGGGGGCTTTGCGGTCAGTGAATGAGTTGGGCGCCAGGCCGTAGACAACGCCGAACTGGGCAATCTCCTTGTCGGCATCGAAATATGCGCGTCCGTCGTAGGTCACCGTTATCTGTGCCGTGCCGGGAATGCAGTATGCGAACCCGTTTTTGGGGAACGGCAGTTCCTCCCCTTTGTCGTTGAGCGGTAGCTGGCCGCGTTGCGTCACCTTGAGATTGAGATATACGGGGGCGCCCGAAAGGTCGTTTGCATCCACTATGCCGTCGATTGCCGAGATGCGGGCAATGACCATGCGGTTGATGTCGTCCTCAGGCAGTATGTTGAATGTGGCCACATCAGTCCATGTGGAGGTCGTGCCGACGAACATGGCCATCAGCGCCTGCTCCTGTGCCTCAAGGTTGTCGAGCATCAGTTGCAGCGATTTACCGTCGGGGGGAGTCTGCTCGGCCTGCCCGGTTATAAGGTCGTTGCGTGTCTGGCGGATCGCGAACAGCGCCGAGGCTGCAAGCTCTGCCCGTTTGGCCGTTGACTGGCTCTGCATCATCTCTTCGCTTACAACCTGGCGTGCTGCTGCGGTTTCAAGCGGTGTAGGTGCTGCCTGGCGCGGTTCGGGGAGGGATACACCGGCGGCTTTCATTGTCTTTTCCGTGTTGACCGCCAGCGGCACGTTGTTGGCGGAAAGAATCATGAATGGTGCCGAGCCGCTTTTGAACTGCACGGCGTAACGCTCTTCGTCGTCGGGTATGCCCGAAGTGGTCACTATGGCCGATTTCAGTGTAGCTTCGCGGCTTTCGCGTGTAATCGGGTTGTTTATGTTGAGGTACTTTTTAGCGTATTTATAGAATTCGCCGGGTCGCTTGATTGTCATTTCCGCCTCGATGGTGACGGCGAGGCGTGTCTGTGGCAGGGTGTAGACCAGCGCGTAGTCGTTGGCTTTCGTTGCCGCGAGGCGTTGGGTGTTCTGTGCCGTGGCGGTTGCAGCTGTTGCTAGCATGGCGGCGGCAACCGATATTTTTAGAATGGATGTAAGTGTTCCCATGATGTTTGATTGTTCCTGTTAGAGGTGTCTGAAATTGTTTAGACAATCCCTTATAAATCGGCGATATGTTATTTCATAATCTCGCGTATGGCTTTGCCTATGTAGGAAGCGATGTCGCCTGCGGTCACACCGTATTCCCCTTGTTCGGCAGCTGCCATCTCACCGGCCAGGCCATGGACGTAGACCGCTATGAGCGAGGCCAGTTCCGCCGGATACCCTTGCGCCAGCATGGAGAGCAACACGCCGGTGAGCACGTCGCCGCTCCCTGCGGTAGCCATTGCTGGGCATCCCGACGAGTTGAAGTAGACCTTGCCGTCGGGGCGCACAATGGCGGTGTATCGTCCCTTGAGGATAATCAGTATGTTGTAATACTTTGCCATCTCTATGGCCTTGCGCAGACGGGCCTCGGCCGATGGCTGCGGGCCGAAAAGACGGTCGAATTCCCCGGCGTGCGGTGTCAGGATTGACAGCACCGGGATGGTGTTGAGTATCGATGGCTTTATGGCTATGCAGTTGAGGGCGTCGGCATCAAGTATGACCGGCTGGTTGATTGATGCCAGGAAATCCTCCACGGCCTTTACCGTCAGCTCGTTGGTGCCTATGCCCGGACCTACGGCTATGGCGCTGAAATCGCGTTCGGGATGTATGTCGATGATGTTGATTTCGCCCCGGTTATGGCGGAACAATGCTTCGGGCACGCTGCTCTGCATTATCTGGTAACCGCACTTGGGGGAGTTGACCGTGAGCTTGCCCACCCCTGCACGCAGCGCACCACGGGCTGCGAGGATGGCCGCCCCCATCATGCCGTAGCTCCCGGCATAGAGTATGCCCGAGCCGAAATCGGCCTTTGACGCGAACTCCTTGCGGTGGCGCAGGCGGCGGTGAACGTCGCGTTGCTCTACCAGGCAGAAATTTGCCGGGGAGGTGGCTATCGCTTTTTCGCTCAGGCCGATATCGATAATTTTCCATTCGCCGATAAGCTCGGCGTTGTCGGGTATGAAGAAGCTGATGCGGGGGAACTGTATGGCCAGGGTCAGGGTGGCGTGTATGGTGTTGCGGTTTACAATCTGCGGGTTCCAGTCGCCGAACATGCCTGATGGGAGGTCGATTGACACCACGGTGGCGTTTTCGTCGTTGATATATTGCACGAGCGATTTGAAGCCCCCTTGCAGCTCCTCGCGCAGACCCGAACCGAACAATCCGTCGATTACCAGGTGGTTCGTGGTGATTTTCGGCATCGAGAACCGGTCTTTGACCTCGTGAAAAATTATGTCGGGAACCTCGGCAAGCATCCTGTCGCGCGATGCCGCGCAATCGGTCGAAAGCTTGTCGCCTCCGATATTGAACAGGAATACTTCCGGGCGGAATCCCCGCTCGAAAAGCAGCCTGGCGGCGCCGAGCGCATCGGCACCGTTGTTGCCGGGCCCGGCAAAAACCATTGTCGGTTTGTTTGAGCGCCAACGGGATGAAATTTCATCGGCCACCCCTTCGGCCACCCGCTCTATCAGTTCGAGCGAAGGCACCCCTTCCTGCTCGATAGTCCGGCGGTCGATTGCGCGTATTTCTTCTGTCGTAAATAGTTTCATATCCACTGGTCAGGAGGGGGATTCCGCCTTTTCATCAGGCGGCTTTTCCCTCCTGTTATAACATAGATACAAAATTATGAAATTATCCGCTTGTTGGCAAATCTGATTGGGGGGCTCAGGAATGCTTATGGCTGCATATATGCCCGCACATCAAAAGTTTTTTCAATAAAAACATGTCTGAAAACCCAACCCAGGCACTTGTAGAAATGGTCAGGATGCCTTCTGCCTAAAAAATGCGTCCGGGATTAGGCGTACCTCGAAAACATTTTTTAATTTTGCATAACCAATATTTCCCGATGAAAAAAGTTATATACAACGGGCTCACTTTTGAGCCTTATATCAAGAGAGATCAAATCCAGGGCCGCATTGAAGAACTGGCCGGGGAGATTACCGCCGAATATGCCGGTAGGCGCCCGCTGTTCCTGTGCGTGCTGAACGGGGCTTTCCCATTTGCTTCCGAGTTGTTTCTCAACGTGGAGCTGGATGCGGAAATCGCTTTTGTGCGGTTGAAGAGTTATGAAGGAACTGCATCGTCAGGGGTTGTGAAGCAGATGATGGGGCTGTCCGAGGATATCACAGGGCGGCCGGTAATCATTGTGGAGGATATTGTCGATACCGGCAAGACCATAAAGCAGCTTGTCAGCGACCTCAAGGCAAAGAATCCTGCCGAGGTTAAAATCGCCACCCTGTTGTTCAAGCCTGAAAGCCTTCAGTGCGATGTAAAGCCTGATTATGTGGGCTTCTCCATACCCCCGAAATTCATTATCGGTTACGGGCTTGACCTTGACGGGCTGGCTAGAAACCTCAAGGACATCTACGTGCTTAAGGAATCGGCCGATTAATGCCGTTATCCTTTCAGCTACAGTCCTGATATACCCCCTGCCGACAGCGGCCGGAACAAATCCGGCCGGTTGTCGTACTCCCCCCCTGTTTACCCGGTGGCGCACTGCCGGAACTTTTTCTGTGTCATAGGGGGATGAAATTGGAAGATGGCACACAGAAGTCATGCCGACTTCAATGAAGCTGTTGAGGCTTCCACAGCAACAATTCAAATATAGAACGAAATGAACGTAGTTATTTTCGGTGCCCCGGGGAGCGGGAAAGGCACCCAAAGTGAAAAACTGATTGAAAAATACGGCCTCCACCACATATCCACAGGGGAAGTTTTGCGTGACCATATCGCACGCAAAACCCCGATTGGCCAGATTGCCAAAACATACATTAACCAAGGCCAGCTCATCCCCGATTCACTTATGATTCGTATCCTTGAGGAAATCCTTGATCACGAACCAAAGGCGAAGGACGGGGTGATTCTCGACGGATTCCCCCGCACGGTTCCACAGGCTGATGCCCTTAACCGCTTTTTCAGCCGTAGAGGCCAGACACTGCATCATGTAATCGGGCTTGAGGTTCCTGAAGATGAACTGGTTGACCGTATGATTAAGCGCGGGCAGCAGACAGGCCGTGCCGACGATAACATCGACACCATAAAGAACCGTCTCCAGGTATATCATGAATCCACAACCCCTTTACGCGACTATTACATAAATGAGGGTAAATACCGTGCAATCAACGGTCATGGCTCTGTGGAGGAAATCTTTGCCGAAATCGTCAGGGCGATAGGAGCTTAGGAGTTTTAAGACTTAAGTTGTAAGTTGTAAGTTGTAAGTCGGGAGGTGTAGGTTGGGGATGTTTGGCGGTGGCTGTTAAATGTTCCAATGACCAATTTTCCGATAAGCGATAACCGGATATTTGGAAAAGCCTTGTGTAACACGTTACGACGTGGCACAAGGCTTTTCCTTTTTCGACCGTGTTTTTAGTGCGTCGTTTTTGCATAATGAATATGCAATAGTCCAAAATCGGGCATTATGCAGGCTGTCGGGGGCATGAGTTGATATTTTGCCTGGATTTTTGGTTAATTATTGGATGTTTACATTTATTTACGTACATTTGCCGTTGTCCGAAGAGTCGGGCAATAATCAACCTTATTATCAACCTAATACCTAAACTAAATTGCAATGAAAGGTATATTGCTGAGTATCAGTGTATTATTAATGGGGGGGGGGTAGCGGCACATATGCGTTCGCTGCTGACCGGGGCCCGGAGTCCCCTTCGGCCCGGAGTTTCTTCCCTAGCCGTGTAGAATCCACACGTTTGGACGCCGGCGGTTCGTCTGTGATTTCATTTGCAGGCAATTCCCGTTCTGATGCGGCCAAACCCGATAATAAATCTGTATCCCCGCCTCTTAAGGCAGAGGCTGGTGCAAGCGACCTGCAATTTGTGGGTATCCTTATGGAAAGCGGTGCCACAACCGTTTCCACCCTTGCTTTAGGCGAGACATTCGACACCGAAATCCGCAATTACATCCAACAGCCGTTGGAGGCAAATGCAGGGCTGTTTGTTGACGGCTCTTATTATGCCATACTTGAATTCGGCATGGCTGACCTGTATTTCATTTACCAGTATAACTCTTCAATAGGTTGGGGGATGACCTCACAGGTGCGCACCAAAGAGATGCACCCCACGGCATTGGCTTATGACACAGCTTCAGGTGTGACATATGGATGTTTCGGCAACGCGTCCGGGATTTCAGCAACCACCTTCTCACTGGCAACGCTTGATTTGAATACCGGTGACAAGACGGATGTGGCCACCCTTCCGCAAAAGTTCCTGTCGATGACATGCGATAACGCCGGGATTCTCTATGGCCTGGGTGCTGACGGCTCGCTGCATATTATTGACAAGGCCACGGCAGAAACTAAAGAGGTAGGTACCGTTGGATTAATGGTGTCCGACAAAAGCAGCATCAGTTTCGATCATGCAGGCAAAACACTCTACTGTTTCGCAGATAATGCCGTCTACACGATAGATACGGCTGACGGCACGGCTGATAAGGTTATGGATTTTACCGGCCGGGCTATGCAGTGGACCGGTATGTGCGCTATGCCTGAAGCTGAGGCGGTGACACCGTCATGGATTGACAATTTCACGATCGACTTCCCCAATGGCACACTTTCCGGGCATGTACGGATGAAGATGCCTTCAATGTCGACGTCGAACACTCCTCTTGACGGCACGCTTACCTGGCACCTGCTGGTCGATGATGTAGAAACCACTGGCGAGGCTGCCCCCGGGGCGGATGTTGCCGTTCCATTGACGCTTGAGGCCGGATTCCATAATTTTGTGGTCTATGCTGATTTTGACGGCACCCCGGGGCTTGAAGGAAGCCAACGGATGTATATCGGCCATGATATGCCTATGACCCCTGAAAATGTGTCAGTCACCGAAAATGGCAGCTCGGCTGTAATTTCATGGTCTCCAGTTACGAAAAGTGTCAACGGAGGGTATATTGACCTTGATGCCTTACGCTATACCGTTACCCGCAATCCGGGCGCTGTTGTGGTTGCCGATGGTTTGGATGCCACGAGCTTTACCGATGCCACTATTTCGTCGATGGATTATTATTCCTATAATATCGTGGCAAGCGACGGGGTTGGCTCAAGCAAGCCTGCCACCAGCGAGACATTGTTGCTTGGCAAGGGGCTGGGTGTGCGGCCTCCGTTCTCGCATTCGTTCGATAATAACGGCTTCGGCCTCTTTACATTTAATGACGCAAACCAGGACGGTGCATCGTGGATGTACTCCGAAGGATATGTATGGTTCATGATCAATCCCGAGCAGGATTCTGACGACTGGCTCGTCTCTCCGCCGGTGAGCCTTGAGAAAGGCAAACATTACAAGCTGCTTGTCAACATGATAGGAAGTGCCAATATGGAAACCCACAGGGTTGATTTATGCTATGGCAAAGGTAATACCCCCGAAGAGCTTAAAGACCGCATAAGGGCATCGGTTTTCATGGTGCGCACAACTTTTGACGAATGGATTGTGCCTGAGGAGGACGGGGAATATTTCTTCGGCATGCATGTGCTCACCCAGAAAGTCAATGGAGCCATCAGCATTGTGGATTTCTCAATCGGCGAGGGTTATGACGGGGAAGCACCGGGCACGGCCGTGGATCTTGCAGTGAAAGCCGCTCCCCTTGGGGCTATGCAGTCAACGGTATCGTTTAAATGCCCTGATATTGATTTTGCAGGGAATACCCTGAAGTCAATCGGCCGGGTGGTTGTTACCAATACCACTACCGGCACCGTGGTAGAAGAATTTCTGTCGCCAAAGCCCGGGGCGGAATTGTCGGTTATTGATGAAAAACCGGCACAAGGTAACAACACATACACCGTTGTTTGCAAAAACGAAAGCGGTGAAGGTATGCCGGTAGAGGCCACATGTTGGGTCGGTGTCGATCTTCCAGGCGCTCCGAAAAATGTTTGCTGGGTGCAGGATGGGGATATTGCCCGCCTGACATGGGAAGCACCGACCGAAGGGCAGCATGGGGGTTATATGGACTCCTCCGGGCTTAAATATAATGTATCGGTAGGTAATTCATTGGAACCTATATGTGATGCCGTCACCGGCTTTTCGGCAGAATTCCAGCCTGTGTTGGAAAACCCGCAGGATGCATTGCAATTCAATGTATGGGCTGTTAACGAAAGTGGTACCGGGGCAATTGGCAGGTCGAACCAGTCGGCTTTCGGCACCCCGTATCCCACCCCGTTCTATGAGTCGTTTGAGGGAGCCGGGCTGCATTCCACCCCCTGGCTGCTTAAAGCTGTTGAAGGCTACAATGCAATCAATGTAGTTACTTATGTGGAGGGACTGTACGATCAGAACGGCATGCCTGTTACATCATATGACAATGATGGCGGTATGGCTGTATATAACGCGTTTGACCGTGGTGTGACACGTCTCGAAATGCCTATAACCGACATTTCAACCCTTAAGAAGCCGGTTATGAATATGTGGTGCATGTTTATCGACGACAAGACAAGCGTCACCATCAAGGGCAATAACAATTCCGGGACAGAGTGGGAAGATATTGCCACCTTTACCAAACCGGAGGATATCAAAGGATGGCATCTGGTGACTATCTCACTTGACAAATTCAAAGGGGAGAAACATTTGCAGCTCGGCATAGAGTGTGCCTCTTCAACCAACGGCTTCTATGTGATGTTCGACAGAATCAGCATCGAGGAAGGGTTCGATATCGACCTGATGATGTCGGATGTTACATTCCCCGCCAAACTGTATGCCGGCAAGGATTTCACCACGTCGGTAACTGTGACGAATGCCGGCCTGAAGGATTCGCCTGTCTGCGAGGTCCAGGTGTTTATCGACGGCAAATTCGTGTCAAGCGTCCCGGTAGCTTCGCTTCCTCCATGCGGTGTTGCCAATGTGGATGTCGATGCATTCCTTTCGTCTAACGCCACTTCGGCATTGGTACAGGCCCAGATTCTTTGTCTTGCTGACGAAAATCCGAACAACAATGCCTATAGGTCGAATATCCATGTCGTAAGGTCGGCTCTTCCAGCCCCGGTGGCTCTTGCAAATGTGTCGGAATCGAATTCGGTTGTCAAACTTTCCTGGGCCTCACCCGAATGCCGTTACAACGCCCCGTTGACCGACAGCTTTGAAGATTTGGAAGCCGGCAGTGTAGGCGGGATAGATGTCAAGCTTGATGCATCGGGCAATGTCGTGGTTACAAAGAACGAGGGGATGCTCGGTGCTTATAAGCTGGTGGATAACGACAAACTCACAACCACCACTACCTTGCCGATGTTGAACACGCCTAACAGTCAGAACGGAATGGTGTGCCAGGTTGTCGATGTGGAGGAATTCAATCTGCGTGGCACAAGCACCATATGGGAAGCTCATTCGGGCAACAAACTTCTTGCCTTCTGGCAGTGCAAACGTTACAATCCCGAAACCGGCGAGGATACGGATGACGATCCTAACGACGATTGGTTTATTCTTCCTAAACTTGCAGAAAATGACAAGTTTATATCGCTATGGGCTAAATCCCTGACAAATAAGTACGGGCTTGAGTCGTTTGAAATCATGGTATCGACCGAATCCGACGATATTGCGGATTTTGAACGCTTCGCTTATGCTACCGAGGTTCCTGCCGGATATGCTACTTCTCCCGAACATGGTTACACATATTATGAATTCGACCTTCCGGAAGAAACCCAATATGCCGCTATCCATTATAATGCGGCAGGCACCCTGGCATTGCTCATCGACGACATCACCTATACCCCCGAAGGCAATATGGTCGACATCGAACTGTTGGGTTACAATGTTTATCGTGATGACCAACGTCTTAACGACAAGCCGCTTGCCACACCTGAATTCTCCGACGCACCCGTAAGCGACGGGACATATACCTACAATGTCACAGCCCTGTTTGCCGAAGGGGAATCCCCCTATTCCAACACGGTTACAGTGTCGGGCTATTCGGGTGTTGACAATGTCGGTGCCGATGCCGGGCAGGGATGTGTCATCCGTGTCGAAGGGCGCTATATAGTTATTGCCACCGCTACGATGACAAACGTGTGCATATACTCGCCCGACGGCCGCATGCTCCGTTCTGCCGAAGCCGACGGCGAAGTCCGTATAGGGATGGAACCTGGCATATACATCGTTAAAGCTGGTGATGTTTCACGTTCGGTAATCGTTAAATAAATCCCGGAATGGATAAACTTAGGAAACCTGTAATCGCGGTTTCTATGTTACTGGCCAGTGCGGCGGCATTTGCTATGCCGCCGCGCCCTGGCCGGTTGACAATACCGCAGCCTGACGGCTCGGCGGTCGAAGCCGAGCTTTATGGTGATGGGGATTGGTGTGTGTATGTTGCCCCTGACGGCGGTGTGCTGGAGCCTGATAAGTCGGGACGGCTGCTCCCCACAGGGCGTATGTTTGCGTCTGACCATGAACGGCTTTCGGCATTAAGGAGGGCCGGTTCGCGCATTCCTGCACAGAAATCCCTGGCAATCGGCGACTATCCGACTAAAGGAAAAATCAAGACATTGATTATATTGGCTGAATTTTCCGATATGGGGTTCGTTTCGGAGAATCCGGCTGACCTTATCGGCAGGATGGTAGGTCAGCGTGGGTTTTGCGATAACGGTGCTACAGGGAGTGTGCGCGATTATTTTGCCGATTGTTCTTTCGGGCAGTTCGAACTTGACCCTGTCGTGCTGGGGCCTGTGACCCTGCCAGGAACTATGTCGTATTATGGCGCCCCTGTCGACGGACGCCCGGATATAAGGCCGGAGGAAATGATAAGGGATGCCTGTGTCCTTGTGGACGAGATGGTGGATTTCGCAGAATTCGACCTTGACGGTGACGGATACATCGATAATGTCTATGTGTTTTATCCCGGTTACAGCCAGGCTGACGGAGCTGCGATTAATACGATATGGCCGCATTCCGGATATGCCTGGGCGAAGCATCGGGCCGAATTCGACGGTGTGAAACTCGATAAATATGCGTGTTCCAACGAAATCGACCTAGCAACCAACAAACTTGTGGGGATAGGCACATTCTGCCATGAATTCTCGCATGTGCTGGGGTTGCCGGATTTGTATGCCACGGATTATTCAAATGAGGAGCATCCCGACATATGGAGCATAATGGCTGCCGGTGCACGGAACAACAGCGGCCATACACCTCCTGCCCTGTCGGCCTATGAGCGTTATGCCCTGGGATGGACTGAGCCAGAAATCCTCGAGGTAGCAGAAGAGGAATACTCTTTGGCATCGCAGGAGAACAGGGCTTTTATCATCCCTACCGCCTCCGCTGATGAATATTACATCGTCGAAAACCGGCAGCGAGCCGGTTGGGATGCCTATCTTCCCGGCCACGGGCTCCTAGTATGGCATATCGACTATGACGAGGCGGCATGGAAGCATAATTATGTCAATAACGATGCCTCCCACCAACGGATTGACCTGGTGGAAGCCAATCATACCGCATCACCTTCCGCCCGTAGCGGCAATTCTTTTCCCGGCGCTTCCGATGTGAGGGAGCTGGCGGTAATCAAGACCTGGTATGGCCCGTCGCTGGGCTTCGGCCTGTTCAATATACGTGAAAATGCCGATGGCTCCGTGTCGTTTCATGTTGCCGACAACGGCAATATGCTTGACACCCCGTTGACCAAGGCTGCCGACGAGCTTTCGCCCGTTTCGTTCCGGGCAAACTGGGAAACCGTGCCGCAGGCTGCATCCTATGTGCTCGACGTGTACCGCAAGGTTCGCGAAGGTTCGGTTGTAAGGAATGTGTATGTCGATGGCTACCGTCTGCATATGGCCGGTGCCGACAATGCGGTCACAGTGACAGGTTTGACACCTTCTACAGAATATTTCTATGTGGTACGTGCTATGGGAGGTGGACGCATAAGCGCCTATTCCGCCGAGTGCCAGGTGACAACTTTGGAACCCGACTTCCGTTCGGAAGTTGCGGAAGGCGCGTCGGCATCGGGCATAACGCCTTCGGGCTTTACCGCTAATTGGGAAGCATTGGAAGGGGCAACGGCATATATGCTTACAGTCAGCGAGGTAGTGTCGTCCGCGTCGATGCCGCAGGTAAACGATTTTGCCGACGGTGTAATGGCTCCCGAAGGCTGGGGTGTGACTGCCGGATGCACCACCAGCAGTTTCACCGGCTATTACGGGGCTATGGCTCCGGGTTTGAGCATGACCTCTGACGGTGCGTGCATCCAGTCGCCTTTCAATAGTGAAATGATAGAGGCTTTGAGCTTTTGGTATCGTGGTGTCAAAACCGAGGATAAACATGCAATAAAGGTTTCCGGCTATGACGGGCGTTCATGGCGTACGCTTGCAAATATCACCTCCCTTGTAACCGATAAGGCCGGGACTAAAATGAGCCTGAAAGATGAATTTGCCGATGTGCCATGCTATTCGGTGCGTATAGCGTTTATGAAGCCCATGGCCAAAGGTTCCCTTGTGCTTGATGATATAACAGTGGAGCATGCACGCACTTCGGCTCATGTGCTTACGGCTTACGACGGCATCGATGTAGGGAACGTGCTGTCGGCAACTGTCGAGGGGTTGAAGCCGTCTACCCTTTACAGCTATAGTGTCACTGCCACTGATGGCACATTCTCGTCTGTACCCTCGGTCCCGCGCCTGGTACGCACGTTGGAAGCTTCGGGGATAACTACGGCAGTTGATTCCCGTGTTGCCGGATGCACGGTTTCAACGGATAATAACTCTATAACAGTTTATAATCCCGATGCAGGGGTTGCCAAAGTCGGGATATACTCGGTTTCGGGTATATGCCTGCTTGGCGAATTGCTGCCGTCATTATCGGATGTGTCGCTGCAAGTGCCTCCCGGCATTTATATTGTGATAACTGACGGGGTAGCCCGCAAAATCGCGATGTAGTTATCGGTATTGCTTACATGCAAGTCGCTGTGTCACATGATATGACACAGCGACTTTGGTTTATAATAAGGGTGGTGCCGCAGGGCGTTATGGCAATATTTGAGAGGTGTTACGGTGTGTGCGGTGCCTTATTGGCCTGAATAGAGCAGTGTGTAGCCGAGCAGGCGGTCATATCGTTCGCAGGGGGCGCGATAGTAGACTGCCACCAGGTATTCGTTTACCGTCTGGTAGAAGTTCCCTTCCACATCATCGGTTGATGCAGGCAGGTTCACATTGTTATTGAAATAGGCGTTTGACCCGTTTCTTTTGGCCGTGGCGGCGTCGGACGGCAACGAAAGGTACTGGTAGTTATATGCACCTTGTTTGAGCAGCATGGCTTTTCTATAAAGGCCGCTTTCAGGGTCGTAGGGCATACGGGAGCTTTCATCGAAACGCCGGTTGGTAAAATCTCCGTCTAGATATATTTCCTTTCCGGGCACAGGTAACAGGTCGAGGGTGAAATGCACCACCGAGTAGTCGGCTTCTGTATCTGATTCGTCGGAATTGTATTCCCGTATAAAGAAACGTCCGTGTTGCGTGGAGTCAAAGTTGTAGTTTGACGAGTGCCTGGGGGTGTCGACACCAAGCAAATGGTGATAATAAGGGTGATGGAAGTCGATTGATTCCACCCCCATGCCCGGATATGTAAGTTGCACTGTCTCCATGCGCCGGTATTCGTTCCCGGCCGGGAATATCAGGCCGTGTTGATGCTCATAGATGGCTTTGGTGCCGTTTACACGCGACGGATGTGTGAGCACCGACTGATTGTCAAGGCGTCCGTTTTGGGCGACGGTGACACGCAGGTCGTTGAAAATGTCGCGCACCGGATAGCGGTTGAGGTCTACCTCCAGTTCCAATTGCTGGTGCTTGTCGTTATAGTCGATATCGGTGCGTGAGGTTACGTTGCCCGTAATGTTGGCCATCCCTTCCGAAACCATGAAACGCACTTGAAGCAAGGTATCGTCAGGGTCGTTTTCAGGATATACCTTAAGCAGGTAGTTGCCCGATATGGAGAATTGGAAGTCTTTGTTCGGAAGGGTGATTGTGTAGTGCACATAGTGGGTAGTGGTGCCGCGTGAGAAAGCATAATCCTCCACGTCGGCATAATTGAACCCTGAGAACACTTCCGAGTCGACCATCCCCGACGGGTTCCATCCCGCATCGCAATGAAAAATGGAGTAACGAAGATAATCGCGTTCCTCGCCTATGCGGTCAAAGCCGATTGTAATCCTGTCGGAGGAGCCGAGAGTTATTATAGGCGGGGCAAGCCTGTTCCCTTCCAATGCTATGGTAAGCGTTCGGAAATCGGGGTGGAATATGCCTGTGGCGGTATTTTCTGCCCCTGCTCTTTGGCTCAGGGTCAGCATTGCGATCAGGGTGATTATAATGCTACGCATAAGGCATTTTTCAATTCAGACATGTAGTGTTTGACTGCGAAGGCATGGAGGGTGGTTGTGACCGTGGTGTTATTACCATACGATAGGCTGCTTCCCGTTGCGTGCAAGGTAGTCGTTGGCGAGCGAGAAGTGGTGGTTCCCGAAAAATCCACGGTGTGCCGATAACGGGGACGGGTGGGGTGATGTGAGTACCAGGTGGCGGGAATGGTCGATTAAGGAGCTTTTGCTTTTGGCATAGCTGCCCCAGAGGATGAACACGAGGTTTTCACGGTTGCGCGACAGCGCCTCGATGGCATGGTCGGTGAACGTTTCCCATCCCTTCCCCTGGTGTGATCCGGCCTGATGGGCCTCTACGGTCAGCGTGGCGTTGAGCAGCAGCACTCCTTGTGCTGCCCAGCGGGAGAGGTCGCCGTCGGCAGGCATAGGGCTTCCTGTGTCATCGTGGATTTCTTTGAATATATTGATAAGCGATGGCGGCATGGCTATGCCCGGGTTTACCGAGAAACATAACCCGTTGGCCTGTCCGGGGCCGTGATAAGGGTCTTGACCGAGGATTACCACCTTTACCTTGTCGAAGGGGCATGCATCGAATGCCGCGAAAATCCTGTTGCCGGGAGGATAAATCGTAGCATGCCGGTATCGCTCGCTTACAAAACCGGTAAGCTGTTCGAAATATGGCGCTTCCCATTCCGATGCAAGCGCCTGTTTCCACCCTTCTTCAATCCTTACATTCATCGTTGTTGCTTGTGTTGTTGCGTTATGGCTACCAAAAGCATTTCAAACTGCTTTTACGGAAAACGCCAGGATGATTTTTCCCTATCCTGCCGTTTTCGCAAAGGTAGTCAAAAATGGGGCAAATAAAAAATCTCCCCGCATTGCCTTGGCAAGCGGGGAGATTGGTTTGTCGTAATTTTCGGAAGTTGAACCGGGTTCAACCCCTATGACCGTTGATATTATTCAGCAACTTCGATGGTTACTGCGCGGTCGAGGGTGAGGCACTTGTCGCCAAGGTCTACACGGTTGCCGTTGTTAGTGGTGGCGTTGAGCTGGTTAGCGCTTACACCATACTTAACGAGCTGGTTCTTAACAGTGTTTACGCGGTTTTCGCGGAGACGGGTGTTGATAGCGTCGGTACCGGTGTAGTTGTCGGCCCAGCCGGTGAGGGTGTACTTCTTGGAAGTGTCAGCCTTCATCACGTTGGCAACGGAGTTGAGGACTTTGCGGTCAACAGAAGTCAGACGGTAAACGCCGATGGGGTAGTAGATAGTTGCAAGGGGAGCCTTTACGACAACCTGCTTTTCTACGGGGCGGCTCAGGCAAGCCTTGAGCTGCGATTCGAGGTCGGCGATGCGTGCATCGGCAGCCTGGAGGCGTGCGCGGTATTCGTCGCAGTTCTCGGCGGGAGGACATACGGGAACAACGGGTGCAGACCATTCGGAGTTGCCGAATTTGTAGGTGGCGGAGATGAGGGCTTCGCCTACGAACTGCATTTTGCCGTTGCCATCGATGTGGTTGTCCATTGCGGTAGCGCGAAGGTCAAGACCGAGGGCGAAGTGACGGCTGAGGTTGAATTCCTGGGTAAGGCCGGCACGAAGGGCGATAATCTTGTCGTGAGCGTTCTTCCATTCGAATTCGGTTGCAGCTGCATTGGTGGGATACTTGGCCATAGTCCAGTAGAGGGCACCACCGGCATAGAAGTATGCGTTGTAAACGCGGTTGGGTTTGTAGCCGCACCACCAGTTGGTGAGGTTTACCATAACGTCGAAGCCCGGGCCGATGTAGTTGGCTTTCGATTTGGTGTAGCCCTTGACATCATTTTCCCAAGGACGTGCGCCGATACCTTCGTTGTAAGGCTGTACGAGACCCTTTACCGACATGAAGTCAGCACCGAGACGGGCACCCAGGATGGGCGAGAACCATTTACCGATGTAAAGCGAAGCGGCGGGAGCGAAACGGTCGCCGAATTTGCGTTCTTTGTCAACTGATGAGAAGCCGACAGATACACCGCCTTCAGCCTGGATAAACCAGTTGCTTGAGAACTTGTTGAACAGGTAGCCCTGCGAGGGATCCTCAACATAGGTCACTTCCTGTGCATTCTGGGCTACTGCGCTGCCAGCGAGCAGGGCGAAGCCGAGTGCGAAGATTGAACTCTTTTTCATAGATAAAGTAAAAACGTTTTGTTGATATATATGAAAGTTATTTTGTTTGTACCTTGTTCCTGTTTGTTGTCCAAGTTGTTGTTATAGAGGTTTTTGTTGTCAGTTTTCCCTATAGTGCGCAACCCCTTTGACGCCTCTGCGAAAAGGTCGTATGCAAAATTCGGTGTAAAGTTAAATAATCTTTTTTAAATATTTCACATTTGAGCTTGATAAAATGCTCGATTGTGAATAATTTCCATCTTTTTCAACCTACGTGACACAAATTTTGCATCTCTTTAGAATTTATAACCCCGAAAACACGGATTATGTTTTCGGGGTTATGTGGTTTTGCGCTGTTTTTTTATTTTCCGATGAATCGTAGCACCTGGTCTACAATGTTTTGGGCTGTGAAACCAAACTTCTCGTCGAGCACCTTGTAAGGCGCGGATGCGCCGAAGTGGTCAAGGCCGAACACTTTCCCGTCGCGGCCGGTCACACCGCGCAGGGTGGAGGGCAGCCCGGCGGTAAGCCCGAATACCGGGATTCCGTCGGAGGGGATAACGCTGTCGCGATATTCCTTATCCTGGCTCTCGAACAGGCCGATTGAGGGTACGGATACCACACGGCATGGGATTTCACCTGCCTCAAGGAGTGTTGCCACTTCGCAGAGCAGCGATACCTCCGAACCGTTGGCCACGAGCACCACTTTGGGGTGAGGGGTATCCATGACTACATATCCGCCCATGCGGGCGCCCTGTGCTTCCTCGAAACGGTTGCCTGTGGCTGCGGGGAGGTCGTTGACATCTTGCCTGGAAAGGATAAGCGCCGTCGGGGTGTGGGTGTTCTCCATTGCCATCTGCCATGCCACGGTTGTTTCCACGGCGTCGGCCGGGCGCAGAACGAGCATAGAGGGGCGTCCTGAAAGGTTTTTCAATTCCTCCATCAGGCGCACCTGTGCCTCCTGTTCCACCGGTTCGTGTGTGGGTCCGTCCTCTCCGACGCGGAATGCGTCATGTGTCCAGATATATTTTACCGGCAGTTCCATAAGGGCTGCCATGCGGAAGGCTGGTTTCATGTAGTCGGAGAACACGAAGAATGTGCCGCATGCGCAGATTACCCCGCCATGCAGGGCTATGCCGTTCATGATTGACGCCATGGTGAGCTCCGATACGCCTGCATGGAGGAAAGCGCCTGAGAAATCCCCGTTGACGAACGGTTTGGTATGTTTCAGGAAGGCATCGGTCTTGTCGGAGTTGGCCAGGTCGGCGCTTGACACAATCATGTTGCCGACTTTCTGGGCGAGCAGGTCGAGCACGGCGGCTGATGCCGTGCGGGTTGCCACCCCGGCTTTCTGGATGATTGCCGAATAGTTGATTTCGGGGAGTTTCCCGTTTACGAAATCATCGAGTTTGCGGGCGAGTTCTGGATTGGCCTTTGCCCATTCGGCTTCTGCGGCTTTGCGTTCGGCGCATATTTCGCGCAGGCGTGCATTGCGTTCGGCATAGAGCGCTTCGACATCGGCCGGAATCACCCATGGGTTTTCAGGGTCTGCACCGAGGTTTTCGATAGTCTTGGCATAATCGGCGCCTGATTTGCTGAGCGGCTGTCCGTGGGTGGAGCATTTGCCTTCGAAGTTTTCGCCGGTGGCGGTCACGGCCCCGCGCCCCATAATGGTGTGGCCTATTATAATGGTAGGACGTCTGTCCTCGGCCTGGGCTGACTCAAGCGCCCCGGCTATGGCAACGGGGTCGGTGCCGTCTATTTCAAGCACGTTCCATCCCCATGCCCTGTATTTCATAGCCACATCCTCGTTGTCGACAGCATCGACATCGGTTGAAAGTTGCACCTTGTTGCTGTCGTAGAACATGATAAGGTTGGCCAGTCCGAGGTACCCTGCGATACGGCCTGCACCTTGAGAGATTTCTTCCTGTATGCCGCCGTCGGATATGAATGCGTATGTTTTGTGTGCCACTACATCGCCGAAGCGGGCCTGTAGGAATCGCTCTGCGATGGCGCATCCCACTGCCATGGTGTGACCCTGGCCCAGCGGGCCGGATGTGTTCTCGACCCCGCGCGAGGGGTCAACCTCGGGATGCCCGGGGCATACGCTGCCCCACTGGCGGAATTGTTGCAGTTCTTCAACGGTATATTTGCCGGTAAGGGCGAGTACCGCGTAGAGCATCGGCGACATATGGCCCGGGTCGAGAAAGAATCGGTCGCGTGCAATCCATGTGGGGTCGTCGGGGTCGGTGACGAGGAATTGCGAGTAAAGCACGTTTACGAAATCGGCTCCACCCATTGCGCCGCCCGGGTGTCCTGATTTTGCTTTCTCAACCATTGACGCGGCTAACACACGTATGGTGTCTGCCGCTTTATTTGTGAGGTCTGCGTTCATGGATTTTGATTTTATATTTATAATATAGGTGTTTCTTTTTAAAGACGCCGGAAACCGCCTTGATGGCATTCAGGCGGTTCCCGGCGTGTCAGGGGAGATATAGAGAGGGCTGCATATGCTTTTAGAGGGCGTTTTCCACTTCGTCGTCAACAGGGATGTCGGTGTTGACATTCTTCGAACCGAGCAGGCCGTAGAAGAGCATATAGCCGAGCACTGCCACAACGAGCCAGTAGGATGTCATGTAGCCGATGTTGTTGGCGATTGCATTCTGTACCAGGGGTACGACGCCGCCGCCTACCACCATCATCATGAAGATGCCTGAAGCTTTTGCGGTGTATTTGCCGAGACCTTCGACTGCGAGATTGAATATGGCGCCCCACATCACCGATGTGCAGAGGCCGCAGAGTACCAGGAACATTGCCTTGGCCGGAACCTGTGCCATTGAGAAGCCGTCTCCGGCGCTGTAGGCAGGCATGGATACTTTGATTCCTTCGGAAAGGAAGATGGCTGTGCACACGAATGCGATACCGGCAACGGAAACCGTAATCAGCTGTGTCCGGCTCGAAACCTTGCCTGAGATGATGCTTGAAACAAGGCGTCCTACCAGCATGAGGAGCCAGTAGATGGCTGCCACACCGCCTGCCACTGCAACTGAACCTGTAACATCGGTCAGGTAGAAAATGAGTACGCCGGGGATTCCGACCTCGATACCTACGTAAAGGAAGATGGCAATCACGCCGAGCACGGTGTGACGGAAGTTCCAGGGGCTGTGGGAATATTTTTTCTTTTCAACGCCGCCCTTACGCATGTGGGGTTCGGGGATGGCGACAGCGCTGATGATAACGAACGCGAGTACGAAAATACCCATGGCGATGAACAGCAGCGGGGCGACCGCGCCCATAGTTGTTGATGCTGTAACCTCGCCGATAAGCATGCCGACGAAGAGCGGGGTGCAGGTTCCGGCCAGCGAGTTGAGCGAACCGCCAGTCTGTACAAGCTGGTTGCCCTTGTTGCCGCCGCCGCCAAGAAGGTTGAGCATGGGGTTTACAACGGTGTTGAGCATGCAGACGCAGAAGCCGCATGTGAATGCGCCGAGCAGGTAGATGATGAAATTGAGGGTTACAACGTCATCGCCGATGCTGAACACGCCGGTCTCGGTGCCTACGAGACCTGAAAGCCATTGCAGCGCTAGGCCGATCAGACCTACCACGATGGCATAGAGGGCGGTTTTCTTATATCCGATTGAAACAAGCAGGTTTCCGGCAGGAATACCCATGAACAGGTAGGCCAGGAAGTTCATCATGTTACCCAGCATACCCGACCAGTCATAGTTGTTTTTCCAAATAGTGCCCAACGGTGCTGCAAGGTTGGTTACGAAGGAAATCATCGCGAATAGGAAGAACATGGCGATGATTGCTATCATGCGTCCGTTTGAGCTTGTTTTAGCTTGACTCATAGCAGTTTCTTAGTGTAGTTTTAAGGTGTTAGTATTTTTATGAGTGGTTATTTTCGTGTAATGCCGTGAGGCGGGACATGCAAAATTAAACAAAAATCCCGCCACATGCAAAAAAACTTGTGTTGGCGGGATTGTGAGGTTGCTGATGCGGCCATGCCTGCTGTTTTGCGGGAAAGGCGTTTTTTTTATGTCGTCGCGGTCAATATTGCCGTTCTCCGAAAATTGCCGTTCCGACACGCACCATATTCGACCCCCCGGCTACGGCCAGGGGGTAGTCGTGGCTCATCCCCATGCTTATGGTGCCGAATCCACGGAGGTCGGGGCATATGCCGGTGATGGCACGGTGGGTGTGGGCGATAGCGCGGAAATCGGCACTGACGCGGTCGTTGTCGTCGGTGTTCGAGGCCATCCCCATAAGCCCGCATATATGTGTGGCCTTGAGGTTTTCAAACCTGCGTGCGCGGAAATATTCCATAAGTTCGTCGGGGGAGAACCCGAACTTAGTCTCCTCGCGTGCCACATGCACCTGCATCAGTACGTTTTGGATAATCCCCTGCGCGGCAGCCTCGTTGTCAATCGCATTCAGCAGGCGTTCGGAATCGATGCTTTCGATAAGTGCCGGACGAAGGCGCAGCAGTTGCCGCACCTTGTTGGTTTGCAGGTGCCCGATGAAATGCCAGTTTATATCGGCCGGAAGCTGCGGCGCTTTTGCCGACAGCTCCTGCACACGGCTTTCCCCGAAATTCCGCTGACCGGCGTTATAAGCCTCCATAAGCGACTCGGCCGGATGGAACTTCGACACGGCGACAAGTGTGACCCCTGCGGGGAGGGATTGCCGTATGGCGGAAAGGTTGTCGGATATACTGCCCATGATGCGGTGTTGTTTTATACAATCCCTTGGTCAGGATTGTGGCAAGGGGGATTACTGTTCCTTGTTTTCGGATTTTACTTTGACTTTATAGACATCCATGAGGGGGGTCTCGGTGATGGATACGATTTCGAAGTCGGCCATTGTGCCCTTCATCCCTTCCATGAAGTTGTCGTAAGCGCCTTTGAAATCAGATGCGGCTACGAGGATGAGCGATGTCGACTTTTTCTCCACGGCGGTCTTTTCGTCGATGGTGATGAATGCCACCTTTACAAGATACCATTTGTCGGCTGAGTCATCCCAGAAAATCTCGGCTATCTTGGTGCGCTTCACGGCTGTAACGTTCACTTCGCCGCTGATGAAGGGGGTCTGCTCCTCGATAATGCGTGCTTCGGCTTCGGTGAAGCTGAGGGCGTCGACCAGGTAGGGTTCTGTCACTTTTTTGATGGCCCCGTTTTCCTGGGCTTTGTCGTATCGGATTTTACATTCAAACCAGCTTGCCATTTTGCTTGATAGGTTTTCGTCAGGCCGGGGAACGGTGATATTTTGTGACTCCGCGTCACACTGCGGTATGCGGAATAACACTATTTCCCCGAACTTAAGTTAGGATAAATTTGTAGTGTTGAAAAAAGTATTTAAATTTGCCGGATACGTTTTATCCGTGAATTTTAAGGCAAAGTTAGTTCATATAACCCGACTTTGCAAACCAAAAAACGTTGCTGATGGGTAAAGATTCTTTTTTCGGCAGGGTAGTGTCGATGTATGTCGACGGTTTCAGGGGGATGACCGTCGGGCGCCGTCTGTGGGCGCTGATACTTGTGAAGCTGGCTATCCTTTTCCTGGTTTTCAGGCTGTTTTTCTTTCCCGACATCCTGCAGGAGGGGTATGATAATGATGCTGACCGCGCCCAGGCAGTGCGTAGCGCCCTTGCGGCCCCGGCTGACTAGGTGCCATGGATAACAACCGACGTTCAACTTATTATTAAAATAACGGCAAATGGATGAATTATTGAGTACCGTTGATTGGTCGCGGGGGCAGTTTGCCCTCACGGCTATCGTTCACTGGCTTTTCGTGCCCCTGTCAATCGGGCTTTCGCTCATTGTGGGGATAATGGAAACCTTGTGGCTGCGCACACGCAACGAGCGGTGGAAGCGCATGGCCAAGTTCTGGATGCTGCTTTTCGGCATCAATTTCGCATGCGGGGTTGCCACGGGGTTAATCCTTGAATTCGAGTTCGGCACCAACTGGTCGAACTATTCGTGGTTCGTCGGCGACATTTTCGGCGCACCTTTGGCCATCGAGGGCATTGTGGCGTTTTTCCTGGAATCGACCTTTATCGCCGTGATGTTTTTCGGGTGGAACAGGGTCAGCCCCGGGTTCCATCTTGCCGCCACATGGCTCACGGCTATAGGTATATGCCTGTCGGCCTACTGGATATTGGTTGCCAACGCATGGATGCAGTATCCTGTCGGGATGGAGTTCGATCCGGCCCAGATGCGTAATGTGATGGTATCATTTGCCGACGTGGCCCTTTCGCCTGTGGCTGTCAACAAGTTTTTCCACACCGTTCTTTCCGGGTGGGTGCTCGGCGCGGCGTTCGTGGTCGGTGTCAGCTGCTGGTTCCTCCTTAAGAAAAGCAATGTCGGGTTTGCCAAGGATTCCATAAAGATAGCGTCGTGGGTCGGGCTGGCAGGCATCGTGCTTACCATATGGACCGGCGACGGCTCCGCTGTGCAGGTTGCCGAAAAGCAGCCCATGAAGCTTGCCGCTATGGAAGGGCTTTACAACGGCTCTACCGGCCAGGGGCTTGTTGCCTTCGGAATTATCAACCCTTCGAAAGAACGAACCGACGACCAACCGGCCATTCTTGGCGAAATCACCATTCCCAAAGGGCTGTCTGTTTTGGCCAACCATGATGCCGGAAGTTTTGTGCCGGGCATCAACGACCTCATCGACGGGGTGTCGGTGAATTCTGAGGGCGACACGGTCAACACGGTAGGTTATGCCGAGAGGATTGCACGTGGCAGGCAGGCCCAGCAGGCTTTGCGCGATTACGACACCGCGATGAAAGCCGGTGACAAAACGGCCATGGCTGCTGCCGCAGAGGCTGTGAAAGCCGATTTCAAATATTTCGGCTACGGTTATCTCGACAGCGTTGACGAGGCCGTGCCGCCGGTTGCCCTTACCTTCTATGCCTTCCGTGTCATGGTTATGGGTGGTGGCTACCTGTTGCTTTTCTTTGTTGCGATGCTGTTCCTGGGCTATCGCAAGCCCGTGGTGATGGAAAACCGCTGGGTGCTGTTTATGGGTCTGCTTACCATCCCTGTGGTGTGGATTGTGAGTGAGGCCGGGTGGGTTACTGCCGAGATGGGGCGCCAGCCTTGGACTATCGAGGGGCTGCTCCCTACGCGTGCCGCAGTAAGCGCCATATCGCCAGGGTCGGTGCAGCTTACGTTCTGGATGTTCGTGGTTGTATTCGCCGGGTTGCTGGTTGCCGAGATAAGCATCATGACCCGTGAAATCGCCAAGGCTGCCAGGCGCGACATCCTTTCGTCGGGGCATTGATATGGGGCTGCCGCATTACGTGAATGATTAAAAAGAAGTCAGGACGACTTCACAGAGTATTAATTGACAAAGACTTCGATAATGGAAGCATTACAGATATATTGGTGGTTCGTCATCTCCCTGCTTGGCGGCCTTTTGGTGGCGCTGCTTTTTGTGCAAGGGGGGCAGACCATGTTATGGTCGCCGGGTAAATCGCAACTCGGCACCCCGGTTGTCCCGGCTACGGGTGAGACTGAACGCAAATCGTTGATGGTAAACGCACTCGGCCGGAAATGGGAACTGACCTTCACCACCCTGGTGGTGTTCGGGGGCGCGTTTTTCGCATCGTTCCCGTTATATTATTCCACAAGCTTCGGGGGCGCCTACTGGCTTTGGATGCTTATCCTGCTGAGTTTTATCCTCCAGGCTGTGAGCTATGAGTTCCGTTCGAAACCGGGCAACGTGTTCGGCAAAGGCACTTACGACCTGTTTCTGTGGATTAACGGCAGCATGGGTTGCGTGTTGCTCGGCGTTGCCGTCGCCATGCAGTTTTTCGGGGCAGACTTCACGGTTACCCGTCAAAGCATTCTTGACGCCGGGTCGCCGGTGATTTCAACCTGGGATTCCATGCACGGGTTTAACGAGATTTTTTCAATCAATAACCTGTTGCTCGGGTTCGCGGTGCTGTTCATAGCGCGCACGCTCGGGGCGCTTTTCTTCCTGGACAATATCAGCGACGGAAATTCACATGGCTTTGCCAAACTTATGCGTGGCAGGGTCCTGATCAACGGCACGGTGTTCGTGCTGTTCTTCCTGGCGTTCCTGTTCGTGTTGTTCATGTCCGACGGGTATTCGCAGATGCCCGACGGGCTGTTTGTGAAGGTGCCTTACAAATATTTCTTCAATTTCATCGACTTGTGGTGGATTGGCGCGGCGTTCCTTATCGGGGTGTTGCTCGTGCTTTACGGTATTGCGCGTACTGCATTCGATTCAAAATTTTCATCAGGATTCTGGTGGACTGCCGCAGGGGTGGTTGTCGCGGTGACATGTCTGTTCTGCATCAGCGGTTACAACAACACCGCCTACCTCCCATCTTTGTCCGACCCCCAAAGCTCGCTGACAATCTATAACAGCTCGTCAACCGAGTTCACGCTGCATGTGATGGCTTGGGTTACGGCGCTTCTGCCTGTCGTTATCGCCTATATCGCTTATGTATGGCATAAGATGACCTCTCCCGCTATAACCCCCGGGGAGCTGAAAGGTGAGGACCACCTGTATTGATAAGGCGGCGACGGATATTGAATCCCGGTTTTCAGAATTCATTGAAAATTGGTAATTTTGTGGGATGAAACATGCATGCATGTGTGTTTCATCCCGTTATTTTGACCGGCTCCGTATCGGACACCGCATATCGATGTGGCAGGACTGTACGGCTGGCGGTATGCTTATGAAATCCATAATCCAAGTGAAGCAGAAGGAACAACGATACAGCCCGGAGAAGCGGGTGGCCATACTGGGGTCGACCGGCTCGATAGGGACGCAGACTCTCGATGTGATAGGGGAGTATCCCGACCGTTTTGCACCCACGCTGCTTGTGGCCGGAACAAAAGTCGACACGCTGATACAACAGGCGCTCAGATGGCGCCCTGAAATGGCTATTATTGCCGATGAGTCGAAGTATTGGAAGCTCAAGGATGCGCTTGAACCCCATGGCATCGCCACGGCGGCAGGGCAGCCCGCAATCAATGATGCCATGGAGGCCGACTGCTTCGACACCGTGGTCACGGCAACGGTAGGCTACAGCGGGCTTGCCCCCACTATGCGTGCGATTTCCGCAGGCAAGGATATCGCCCTTGCAAACAAGGAAACCCTTGTGGTGGCAGGTGAGCTGGTGACCTCGGCGCTGCGTGTGAGCCGTTCGCGCATGCTGCCTGTCGATTCCGAGCATTCGGCCATCTATCAATGCCTGGCGGGCGAGGATCCCGTTAAGGTGAGGCAGCTTTTAATCACGGCTTCAGGAGGGCCTTTCCGCTGTAAAAGTGCAGGGGAGCTGGCTGCTGTGACTGTGAACGATGCATTGCGCCACCCGAACTGGTCGATGGGAGCGAAAATCACCATCGATTCAGCCACGATGCTCAACAAGGCATTTGAAATAATCGAGGCACGGTGGCTGTTCGATATGGCGCCTGAAAAGATTTCGGCAGTGGTGCACCCGCAGTCGATAGTCCACTCCATGGTGGAGTTTGTCGACGGTTCGGTAAAAGCGCAGCTCGGGGTGCCCGACATGCGTCTCCCCATACGTTATGCGCTTGGTGATGCCACGCGCCTTGCCACATCCGATTCGCCGCTGACCCTCGACCGCATGGTGTCGCTCACCTTCGAGAAACCCGACGAAGAGCGTTTCCCCGCTATAAAGCTGGGGCATTATGCTCTGCACCGTGGTGGCACTGCGGCATGTGTTATCAACGCTGCAAACGAAATAGCGGTGGCGGCATTCCTGCGTGAGCAGATCGGGTTCGGCGACATCTACCGCCTGATTATCGAAGCACTCGACAAAATGCCGTTTGTGGCAGAGCCTGCATTTGATGATTATGTGCGCCTGAACGATGAAACACGCACCTACATACAGTCTTTAATCCCTAAGAAAGCATAAAAATTGGAAACATTTCTCATAAAGGCGCTCCAGCTGGTTGTCGCCCTGTCGTTGCTTGTTATCGTACACGAACTGGGCCATTTCCTTTGGGCGCGGGTTTTTAAAATAAGGGTCGAGAAATTCTATATTTTCTTTAATCCTTGGTTCTCATTGTTTAAATGGAAGCCTGAAAAAAGCGATACGACCTACGGGGTGGGGTGGCTCCCCCTCGGCGGGTATGTGAAGATTGCCGGGATGATTGACGAGTCGATGGACCGTGAACAGATGGCGCAACCTCCCCAGCCATGGGAATTCCGCACAAAACCTGCATGGCAGCGCCTGCTGGTGATGACGGGCGGGGTAATAAACAACTTCATACTCGCCATATTGATTTATGCCGGTATAGCATGGTACTGGGGGGAAAGGACCATCCCTTACCAGAATGCCTATGAGGGTATGGATTTCACCCCGGCGGCACAGTCGCTCGGTTTCCGTAACGGCGACGTGCTCCTCACTGCCGACGGACGGCTCATTGACTCGAAAGAGCGTGGTGCAATTTACAATATGCTGGATTCAAAGCATGTGGAGGTGTTGCGCAATCATCGCGACACGGTGACTCTCATAATGCCGGCGAATGCCGTCACCTCTCTTCCCCAGGATGACCCGTTCATGGCTTACCGTGTCCCGGTGTTCGTGAAGCAGGTAATGCCGGGCGAACCGGCTGCAAAGGCCGGGTTGCAAGAGGGTGACCGCATCATAGCCGTAGGCGACAGCCTGACCCCGGCATATACCGAATTCGTACCCGCGCTGGCGGCTTACGGGGGGAAGGAAGTGCCCCTTACGCTGCTTCGCGGCAATGACACAGTGATGACTGTGGCCACTCCGACCCCGGCAGGGAAGCTCGGCTTCGGGCTGATGGGGCCTATCGATGTGTTCCGTTGCGACACTACCCAATACGGGTTCTTCCAGTCGATTCCTATAGGCATAGGCAACGGCACCGATATGCTTACAACCTATGTAGGCTCGTTAAAGCACGTATTCACGAAAGAAGGCGCTGAAAGCATCGGCGGTTTCGGAGCCATAGGCAACCTTTTTCCTGCAAAATGGGATTGGCGTACATTTTGGGAAATGACAGCATTCCTTTCCATAATACTTGCATTCATGAACATAATCCCTATCCCTGCTTTGGACGGCGGCCATGTCGCTTTCCTCCTGTGGGAGGTGGTTACACGCCGCAAGCCCTCGGAAAAATTCATGGAGTATGCCCAGATGGTAGGCATGTTCCTGTTGCTGGCCTTGCTGATTTATGCCAACTCCAATGATATATACAGGTTCCTGATCAAATAACGGGTCTGACAGCACCCTCGCCGTCCGGGAGGAAACCACGGCGGTGTGACGGATATTGAATTCTGACACACCGCCGTGCAAAGGGCATCCTGGCTTTTTCATCAAGGGCATAATTTGCGTGTCTCACGGCTTGTGCTTTGTCAGATTTGATGGTGCTATTTTGATATTTTGCTTGAAAATGAGTGTCGAATAGGTCGATAATGACCAAAAAAGCCGCATAAAGATGTAATAAGGCAATGTCGGTATGACTTCATGCTATAATGTCTGTTATACGCTGTTTTGCCGATATTTTCGCAAAATAGTGCATAAATATTGGGTAGCGTTTGTATATGTGGGGATTTTTGTATAGCTTCGCAAGGTCGAATGATTCGACAGGGCCTGCCCTTATGATTCAAGATGTCTTATTTTAAATCTAAAACCATTATTCATTATGAAGAGAAGATTTTACTCCATTATGCTGCGCTCCCTGATGGGTGCTGCAATGGTTGCCACATGTTCTGATGCCGTGGCAGAAGGTTGGGAGCAGATACGTGAGCTTCCTAACGCCTATACACACTTTATAACTTCGACCGGTCGCTTCCTTATGTCGGATCTGGATCTCTCTCGTAAGGGGGGGATATCATATTCCGACGATAAAGGTGCAACCTGGACCCAGTGCGAAGTCAAGGACTACAACTATAAGAACTTTTATGAAGCTGACGGGTATATTTATGCACTTGGCAGCATGGAGGCACGTATAGCACGTAGTAGTGACGACGGCGAGACCTGGGAAATGCTCAACTACAGCAATGCCATCAAGGATATTGTACCTGATAAGGCACTTCCGTCAGCTGAAGCCTCAGGCATCGTTAAAATCGGCGATGTGCTTTATATCGGCGATTTCGTGGGTGCTGGCGTCCTCATGTCGACTGACAACGGTGAGACATGGAAAGTTACCGACCGCGAGTCGCTTATGATTTCCATGCAAGGCTCCGACGAAAAGTTTGTGGACTGCATATACCATATGACTGATTTTAAAGGGGTGCCATATGCATTTGGTATGTTTGTTGTGGCACGTTATGATGCCGATGCCGATAAATGGGAAATTCTTCCACAGTCGTCAAACTTCATGACATGTTCAATTGTCAGGGACGGGCGTCTGATTATCGGCCGTTCCACTGACAACTCGTATCATCCCGAATACAACCCCGTCCCATATCTGCATGTGACCGAGGATGGTTACAACTGGGGTGGTATCATGGCGCCGCCGGCTCAGACCCCATATGGGACCAACCTCAATGTACGTGCCATGACTGCTGACGAAAAAAACATCTATACTGCCGGTCCTGGTTGGACAAGCTACGGAGGTCCGGAATTCTTCTACACTGAGAATGAAGGTGAGGACTGGAGATTTGTGGGGGGACTGCCCGACTACCATTTTCCCTTAACACTTGCCTGCGATGATAAATATATCTACACTGCATTGTATGCCGAGAGTCCTACGGTTAAGACGAGTGGTCTTTGGCGACTGGCCAAGAGTGATCTGAATGGTGCCGGAATAAACACTGTTGCTGTTGATGAAAGCGGCCTGGCAGTGAATATCGACAACCAGACCTTGAGCATCAGCACCGAAGGCAATATCAGGATTTTCGATATCTCCGGCCGTGCGGTTGTTACAGTGGCTGATGCAGCTTCTGTCGACCTTTCAGCTCTCCCCGGCGGCATCTTCCTTTATGAAGTGAACGCTGACGGCACCACCGTCACAGGTAAATTTGCAAGATAAACCGGGCTGGAATTTTTAATATTACCGTCATGCTGAATAAATTGTTACCCGCCGTTTTCGCAGTCATTACAGCCGGATTCGCAGCCCAGGCCGATGACACGATGACCTATTTCACGTGTGATTTTACCAACGGGATGCCATCAGGGGCAGTGCTTGAGGATCGCGATAATCAGGAACAGCATTTCTCAATGGTTCAGAACGGCTTTGCTGAACGTGACAGCTGGATTATCTATCGCGAGCAGGGAACTGACAACTACTGTGCCGCCTCATCCTCCCGTCATAAGGCTGTAAGCGGCCAGGACCCTGTTGCCGCTGACGACTGGCTGATTCTGCCGCGTGTGTTTGTGCGTGGCGGTGATGCCCGGATGACGTGGCGCTCCCGTTCGTTCAATGATGCGACCACACGCCTGAGTTCCTACGACATCATGGTTTCTGAGACTGAGGGTGTTTTTGACGGGAAGCCGGTTATGTCGGTTTCCAAAGAAACCGACATGGAATGGGTTGAACATAGTCTCGACCTGGGTGCATACGCCGGAAAGAAAATCTACATAGCCTTTGTCAACAACAGCCTCAATTGCGAGATGGTGGCTGTGGACGACATCGTTATAACCGGCCAAAAAGGACTGGCGGAGCTGGTTCTCACCCCCGGTGAATATGCCTTGGGCAATGAGGCGTTCAAGTTAGGCGGCAAATTGACAGCTTACAGTAAGGAAGTTGTCAACAGCCTGGCTATAAGCGTCGATGTTGAAGGCGGCCAAAAACTTCAGGCCGAATATAAGGATTTGGCGTTAGGCTATCATGACACATTCGAGTTCGAACTACCCGGTGAAGTCTCGGCCGAATACGGTCGCAGTGTTTCCTATAGCGTAAGCTATACTGTAAACGCTACCGAGTATGATGCTGAGAACTGCGCCACGACCCTGTTGGCTTTCAAGCCCGAACGTAAGGTCGTTGTTGAGGAAGCAACCGGTATGTGGTGTCAGTATTGCCCCAAAGGGATAGTGGCCTTCGAAGTGCTCCAGGAAAAATATCCTGATACATTTTTGGGGATAGCTGTCCACATGAATGCCGAATTGGACGTTTTGGCGTTGGATTCGTATGCTAACCGTAACACTTTTACAGGAGGTGCTCCGTCGGCGTGGGTTGACCGTACAATCTACTCCACCACGCCTATGGTTCCTGTAAGGGAGAATGGTCGTCGCACCTACACCACATTGATGGGCGGGTTGGAAACCGATTTCCTGACATGCCTTGAGACCGTCCCGTTGGCTGATATACAGCTTTACGGTGATTTGGATGGGAATTCTTTGAATCTTCACACTGTGACGCGCTTCCCGGTGAATCGCGAAGGTTCGGATATACGTCTGGCCTTCGTAGTTACCGAGGATCATGTCTGGGGTAACCGTTACTACCAGATGAATCTTTTCGGCGGTGGTGACGAAGAACTTGGAGGTTTCGAAAATCTTAAAGGTCGTATAACCGAGGATTTTGAATTCAATCATGTGGCCCGTGCGCTTTACGGGGACTGGGAAGGATACCCCGGCCGTTTCCCCAAGGAGATTACCGCAGGTGAAAGCTACGACAATGATTTCAAACTTGACCTGCCCACTACGATACTTGATATGAACAACGCCCGCATTATCGGCATGGTTATCGATAATGCCAGCGGGAAGGTGCTTAACGCCAACGTTATGGGGCTTGGAACAGGCTCGCTCGACCTTGTAGGCGAGGACGCGTCCGGCCTCATACGTGTAGAGCCTTCTGCATCCGGCGTAAGGGTTGTCGGCCTTGGCCTTATGGATGTGACGGTATCCGATCTTTCAGGACGCACTGTTGCACGTGTTTCGGCCAACGGCACTGCCGATGTGCAGATTGACACCTGTGGCATATACATTGTGACTGTTAAGGGCGATAACGGCTGCGTTGCTGTCAAAGTCGCTATCTGATTCTGTCAAAACCTGCTAAACTATGGCGGTGTGTCAAAATTCAATATTTTGGCACACTGCCGTTGTTTTCGCCCGGATGGCGAGGGTGCTGTCATAATGTTGTTTGGACATAAAGCGGCTTACACCGGTTGGAGGTTTTCTGTGCGCCGGGATGCAGACATGTTAAAAACTTTGCGTGACCAGGCTGCCATTGCGGAAAATTCTCTAACTTTGTTCCTGGTAATGGGCCTGTTCCCGCGCTGCGGTTTCCCATGACTACGGATAAAACAGAATCTACATTGAAAATAATATGAATTACAAGACTTTGCGTCTGAAACGCGGCAAGGAGGAATCGCTCGACCGATTCCATCCGTGGGTGTTTTCCGGGGCGCTTGCCGAGCCGTTGCCCGAAGGGCTTGAAGAGGGGGATAACGTTTCGGTAACGGCCTCCGACGGGCGTTGCATCGGGGTGGGGCATTTCCAGATAGGCAGCATTGCGGTGAGGATTCTCGATTTCGGTGATACGGCAATCGATACAGCCTTCTATACCAGGCGCCTGGAGCAGGCATTGGCTTTACGCAGGGCCTTGGGGCTGGCACGCCCCGATAACGATGCCTACAGGCTTGTGCATGGCGAGGGGGATTTCCTTCCCGGCCTGGTGGTGGATATTTACGGCCCTACGGCAGTGTTGCAGGCCCATTCACCGGGAATGCATTATGCCCGTGGGCTAATAGCCGACGCCATAGTGCGCCTTCCGGGGCTGGGGGTGCGTAACGTGTATTATAAGTCGGAAACCACGCTTCCTTATAAAGCCCATCTCGACGCGCAGAATGATTATATCGTCGGCGGTTTCGAGACATCGGTAGCTACCGAAAACTCCTTGCGGTTCAATATCGACTGGCTGCGCGGGCAGAAAACAGGATTCTTCCTCGACCAGCGCGACAACCGCGAATTGTTGCAGCGCTACAGCGCCGGGCGCCGTGTACTCAACATGTTCTGCTACACCGGCGGATTCTCGGTGTATGCCCTCAGGGGCGGTGCGGACATGGTTGATTCGGTCGACAGTTCGGAAAAGGCGATTACCTTGACCGATGCAAATGTAGGGCTTAATTTCCCCGGCACCGACCGCCACCGTTCATTCGCGGTGGATGCGTTCAAGTTCCTCGACAACATGCAGCGCGATGATTACGACCTGATAGTGCTTGACCCGCCTGCCTTTGCCAAACACCGCAGCGCTTTGCGTAATGCCCTTCGCGGTTACCAGCGGTTGAATGCCAAGGCTATGGAGAAAATCGCCCCCGGCGGAATCCTGTTTACCTTCTCATGCTCGCAGGCGGTGAGCCGTGAGCAGTTCCGCCTGGCTGTGTTCTCGGCTGCTGCCCAAAGCCGCCGACGCATCCGCATCCTGCACCAGCTTACACAGCCTGCCGACCACCCTGTCAACATCTACCATCCCGAGGGGGAATATCTCAAGGGGTTGGTATTGTATGTTGAATAATGCTGGCGGCCTGTGGTGAATCGTGTCACTTCAAGAAGCATCATGCGATGTTGAAAGCAGGGATATGCCTGGTGGCAGCAAGTGCAATCATGACAGGCCCGGATGGCATAGTGGACAGATGTAATGAAATCCTTAAATTTTACTAAATGAATAAAACCCTCCTTATGGCAGCCGTTGCTGCCTCAGTCTCATTTTCGGCAATGGCTAATGCAACTGACCCATCAAACCCGTCGGGAACGGTAGTTGACCGTTTCGCCGATGTGGAGGTGCTCCGTTACACGGTGCCCGGTTTCAACGAGCTTTCGCTCGACCAGAAAAAGTTTATCTACTATCTCACAGAGGCCGCCCTTGCCGGGCGCGACATCCTTTGGGATCAGAATGGTAAGTATAACCTGAAGCTCAGAACCCTTCTGGAGGGCATCCATCGCAATTATGCCGGCAACCGTAAGGATAAAGAGTTCCTGGCGTTTGAAAAATACCTCAAGCAGGTGGAATTCGGCAACGGTGCCTACCATCATTATTCAACCGATAAGTTCGTCCCGGAATTTTCACGTGGATGGTTCAAGCAGGAGGTTGACGCGCTTGCTAAGAAGGAACCTGCTGCCATGGCTTTCGTAGGCAACGATTATGCCGATATCGAGCGCCTGGTTTTCGATCCGTCGTTCCTTCCCAAACGTGTCAACCAGGCCGACGGGGCTGATTTGATTCTGACCTCGGCCAACAACTTCTATGAAGGTGTGACACAGAAGGAGGTGGAGGAGTATTTTGCCGCCATTAAAAATCCCGATGACCCTACACCTGTGTCTTACGGGCTTAACACCAAGGTTACGAAGGTCGACGGGAAGGTTGTGGAACTCCCCTATAAAGTCGGTGGCCTTTATTCTCCGGCAATCGAGCGTATTGTCGAGAACCTTGAAAAGGCGAAAGCGTATGCCGAGACACCCCTGCAGGCGGCTTCGATTGATGAGCTGATACGCTATTACCGCACCGGCGACCTCCGTGCGTTCGACAGTTATTCCATCATGTGGACCCAGGATACCACTCCCACGGTTGACTTTGTAAACGGTTTCATTGAAAGCTACGGTGACCCGCTCGGAATGACCGGCTCGTGGGAATCGATTGTGAACTACAAGAACCATAAGGCTTCACACCGGACCGAGGTGATTTCAAACGGTGCGCAGTGGTTCGAGGATCATTCGCCAGTCGATCCCCGCTTCCGCAAGCCTGAGGTGAAGGGTGTGAGCGCGAAAGTGATAAATGCAGCAATCCTTGCCGGTGATGCATATCCCTCGACACCTATCGGCATCAACCTGCCGAATGCAAACTGGATTCGTGCCGCCCATGGCTCGAAATCGGTGACAATCGAGAACATCACCCAGGCTTACGACGATGCTTCCCACGGCAACGGTTTCAATGAGGAATTCGTGATTGATGCCCCTACCCGTGAGTTGCTCAACAAATACCTGTTTATAACCGACAACCTGCACACCGACCTTCACGAATGCCTCGGTCATGGTTCAGGCCGTCTGTTGCCCGGTGTAGACCCTGATGCGCTTAAGGCCCATGGCTCTACGCTTGAAGAGACGCGTGCCGACCTGTTTGCCCTGTATTATCTTGCCGACCCTTATCTGCTGGAACTCGGTTTGCTCGACAATCCGGATGCCTATAAGGCGGAATATTACAAGTATATGCTTAACGGCCTCATGACGCAGCTTATGCGTATTGAGCCGGGTAAGGATGTGGAGGAAGCGCATATGCGCAACCGTAAGCTCATTGCCGAATGGGCGTTGGAACATGGCCGCGACAACAATGTTGTGGAATTGGTCAAGATCGACGGCAAAACATATGTCAAAATCAATGATTACAAAGCATTGCGCAACCTTTTCGGCCAGCTTCTTGCCGAGATACAGCGCATAAAGAGCGAGGGCGACTATGCTGCCGGAGCCGCCTTGGTTGAAAAGTATGCAGTAAAAGTCGACCCGGCGTTGCACCGTGAAGTGCTCGACCGTTATGCAAAGCTTTCGATTGCCCCTTACAGAGGTTTTGTAAACCCAGTTTATACGCCTGTAACTGATGCCGACGGCGAGATTACCGATATCCAGGTGACCTACACAGAGGATTATCTCCCGCAGATGTTCCGCTATTCGCGTGATTATTCCCCGCTGACCCATTAAACCATCATCGCGGATGATTACCCTCGACGAACAGGGAAGCGGTGCGTTTGATTTTGGTGCATCGTGCTGATTCAAACCGATTTTTATGGCTGCCGCCCATGGAGATTTTCCTCCATGGGCGGCGCTTTGCTTTTGCATCATCGTTATGAACAAACGGTGTTACAAACATGTTTCAATAGCAAAGGCTGAGAGGCGGTCAACTAACCTCCGGCCGGGAATCAAGTCCTTATTACATAAGGACGGTTCCAAAATTGCAAACCACAGAAAAGAACGAGGTTATGAAAAAAATCATCAATTTCCCGAGACTGTTACCGGCAGTCATTGCCGGTGTTGTGATGATGGCTGTAGGCGATTCCTCCGCTTCGGCTCAGGCTACTTACGAATACATAGCCCCGCAAACATCACTTCCAGAAATCCCTCCGGGGTTCAGCGGGGTAGGGCCGGTGGTATCAGGGAGCGTCGACTTCTCGAAAATACCATCCAATGCCCGGAAATTCCTGCAAAAGCATTGCGACGGCCATGCCGTGGTGAAATGTGACAAAACGTATTCCACCGGCGATTTCTCGCTGGCATTGGCCGACGGAATCGAGATGGAGTTCGATGCCAAAGGCAATCTGACTGAGATTTCCGCCCCGGAAAATTATTCGCTTGCCCCTACATTGCTTAAAGCGGTCATCCCCGGCAAACTTTACAAGCTGTTGGACCATAATGGGTTCAAGGCATGTGTCGAAGGTGTTTGCCACGACAAGTCGGGCTATAGCCTGCGTGTTGCCGACCCGGTGTTCGACCAAGTACGTTATGATCCGTCGGGGGTGCTTACCCTCATTGTCGACAAATAACCGCCTCCCCAACTTAAATTCAAGTGCGCGAATCATAGCGCCGTCGGCGCTTTCTATATATAGTCGCGCGAGGCGGTGTGTCAAAATTCAATATTTTGGCACACCGCCTTTGTTTTCTCCCGTATGGCGAGGGTGGACACACCCTCTTTTTTGTTTGGCAATCCTAAGTTGCGAAGCCTGGCTTCCTCCGGCTTTTAAAGCGGATTTACTGTTTGATAGGTTTGAGCTTCGAGCGGGGTGGTCAATGCGTCATATCCCATTTGCCATAAAGTCGGCTTCGTCGATAATCTGTGCGGCTATGGTGTTTGTCAGGGGGCATTTGCGGGCCTGTTCGTTACGGGCTTGTTCAACAGCTTGTGCCGGTTCTGTTTTTCGGAGGATAAGCCGGTTCAGGATAAGGCGTAGGGCGGCATACCGGTTGATGTCGGATGCATCTGCGTCGGCAAGTACCGCGTTGGCCGCAGCATCTGCATATGGAAGCTTGCGGAGGAGCGAATGGCATAGGTGGTCGGCAATTTCGGTGGTCTGTGCTTCGCGCAGCCATCTGGTGGCTAGTTCCGGGGTCATTGCTTCGATTGGGAGTATCATCGGGGCAATCAACCGGCTCTCGCGGGTGTTTTCATTGCTCCACAATGCATTTGCCAAATCAACCAGTTCGGTTGTTGTAAGCCCTGTCTGCAAGAGGTCGGAGGCGATTTCTTTTATCTGTGGTATGTTCACCCCGAAATTGATACGGTAGTTCAGCCCCCCGTTCCGCATCTGCGCGGCCAATGCCCCGTTGCGCATGGCATAAAGCCTGCGCTTTACAGTCTGCATCAGGTTGAACGATTTTTCACCGTCATTTCCAGGTGTCGTTTCTTCTGCTGTCGGGATATTCTTATCAGTCATATTAGAGATTGTCGAAAAATTTTTCCAAAAGATTTTTAGAGCTGTTTTTGTTCCGGCATGCCTGTTTTGGGGGCTGTTGTGCCTGGGATGCTTCCGCCCCGTGATATGGAAATGCAGAGTAAAGTTAGTGATTCTTTGCGTGACAGAATGCGTTGATTCCGAAAATTTTTTAAAACGGTTGGCGCTTTATGATGATTCGTGCGGAATTTGCTAACTTTGTTCTTTATAAACGACGAAGCCGTCGCCCGGCTTCATTGTCTAATGAGAAATCGAGCCTGATGATTGCACGTAATAACGAACCGACGGCCAAAGAACGCCGGAACAGATTTATAATAGGGTGGATGTGGAAACTTTTCCTGCTCGCCTTTGTGTGTATGGTTGTGTTCTTCCTCCTGGTTTATAACGGGTGGATAGGCTATATGCCTCCTGTTAAGGAACTTAAGAATCCTAACGACAAATTCGCAACGGTGGTCTACACCGCCGACGGCGAGGAGATGGGGCGCTACTACCGGAATTCGGGTAACCGCGTGTATGCCGACTATAACGAGATTTCACAGCATGTTATCGATGCGCTTATCGCCACCGAGGATGCCCGCTTCGAGGATCACTCCGGGATTGATTTGCGGGCTGTGATGCGTGTGTTGGTCAAAACGGTAATAATGCAGCAGAAGAATGCCGGTGGCGGTTCGACAATAACCCAGCAGCTTGCCAAGCAGCTCTATTCTCCCTCAACCAGCAATCTGCTCGACCGCGCTTTGCAGAAGCCTATCGAATGGATGATTGCCGTTAAACTTGAGCGTTACTATTCGAAGGATGAGATTATAAAGATGTATCTCAACCAGTTTGACTTCCTGTATAACGCTGTCGGAATCAAATCGGCTGCCTATGTGTATTTCGGTAAGGCTCCCAACGAGCTGACCGTGGAGGAGGCTGCAACCCTTGTGGGGATGGTGAAGAATCCGGCCTTCTATAACCCGGTGCGCCATAATGAGCGTACTCGTCTGCGCCGCAACACCGTGTTGGAGCAGATGGAAAAAGAAGGGATGCTCACCAGGGAACAGGCTGATTCGCTCAAGCAGCTCCCGTTGCAGTTGCAATTCCACCGCGTAGACCACAAGGAGGGGCTGGCTCCCTATTTCCGCGAGGAATTGCGGCGGATTCTCTCAGCCAAGAAACCTGTACGTTCCGATTATCGCGGTTGGGACGGACAGAAATTCGTTGACGACTCCATAGCCTGGGAGGAGAACCCGCTGTATGGCTGGATTGAAAAGAATCCCAAGCCAGACGGCACCAAATACGACATCTACTGCGACGGCTTGAAGATTTATTCAACTATCGATTCAAGGATGCAGCGCTATGCCGAGGATGCCGTGCAGCAGCATATGAGTTCGCTGCAACAGGCTTTCTTCCGTGAAAAGAAAGGGCGTAATAACGCTCCCTACACCTCCAACGGCGAGGAACTGGGCAAGGTGAAGGTCGAGAACCTTATCAACCATGCAATCAAGCAGACCGAGCGTTACCGCGTGCTAAAGGCCGCAGGGGCAACCGACGAGGAAATCAAGGAATCGTTCAACACACCGCGTGAGATGGATGTGTTCTCGTATGCCGGGGTTATCGACACGGTTATGACCCCGCGCGACTCCCTGCTTTATCAAAAACATTTCCTGCGCACAGGGTTCATGTCGATGGATCCGCGCAACGGCTATGTGAAAGCCTACGTGGGCGGACCCAATTTCACATTCTTCCAGTATGACATGGTGTCGAGCGGCCGTAGGCAGATAGGGTCGACAATCAAGCCGTTCCTATATACATATGCCATGGAGGAGGGCTTCACCCCCTGCGACATGATGTCGAACACCCAGCCGGTGTTTACCGACGAAACCGGCCGGACATGGGCGCCGCGTAATGCCGGGTCGGCCAGGGTTGGGGAGATGGTTGATTTGCGATGGGCGCTGACCAACTCCAACAACTGGATTTCGGCACGTCTGATGGGGCAGCTTTCAACCACGACCCTTGTTCGCAACATGCATAATTTCGGTATAACGAACCATATCGACCCGGTTATGTCGCTCTGCCTCGGCTCGTGCGAGGTTTCGATAAAGGAGATGGTCGGGGCTTATACGGCCTATGCCAACAAAGGTATGCGTGCCGCGCCTGTGTTCGTCACGGCCATAGCCGATGCCAACGGAAATGTGATTTCTGAATTCAACACCACACATACGGAGGTCATTTCCGAAAAAGCCTATGCCAAAATCCTTTCGATGCTGCTCAATGTGGTTGACGGGGGTACTGGTAACCGTGTGCGCCGTGCGCCCTACAACATCACCGCGCAGATGGGTGGCAAAACAGGTACCACCAACTACAATGCCGACGGATGGTTTATGGGTTTCACCCCGGAACTTGTTTCGGGTGTATGGGTCGGGGGCGACGAGCGCTACATCCACTTCAACACCATGGCACACGGCCAGGGTGCTGCTATGGCGCTACCGATCTACGGCCTGTATATGAGCAAGGTCTATGCCGACCCCAAGCTTCCATATTCTCAAAACGCCAAATTCGAAGTCGATTTCTCCAACCTCTGCGACAAGGAGTTCTACGACTATATCGAGGAAAGCGACGAGGTGGAAGAATCCATCGCCGACGTGTTCGACTGATATTAACGATTAAAACATCTGACTATGTCTGACTTCAACGGTAAAGATGGTGATAACGGCAATAATTCGGTAAGAGACGGTATCCGTCTTGTAATTCATTTATAGATCTTTTTGCCGGTATAGGAGGGTTCCGCATCGCTCTTGAGCGTGTAGGCGGACGCCAGTTTTTCTGATTCAGCCGATATGGGACTTCAAGAGTGATATTGGTCGCTTCAAAGAGATTCTTCTGAATCTCGGTACTGAGATAGCCTTTGTCTCCGAGCATCATGCAATCATGATATTCCCAACGTACATCCTTCAGATAATGAAGGTCATGGACGCTTGCAGCAGTCATGTCATAGGAATGGATGACACCACGTATTCCGCAGACAGCATGGAGTTTAATATCCATAATAATGCAAGCCTTGCGAGGCGCAGTATCCCCAATCTGGACGCGCGTCGGTGTTGTCGCGACCCATGGCACAGCGTTTTGCCCGTGCGTTCTGGCAGACCTTTACTGGTTTGGAATCAATGCAGAATACATCTTCGGAGCCATCAATGGCTATGGCTACATCCTTGCGGATTTCTTCTGCAAGTCGAGCCGTCAGCTTGTGTCGGCATTGAATTGTCTGCGACTGATCAGGTTTGGCAAATCCTCCTTACACTCATTGTGCAGGCGATGAAAAAGAAGATTCTCGCTATCGAAGCCGAAGGCCTCGGCGGTAATGCCAAGAGCGATAACCTCGAGGTCGGAGAACTTGGGGACAACACCACATCTTGGGACGTTTCCGTGTCCGTTAACACGATTTCCAGCTAAATCCTTGCAGATTTCGAGGATTCTGACGAAATTTACTATGAAGTTGCGCATAAGCAGTGCGATAGTACTTAGTAGTTTGGTCACCACTAATTTGCTAATAATCTGCGAATTGTGCAACTTTTCCATTTGTATATATTTAGAAATCTAATTCAACCAACGAGTTATTTGAACTTGTATTGAAAGAGCGTATCCGCACGTGCAGCATCTGATCGTTGCAGCCCTTTAATTTGGGCATCAGACATTCCTGCTTGACGATATGGTTCATATCCTCGTGTTGTAACAATAACTTTTTTCTCTAAGCTACAAGAGCAAAAAGCCATCAATGTTATTAGTAGTAATAAAATTCTCATAAATCTTAGTTTAATGCTAATTCCCTGTGCCAAAACGCGATGTGTCAATATTTGTTTCTTTGGGCTTGAAACCGTTGAAACGCCAGATGAATGTCAGTTTGAGGTTGCGGGTCATGTCGCGCACTTTCATCCGGTAATCCTGACCGGCATGGTTGATAGTCATGGTTGGCGACCATTTATTGAAAATGTCATCGGCTTTCAAATCAAGTTCACAGCAACGTTTCTTTCCGAATTGCCATTTGATACCGGCATCGACTTTCCACATACCCGACAGATCGGCTATACCTTGCAATGATGGCGAGATGTAGCTGAAATCAACGGTCAGTGATACCGGGCAGTTCTGACTGAACTTAAAAGAATTGCTAAATTCACCATAGAATATCCACTTGCTGTTGTCAAAGCCGATGTCATGAAAATGGTCGGCTTTCTCCCGCTGATTGAAAATATTGGCTGTGGCCGTGGCATTCCAGATATATCCTACACCAAAAGGCGCATAAAGATTAAGCCCGACAACGCGCTTATAGTTCATGTTGATGGTCTGATATATCAGGTTCAGTGCATCCGGCGACTGGTAAGGTAATTGCACAGTCGCTTTGTCGCCATACTGAAAGTATAGTGTTGCAACATATTTCTGTCTAAGGATATAGTTAAACTGTGCGTCGTATTGAATATACGGTTGCAGCTTCGGATTACCGATTATTGTCGAGTAATCGTTAATGTGACTTGTACCGCCGTGCAGTTCCCAATACGAAGGATAGATGCGTTGGGTGTTGAAGTTCAGTTGAAAAATACTTTTGGGCGTCTTATAGTAGGTCGCACCAAATTGAGGAATGAAATTCCAGTTATGCTGATATTTATTGTGATAATATTCACCCTTTGCCGAAAGATTGAACGATAAACCCCAGTCAAATGAGCGTTGTGTTCCGACATAAAGACTTGCCACATCTTCGCTGAGAATGTCATCGAAATCGGGATTATCGGACATTGCGTAGTGTTGTGAACTGTGATCTTTTGAGCGTTGATATTCCGCGCCGTAGTTCAATTGCCATTTGCCTAACTGATGCTGCTGGTCGACATACACATGCCAGCGGTCTATCGCCTGACGATTTTCAGAGCCAAGAATATAGTCTGTGTCCTTAAACAATGACTGAGAACGGTTTTCGGAGTAGCGGATGTAGTCGCCGCCTATTGTCATGCCAAATGGCGATTCATAACGCAGGGCTATATTATGATAACATACAGGTGAGAGCATATTGTAGGCATTTGTATAGTTTCCGAGAGTGCCAGAAGAAAGGCTCCAACTCTTTGAATCGGAGATTATCTGACCGTTGTAAGTGAGTTTAAGCGTTTTCCATGAAGCGGAAGCAAATATGGTATTGTTCCAGTTCTGACCAATTCGACGCATATTATCCTCAATCATAGTACGCTTGCCATTATATAAATGATTTGACCATGTTTCCTCGCGGCTCCAAGACTTTGTGCGCGACAGCCCGTAATTCAAATCAAAAGTCCAGTCCTTTATAGCATATGTGGCTGCAAGGACACCGCCATACGAACCATAGTGAGCCTGATTGTATCCGGCTCTGACCTGTCCCTGCAAGCCGTCGAGAGGAGTGGGAGTTTTCAGAGCCACATTGATTACAGCACCATTCACATGATATTTAGCCGGAGCGGAATACATAATCTCCACGTTCTTCAATCTATCAACCGGAGTAGTGTAGAGAAGTTGATAAAGATTCTGGAGCGGCATATTGGTAAGCTCGCCATTGAGAATAATGGTGACATTTGAGGCGCCGGAGAGACCTATCATTCCGTTGTTATTCGTAACACCGGGCAAGTAGCCGAGGGCTTCGAGGATATTGTTAACCGGTTTATCTTTGACTATTCCGGGGAGGTCAACTACCATAATGCCGTCCTCGCCCCTTACCTGCGGTTTCTCTCCCTTGACAACAACTTCATCGAGCTGTCGGGTGGAAATTGTATCGGTTGCTTCCGTCTGAGCCACAGCCGATATGAACGTAATGAATGAAGCGAATAATATGCCTTTCCTCATAGCTGTTTAGTTTTTGTTTGATGCAAAATTACAGGCTAATGGTCTTTGGCAGATAATTCTCAACCTTATTTAGTCTTAAATGCTCCCTTATTTAGTCTTAAATTGAAGTGTTCCTAAACAATTGTGTGACGGGTTATTAGTAACTTCGCATTATGAAACGCTTTAAGACAATATCGGCCACGTTTATTATTGTCATTGCAGTCATTTTCGGCTGCAATGTCTATTATCTCGTAAGTCTGTATAATTCTATAAGAAGTAATGTCGAACGCGATGTGATGACTGCTTTGGCCGATGCAGATATTGACGACCTAATGTATCGGGCAGGGAGGGCGCAGGCATTGGCATCAAATGTACAAATGCAGGAAGAAGTTGAGGAGAAACAGGCTCCAAGAAAAGCGGAGGCAACAACATATAGAGATGAAAACGGTCAACTCATATCAGTCCGGTCTGAAGCTGACGGAACTGTTATTGAAGAGCGTGCGATGTTGTCTGAAAACTCGTCCTATTCCAATCAGATGGTTGACGCGATGAGCAGACAGTTTCATAAGATTATGGATAAATACATACCCTTGGATATGGCAGTGATGGATAGCGTTTTATATAATCAACTTTCCAACAGGTTCATCTATCCGGATTTTTTATGTGTGGAAGTTGTCAACAGCAACGATTCCGTGATTTGCGGCAATCCAAAATTAAACGGAGAATCAGGATTAGATTCATTCAGCTTCAATATCAATCCTGACGAAGGTATATATTACAAGGCATATATGACACCACTGACCCGCCATATACTTTCGCAGATGTTTGGAATCATTATTACGGTATTCCTTCTTATGATTGCCTTTTCTCTTGCGTTTTGGTACCTGTTCCGTACAGTGTCGAGGTTGCGCACCATCGAGGAGATGAAAGATGATTTTGTCAGCAATATGACCCATGAGTTGAAAACGCCTATTGCCATAGCATATTCAGCCAACGATGCTCTGCTCAATTACGACACATCCAATGACCCCGACAAAAAGACAAAGTATCTGACGATTGCAAACAAACAACTGAAAAGACTTGGCGAACTTGTTGAAAACATCCTTGCAATGAGTATGGAACGCCGAAAGGCTATGAAACTCAGACCGGAAGACATACCGCTGCGTGAGTTTGTAGAAGAAATCGCCGCCGCCCAGCGTATGAGAGGCGATAAGAATATAACAATCAATGTGAACGTGGCTGACAATATAATCGTAGAAGCTGATAGAACACATTTGGCAAATGTGCTGAACAATCTGATTGACAATGCAATCAAATACTCTGACGAGAGTGTTGAGATAAGTATATCCTGCGACAACAATGAACTTTCGGTCAGAGATAACGGTATTGGTATTCCGTCAAAATCCATTCCCTATCTGTTCAATAAGTTCTACCGTGTGCCGCATGGCAACCGTCAGGATGTCCGCGGGTATGGCATAGGACTATATTATGTAAAGAGCATCCTCGACAAAATGGGTTGGGCTATTGAGGTCAAGAGTACGGAAGGGAAAGGCTCGGTGTTCACTATTAAATTCAGTAAAGATGAGCAATAAGATACTGTTTGTAGAAGATGAGGAAGACTTGACGCTAATTGTTGCTGACACTCTGCGCGGTCAAGGCTATGACGTTATTACGGCAGCCGATGGCATTCAAGGGCTTGAAAAATTCAAATCCGAAGGAGCCGACATTGTGGTGGCCGATGTAATGATGCCCAAAATGGATGGGTTCACCATGGCAAAAGAGATCAGAAAATTGTCTCCGACAGTACCATTGCTTTTCCTCACCGCAAAAAGCACAATAGATGATGTGGAGCAAGGTTTTGAAATCGGAGCCAACGACTATCTTAAAAAGCCCTTTGAACTCCGCGAACTGATCGTGCGGATTAAGGCACTGTTAAGAAGATATGGCGACAACCGCACTGAGGACATACGGTTCGCAATTGGAGCATATACCTTTAACGTAACGACCCAGACATTGTCATTTGGCAACAAAGAAACTGAATTATCTCACATTGAAGCCAAGATACTTGAACGTCTGGTCACAAATATCGGCAAGACTGTCGATGCCTCAGAGTTGATGATTGCCGTGTGGCAGCGCGACGAACAAAGCAACCGCAACTCCCTGCATGGCTACATCCACAAACTACGCCGAACCATGCGTCACGACCCCGCAATTTCTATCATCAACCAGCGTGGTTTCGGCTATATGCTTGTAATCCGCAACTGACAAAATGCGGATAATGCAGGAAATGCAAGGGCTTAATCTTGATTCTTGCCCGTTTGCAGGGCGAAAATCTCTTTCTGATGCTCGATTTCTGCGGTTAATTCTTCCCTTGTCGGGAGATATGTCAGATATTTGGCTGCGTAGAGTTGTTTGCTGTCCTTGAGAATTGAATACCGCGCTAAGTCTTTGCTTGTTTCCGAGCAAAGGAGCAATCCGATTGTAGGATTATCGCCTTCCGAGCATTTCAACTCATCGTACATGCGGATATACATATCCATTTGCCCGATGTCCTCATGTGTGATTCTCGATGTCTTTAAGTCTATTAGCAGGAAACATTTAAGGATATAGTTGTAGAATACGAGGTCTATATAATATTCGCCTATGTCGGTTTTTATTCTCTGCTGACGGGCAACAAAGGCATATCCTTTGCCAAGTTCAAGGATGAATTTTTGCAGGTGGTCGATAATCGCGGATTCAAGATTAGTTTCCGAATACGCCGCATCTTGCGAAAAGCCCAAGAACTCTGCCACAACCGGATTCCGCAGAAATTTATGCCGGTCTTTCTGATAATCTGCGGTAAGCCGTTGCATCTCATCAACGACTTCACCACGTTTTGATTCCGGCGTCTGGAGCAGTCGATGATAATATTGAGAGCCGATGTTGCGGTCAAGGGTACGGTAGCTCCAGTTTTCGGTAGATGCTTCTCTCAGATACCAATCTCGCTCATCCTCGTTTTTAACACGCATAAGACGCTCATAATGCATCCATGAAAGGTTATTCGGCATGGGATAGACACACTCCTTGCCTGATATGGTTGTCGGAGATTCAGCAAGCAATGGTTGCTGATTCAAAAAGCAGTTCTTAAATTCAGCAAGCAGTGGTTGCTGAATTTGTAATCCTCTGAAAGAAAGGTAGAACTTCCTATAATTACGGAGGGTGGTAGCTGAATAACCTTTGCCATATTCTGCCGTCAACGCCTCTGATGCAAGCTCTATGATTCGTTTACCATATTCAGCGCGCTCCCGACCATGCTGCTCCTGTTCGATGATTCTTTTTCCAACAAGCCAGTTAGCCGCGACTTGAAAGAGGTCAGCGGCCTGATATGCCTTTTGTTTGGAGGTATATACTATCGCCTTTATATCGCTGATGAATTGAGCGTCATCAGCGTTTATATTGTCGTATTTCTTCAGCTCGGATTTCATTTTGCAAAATTACGAATTATATTGGAAATCAGGGCCATTATCCGAGAATGTTAACAAGGTCTTGCTTCATTTCCTCGTCAATGTCGCGATAACGGGCAAAAGCCTTACTGCCCTCTTTGTGGCCTGATAAAGCACCGACAAGATTGGGGTCTTTGACCTCCTTGTAGATATTGCCGATAAAGGTACGTCGGGCAAGGTGGCTGCTTGCAATTTCGTTGATGGCTCGTTTCTCTTCATTGCCGGTCGTAGGATTCAATACGGTCACAATACGGGTGATGCCGCACCGGGTAAAAATTTTCTTGATGGCATCGTTGTATTTTTGCGGGCTGATGAAGGGCAGAAGCATATTCCCTTTATTGTAGTCAGCATATCTGGAAAGAATTTCTTTCGCACGGTTATTGAGTGGCACACGAAGCACCTCCGGGCGTTCGCCTTTGGTTTTGTCAGGGATATACTCAACAGCTCCGTCAATTACACTATTGTCGGTCATACGCATAAGGTCGGAAACACGACATCCGATAAGGCACTGAAAGACAAATATGTCACGCTGGACTGCCAAAGCCGGATTTTCCGAGAGGTCAAAATCAGCAATCTTCTCCACCTCGGAAACCGATATATAATATGGCCGTCCATATTTTTCAGTGCCGATACCTTTGAATTTCGCAAAAGGATTGTTTTGCGTATATCCTCTACGGGGTCAGTCCAGATGTCATTGGAATTTTAAATTATTGGCAGTCTTGATTATATAGTGGAGAGGTGGCTCAGGCGTTTTTCCAGTTCGGTGGAGGAGAGGCGCGTTGACAGACGTCCCCTGTGGGCTACCGAGATGTTGCCTGTTTCCTCGCTGACCACGATGGCAAATGCGTCGGTGGCCTGTGAGATGCCGAGGGCGGAACGGTGGCGCAGACCCAGTGCGCGAGGCACGTTGGTGTCGTGGCTTACAGGGAGGATGCAGCCTGCGGCTTTGATTTTGCCTCCGTCGATAATCATGGCCCCGTCGTGAAGGGGTGAGTTCTTGAAGAAAATGTTTTCGATAAGGCGTGTGTTGATTTCAGCATCGATGATGTCGCCGCTTTTCTCGTAATTTTCAAGCGGCACATCTTGCTGTATCACAATCAATGCCCCGGTTTTGCTTTTCGACATGTTCATGCAGGCATAGACGATAGGCATCACGCGGGTGTGAAGGTCGACACCGTCCTCTTTATGTTTGTGATGGAACAGGCTTGTCAGGAATTTCCAACGTTTTTTCGATCCCAGTTCTACCAGGAACCGTTTGATTTGGTCCTGGAATATTATTACAAGAATCAGCAGCCCGATGCTCATAACCTTGTCGAGTATCGTGCCGATGAGCTTCATTTCCAATATTTCCGAGGCTACCACCCATACCAGGATAAAGGCCAGCACGCCGTAGAAAATGTTGATGGTGCCTGATTCCTTCATTATCTTGTAGAGATAATAAAGCATCAGGGCAACGATGGTGATGTCGAGAATGTCTTTTATGCCGAATGATTCGATCATGCCTTAGCTGTGGAAGGGGTTATTGATGAGCTGGACGGGATGTTTTCGTAAGTTCCGATAGCACAGTGACTGCTTGCCGGGCTGCGGCAACGTCATGTACGCGTATGATTGACGCGCCTTTCATTATGGCCGCCGTGTTGAGGGCGATAGTGCCTGGAAGTGCTTCGTCGGGGGTGATGCCGCAGATGCGTGTAATCATCGACTTGCGTGAAATCCCTACCAGTAAGGGACGTCCCAGCAATTCTGCGATTTTGTCGAGATTGTTGAAAAGCTCGTAGTTTTGTCCGGTTGTCTTGGCAAATCCGAACCCGGGGTCGATGATTACGTCGGCCACACCTTTGAGCATCAATCGGTGAAGCGGCTTGGAAAGTTCTGCCACCACGTCGGCGGTCACGTCGTTATAGCCGGTAAGCGACTGCATTGTTTTCGGTGTGCCGCGCATGTGCATAAGGATATAGGGTGCGCGTAGACCGGCTACCGTGTCGAACATGGCCGGGTCGGCCATGCCGCCTGAGATGTCGTTTACGATGTCGGCACCCCACTCTTCAATTGCCCGGCGTGCTACCGCCGCCCGGAATGTATCGACTGAAACGGGTATGGATTTGTCAAAGTCCCTGATGATTGCAAGTCCGCGTTCGATACGCTGCATTTCTTCTGCTTCAGATACTTCATCGGCACCTGGGCGTGATGAATATCCCCCGATGTCGATTATATCCGCTCCCTGTGCGATTATTTCCTGCACGCGGTGCTCGATGGCTTGATGGTCGAATGCGTGCGAACCGGCATAGAACGAGTCGGGCGTTACGTTGAGTATGCCCATCACCACCGGGGAGTCGAACTCGCGCAACGACCCCTTTATGTTCAACGAAAAAGGTTTCATAATCAGGGATTGAGCAGGTCGGGGTTGAAAAAATCCATGATGGAATTTGAATGTTCTATCAGCAGTTTCGCGGGGCCGTCGGGGTCAATCAGTGCGGCAGCTTCATAGGCCGACATTGCCTCCCCTCTGCGGTTGAGCCTCCAAAGCAGTTTCCCTTTCTCCACTAACATCATGGCGTTGTGGGGATTGTCTGTCAGGGCGCGTTCCACTGCGGCCAGGGCCTCATCGGCGCTTTTCCCCTCGATAATATCTTTTATGTTTTTTTCTTCTGTCATTATTTCGTATTTTTGAAAAGTCAAACCATATGTGGTTGAACCGAACAGGTGTGCATGAGGTTTAAATCACATAACCCTCCCTGTTAGGCAAAAGTACTAAAAAACATTGTGATGCGACGAATTTTAACAACCCTTTTCGTGGCGTTTGCGGGGCTTGCGGTCGTTTGGGCCGCCGACCCGACCGCGACCAGCTATCCTGTGGCCGATTGCCTGGGATCGGCAAAGCCATATCCTGCACCCGGCAAACCGTCGGAATATCCCGATAGCCTCACCCCCGTGTTTGTGAATCATGTGGGGCGTCATGGCGCACGCTTTTTATCCTCACCGGCCACCACGGTCGCACTTCAGGCGGCATTGCTCCGTGCCGATTCGGCCGGGGTTCTTTCCCCGTTGGGGAAGGAACTTCTGGGAGTTACGCGCCATGTCATGCAAATATCGCAAAACCGGTGGGGCGCTCTCGACTCGCTCGGTATGGCCGAACAGCGTGGCATCGCGTCGCGGATGTTCAGGGCATATCCGAAACTGTTTATCGACGGACGGGTACGCGCCATCAGCTCCTATGCCCCCCGGTGCGTTATGAGCATGTATGAATTCACCCACCAGCTCGACCGCCTTAACAACTCGGTTGAAATCTATACCTCTTCGGGGCGTCAGAACTCACCGCTCATGAGGCCGTTCGACACTGTGACCGAATATGTGGAATGGGCGAAGGCCAAGGAGTGGAAAGCCCCTTACGACATGTTTTTCGAAACTACCGCTCCCGCAGCGCCAGCCCGCAGGCTGATTGAGGATGCCGGGTTCCTTTCCCACCGGGAAGCGCTCGACCTGGTTTGGAACGAATACAAGGTGCTTGCGGGTCTACCGGCTATGGGGTTGCCGGTAGATTTCGGGAAGTATTTCACCCTTGAGGAAATGAATGCCTTGTGGGCTTGCGAGAACCTGGGGCATTATCTCCGCCGCACGGCCACAACCATCTCTACCGAGCCGGCACAGATTGCTTCGATGCTCCTGATGAACCTTATAAATTCCACCGGGGAGGTGGTTGACGGCAAGGTCGATGCCGATGTGCAGCTGCGCTTCGGGCATGCAGAGACGCTGATGCCTCTTTTGTCGCTGATGCGGCTGAAAGGGTGTTACTATATGACCAACTATTTCGATACCGTGGCGTTGCACTGGCGTGATTTCTATGTCGTGCCGATGGCATCCAACTTGCAGATGGTGCTTTTCAAAAGTGCCAAGGGTAAATTCTATGTGAGGTTCGACCTTAACGAAGTCCCTGTGCCGCTTCTTCCGAATTCGGATGAAATATATATCCCTTGGCAGACGGCGCGTGATTACCTTATCCAGTGCCTTCCGTTGCATTTGCAGATATGAGTGAGCACTTTATAGTATCTTCCGGGGATAATTCCGGTCATAGGGGGGTGGTTGGTCATGTCGCGGCATTTTATCGTGCTAACGGCCTGTCGGCCGGTTCGGTTCTGGCCGTGGCGTTCAGCGGCGGGGCCGATTCGGTGGCTTTGCTGGCAGCAAGCCGTAAAGCTGGTTATGAATGTGTGGCCCTTCATTGCAATTTCCACCTGCGTGGTGAGGAAAGCAACCGCGACGAGGCTTTTGCGCGTTCTATGGCCGCCCGGCTTGGATGTGAAATCCGTGTGCGCCATTTCGATGTCGATGACCGGCGGAAGCTGACAGGGGAGTCGGTAGAGATGGCATGCCGTGAGCTGCGTTACCGGTGGTTTGAGGATGAATTTGCCGCTGCCAAAGGGGCATGGGGCTGTATTGCCGTGGGGCATCATTCTGATGACAATGTGGAAACGTTTTTCCTTAACCTTCTGCGTGGCACAGGGTTGAAGGGGCTGTGCGGCATAGCTTCTGTGCGAGGCATATTCATGCGTCCGCTGCTTGATGTGCCGCGTGATGCGATATTGTCATTCCTTGAGGGCGAGGGGCTGCAATTCGTGGTAGATTCAACCAATCTTTCAAATGATTATAAACGGAATGTGCTTCGCAACAGGATTCTGCCTGCGATAGAGCAGGATTTCCCCATGATGCGTCACGCATTGCGTAATGTTATGGAGAACTTGCGTCGCGACAGGGATTTGCTTGATTCTCTGCTTGTTGAAGAGGAAGCCCGGTGGGTGGGCCCCGGCGGGGTGATTGACCTGGCCGGTATTGCCAGGATGACGCATGCATCTGCATTGCTTTATCATTTGCTTAATAGGCGGGGGGAGGGACGGTTTGGTCATGCCATGGTAGAGGCTATGCTGAGGTCGGCATCGGAGAGCGGACGTGTATTCCGTGCCGATAACGGCGAAGGGATTCTGCTGCTTGACCGTGGACGGCTGGTGCCGGTTGATAGTGCAGAGGTGACCGGGATACAGGCCGGTGAAGAAGTTGTTGTTGATTCCGGCCTGATTGAGAATGGAGGCTTGATGGAAGCACCTTTGCGGCTTCGTTTCCGGTGCTTGGATAGGGGGGATTTCCATCCTTGCCGGGACTCGTCGGTGATATGGCTGGATGCGGATGCGGTTAAAAAAACGGGATTGAAGCTGCGGTGTTGGCGCCACGGCGACCGTATGCAACCGTTCGGCATGGGCGGTTCCCGTCTTGTCAGCGATATTCTTTCCGATGCCAAGATGTCTTTGCCGGAAAAGAATGAATGCCGTTTGCTGTGTGCCGGAGAACGGATTCTGTGGATTCCAGGCATACGCGCCTCCCGCCATTTTTCAGTAGGTGTGAAAACTTGCAATATATTGCAAATCTCGCTTGAATCACTTTAAGGCTTAGGCGGCCATCGCGGGCTGTAGCTTTATTGGCTACGTTAACTAAATTTAAATATCTCTGTGCTACGAAATTAAAAAAACTTTTGTTAATTTGTCTCGCTTTAAAACAAGAGCGACCTTAAGCAAAGATACCGTAAGAAACGAATCTCGAAACAATTTTGATATTCCCTCCATGTCAGCAATGGCGAATGCCTGAATGTGTGATATGACGCGGTTCTCCTTGCACGGTTCGCCCTCCTTTGTTAAAAAGGTTGTGAAGCGAAACTGATTGTGTAAATATGACCGTGGCCGGCCTTTTGTAAAGGTTTGATTGGATGGCTTGCGGTTTGAAGATAAAGAATGATTGAATTGAATGATTGTTAAATGAATGATTGATTAATTGGAGTAGGAGTCATTTCGGACTTTGTTTCGGAAAGACTTCTGTATTTGAAATGAATAATGGCCGCGCTGTCGGTCGCAAGACATGTCACGACATAGGCCGGGCATCCTTGTGGAAAGAGACACCGTTGGTCGTAGAAGGAATACTGATAAGTTTGTTTCATATACAAATGCCAATAAGGAAGGAGCCGGGATCGATGTGAATCGAGCCCGGTTTCGTTTTATGTAGTGAAGGGAAAATTACTGCCAGAATAAGCGATGACCAGATAAACCTTTCTGACAGCACCCTCGCCATCCGGGCAAAAATACGCCGGTGTGCCAGAATATTGAATTTTGACACACCGGCGGGTTGGCTTATCGCTTTAGCGGGTATAGCTTTCTATTTTTGACAGCAGTGCGGCTTCGTCCATTTCGCCACTATGGCGCCATTGCTCCTTGCCGTCGACATAAATGATAAATGTGGGATAGGAGTCGACGCGCTCGGCTTCGGTTATGTCGGGATACTTCTCCACGTCGATTTGGTTAACTGTGGCTTTTGCGCCGAGTTTTGCCTCGATATTGCTTACTACAGGCATCATTCGTTGGCAATGAGGGCACCAGGTTGCGTAAAATTCTACCAGGACAACCCGGTTGCTGTTGATTATTTCATCGTATTCCATAATAATTAATTTGGTTTGGTTGGATTTGAAAATAACAAGCAGATGTCAGGATTACTTACCGGCTGGAGCATATGGGGCACACATATCCCGGACGGTTGTTTCTGACAGCTGAATACCCATATAACGGTTTTTAATCCGGTAAGGTTGCCGTGATAATAAAGAGGGGGATGAAATTTATCAAAATATCTCTAAAAGTGTTTTATCACATAATTCGGGATAATCGCAACCACGCTGCGTTTTTTGATTGTTACTATAGTCAAATATGCGTATATTTGTGTTATTCATGCAATAGGACATTTCTGATTGCAACACTTATTATAACAACAGATACGGATTATGACGGAATTTTTCCAATCCATAGCGGATTGTATCAATTCGCAGGAGGTGACACTGGGCAATTCGGTGTTCAGGCTTTTGGTGAGTATGGTGCTCGGGGTGCTTGTTGGTGCCGAGCGCAAGCGTAAAGGGCAGATTGCCGGTGTCCGCACGTTTGCACTCATATCAATGGGAGCCTGCCTGGCCATGCTTCTGTCAATCTATGTGCCGCAGGTATATCTGGGGCTTAAAAATGGTGATCCGGGGCGTATTGCGGCGCAGGTGATTACAGGTGTAGGTTTCCTTGGCGGCGGGGCGATGATTCATCTCAAAGGGGTGGTGCGTGGGCTTACCACCGCAGCCGGTATATGGATGACCGCGACAATAGGTATGGCAGTAGGTGTGGGGATGTATTGGTGTGCGATTATTGCCACAGTCATGATTCTAATCACACTGACGGCATTTGAAGTGTATGAGCAGCGACGTAATATGGGTCAGGAGAACAGGGCTTTGAGATTGATTGTAAGTGGTATTGTAAATGACCTTGAACCTTACCGTGAGGTTTTCCACAGGCATTCGGTGCATCTTTCCACCTATTTCCTGAAATATGATTATGAAAACGACCTTACCGAGCTTAACTTCGTTGTGCTGGCTCCATCGCATCGCAATTATCTGCCGATGTTTCAGGACTTGCGTAACCTGGGCGATACCAAGACACTGATTCTGACCAGCCAGGGGTGATGCGGACTGGTATTGGAATCTGTGCCATTGCCGGATTAGATTAGCGATAGTTCCTGCCGTATTTTCAAGGTCAGCCCTTTGGCTGTTTGCCGGTAGGCATGGGCGATTAATTCGCGATGCAGTGAATCGGGTACATCTCCTTCGAAATCCACCGAAATCCAATGACGTTTGTTCATGTGATAGCCGGGACGGATGGAGGCATAGCGCTCGCGAAGTTCTTCGGCATATGCCGGGTCGGCTTTCAAGTTATAGAAATCCCATCCACCGGCCGACAAATCGAACAGACAGAACATTTTGCCCCCTATCTCTATTGCCAGTGTGTCAAGTCCGAACGGACTTCGTTCCGTGGCATGAGGCAGTTGCAAGGCGGTTTCTCTTATTTCTTCTATGTTCATGGTTTCGAGTCGGTTACTTGTCGGGTAATGACATGTGTAAAATCGGGAAAGGGCGTCCGTCGGAATCAAGTTCGCTACGCCCGGTTACAACGAAGCCGTTTGAAATATAGAATTTCAAAGGCAATTTTAAGTTTCCGTATTGTTGATACAAATATATGGAAAAGTTACCTCGTCGTCAATGTGGTTGCATAAAAAAGAACACGTTGGCGGCCGGGAATGTGGGGTTGATGGCTTCCAACGTGTTCATTGCGGAGTGACCGAGATTCGAACTCGGGATACGCTTTTGGCGTATACACGCTTTCCAGGCGTGCCTCTTCAGCCACTCGAGCACCACTCCTTGTGCATGGGCTGTCGCTCCTTTACGGAGGGCAAAGTTAGGATTTTTTTTCGAACCTGCCAAATCAAGAGGCTTTATTCGGCGATTTTTCAGTGATATGTTTATAGATTTTTTGCCATTTGTATGATTTGGCCGGAATCGGGATGTCAGATTGCCCGGGTAAGATAAAGGCAATCTGGCTTGGATATGCAAAGCCGGCTTCAATCGTTTACATCACTGCCTTCAGTTCTATTTCGAATATAAGGGTGGAACCGCCAGGGATGCCAGGTTGTGAGAATTTGCCATAGCCCATTTCGGCGGGGAGGTAGATTTCCCATTTATCGCCTACATGCATCTGTTGCAGGGCGATTATCCATCCTTGGATTAGGTCGCGCAGGCGCATTGCCACAGGGGCGCCTCCGAGGCTGCTGTCGAATTTTTTCCCGTTGATAGTCCGTCCCGTGTAGTGAACCGTTACCACGCTGTTGCGGTTGGGGGTTGCGCCTCCCGACTTACCTTTTGCAATTTCCTTATAAAGGATGCCTTTGTCGAGCGATTTGACACCGGGCTCGGCTGCCTTGTCGATGAGCCACTGGCGGTTCTTTTCAATGTATTCGCGGTTTGCCATTTGCTATTGGGTTTGATTGAGGTGGGATTATGCGGCGAAGTTACGCATTTTTCCGTCAAACACATGCACAATGCTGTAAAAAGGCGGTCGGCACGCACAAGGGCAATGAGCCTTCTGCATGTCGGCCTCCTTCTTGTTTTGGCTGGGTCTATGAAAACGGATTCGGTGTTCAATATGAGATTGCAGGCGGCAGTTCTTTTGCCTGTGCAATCATTTTCTCAACCTCGCTCAGGGAGGGGACGCGGTTGCATAGGCCATGTTCCTCGTTGACGGCAACAAGTTTGGGCTGGAGATTGGCCGGAACCCGGTGGGCGAATTCCTTTACGGTGTCGACACCGGCGGCTTCCAGCAGTTCGGCGAATTGCCCTGCCACACCATTGATGCGGAACAGGTCGGCATGGTTTGTCCATTTCAGGATGAGTTTGGAACTGATTCCCGTTTCGTCGGCAAGCTTGGCGCGTCCGCGAGGTGTGGCGCACATGGTGAGCAGGTCGTCGGTGGTTTTTACTCCGGCTTGTTCGAGTTTCCGTGCATATGATTCGCCGATTCCCTCGATTTCGATAATCTTGTAAGCCATTGTTTCGGAGGTTTTAGTTGTAGTTTCTGGTTGTTGTGCAGGGTGGTGTTGAAACGGTGTTGCTGTTTTATCTACATCCCTGTTATATTAACTCCTGCCGGTGTGTTTTTGTTTAACGAACTGGCGCTGTGCCGAGATTTCGACACAGCGCCAGTTTATGAAGCACCTATGGGCGTTCAGCCCTTATGGGAATGTATTGCCGGAACGTTCTGTTACCAGATGATTACCTGCTCTGTAGCCGGGCGGTAGAGCTTGTTGCCTGCTTTTACGTCGAAAGCTTCGAAGAAGGGGACGATGTTGCGCAGGGTAACGTTTACGCGGTTTTCCGCCAAAGAGTGTACGTCGCCGATGGTGAGGTTGCGTTTTTCTTCGTCACGGCAGTTGGTAGCCCAGATGTTGGCATAGTTCAGGTAGAAAGCCTGTTCGGGGGTGAAACCGTCGATTTTTGCATCTTCCGATGTGATGTCGACCCCTTTCTTTTTCTGAGAATCGAGGAATGCGGTGCGGCTGATGCGCAGACCACCCTGGTCGGCGATGTTTTCGCCCATGGTGTAGGTGCCGTTGGCGAAAAGGCCGGGAAGGATTTCAACTTCGTCAAACTGTTTTCCGAGCTTTGAAGTGAGGGCTTCGAAGTTCTTTACATCCTCCTCTGTCCACCAGTTGGTCATATTGCCCTTTGCATCGAAGTTGCGGCCCTGGTCGTCGAATCCGTGTGTCATTTCGTGGCCAATCACCACGCCGATGCCGCCATAGTTTTCGGCATCCGATGCTTCGGGATCGAAGAAGGGGTTCTGAAGTATGGCTGCGGGGAACACAATTTCGTTGGCCAGCGGGTTATAGTAGGCGTTGACGGTTTGGGGTGTCATGCCCCATTCGGTCTTGTCGACGGGCTTGCCCCACTTCGAAAGCTGTTCTTTGTTATGCCACATGCTTGCGTTGTGGACGTTGCGGTAATAAGAAAGGGCAGGGTCGATTTCCATTGCCGAGTAGTCTTTCCACTTGTCGGGATAGCCGATTTTCACAGTGAATGAGTTCAGCTTCTCGATAGCCTTGAGCTTGGTTTCATCTGTCATCCAGGGGAGGTTGATGATGTGCTTGCCGAGAGCTGTCTTGAGGTTGCCAACGAGGTCGAGCATCTTCTGCTTGGAAGTCTCAGGGAAATGTTTTTCCACATAAAGGCGGCCGATTGCCTCACCCATGTAGCCGTCGGGCACACCGAGTGCGCGTTTCCAGCGGGGACGCTGCTGCTGCACGCCGCTCTTTACTTTTGAGAATTCGAATGCTGTGTCGGTGAATTTGTCGCTGAGGTAGGGAGCAGCCTGAGCCACATATTTCCACAGGTAATAGTCCTTGATTTCGCGGTCGGTAAGCGATGCCAGCAGGTTGTCGGCCTGCTTCATCCCCTTTGGCTCGGTAAGGATGAATTCCTGGGGGGTGTCGATGTCCATCGTTTCCACGAAATAGCGGCTCCAGTCGATATTGGGATAGTCGGCCTTGAGCTGTTCGAGGCTGCGTGGGTTGTACATGGCCACGATGTTGCGGCTCTCTTCACGTGTGAGGGCTGAATCGGCAATGGCCGTTTCGATTTTCAACACGTTCTTCATGATTCGTGTCGCGTCCTTCTTTTTATAGCCTGCGTTTATCATCTGGTTGACAATGAGTTTTTTGTAGGCATCGCGGATGCGGGTGTTCTCTTTGTCGTTGAGCAGGTAGTAGTCGCGGTCGCCAAGACCCATCGAGCCGCCTGAAATATACATTGCATAGCGGTTGCTGTCGGCCATGTCCTCCATCGGGCCTGCGCTGAAGAAGGGGTTGGCGTAATACTTGTGCATCCACAGCATGAGATTCTTCATGTCGTCGTGGGTAGTGTTCTCGATTTTCTTGAGGTCATCGAGAATCGGGGCTGCACCTTCGGCATTGCGGCGCACGGAGTCCATACCCTGTGAATAGAGCGTCCAGACTTTGAACGCGTTCGTGCCCTTTTCGGGGTTTGTCGCGCCCAGGCCGAGCACTATTTCCTTTACGTTGGCTTCGGCAGAATCGGCAAGGATGTTGAAAATGCCGAAACGGGCATATTCAGGGGTGAGCGGGTGAGCTTCCATCCAGCCTTTGTTGACATGGTTGTAGAAGTCGTCGCCGGCGGGAATCGAATTGTCGATATAGGCCGGGTTAACGCTCTTCAGGTGTTCGACTGCCATGGCAGGTGCTGAAGTTGCGGCGATGGCGGCTGCGGCCAGCGCCAGATTGAATAATTTCATATAGGAGAATTTAGGTGATTTCTGAAATGGTTAGACGCAGGTATCCGTTAAAAGTTGCACGTGTCACTGAAAAAAGAACGTGAAAAAGCGGTGCGTCAGGATTCATGACTTGTAAGAGATTATCTAAAAATCTTTTGGAAAAAATCTGGGGCAATCTCTAAAATGCCTGGACTTTTAACCGAAGGTAGGTATGCGTCATGTCACACGTTGAAGCGGAAATGCATGATGTCGCCGTCCTGGGCAACATATTCTTTCCCTTCCACGCCCAGTTTCCCGGCTTCTTTCACGCCTTGTTCCCCGCCGTAGGCCACATAGTCGTCATACTTGATTACTTCGGCGCGGATAAAGCCTTTTTCGAAGTCGGTGTGGATTACACCGGCGCACTGCGGGGCTTTGGCACCGCGCATGAATGTCCATGCACGCACCTCGTCGGACCCTGCTGTGAAGAAGGTCTGAAGGTTCAGAAGGGCATATGCCGCGCGTATCAGTCGTGCCACTCCCGATTCCTCCAGCCCTATTTCGTTGAGGAATTCCTGACGTTCCTCATAGGTGTCGAGTTCGGCAATGTCGGCTTCGGTCTGTGCGGCCACGATAAGCATCTGTGCGTTTTCGTCGGCTATGGCTTCGCGCACGGCGTCGACATATTTGTTGCCGTCAACGGCCGAGGCGTCATCGACGTTGCAGACGTAGAGCACGGGTTTGTCGGTGAGCAGGAACAGTTCGCGGGCGAATTTCTGCTCGTCGGGGGTTTCCAGCGCCACCGAGCGTGCCGGCTTTCCGGCATCGAGTGCATCTTTGAAGCGCCGCAACACCTCGTATTGCATCTTGGCAACCTTGTCGCCCCCGGTCTGAGCCTGTTTCTGGGTGCGCGCTATGCGGCTTTCGATGGTTTCGAGGTCTTTTAGTTGCAGTTCGTAGTCGATGATTTCCTTGTCGCGGACGGGGTCGACAGAGCCGTCGACATGGGTGATGTTATCATCGTCGAAACAGCGCAACACGTGGATGATTGCATCGGTTTCGCGTATGTTGGCAAGGAATTTGTTGCCGAGCCCTTCACCCTTGCTTGCGCCTTTTACAAGGCCGGCTATGTCGACGATTTCGACAGTTGCGGGCACCACGCTGCGCGGGTCGCACATCTCTACGAGTTTGTTAAGCCGCTCGTCGGGCACGGTTATCACACCTACGTTGGGCTCGATTGTACAGAAAGGGAAGTTGGCCGACTGCGCTTTGGCGTTCGACAGGCAGTTAAACAGGGTCGACTTCCCCACGTTGGGAAGCCCCACGATTCCGCATTGCAATGACATGTCTTATTTTTTTTCGGTAGTTCGTTATTGATTCTGACAGATGTCTGGCCTTATAGATGCAGACATCGTTTTTTGTGGTTTCGACAGAGCGGCTGACCCCATGTCAACCAGCTCTGTTGAAACCACAAAATTAGCAAATAATTATGTCATTGACAATCCCAGGCTTTTACAGCTCCAGCTGGGAAAGGGGAAGGTTCCAGGCTTCGGCTACGGCGGGATAGACCACCTTGCCGTCGACAACATTCACCCCTTCGCGCAGAGCCGCGTCGTCCCTGCAAGCCTGTTCCCAACCCTTTCCGGCCAAGGCCAGGGCATAAGGCAGGGTGGCGTTCGTCAAGGCCAGGGTGGAGGTGAAAGGCACCGCGCCGGGTATGTTTGCCACGGCATAGTGCACGATTCCGTCAACCACATAGGTCGGGTCGGAATGGGTGGTGGGATGCGACGTCTCGAAGCATCCGCCCTGGTCGATAGCCACGTCGACCAGCAGCGAGCCGGGACGCATCATTTTCAGCATGTCGCGTGTCACCAGGTGGGGTGCCTTTGCTCCCGGAATCAGGACCGAGCCGATTACAAGGTCGGCCGTAGGCAGTTCCATCTCGATGTTATGGCGGGAAGAAAACAGGGTTTTCACATTCTTAGGCATCACCTCGGCCACATGGCGCAGCACGGGCAGCGATATATCGGTTATGGTGACTTCGGCGCCAAGTCCTGCGGCCATAAGGGCGGCGTTACGCCCCACTACACCGGCACCTAGGATAAGCACCTTGGCCGGTTTCACCCCCGGCACCCCCCCGAGCATTATCCCTCGTCCGCCTTGCGGCTTTTCAAGGAAGCGGCACCCCTCCTGCACCGACATGCGTCCGGCAACCTCGCTCATCGGGATAAGCAATGGCAGCGACCCGTTTGCAGGGCGCACCGTTTCGTAGGCTATGCACACCGCACCCGAAGCAATCATTGCCTCGGTGAGTTCGCGGTCGCTGGCGAAATGGAAGTAGGTGAACACAACCTGTCCCCGGCGTATCAGCTTATATTCCGGCCGGATAGGCTCTTTCACCTTCACAATCATCTCAGCCGTTTCATAAACCGCCTCGATTGTAGGGAGAACCTCTGCGCCTGCGGCACGGTATTCGTCGTCGGTGAATCCCGAGCCGTTGCCCGCCGTAGCCTGTACATACACCCGGTGGCCTGCCGCCACCATTTCACGCACTCCCGCAGGCGTCACCGCCACACGGTTCTCATTGTTTTTGATTTCTTTGGGGACTCCGATAATCATGGTAATATCAGATTTTAAGAAGTTGTTGTGCTGCGCCGGCATACAGGCGGTGATTCCTCGCTCCCGCACTCCTGCGGTTCATACCTCGGTCCCGTTCTCTGTTATGGATTGACCGGTATTGCTTTCGATGGAACTCCGCCCTATTCAGGCGCTTTGACGCAAAGCTACTGAAAATTAATAAAAAAAGCCCGCATCCGGCGGGCTTTTTTTATTATGTTTTACAGCATGCTTCTGCATGCATGTGCCTGTATGTGCAATCCTAAGGCATGAGTTCGATGCTCGGGATTTTAGGTTATTTCACCATGAACTTGCGCGAGGTGCGGAGGTTCTTGCCCTGCACTTCGAGCACGTAGATGCCTTCTGACAGCTGCGACGCATCAACCTCGGCGGTGTCGCCGCTGGTGGTGACGGTAGCGGTCAAAGCCCCCTGCATGTTGTAGAGGTTGGCGGTGAACCCGTCAGTGCCGCCTACAAACACGCTGTAGCGCTTGCCTCCGAGTGCTTCCACAATCATTTTGTCGGCCGCATCGTCAGCCTGCACTGTGTTGAGGGAGCCGGTGCCGAGAATCTCTTTCAACCCTGCGAGGGCGTTGATTTTACCCATACCCCAGCGCTCTTTGTTTTTGGCGGTGAACTCGTCATTGACTGCCGTTTTCTTGATGATTTCCTTTACACGGTCGATGGTCAGGGTCGGGTCTGCTTCAAGCCACAATGCAAGCACACCGGCAACAAACGGGCTTGACATAGAAGTGCCGCTCATCTCGCCCCAGTAATCTTTTGCGTTCTTTGTGACAGGGCTGTTAATCCATGCCGACATAGAGGATTCATCTGCCGTCTTGCTTACATAATATTTGTTATATGATGCAATCATTCCCATACCCGGGCCGGTTACGTCGGGAAGCTGGCGTCCCTGGAAGGTGGTGCCTACCGATGAGAACGGGCTGATATCCCCCTTCTCGAAATTATATCTGAAACCACCACCTAGGGTCGCAACATCTTTTACATTGTTGTAAGAACCTACCACAAGTACGTTATCACCGCACGCCATACCGTTGATAGTGTTATCGGTAGAGCCGTTAACATATCCCGGGATATTGTTTGAGAAGAATTGTACATTGCTCCCTCCGGCGCTGTTGGCAAAGGCCGAAACCCCGTCGCCTGCGTTACCTTCGATGATGAAGCCGGGTACAATCTTGCTGTTTGTCGAGCCGTTAAGGTCAAACTGTGCATAGAAGTTATAACGGTTGTTTTCGGTGTTGATATTCGTGGTCATTATAAGGGCTCCTCTTTGCCCGAAAGCGTCGTTAAACGCGGGGTCGTGTATATATCCGGCGGCATTATATGCGTCGCCTGTGATATATACCGAGGCGCCTTTGGTGTTGCGGTCGAGCTTGTATTGGTATTTGATATTTCCGGTGTTTTTTTCAACGGCTACGAATGTGATTGAGAGAATGGATGCGTTGTCACCCCATATGTCTATGTAACCAACCGCCGATGCTGAGGTCGACACTGTTGATTTCACCGATTTGTCGGATGCCGTGAATTTTTTGCGGAGGGATATGTTGTTGCTTCCCTCATTGCCGGCCGACATGCAGATCAGGATGTCTTTACCGCATTCTGCCAGCTTGCGGCTTTCTGCATCGGTTCCGTCGTGCGGGCCTCGGTTATGGCCAAGCGAAAGGTTCATAACAGCAGGTTTGCCCTGCTCTTTGGCATATGCCCTTACTTTTTCAACTGCCAGTTCTACATTGTTGCCGTCAAGAGTCCCGATACATACGGCAGGTTCGGCATCCTTGGCTACGCCGTAATAGGGCATGCGGGTATTGAATGTGGAAATCAAGCCACCGTCTTCATTGATATATGAAATCCTTCCGCTGTTGCGGTCGGCAGGCTTACCGTTGAAACTTCCCGACATGATGCCGAGCACGTGGGTGGCGTGGGTTTGGCCTTCGTCGTCAGTAGTATATTTCTGTATTTGTGATTCTGTGTCGTATGTGGTCACTACGCCGCTTGAGCCTTGTATGGTCCATAGGCGTTTAGTGCGTGGTTTGTTGTCGGAGGTAAGGAAATTGATATGGTTTATGTCCATACCCAAGTCCATCAACCCTGTTATGACACCTTTGCCGGTGTAGGAGTGACCTTGAAGGCCGTCATCGCTCCCCGAATGAATCGCATCGACCCCGGTGACTGCACGTGCGGTGTTTAATTTGAGTTCTGCGCCGTAGCCAAGTGAGATTTGCTTTACCCCTTCGAGTTTGGCCAGTTCCTGCATCTGGGCAGGTGTCAGACGGGCAAACACCAGTTTGGAATCGGTGTTTTCAACATCGTAACCGAGTGCTGAAAGGTCGGCTGCATTCATTGTGTCGTTAAGGGTAACGATTACAAGGCGAGGTTCCGACGGGTCAAGGTCAGGTGCTAAGGTTACTGCAGGTGTGCCTGCCCGGCTTTGGGCTTTGGCTTGCCTGTTACTCTCGGCCTGGTTTACGAGTAACCCGGCAGGGAGGTCAAACTTGCTTTGCGCAGTCATTGTCATGGCGGCTCCTGCAAAGGCAAGGGTCATTGCGTAGATTCGCTTCATAATGATTGATTCCTTATGTTTTATGGTTTATGATGCATGGTTCTTGCATCCTGCTTATATACGGATGCATTATCGACCAAAGTTACAAAATCAATGTGTGATTTCCGAATGGGATCCAATTAAATTTCTATAATTCGATGTTTTTTGCATCTATGCTTCTCAAAGAGGGTTCTGCATTGCTGCATTGTTGTTTTGCCGAGGTGTAATTGGCCTGATTTTAATCGCTTGGATTTTGTTCGGCATATGGTTGTATGGGGACAAAGAAAGCGGGCGGTGCTTACTGGCACCGCCCGCTATGATTATGTTTAAATGGAGCTGTTTACCTGATTATGGTCTTTACGGTATTGTTGAAAGAGTCGCGGTCTGTTTCCGACATTTTTGTCGCGCGGTAACCGTTGGTCTGTTTCCCTTCGATGCAGATGCGCTTTGCGTTTGCAGCTGTCTGTGTTACTGCCACTTTTGCTGCGTTTGCTATGCTCCTTGCCTGGCGTGGGGCTGCTGCATCGAGTGTACGGAGGTCGATTTTGAATCTGCCTGTTCCCCAGAACGGGTTGAAGTTCTTTCCGTCCCAATTGGGATTCTTCATGTCCTCGAAGGCTGGATTGTTCGGGTCAAGATTGGCATTTCCAGGATTCGGATACGCCTCCTCGCTATACAGAAGCACACCGGCCGGGAAGGTGATAACACCGTTGCTTAATTTGCCGCAGTAACCCTCTGATTTCACTTGCTCGAGTGTTTTGCCGTTCTGCATATGGTAATATGCGAGTGAGCTTAGGATGCTCATGCCTACATTTTCTCCTAAGACAGGGGCGAGGTTGATACCGCTCATGCTCTGTTCAACATAGACTCCGTCGGGATCGCTTGCATTGACATAGAGATAATACATGCCGGAAACAGCAAGCAAACCGTTTGCTTGCAGGTTGGTGGGCCATTCTACATAGGGATTTACCAGGCGGTAGTAGCCAGGTTGTTCCTTATGCTCTTCGATTTCTACATCCCAGGTCTGACCGCTGATTGCGGGGTTATACCAAATGTTGGTGAAGAATCCTTCCGTGTACTGGCACCAGCCGATTGATTCCCATGTGCTTTCCTTCATCACAGTCTTATAGTCGAAGGTGTAGGAGGTTGTGTACACTGCTTCGCCGCCTTCATTATAGCATACGGCAACAATAGTGTATTTCGAATCCTCTTTAAGCTCGAATTGCAGGTTTGCCGACTCGTCGAAGAAGAGTTCCGATTCGGTATCAGCCTTGATGCCGTCGGCAATTTGGTCAATTTCAGCCTGGGTCAAAGTTCCCTTTTCGCATACGTAGGCATAGGATGCAAGGTCGGTCGAACGGGTTGCTTGAACAATGGCTTTTTCAGTGCCTGATCCGTCAACGAAGTTGCCAAGATACTCGAATTCCATCCAGTAGTCCTTATATCCTGGCAGTTGCAGGTATTCATTGGCCTTACCCTTGTAACCGCCGGTTGCTGCTCCTTCATTGGTGTACATAATCATGCCTAGGGTGAACAAGCCTTTTTCAGGGTTATAATAGCTTTGTCCGAAACTGTTTGCTTCGATGAAAGCGTCTGTATTGGCGGGATTGCCACCCAAAACATCAATGAAGAATGTATTTGCTGATGCAAGCATTACTACTTCGCCATTTATCTTTTCTTGTGTATTGATAATGTTAGTAGCAGCTCTGTAGCAGGTGGTACCGTCAACTTTGATTACATCGGTTTTGTCCATTGAAATGATGTAGGCATATGCAACATCGGAAGTCGGGTCAAAATCAGGGTCGTTTAGATCCAACGTCAATGGGTCGGGGACAAGATATTGCACCTTGTTCTCGTTCACCTCTGATTTGCGTTCGTAAATGGGCAGTTCTCCTACACCGTTTAGGAACAGGGCGAAGGTCATTGTCCCATAGCCGTCTTTCCCGTCGTTATAAAGCTTCCATTCGCTCCAGGGGGCATAGGTGATTATGAACTGACGCTCGGCCAAACCATAGGGGTTTACCTGGTCGCCAAGAATCTTGAGGTCGAGGGTGTACTCCTCTTCGGGGGTCACGTCGCCGAACACCACACCGATTTCGATGGGGACAACGGTTTCGCCTGCAGGGAAGGATACCTGTGTAGGGACATCGAAAATCTGGGGAACAGGTGTGCCGTTGGCACCAAGAACCTCGCCTGAAAGGTCGACGGTGATGGCCTTGTCGGCATTTACACGGTAGAGGTTGATTGCAACCTTATTGGCGTTGTCATGAATGTCGACAACATTCGATTCCGTTTCAGAGAAATAGACACCTTCTACGGCAATCGGTTCAGTGGGTGTATATTCAACCTCGTCGGTGCATGCCGCTGCTCCAAAGAGCAGGGCACCGCCGAAAAGCATTGATGTTATTTTGTTAAGTTTCATACGTCTTGTTGTTTTAGAACTGATTAGCTGACGGGTTTAAGAGCCCCGGAAGGATCCGGGTTGTTCCATTTCAGAACTGCTTCGTTGTTGTTACCTTCTGTGCGTACAATCACGCAGTTCATCCATGCGGGACGGCCGTTTGTGACATACATATCGGCACCCTTTGTGAAATTGGAACCGGCTTTTGCGCGGTCAACAGAGTAGTTGAGGCGTTTGATGTCATAGAATGTGCGGCCTTCGCCCCATAGTTCGATACGCTTTTGGAAGATGATTTCCTCTACTACGTCTTCAACAGAAGTTGCCTCGGTTTTGTAGGTTGCGTAACGATAGGTTTTCATGAAATCCTCGAGCTTCTGTTTGCCTTCAGCCGGGTTTATGTGGGCTCTGGCTTCGGCTTCGATAAAGTACATTTCCTCTACACGCATCAAGGGTACGGCAGAACATGCGGCAACTTTCGATTCTCCCATATTGCCGTCCACCGGGCGGAACTTGAGCGAGAAATATTCGCCGAGTTTGTCTGCGGCAAATTCTTTGTCGATTACCGGTTCACGGCCTGCAAGGACTGACCCTTGCGGAGCCATGAAGGCGAGTTTGCGGAAGTCGCGGTCGTTGATGCGGCGGTAGGTGTAAGAGTAGATGCTCAGATATGCACCGGCCTGGGCATAGCCGAATGTGGTTTCATTTGACTGCCACGAAGTCCAGTTCAAAATACCGGAGGTTACGGTGCGGTCTTCGGCCATGTTTTGGATACCCCACATCCAGGATGACGGAGCCATGGTGTTAAACCCTGAGGTGGTGCTGAGCCATTCTTCCTGGGTCATGGGGGTGCTGTTGCCGATTGCAAGGCGTGCGTAGTCGGCTGCTTTGGCATAAAGTTCGGCCGCAGTGCCCGAACCTGCATGGGGCAGACCTTCCTCATGATAGGTCGCATCCCACAGATACAGGCGGGCCAAAAGGCCGTAGGCCACGTAAAGGTCGGGAATTGATTTGGATGTGCGTGCACTACCTGATTTGAAGGCTTTCACCGCGTTTTCAAGGTCTGTGCGGATAAATTCAACCATCTTGTCATGAGTGGCACGCGGGTTGTTGCGGGCTTCTGCCTCGGTGGTTTTCTCGGTCAGGATGGGTACGGTATAACCCGTTACGTCGTTGTTATAGTTATTCACCGCCGATACATAGTTGTTGGGGAGGAACTCATACCAACGTGCCATGTCGAGGTAGGAATAGGCGCGGAAGCAGAGGCCGGCGCCGAGCTGGGCGAGCTGGTCGGTATTGGTGGTAGCCGGATCGATTGCCTCGATAACCTTGTTGGCCGTTACAATCTGCGCCCAATAGTAGTTCCAGATGAACTGGCCGTAAATCATTTGTTCGCCAAGATCTGAAACCGTGCTCCAGGCGGAATACCAGTTATAGCCTGATTGTGTTCTGACCACGTCCTCGGTCATTGCGTCGCGGATGCAAAGCAGTGAGCCTTCACCCCAGTCGAAGTGTACATCTGTGGCAACTGTTCCAACTGTGTTGAAATGTGCAGGCATAGCCCATACAAGGGCTTCTGTGGCTTTGCTCGACCCTTCGAGCTGCGACTGCACGATGCCGTTGGTGGGGAGTACCTCCTCGATACAGCCGGTCGTCATCAGCATCGGTACGGCCAATGCTGCGACATATAGTGCTTTATATTTCTTGTTCATTTCTATTGAGTCTTTGATTAGAATGTGACTGTAAGACCACCCGAGATGGTTCGTATGGGGGCATAATATGTGTTGTTGTTGCCACCGGTAAACGATTGACGCGGGTCAAGACCCTGGCGTTTCGACCATACCCATACATTATCGCATGCGAGATAAACGCGTACCTTGTCGATGAATGCCTTGCGGGTGATTTTCGCGGGAAGTGTATATCCGAAGTTGATATTTTCAATCGACAGATAGCTGGCATCTGTGATGAAACGGTCAGAGCTGGCATTGGCATACTGGTCGCCGAAGTAGAGACGGGGCACGTCGGTATTGGGGTTCTCCGGGGTCCATGCATTCAGCATGTCGGCATGGATGTTGGAGCCTTTGGCGCCAGTTGCGGTGGGGTTGCCCATGAGCGATGCATAACCGCTGTCGTAAACCTTGCCGCCAAGCTGGTAGTTGAACGCTACAGAAAGGTCGAAATCGCGATATTGGAACTGGGTGCTGAAACCACCGTAAACAGGGGCAAGAGCCGAACCTGCGATATAGTAGCTGGCGTTTGCATAATCCGTGGTTGTCTGGATTTCGCCTGTTTCGTTACCCTTTTCGTCAAGCACGCTTTGATAATACAGTGACTTTCCTGTCTTGGGATCAACGCCTGCATATTTCTTTGTGAAGAAGGTGTACATGGGAAGACCTTCGCCATAGAAATAGTTCGAGCTTGAATAACCCTGGTAAGAATCGCCGAGGCCGTTTTCTGTGGATTTGTAAACGGTCATACCTTTACGTTGTTCGGGCAGGTAGGAAATACGGTTCTTATACCATGTGAGGTTGAAGTTGACGTTCCAGGTGAAATCTCGTGTCCTGACGGGGGTGCCGTTCAACTCGATTTCCAAGCCGACGTTGCTCATGTTACCGATGTTGTCGTAGTAACCGTTGTAACCGAACGAGGGGGGGAGGGGGAAGAACATGAGCATATCTGAGGTCTTGCGGTAAAATGCCTCGATGTTACCGCTGAAACGGCCGTTGAACATAGAGTATTCCACACCTGCGTTGAAGTTGCCGTTCTTTTCCCACGAGATATACTCGTTACCCATCGAGGCGGGAACCGCTGCCGGGTTGCCGTTTGAGTTCTTAATCGTGTAGGTGTTGGTGTAGAGGTAGTTGCCGATGTTGTCGTTACCTTGTTCACCATAAGAAGCCTTTACCTTCAACATGTCAATCCATGTAATATCCTCCATGAATTTTTCTTTTGATATAATCCATGCTCCACCAAGGCTCCAGAAGTTACCCCAACGATGGTCGGGATGGAAGCGTGAAGATGCATCGCGGCGGTAGGATACCGAACCGAAATATTTGCCGTCGTAGTCATACTGGCCGCGGAAAAGCCAGCCTTCGTTGTTATACTCGCTGCGATAAGAGTTGGAGTTGCCTTCGGTGATAGCCGTTGCAAGTTCGTCGTTGTTGGGGTCGAACATATTGTTCTTCGAAGCAAACAGAACATACTCCGTAGTTTTGTAATATTCATGACCCAGGAGGGCGGTCACGTTATGAACATTGTTAAACGTGCGTGTCCATGTCAGCAACTGCTGGAAGGTATAGTCGATGTTACGGGCATGCTGCTTCGATACAATACCGTTTGAAGCGGCGTATTGTCCGTAGTAGGGGTTGGTGGTCGATGTTGCACGAACCTCCATTAAGTTGATGTTGTTGTTGGCGGTGAACTTGAAATCACGGAGGAAGCGGATTTCAACCGAACCTGTACCGGTGAAGGTGTTACCTTCGCTTGAGTCCTTGTCAAGAAGGGCTGAGCTTACGGCATTCGAGTCACTCAGCACGGGGCGGTTCAGCCCGGCGTTGTCGCCGGAACCATAGTCATAGCGGGTGTTGCCGAACTGGTCAACCATAATGTTGCCTGCACCGTCGCGTATATAAAGCGGGTAGATAGGGGCGATTGTGGTTGCAGCCGCGAAGATGTTCGACGATGAACCGCTTTCACCTTCGCTGCTCATGGAGTTGGTGGAAAAATGGCTGTAGCTTACGTTTCCAGAAACCTTTAACCAGGGTTTTGCCTGAACATCGGCGCTCAAGCGTGCGCTGAAGCGTTCGTAGTCAGATTTGGCGATTACGATACCGTCGTTCTTCAAGTATCCTACCGATGCGTAGAAATTGTTCTTTTCATTACCTTGGGCAATGCTGACATTGTATTCCTGGCGCATGCTGTTCTTATAGGTCGCATCCATCCAGTTGTCGGGATAGAGGTAGTAGCTTGCACCTTTGTGGTTAACCAGGCGGCCTAATGTGGCATAAGGGTTGAGACGTCCGTCTTTACCGATAAGCATCTGCCCGTTGGGAACGGTGTAGACGTTGTAGCCAAGACCATAGGCGTCTGAATTAATCATGTTGCTGTTGGCCCATGCGTTTGCCTGTGTTGGAGAATAGCCGAGACCGCCGATATTGATGGGGTTTCCATCAGCGTCTGTCCCATTCTCGATGGGAGCCGATGCGAAGTTATACAGGGAGCTGTAATATGTTTCGTAATACTGCGCGGGGTCGGTGATGTAATTGTAGTCCTGCTGTGCACGGGAGTTTGAACCCCATTTCGCATCGACAGTGACTTTGGCTTCACCCAGTTTGGCGCGTTTGGTGGTGATAAGGATTACACCGTTGGCACCGCGGGCGCCATAAAGGGCGTTGGATGCAGCGTCCTTAAGAACCGTCATTGACTCGATGTCGTTGGTGTTGAGGGTGTTGATGTCGCCTGTATAGGGGGTTCCGTCAACAATTACAAGAGGTGAGTTGCCTGCATTAAGCGAGGAGAAACCGCGGATTCGGATTGTAGGGGATGAACCGCCGGGGGCACCTGATGCGTTTGAAAGCTGCAGACCGGCAACCTTTCCAGAAAGAGCGTCAAGCACGTTGGTTACCTGTGTCTTTTCGATAGCTTCGTTGCTGATAACGGTTGCCGAACCGGTAAACGCCGATTTTTTAGCCGTACCGTAAGCTACAACCATCACTTCGTCGAGGCTGGTTTCGGAATCTTCGAGTTTGATGAGCATTTTGGATGACGATACAGGAACCTTGCGGCTTACCATGCCGACATAGGAAACTGTGAGTTCGTTCACCTTGGTGGGCACGGTGAGTGAGAAGTTACCGTCGATGTCTGTCGCGGTGCCTTGTCCACCGCCTACCGGATGCACCGTGGCGCCCGCCAATGGCTCGTCATCAGCGGCTGAAACGACCGTACCGGTGATCACCTTGGTCTGTGCCAGTGCGCAAACCACGGCCATCAGGACTGCCGTCAGTAATAGAAACAGCTTTTTCATACACTATAATTAATTAAACATAAAGAGTTAGATAATTCGTCGATTGGGTTTTGTCAAACAACAACAGATTATTCAGATTCAACAGATTCAACAGATTCATTTGGTGGCGGATGCTCTTTAAATATGTTTATGGAGCATCCTGTGAGAGCCTCCCGGCCTACCCGGGATCGTCGTTGGAACCGGGCTGTCGGCCGGTATCGGACCGATACCGGGGGCGGCATGCCGCCGGGCTTTCCCCCTTCGTTATGGTTCCTTCACGGCAGAGGCTTGTGGCAAAGGTAATACAAAATGTCAAAAAATTAAACACTTCTATGATTATTTTGCTGGTCTTTAACAGAAATGTTTGCCATGTTGTAAAATATATTTTTGCGACATGTCTATATATCGGGCTTTTATGCAGTGTTTTAAGTGGCCGGGAAGGCTTGGAACCCGGAATGTTTTTCTAAAGTCTAAAAATAAGTTAAAATTTATTTGTAATTTTTTTTAAGTTCGTTTATATGCCGGTTTTGGCGCTTTGTGTAGCGAAAAAAGCTTCGATGCTGGCATTGATGCGTGTTTCGGTTGTGTAAATTGGACAAATGATAAAATGCTTGCCGGAGCATGCCTTGGCGTGTTTTCGTTTCCGGTTTTATGGCATACGTATGCCTCTTTTACGTTTCGGCGTTTTTTGTGTAACTTTGTGGCGGTTATATATGGATGTGGAAAAGTCAAATGAGATGGGGTGCTGCGTCAAGGCGTGCCGTTTCCCGGCCGTGTGCCGGGTGTTGGTGTGCATCCTTATGTTTGCAGGGCTGTTTGCCGTGCCTCAGCGGGCTTCGGGGCTTTCGCTCGCGCTCGATTCGATAGAGCAGTGGGGTAAGTTCCCCCGTTTCTGTGTGAAGACCTACCGTTGGGGAGATAAGTTTTTCAATTCGTATGATTCGACCTATGTGGTGGGTTCCGGCAAGCGTATGAATGTAAAGGCGAAGGTGGATTCGTGGTTTGACGTCTATAATTTCCGCTTCGACAACGGCTACAGGATGGAGATGGTTTCCAACCCGTCGTCGACCCTGGGTTTCTATCTCACCTACATGGCGGTGTCGGTGGGCTATGACATGAACATAAGCAAATATTTCAACGGGGGGGAGAGCGCACGCAAGCGGTTCAACCTGCAGTTCAACTGCTCATTGTTTGCATTGGAATATTATACGATTTCAAATGACATCGGGTCGACTATCCGGCGCATGGGGCATCCGGGCAATGTAAGGCACACCGATATCGATTTCCGTGGCATAAACACGAGTTCGTGGGGAATCGACCTTTATTATTTTTTCAATCACAAGCGCTATTCACAGGCGGCCGCGTTTTTCTACAGCAAGATTCAGCGTCGCAGCCAGGGTTCGTTTTTTGCAGGGCTGTCGTTCTGGGGTCAGAAATACAATTTTGATTTTTGGGATCTGACTCAAGGTTCCAACCCTGAACTGCCGCCGTCGTGGGGGTTCTATTACCAGGTCAAGAATAAGAATTATGCGGTCAAGTTGGGATATGCCTATAACTGGGTGTTCCACCGCGGGTGGTGTGCCGGTGTGTCGGTGGCTCCGACTTTCGGACTGCGTAAAGGCTATATCAACAATCCCGGGAAATATGGCAATTCGTTTGCCATGAGCGGGCTGTTGCGCACGTCGCTGGTCTATAATTATAATACCAAGTGGTTCTTCGGCGTGGTTGCCAGGGCCGATATGGCTTTGGTCTACGATAAGGAGCATTCGCTCATGGCGGGTAATTTATCGTTTGAGGCTTCCGCCGGTTTCCGTTTCGACTTTTGGCGCTGACGCGGCCTGTTTCTATCTCTTAGCATTTTTATTATCAGGAATGAAATTCACCCGTGGTGAGGCAAGGGGGGCGGTATTGCTGGCAGCAACGTTGGCGTTGCTGCTGGCCGTTGTTGCGTGGCACAATGGGAGGGGTGTGGGGGATGTGCAACCTCCCGCATTGCCTTCCGAAGTGCGCAGGGCTGCTGATTCGGCTGCAATATCGGTTGACTCCTGCCGTATGGATTCTCCTGTCACGGGTAGGAATGAGGTGGGGGAAAACACCCGTCCCGCCTCTGCCGGGAAACGGAAGAGGCGGGACGGTGGCAAGGTGGTTTCGGATAAGCCGGATGGCAGCCGCGACAGGCGCAGCCCGCTTGACCAGCCGTTGTGATGCGTCAGCGTCGGCGTGTCGAGCGCTGGCTTTTCCCTTTCTTATCTTTTTCAGCTTTCTTTTTGCTTTTCTTTGCTGCGGCTTTGGCTTTGTCGTGGCGTGTGGCCGGGAGTTCGGGCGCGCCATGCTTTTTCCGGCCGCCACGGTGTTCGGCGCGTCCGGCCAGTTTGGCGGCCGAATTCGACAGGGCTTGTGCCACGGTGACTGTGGCTCCCATATCGTCGGAGCCTTTCTGCCTGCCGCGAGGGTCTACGATTATGAAATCGAGCTGTTTGCGGTCGAGGTTTGTGTTGGCAACGCGGACGCGCACATTGTCGCCCAGCCTGTAGACGTTGCCGCGTTTGCGTCCGCGCAGGCAGTAGTTCTTCTCGTCAAAGTCATAATAGTCGTCGGCAAGGTCGCGCATCGGCACCAGTCCTTCGCATTTGTTTTCGTCGAGTTCCACATACAGCCCCCATTCGGTCACGCCTGAAATCATGCCGTCGAATTCCTCGCCGAGGTGGTCGGCCATATATTCCACCTGTTTGTATTTGATTGATGAGCGTTCGGCGTTTGCCGCTAGTTGCTCCATTGCCGAGGAGTGGTTGCACTGTTCTTCGAGTTTGTCGAGGCTTACGCTGCGCCCTCCGGCCAGGTAGCGTTCAAGCAGGCGGTGCACCATCATGTCGGGGTAGCGGCGTATGGGCGAAGTGAAATGGGTGTAGAAGTCGAATCCGAGCCCGTAGTGGCCGATGTTCTCGGTGGTGTAGATTGCCTTTGCCATCGAGCGGATGGCGAGCACCGACAGGTAGTTTTCCTCGCCTTTCCCTTTCACTTCCTGCAACATCTTATTGATGGAGCGGTTGATTTCGGCAGGTGTGCCGTTGGTCTTGACCTTGTAGCCGAAAGCGCGTGCAATCGCGGCAAGGTCGGTGAGCTTGGCCGAGTCGGGCTGGTCGTGCACGCGGTAGACGAATGCCTTGCTTTTGCGGCGTTTCTCGGTTTTGCCTATGGTGGCGGCAACTGTTTTGTTGGCCAGGAGCATGAACTCCTCGATGAGTTTGTTGGCATCTTTCGACACTTTGAAATATACGCCGACAGGGTGACCTGTCTCGTCGATGTCGAAACGCACTTCTTCACGGTCGAAGTCGACCGATCCGTTCTCAAACCGGCGTGCGCGTAAGGCTTTGGCCAGGCGGTCGAGGGTAAGTATCTCTTCGTTGAAATCACCCTGCCCGGTTTCGATTACCTCCTGTGCTTCCTCGTAGGTGAAGCGGCGGTCGCTCTCGATTACGGTGCGGCCTATGCGGCTTGCCAGCACGTTGGCATTGTCGTCAAGCTCGAACACGCACGAGAATGCGAGTTTCTCCTCGTTGGGGCGCAGCGAGCAGATGCCGTTGCAAAGGTGCTCAGGCAGCATCGGCACAACGCGGTCTACGAGGTAGACCGATGTGGCACGGCTTTGCGCTTCCTTGTCGATTACGGAGCCAGGGGTGACATAGTGGGTTACGTCGGCGATATGTACGCCTACCTCCCAGTTCCCGTTGCCTAGGCGGCGGATTGACAGGGCGTCGTCAAAATCTTTGGCGTCCTTGGGGTCGATAGTGAATGTTGTCACGCTTCTGAAATCCTCGCGGCGTGCTATTTCTTCAGGTGTGATTCCTGCGTCGATTTTGTCGGCGGCTTTTTCAACATTGGCCGGGTATTTGTATGGCAGCCCGTATTCGGCCAGGATGGCATGGATTTCGGCATTGTTCTCGCCGGTTTTGCCGAGTATGTCCACCACCGTCCCGCGAGGGTTCTTGGCCTCTTCGGGCCAGTCGGTGATTTTCACTATGGCCTTGTCGCCTGTGTTGCCCCCTTTGAGTTTGTTGCGCGGGATGAATATGTCGCAGGCCAGGAATTTGGAATCGGTGCGCAGGAACGCCACGTTTTTGTCGACCTGCAGCGTGCCGATAAACACCTGGTCTTTCTGTTCGATGATTTCGATTACCTCAGCTTCCGGCTCCTGCCCGCGGCGGCGGGCTGCGATGTTTATTTTCACCCTGTCGCCGTTGAGCGCGTGCATGGAATTGCGCTCGGCCACGAAGATGGCTTCGTTGTCATCGTCGGTGATGACGCTGTTCTTGCCGTTGGAACGGCGCACAAAGGTGCCGGTTGCAACGTTGTTGCGTTGCAAGGCGCGGTATTTTCCGGGTTCGGTTTCGAGGATGTCGCCGTCGAAGGCCATTTCGGCCAGCATCATAGCTACGGAGCGTTGTGCCTGGGGCTTGTCTGCCCCGATGCCGGCTGACACCTGTTTGTAGTTAAATGATTTGTTGTCTTGGCGAGAGATGAATTCCTCAACCTGACGGCGCAGTTGCGCTGCTGAGTTTTTGTTAGAAGTCCTTGGCATGGGTGATGCTGTTTGAAACGCGTGTGGCGCGGGGGGCAGCGCCCTATGGTTGCGTTTGCCCCCGCACATTGATATAACATGCGGGGGTGGGTTATTGTTAGCGCCTTTTTCCGGCACGGGTGTGTGTCGGGTGTCAGGCGTCGATGTTGGCGTAGTTGGCGTTGGTTTCGATGAAATCGCGGCGCGGGGCCACATCCTCGCCCATCAGCATGGAGAAGATGCGGTCGGCTTCGGCGGCGTCGCTTATCTGCACCTGTTTGAGGAGGCGGTTTTCGGGCGACATGGTGGTGTCGCGCAGTTCCTGGTCGCTCATCTCGCCAAGACCTTTGTAGCGCTGAACCTTGGTTTTGTCGCCATGTTGGGCGATGAAGTTCTGCAGCTGCTGTTCGTTCCAGCAATATTCCTCGATTTTCCCTTTCGAGCATTTATAGAGCGGCGGGGTGGCGAGGTAGAGGTAGCCTTGCTCGATGATGGGGCGCATGCGGCGGAAGAACAGGGTCATAAGCAGGGTGGCGATGTGTGCCCCGTCTACGTCGGCATCGGTCATGATGATAACCTTGTGATAGGCCAGTTTCGAGAGGTTTGCCTCCTTGGGGTCGTCCTCGGTTCCGATGGTCACACGCAGTGCGCGGAATATGTTGGTAATCTGCTCTGAATCGAACACTTTGTGATCCATGGCCTTTTCCACGTTGAGCACTTTGCCTCGCAGGGGCAGGATGGCCTGGAAGCGGCGGTCGCGTCCGCTTTTAGCGGTGCCGCCTGCGGAGTCACCCTCGACAAGGAAGATTTCGCACTCTTCGGCCACACGGCTCGAACAGTCGGCCAGCTTGCCGGGCAGCCCGCCGCCACACAGCGGTGATTTGCGCTGTATCTTTACGCGGGCGTTGTAGGCGGCATGACGTGCCTGGGCTGCAAGCACCACCTTTTCCACGATGGTCTTGGCCTCTTTGGGATGCTCTTCGAGGTAGGTGCGCAGTGCGTCGCTCACGGCGGTCTGCACGGCGCCTATCACCTCGCTGTTACCGAGTTTGGTCTTGGTCTGGCCTTCGAACTGCGGTTCCATAACCTTGACCGAGATGACTGCGGTCAACCCTTCACGGAAGTCGTCGCTGGCGATTTCCACCTTGCTCTTTTCGAGAAGGCGGTTATCTTCGGCATATTTTTTCAGTGTGGATGTGAGGCCGCGTCGGAAGCCGGTCAGGTGCGTTCCCCCTTCTATCGTGTTGATGTTGTTGACAAACGAATAGATGTTTTCGTTGAACGAGCTGTTATATGTCAGGGCCACCTCGACGGGGATTCCCTGGCGCTCGGTGCAGAGATGGACAACGTCGTTTATCAGCGATTCTTTGTTGCTGTCGATATATTGCACGAACTCGCTGAGGCCGTTGGCTGAATAAAACACCTCCCTGCGCGGGTTGCCTTCGGCGTCGGTGCTGCGTCGGTCGGTCAGGGTGAGCGTGATGCCTGCATTGAGGAAGGCCAGGTCGCGCAGGCGGTTGGCCAGCGTCTCGTAGTCGTAGACGGTTACGGTGAAGATTGTTGCGTCGGGCTTGAAGGTGACCGAGGTGCCGGTGGTGTCGCTTTCACCGATAACCTTGAGGTCGGAGGTGGGCTTGCCGGCCGAATATTCCTGCATGTAGACCTTGCCGCCTCGGCGCACCTCGGCACGCAGGTAGGTTGAAAGTGCGTTGACGCAGCTTACGCCCACGCCGTGCAGACCGCCTGAAACCTTGTATGAACCTTTGTCGAACTTACCGCCTGCATGGAGCACTGTCAGCACCACTTCGAGTGCGCTTTTGTGTTCTTTCTCATGCATGTCGACGGGGATGCCTCGGCCGTTGTCGACCACGGTTATGGAGTTGTCTTCGTTTATGGTTACCTCGATATGGGTGCAGAAACCGGCCAGGGCCTCGTCGATGGAGTTGTCGACAACTTCGTAAACCAGGTGGTGCAATCCTTTGACGCTGATGTCGCCGATATACATGGCCGGGCGTTTGCGCACGGCTTCCAGACCCTCCAGCACCTGGATGTTGCTGGCGCTGTACTCCTCTTGTTTCTTCTCTTCCAAATCGAATATTCCTTCTGACATAAATTCGCTTAAATCGTTATCATTTAAATTGTTGCCCCTCCATTTGCCGGTATGCCGGCCTGTTGCCGCCAAAAAGGCGTTAACCCTACAAAGTTACGAAAAAAGAGGCTAACAGGCAAATAAATCCTCCGTAAACTGGCTCTGTGTACCAACTGTGTCCCGGGGATATGCTGGATGGATTCGACTTGCCTGGATGTCAGGTGGTTGTATGGAATATGACGCTTGCGGGAGCTGTGCGGTGTGGTGGGTGGCCTACTCTTCCGGCAAATCAAACATATGTGCCGCCTCAAGCATTACATGTTCCGGGATAAACGAGCTGAACAAAGTGTATAGTTCATGGCGCGGTGTCCCTTCCTTTACAGCGGCAAACACGGTGTCGGCACCCGGTATGGTGCCGAGTACGAGGTCGGATTCAAGAGTGTCGATGTCATAGGCCAGGCCTGAGGCATAGCCGTTGCGTGTTTTGATTACGATAAGGTTGCCGGTAATGGCTATTGACAGCACTGAGGAATGGCTTACCGGTTGTGGCGATACGCGGCTGCGGTTTCGGCGCGTTGTGGCTAAACTGTTGTCCACAATATAGCGGTATCCTCCGCGGTCATCGGCGATTTTGTTGGCCTTGAGCAGCTTGAGGTCTCTCGATAATGTGGCCTGGGTGATGATATATCCCCTTATGGCGAGTTGTTTCGACAGTTCTTCCTGTGATGATATCACATTGTTTGTGAGGATGTCGATAATTTCGGGTAACCTTATTTTACGGCTGTTCATGCGGTCGTTGATTTAAGCTGTGGAGAATGAAATTGTGGGTGACACGTTATTTGCAAAACAGGTCACTGTAGATGAGGTCGGTAGCGCCGAGATGGTCGCGTATGTATTTCCCTGCGGCCTCGCCTGCCTGTCCCATTGACTGGCGGCTGCCTGTGAGGGTGTCGATGGTTACATTGAATTCCTCTTTTGAAGCTACGGAGAACCCGCCTCCGCAGCCGATAAGGTCGGCTGCTTCTTTGAATTTCGCATGGTTCGGGCCGAAAATCACAGGCATGCCGTAGACGGCGGCTTCGTTGAGGTTGTGTATTCCGGCGCCGAATCCCCCGCCTATATATGCCACGTCGGCATAGCGGTAGAGCGACGAAAGTTTGCCGAATGAGTCGATTATGATTCCGCGCACTTTGCCGAGATATTCCGGCATGGCGCCGTTGGGAAGGTTTGCGCGTTTGATTTCACGCACCCATTCCGAAAGGAGTGCGACATGGCAGTTGAAGCGGTTGCGCAACGCTTCAAGGCGGGTTTCGTTGAATTCGTGCGGGGCTATGATGAATGCTACCTCGTTGTGTGCGTTGAGCCACGGCACGTAGACATCCTCGTCAGCTTCCCATGAGCTGCCGGCAATGAACCTCATGGCAGCCTCTTTCCCGAAGCCGGGGAAGCCGGGTATATCGACCGTTGATCGCATTACGTCGGTGACGCGGTCAAAGCGGGTGTCGCCTGCCACGGTCACGTTTTCCACGCCTATCACTTTGAGCAGGCGTCGCGAGCGTTCGTCCTGCACATAAAGGCGGTCGAAACATCCCAGCATTTTGCGGAACATGCCTCCCCCCTTGCGGAAGAACCGTTGCCCTGGGCGGAATATGCTGGAGATTATATATGTCGGTATGCCCCTGCGCCGCAGCTCCTGAAGGTAGTTGCCCCAGAATTCATATTTTATGAAAACCGCCATCGACGGCCGGGCTGCGTCGAGAAATTTCCTTACACGCTTCGGGGTGTCGAACGGCAGGTAGACCACTGCATCGACAAAAGGGTAGTTCTTTCTCACCTCGAAACCTGAGGGTGAGAAAAAACTCAGTAATATGGGCTTTTCGGGATGCTCGCGGCGCAGGCGTTCGATCAAGGGGCGCCCTTGCTCGAATTCGCCGAGCGACGAGGCATGAAACCATATGCACCCGGGGCGGCTGCCCAGGCGTCGGCGCAGGGTTTCGAGGGCGCGTTGTTGGCCGCGTATCATCTTGTGCACCTTTGCGCTGCGCAAGGATGCCGCACGGGCTGCCAGGCTGTAGAGCGTGATACCTGTGTTGTAAAGCTGGTTCACTGGCGGGTGGTGTTTGCTGTGTTTCCCTGTTGCGTGTGGTTGTTATTCGCTGATAGGTTTGATGCGTTCGGTGGCATCAAGGATTCTGCGTATGGTTTCATCCTTGCCCATGAGTTCGGAAATGTCGAACATGTGGGGGCCTTTACATTCTCCCACAACAGCCAGGCGGAAAGCATTCATCACATTGCCTGTGTGATAGCCTTTTTCGGCAATCCACCCTAGCACTATCGGTTCGGCTGCTTTCGACGAGAAGTCGTCAAGTGCGCGCAAAACCTCTACCAGTTCTTTCATTTGTGCGGGTGTATCCTCTTTCCAGCGTTTGCGGATGTCTTTTTCCGCATAACCGGCGGGTTCTGTGAAGAAGAACGAAGCCTGTTCCCACAAGTCGTTGACGAAGTTGGCACGGCTTTTCACCATGTCGATTGCCCGCACGATATAATCGTCGGAAAAATCGGCCGGGTTTATCCCGTTTGCAGCCATTACCGGTTTGAACAGTTCTAACAGTTTTTGCCCCGGCATTGCCATGAGGTATTCGTGGTTGAACCATTTCCCTTTTTCGAAAGCGAATTTGGCCCCGGATTTTGAGCAATGGTCGAGTGAGAATTTGGCGATAAGCTCGTCCATGGTCATAAGTTCCGTGTCATCGCCCGGATTCCAGCCCAGAAGGGCGAGGAAGTTGACCACCGCTTCGGGGAGGTAGCCTTTTTCGCGGTAGCCCGACGAGGTTTCGCCGCTTTTGGGGTCGTGCCATTCCAGCGGGAATACGGGGAATCCGAGGCGGTCGCCGTCGCGCTTCGACAGTTTCCCTTTCCCGTCGGGTTTCAACAGCAGGGGGAGGTGTACGAAGTCGGGGCGGGTCTCGCTCCAGCCGAAAGCTTCATAAAGCAACACGTGCAACGGGGCTGACGGAAGCCATTCCTCTCCACGGATTACGTGGCTTACCTCCATCAGGTGGTCGTCGACGATGTTAGCCAGGTGGTATGTGGGCAGGTCGTCGGCGCTTTTGTATAGCACTTTGTCGTCGAGGATGCTCGAATTGATGGTTACTTTGCCTCGGATAAGGTCGTTGACCTCCACATCGCGCCCTGGCTCTATGAGGAAACGCACCACATAGGGGGTGCCTTCGGCGATGAGCCGTTCCACTTCATCCTTGGGCATGGTGAGTGAATTGCGCATCGATGTGCGGGTGGAAGCGTCGTATTGGAAGTTGGGACGGCTTGCACGTGCCTGCTCCAATTCCTCCGGGGTGTCGAACGCGATATAGGCTTTGCCTTCGTCGAGGAGCATTTTTACATGACGGCGGTATATGTCGCGGCGTTCGCTTTGTTTGTAAGGGCCGTAGTCTCCCCCCTGGCGCACTCCTTCGTCGATGCCGATTCCGAGCCAGGCCAGGGCTTCGTTGATATAGTCTTCCGCACCGGGCACAAACCGGTTGGAATCGGTGTCCTCTATGCGGAGAATCATGTCGCCGCCGTGCTGGCGGGCAAACAGGTAGTTATACAGAGCCGTGCGCACGCCTCCGATGTGGAGCGGGCCGGTGGGGGAGGGGGCGAATCTTACCCTTACTTTTCTTTCCATCTTGTTTTGCAATCGTTATGGTGCGTGCCTCCGTGGGGGGTGCCATGGCATTTTCCCTACACTGTGGCGCGGTGTGCCGAACCTTCCGGCTAAAACATTGCAAAATTACTGAAAATTTCCGATTGACGGAATATTTATGCGTTGTAATCGCATGTTGCCGGGCTTGGGATGGGGCGGCATTTCAGCGTATGCGATATGCCGCCATTACCTGTGAGCTTAATGCCGGCCCTAGGCCGAATGGCGACCATTTCCGTTCGATGCGTTGGAATCCGGCGTCGACCTGTGGCTCCAGGTCGCGGTAGTAGAACCCGATGTGGTCAAGATATCCGTCACCGTCGCGCCAGCCTGGGACAGGCAGTGCGAAGAGTGTGCGGAACAGGTTGGCGGCTGTATATTGCGGGGCGAGTTTTTTTATGGTTAAGCGTCTGATTATCCCTTTTGCCAGGCCGGCAATCCCGTATTCTACAGGAACCGACATCAGGAGTATGCCGCCAGGTTTCAGGAGCTTTGTGATATTGCCGATTACTGCTTCCCTCCCTTTGTAGGATAAGTGTTCCAAAACTTCGAAGCATGTTATAATGTCGAATTTGCCGCCGTCGGCAAGGAGCTTGTCGTAATCGTGGTATATCTTCACACCGCAGGTTGGGGTGTCGGCATCGGGGTATGGTTCGAACCCGGTGGCCTTGCAGTCGGGGCGCAGGGTCCCGAGCTGTCCGAGCATATATCCGTCGGCACAGCCGAAGTCAAGGATGCTCCCGTTCTTGGGCAGGTACCGGTCAATGAAGGAGAGCGACATGGCGATACGGCGTTGGTGGGAATAGCGTCGCAGTGGGTTTTTGCACTTGTAGGTGTAGTCGGCGTAGGGCATGTGTGTGTAGTTTTCGTAAAATGAGATATGGCGGTTCGAGGCACTTCAACCCAGTTCGGCGTGCATTTCCTTGAAGCGTGCCACGGCATCCGGGCCGAACTTGCTCAGGGATGCAAGCACCCGGTCGAGGCTCTTTTCTTTCATGTCGCCGTTTTTGGAGTAGAATTTATCGGCATAGCATATGAGTTTTTCCAAAAGGGTGTGCGGCATGTAGTCGCGGTCGGGTGGGAGCAGTTTTCCCAGCTTGGCGATGTCGTCGGGTGTCAGTCCGGTGCCAGTGTGACGCTCTGCAATGCGGGCCAGTGGTTCCGGCACACCCTCTTCCCGCAGGAGGTCGGCGCCGAGGCGGCCGTGAGTCAGGTATGGCTCCGTGCCATGGCAGTGTATGCCTGCGGCATCGGTCAAGAATATTCCGATGTCATGAAGCATCGCTGCGGCTTCTATATCTTCGGAATCCAGCGGGAGGTCGTGTTTGTGTGCCAGCTGTATGGCTTTGTCGGCCACTGAGCGGCAATGGTGCATGTAAATATCCCGCAGAGGTGTCTCTGCGGGATAGTATTTGTCGATAATCTGTTGGTATGGGAACATTTCGTAACCGATGGTGAATTACGTGCGTGTGGGATTATGGTCAGATGTCGAGCACCACGTTCCAGCCGTGGGTGTCGTCCACTTCCCCTAGGCGGATGCCGTTGAGGGTATCGTAGAGTTTTTGCGTGACAGGACCGGCTTTGCCATCCTTCGACACGATGTATTTTTCACCTGTGTCGAGGTCGTGGATTTCGCCTACGGGCGAGCATACCGCTGCGGTGCCGCATGCAGCTGCTTCGGAGAATTCGGGAATTTCGTCGAGTGTGATGTGGCGGCGTTCCACTTCCAGGCCCATGTCGGATGCAAGCTGCATCAGGGAGTCGTTGGTGATTGACTGGAGGATGGAGTCAGATGCCGGTGTGATATATTTGCCGTCCTTTATCGCATAGAAGTTTGCAGGGCCGCATTCGTCAAGATATTTCTTTTCTTTGGGGTCGAGGTAGAGGACTGCGGAATATCCGAGTTCGTGTGCCTTTTCGCCAGCAACAAGGCTTGCAGCGTAGTTGCCGCCAACTTTGAAACGGCCTGTGCCTTTGGGCGCAACGCGGTCGTATTCACGGGTGAGGCAGATGTTTGTAGGTTTGAATCCTTCTTTGAAGTAAGGCCCTACGGGGGTTACGAGCATCATGAAGCAATATTCGTCGGCGGGTTTTACGCCTACACGCGCGGTCATGCCTATTTCGAGGGGTCGGATATAGAGTGATGCGCCCGAGCCATAGGGGGGGATGAAGCGTTCGTTGAGGCGGATTACCTTTTCTGTCATTTTCATGAACAGGTCGGTAGGTAGTTCGGCCATCATGATGCCGCGTGCCGATTCCTGGATGCGGCGGGCGTTTTCGAGGGGGCGGAATATGCGCACTTTCCCGTCCTTGCCGCGGAAGGCTTTCAATCCTTCGAAGCATTCCTGCCCGTAGTGCAGGGCTGTGGCTGCAATGTGCATCTCGATGGTTTCGGATGAGGAGACTTCGATTTCCCCCCATTTGCCGTTGCGGTAATAGCAACGCACGTTATAGTCTGTCGGAACATATCCGAATCCAAGACCGGTCCATTCGATGTCGGCTTCTTTCATGACTTGTCGGTTTTATGGGTCGTTATTTAATAGGTGATATTTATCGGGTAATATATTAAGGAGTTTTGGCAGCGGCCATACTTTCCTTCTTTCTGCTTCCGTTTAGTTGTTTTTGACCGCTTTATCGGGAGTTTTTTCAATCGGTATTTTTCGCAAATATACGGAATTATTTTTTATCCATGCAACATTCGGATAATTTTTTACGGAGAAGCCGCCTATGCGATTTTTGTTGTGGATTGATGCATGGTTGTTGGCGGTAGGGAAAGCCGTGACGGGGGGGCTCCTTGCCATTTTTCGTGGCGCGTTTGTGTGTCGGGTTGTCGGCTTGTGCGTTTCGAGGGGATGTTACAATAGTTGTTACAATTTTGTATGATGTGAAAGGCGGTTCGTTTGGTGAAATTTGCTCAAAGCGGATGGGTGTTTTTGTGCTTGATTGTGTTTGATGTTACAAAGTTTGTCAGAATTGTTACAGTAATGTGAGGGCGAAATGTGGTGTTGTTGCCAATAAGGATACAAATATAGGTTGATGATTGCTATTATTATCGGTTTTGGTAGTGAACAATGGTTGCCGCTGTGATTTGTGTGTGGGGAGATTTTGGCTCTAATTGACTGTAGGTTAGTGATGTGAGTGTTTAAAGGTGGTGTGTTACATGGGAGTTTTGCATATTGTAACATGTATGAAATAATTGTGTGCGTATTTAATTGATTGGTTTATAGCGGTTAAAATGTTTTTGTGAAAATTTTTTCAAAGAAATCGAAAAAATATGTCTTAAAAATTTGGAGATTCGAAAAATGGCCGTATCTTTGCATCGTAGTCACAGAAGTGTTACAAAAACATCACCAAACACAACCTCTAAACTATAGCTATCATGAGTTCGAAAAACTTCCAAACCAAACTTCTGAGCCTTCAGGGTAATTTGCTTAACTTCGCGTATCTGCTTACTTCAAACCGCGATGATGCCTACGATCTCCTTCAGGATACGACCCTCAAGGCGCTCGACAATGAGGATAAGTATGTAGAAAATGTGAACTTCAAGGGATGGGTGTTCACAATCATGCGCAACATCTTCATCAACAACTACCGTAAAGTGGTCCGTTCGGCTACGATTATCGACCAGACCGAGGATCTTTATCACCTCAACCTCCCGCAGGAATCGGGGCTTGACACCCCGGAGGGATCGTATGCTGCCGGTGAAATCACCGATGCGATTAATTCGTTTTCCGACGACTACCGTATCCCGTTCTCCATGCACGTTGCCGGTTACAAGTACAACGAGATTGCCGAGCACATGAACCTCCCGCTCGGCACCGTTAAGAGCCGTATCTTCTTCGCCCGCCAGCGTCTGCAAAAAATGCTTAAGGATTATAAGTAATCCATGTCTACGTTGAAGGCCGGTCCGGTCATGTTTGCGGCAGTTTATGCAGATTGCCCGACTCCCCGGTTCCGTGCGATCACCTGGCGGTTTTCAATGCGTCAAGAGTGACGGTCGGTGATATGAAAACTGCACCCTCTTTTACAGCTCATCAGGCATTGTTCTGTCTGCGAATACCTTTATTGTTCGATTACTTTGCTCTATATATATAAATAATCAGATATAAATAATCGGTTCATTTGCTTTGCTGAGCTTTTATTGATAGCATAGAGATTAATGATGATGAATCTCATCTTCTCAGGCGGTGCGTGAAAGCGTGCCGCCTTTTTTAATGGGTCTGGTCGTTATTTTTTTTGTGGTACAGGGTAGTGCCGCCCTGCATCCGTTGTGGCGGCGTGGTAATATGGGATAAAAAATAAGGAAGCGCTTATCCCTAAGCGCTTCCTTATTGGTTTCCAATAGGTACAATTTCTAAGGTAAAAAAGATTGTTTTAGGTTTGTGATGCAAAGGTCGAGTTTTTCGGGCTACCTGCAAAATATATTTCTATGTTTTACGACATGATTTTTCAGCCGATTTGGTTTGATGGCCGTGTCGTTATGGTTATAACTATCGAAGATACAACGATATGACGGCATTTGTGCCGGCTGTTTTCTTATGGTAAAAATAAGTTAAAAACATGCGTGTTGCTAACTTTTTGTTATGTCGGGTGGCTATAGTTATCCTTTGAACCGCTCAAGGCGGAAGTCTTTTCCGTCGAAAACGGCATAGGAGAAATGGTGAATCCAGTCGCCCAGTATCACGATTCGGCTAAGGTTTGTTCCTAAAGGTAGGTCGAGCATGATGTGCCTGTGGCCGAACACGAAATAGTCAATCCGTGCGTCAGGATGGCAGTCGATATAGTCGCGGCTGAATGCTATAAGGGGCTCGTTTTCCTCCCCCTCGAACTTCGGGGCGCTGTTTTCGAAATCGCGGGAATGGTTCGACCACCGGTGGGCGAACGGGATTGTCCAGCGCGGGTGTATGGCGGCATATAGCTTTTGGCACACTTTGTTGCGGAATGTCGCACGTAGGAAACGGAAGGATGCAGGTAAGCGTCCCACCCCGTCGCCATGGCTCAGGAAGAACCGTTTGCCGAGTATCTCCTTTATTTCGAACCCGTCGACCACCTTCATTCCGATTTCTTCTTTCAGATAGTCGAACAGCCATATGTCGTGGTTGCCTATAAACCACGTGATTCTGACCCCTGAATCGGCCATGCGGCAGAGTGTGCCGAAAAACCGGGTGTAACCGCGTGGCACCACCGTGCGGTATTCGTACCAATAATCCAGTATGTCGCCGAGAAGGTATAGCTCGGCAGCGTCGCCGGTTATAGAGTCAAGGAACTTGGTAATCCTTGATTCATGTGCGACGGGGTCGGGGATGTATGATGCCCCGAGGTGAAGGTCGGAGATAAAGTACGCGTTCTTCCCTGCCGGGATAGGCCGGGGCGGGCGGGGGTGTGTTGCCTGTTTCGGTTTCATTACAGGAACCCGAGTTCGAGTTTCGCTTCTTCGCTCATCATATCCTTGGTCCATTCTGGCTCGAACACAACGTTGATGGTGACGGATTTCACGCCTTCGATGGATTCGAGTTTGAGGCGTGCGTCCTCGACTATGAAATCGGCCATCGGGCACGATGGTGCCGTCATGGTCATGTCTATCACGAGGTCGCCGCTGTCGGCAAGTTCTATTCTGTATATGAGGCCGAGGCTGTAGATGTCGACCGGGATTTCCGGGTCGAACACGGTTTTCAGCATCGCTACAACCTTCTCTTCCAGTTGCAAATGTTGCTCTTGTGTCATGTCAAACTAAATCGGGTAAGCCGTTGGGGCTTTTGTTTTTCACAAAGTTAGCACTTTTGCGACTTTCTTGGCTGTGATATTCTGAAAAAATGATTAAATTTGCCTTAATTTGGCTGGTAGGTTACATGATATGAAAACATATAAATTAATAGATATGAAAACATTAAAACAATTATTTTCAGTAGCGCTGCTGTCGGTGGCTATGTTGGCGGGAAGTGCCCAGCAGGCGAATGCCGCATCCCCGTTGCGTTTCGGTTTGAAAGCCGGTGTCACCATCAACGAGATGAAATTCAACGAAAGCGCGTTTTCGAGCGCGAACCGTTCGGGCTTTACCGGCGGTGCGATGTTGCAGTTTATAGCCCCCATAATCAACCTCGGGTTTGATGCGTCGGTGATGTACACCCACCGTTCGAGCCGTGTTTATTTCGATGCCCCGGCCGGAGGCGATGTGGATGATGCCACATTGAATGTAAGCCGCGACTACATCGAGATTCCTGTTAACTTCCGCTACAATCTCGGCTTGCCGGTTATTGGTAAATTCGTGACACCGTTCCTTACCACCGGCCCTGACTTCTCGTTCCTGATTTCAAACCAGAACGTTAAAAATGCATGGAACAACAAGAAGTTTGATGTTGCCTGGAATTTCGGGTTCGGCGTTAAGATTGTCGACAAAGTAGAGTTGGCTGCATCTTACGGTCTTGGCCTTAAGGATTCTGCATCAGGTGATTCCTCGCTTTACGGGGCAAATCCTGTCGACGGCAAAAACCGCTTTTGGACTGTGACCGCTGCCTGGCTCTTCTGATTCGGGCGTATAATGATTCCGGCGTCCCATTTAGCCTTGTTAACATAAAATGAGGTTTGTTGGGATGCCGCTTTTTGTAGGTAAACGGCGATTTGGTTAACTTTGCATAGTTTTCATGGCGGATGTGTTTGCTATGTAAACGCTCTCTCTCTATGTAATATCTTAACCTTAAATTACGGGGTCGTTTAACGTTTCAACCCCTGCCGAACGATATACAATGTCGAAAATCCTGACAGCTATATTTATTTGCGTGTTTGCAGCGGCTCTTCCGGTGGAGGCTGCGAGGAAAGGTGCGACTATTAAGAAGGTTGCATGCGCCTCGGTCGAAGTCCTTGATGCGGTTGACGGCGGCGATGACATGAATTATGCATCGGTTCTGAGAACTAACCCGTTTGAAATCATTCCGGCCGCCGGGATGGAGTTGCTTGAGGATGTTGACAATTCTGTCGATGCAGCGATGCTTTCCGATATGATTGCCTATGCCAAGAAATTTATCGGCACACGTTATGTGCGTGGCGGCAAATCACCAAAAGGTTTTGATTGTTCCGGCTTTACATCATATGTGTTCCGTCAGTTCGGTTATGATTTGAATTCTTCTTCGTCGTCCCAATATGGGCAGGGGGAAAAAATATCCCGCGATGAGGTTTCGGCAGGCGACCTGCTGTTCTTTACGGGTCGTAATTCGCGTAGCGGCAGGGTAGGCCATGTGGCGATAGCCATCGACAATAACCCGGAAACCGGCGAAATCACGTTTATACATGCGGCAATAAGCGGAGGCATCAGGATTGACCGCATATCGGCACCATATTATGCAGCCCGTTTCATCGGGGCACGCAGGGTGTTGTAACCCCCTGCTACATGTTTATGACATAATTGGACTATTTCATAGTGAGTGGAAAGCGGCGATATGTCGCTTTTTCTTTTTTATATATTAATGTGATGCCTTGGGGCGGCGTATTTGGGGCAGGTTTCCTGTTGCGCCGTTCTGGTGATGGTGCTATCTCAACGAATTGGTGGCGTCGAGGAGCGATTGAAGCGCGGCCCTGATGGTGCGCAGGCGTTGGATGGCATCCGCCCGCCGCGAAACGCCCGAGTGGTTATGGCGTATTTGTTCCTGTGCGGCTTCTAGCTTCAGCCCCTTTTCTTTCACAAGGTAACATACCATTCGTAGCTTTTCGATGTCGGACGCCGTGTAGAACCGTGTGCCTTTGTCGTTGCGTTTTGGATTTATGATTGTGAAACGGCTTTCCCAAAAGCGTAAGGTCGACTGGGGGAGGCCGAGGATTTCGGCCACCTCGCGTATTTTGTAATATTTTTTCTGAATGTCGCCCAATGTGTGATGTTATGTCAGTGTGAGCCTTACGCTGTTTGCAGCCTGGTGCATTTTCCTTGCAAAAATAGCGAAAAAATCGTAATTTTGCGGCTTAAAACCGACATTCGGTCGAATTTTTCAGAAAAAACAACCAATATTACATATATGAGTAATAAGCCGCTGACTGCAAAGGAAATAAGAGAGTCCTTCAAGCAGTTTTTCCAAAGCAAGGGGCATCAGATTGTTCCGTCTGCCCCGATGGTTATCAAGGATGACCCCACGTTGATGTTCACCAATGCGGGCATGAATCAGTTCAAGGATATTATCCTCGGCAACAAATCGCCTAAGTGGACGCGGGTTACCGACAGCCAGAAATGCCTGCGTGTCAGTGGCAAACATAACGATTTGGAAGAGGTGGGGCATGACACCTACCATCATACCATGTTTGAAATGCTGGGTAACTGGTCGTTTGGCGACTATTTCAAGAAAGAGGCGATTGATTGGGCGTGGGAATTCTTGGTCGACGTGCTCGGATTGAATCCCGAACGCCTGTATGCAACCGTGTTTGAAGGCTCGGCAGCCGAAGGGTTGTCGCGTGACGACGAGGCTGCGGCTTATTGGGAATGCCATCTGCCCGCTTCGCACATCATAAACGGCAACAAGCATGATAACTTCTGGGAGATGGGCGACACAGGCCCTTGCGGCCCTTGCTCGGAAATCCATATCGACCTCCGCAGCGATGAGGAGCGTGCCGCAGTGCCGGGTGCCGAGATGGTAAACAAAGACCATCCGCAGGTAATTGAAATTTGGAACCTTGTGTTCATGCAGTTCAACCGCAAGGCCGATCAGTCGCTCGAGCCGCTTCCGGCAAAGGTTATCGACACCGGTATGGGTTTTGAACGCCTCTGCATGGCACTTCAGGGTAAGACGTCTAACTATGATACGGATGTGTTCACCCCGATGATTGATAAGATAGCCCTTCTTTCGGGGCATAAATATGGCGGGGATGTCAAAGTCGATGTGGCCATGCGTGTTATCGCCGACCATATCCGCACCATAGCTTTCTCCATTGCCGATTCGCAGCTCCCCGGAAATGCCAAGGCCGGTTATGTGATTCGCCGCATCCTGCGCCGTGCAGTGCGCTATGCATATACGTTCCTGGGTCAGAAGGAGGCGTTCCTCTACCGCCTTATCGATACACTGATAGAGTCGATGGGCGAGGCATATCCCGAATTGGTGCACCAGCGCGAGCTGATAATGAAGGTTACCAAAGAGGAGGAGGATTCATTCCTGCGCACTCTTGAAAACGGTATCCGTATGCTGGAAAATGCAATTGCCGCTGCCAGGAAAGATGGAAAATCGGAAATTTCCGGTTCGGAAGCATTCACACTTTACGACACCTACGGTTTCCCCCTCGACCTTACCGGGCTTATCCTGAAAGAAAACGGCATGACCCTTGACCAGGCCGGGTTTGACAAGGAGATGGCTGCCCAGAAGGCCCGTGCCCGTAATGCGGCTGCTGTCGAGGCAACCGACTGGGTCACAGTCTGTGAGGGAGAACCCACATTCGTTGGTTATGACTGCACCGAAGCCGAATCGAAGATTCTTCGCTACCGCAAGGTTAAACAGAAAAACAAGGAATTCTTCCAGATAATATTCGACCGCACCCCCTTCTATGGTGAAATGGGCGGCCAGGTCGGCGACCGTGGGGTGATGAGGTATCCCGACGGGGAGGAGATAGTAATCTTCGATACCAAGCGTGAAAACGGTGTGACAGTGCACCTGACCAGCTCGCTGCCGAAGGGGAACGACATTACATCATGCCCTACGCTGATTGTCGATAAGGAGGCACGTATTGCGACATCATGCAACCATACGGCCACCCACCTGCTGCATGAAGCACTTCGCGAGGTGCTCGGCACGCATGTGGAGCAGAAAGGCTCATATGTGTCGCCCGACCTTCTGCGTTTCGACTTCTCCCATTTCCAAAAAGTCACTCCACAGGAGCTGCGCAAGGTGGAACATCTTGCCAATAAGAAAGTCCGCGCTGCAATCGCGCTCGACGAACACCGTAATATGCCGATTGCCGAAGCCCGTGCAATGGGGGCAATGGCGCTGTTCGGTGAAAAATATGGTGACGAAGTACGTGTGGTCCGTTATGGTTCGTCGGTGGAACTTTGTGGTGGCACACATGTGCCTAACACCGGCAATATCGGCATGATCAAAATCATGTCGGAAAGCAGCATCGCCGCAGGTATCCGCCGCATCGAAGCCATTACAGGCGAACGGGTGGAGTGCGTGATCGACACCATGGGCGACACTTTGCATGAAATCGGCCAGATGCTTCATAACGCGCCCGATGTGGTGGCTGCCTTAAAAAAATCTATCGATGAAAATGCCGAATTGCGTCAGCAAGCCGAAGAATATATGAAAGAACGCATAACGATGCTTTCTAAAACGTTGATAGAGAATGCCGACATCCGGAATGGTGTCAAGGTTGTGACCATGACCGGTGTGCGTGTGCCCGACATGGTTAAGAATGTGGCATTCGCTGTGCGCAACATTTCACCCGAGGCTACTGCATTCATCGGGGCTACGGTCGACTTTGCCGGTAAACCGTTGCTTACTGTGATGCTTACCAATGACCTGGCAGAAAGCGGCATGAACGCATCGCAGATGGTGCGTGAGGCAGCCAAGGCCATCAAAGGTGGCGGCGGTGGCCAGCCCGGGTTTGCCCAGGCCGGTGGCAAGGATGCCGACGGGATTACCGTAGCGTTTGAAGCCTTGATGGCCAATATCGCTGATTGACAATAGCAAAACTTTTGCCTATATGGGAAAAACCGCGTTGATTACAGGCATAACAGGGCAGGACGGCTCCTACCTGGCAGAGTTCCTTTTGGATAAAGGTTATGATGTCCACGGGATTATCCGCCGGTCGTCGGTCGATTTCCGTGAGCGGATAGCGCATCTGGAAGGGATGCCGAATTTCCATCTGCATTATGCCGATATGGGCGACTCCATGAGCATGCTCCAGGTTGTGGGGAAGGTGCGTCCTGACGAAATCTACAACCTGGCGGCGCAGAGCCATGTGCAGGTTTCGTTCGATGCCCCGGAATATACTGCCAATGTCGATGCCGTAGGGGTGCTCCGCGTGCTGGAGGCTGTGCGTCAATGCGGTCTTACCGATAGTTGCCGCATCTATCAGGCTTCCACTTCCGAACTTTACGGAAAGGTGGAGGAGGTGCCGCAGAATGAGAATACCCCGTTCCACCCCTACAGCCCTTATGCCGTGGCAAAGCTCTATGGCTTCTGGATTGTGAAGGAGTATCGCGAGGCATACAACATGTTCTGCTGCTCAGGCATCCTCTTTAATCATGAGAGCGAACGGCGCGGCGAAACCTTTGTAACCCGTAAAATCACACTTGCGGCAGCCCGCATAGCACAGGGCAAGCAGGAAAAGCTATATCTCGGAAACCTTTCGTCGTTACGCGACTGGGGCTATGCCCGTGACTATGTGGAATGCATGTGGCTGATTCTTCAGAATGACCGGCCTGATGACTTCGTGATAGCCACAGGTGAGCAGCATTCGGTGCGTGAGTTCTGCCAGCTGGCATTCAGGCGTGTCGGAATCGAATTGCGATGGGAAGGTGAGGGCGCTGATGAAAAAGGTATCGACTCAGCCACCGGGAGGGTTCTTGTGGAGGTGTCGCCCGATTTCTATCGTCCTACCGATGTTGTGAATCTGTGGGGCGACCCGTCGAAAGCCCGCCGTGAACTTGGTTGGAACCCGGCCAAAACCTCTTTTGAGGAGTTGGTCAACCTGATGGTCGATTCCGATATGGCGAGGGTAGCGGTGGAACGTGCCGGTGACCACGTGCGTACAAACCTGGCCGAATATCTTGAAAAAGGTATTGTAAAGTAACAGTGTAAAGAAGTTTAAATACTAATAAAGAGGGGCGTTCCACGTTAGTAATATGGATGCCCCTTTTATTTTAGACAATTTCTTCATCAAACAAGTTTCCGTTATGGAAAAGGATTCGAAAATCTATGTGGCCGGTCACCGTGGAATGGTAGGCTCTGCCATTGTGCGTGAACTCAGGCGTCAGGGTTATATGAATATAATCACCCGCACCCATAGGGAGCTTGACCTTTGCCGACAGGATGAGGTTGAGCGCTTCTTTGTCGAAGAAAAGCCTGAATATGTGTTTCTTGCAGCGGCAAAGGTCGGGGGGATTGTGGCAAATTCCGAGGCATTGGCCGATTTCATGTATGATAACATGATGCTTGAAATGAACGTGATTAATTCTGCCTGGCGTAACGGGTGCCGAAAACTGGAGTTTCTCGGTTCTTCATGTATCTATCCGCGCATGGCGCCCCAGCCGATGAAGGAGGAATGCCTGCTCACCTCCGAATTGGAAAAAACCAACGAAGCCTATGCCCTTGCCAAAATTTCAGGTTTGAAATACTGCGAATTCCTTAACCGCCAGTATGGGACTGATTTTATAAGCGTAATGCCTACCAATCTCTACGGCATCAACGACAATTACCATCCCACACATTCGCATGTGGTCCCGGCCCTGATACGCCGTTTCCACGAGGCCAAGGAGCTGGGTTTGGCACAGGTTACCTGCTGGGGCGACGGAAGCCCGTTGCGTGAGTTCCTTTATGTCGACGACCTGGCTGACCTGTGTGTGTTCCTGATGAACAATTATTCCGGGAATGAAACCGTGAATGCAGGTTCAGGGAAGGAACTTTCCATAAAAGAGCTTACCGGGCTGGTGGCAAAGGTGGTGGGCTACGAGGGGGAAATCCTTTGGGATACCACCAAACCTAACGGCACCCCTCGCAAGCTGCTTGATGTTTCGAAAAGTGCAGCGTTGGGTTGGCGCTATAAGACCGAACTTGAGGAGGGTCTGCGCCTTGCCTATGCGGATTTCCTCTCGAACCCGACGAGGGCGGAACGATAAGCTGGCCGGGTGCTGACCGGCAATCCATATTTTGAACAGTAATCTGAAAAATGCAGCATTTGAAAATATTTTATAAAATCCTGGTGATGTTGTGCATGCTGTTTTCTGTGGCGGCATGCAACATAGATGAACCCGCACCGGCGCCTGAACCGATTCCACAGCCAAATCCCGGAGAAGTGGTTGAGCGCACCGTGCTGGTGTATATCGTGGCCCGAAATTCATTGGGTGCGTGGGATTTTGATTTGGATGATATACAGGAGATGTCGCAGGCGGCAAAAAGTGGCGCTTTCGGCAAGAACCGGCTGATATTGTTCCATTCCCGATATGGCGAAGCCCCTTCGTTGAAGGAGGTTACTGCCGGAGGTGTGAAACAGCTGAAATCCTATGATATGGAGTTTTCGGCTATAGAGGCCCGCAACATGACCAGGGTCATAGCCGACGTAAAGGCCGCAGCGCCGGCAAGCAACTATGGTATAGTATTGTGGAGCCATGCAGACGGGTGGCTGCAGAGCGGCATACCTGACACCGGGATTCAGAAGCGTGCTTTTGGCGACGATAACCGTAGGGGTATGAACGTGACCACCCTTGCCCGTGTGCTTGATGGCGAGGATTTTGATTTCGTATATTTCGATTGCTGCTTCATGGGCGGGGTAGAGGTGGCATATCAGCTGAGGGGTGTCACCCCCCGTATTGTTGCATCGCCTTCCGAACTCCCTTCTCCCGGTATGCCGTATGATAAGACGCTCCCTTATCTGATGGCTGACGAGGCCGATGTGGAAGGTGCTGCGCGTGCCACTTTTGCATATTATGATGCCCTGGCCGGAAGTTCTAGAACCTGCACCATGTCAGTGATTGATACCTCGCATTTGGCGGACTTGGCCGGCAAGGTGCGGGCGCTTTACCGGTTGCACCCCGCTTTGAACGACATTGACGCTATCCAGCAATATGCCGGGAGGAGAAGTTCTTTCCATGGTTATTATTTTGATTTAGGTCATTATATGAGCAATCTGGATGCCGGGAACGAGGGGTGCGGGCTGGCATATGCCGAAGCTGTCGACGCATTGGACAGGTGCTTGATTTACCGTGCTGCAACCCCATATCTTTGGCAATATGACCGTGAAGAGGTGAAAATCGACCATTATAGCGGGTTGTCGACCTATGTGTTGCAGAACCCTCCGGGGAGTTCGGATAAAGGTTATGAAGAGCTTGAATGGTACAAGGATGTGGCCAAAGCACTTTTCTAGTAAATCTCGTTAAGGCCGGATTTTGTTATTCGATTACATATAATTTCATTCAATCATAAATTAGCCAGATGTTATATAATCTTATAAACCTACAATCGCAGTTGATTCCCGGCATGACGGACGGAGGTGCTGCCGATACTGCCAAAGATGGCGGAAAGCTTGTCGGTGAAGTTGCCGAACTTAAGTCCATGTCGTTGCAGGATCTTATCAACCGCCTGGCCGATTCGGCTGTTTCATTTGCAATCAACCTTGCCATCGCCATAGTGGTGTTCTATGCGGGGCGTTTCGTAATCAGGAAGATTTACAGGCTTGTATCGTCGATATTCATCAAGCGTGAAATCGACCGCTCGTTGAGCGTGTTTGTGCTAAGCCTGATCAATATGGTGCTTTATTTCATATTGATTGTGACGGTAATCGGTATCCTGGGGATAGAGACCACATCGTTTTTGGCTCTGTTTGCCTCGGCCGGTGTCGCTATCGGTATGGCTTTGAGCGGCACGTTGCAAAACTTTGCAGGCGGGGTGTTGATTCTGCTACTGAAACCTTATAAAATCGGCGACTATATAGAGGCGCAGGGCTATGCCGGTACGGTTAAGGAGATTCAGATATTTTTCACGGTGATTACCACCCCCGACAACAAGTCGATTTCAATTCCCAACGGCGGATTGTCGACAGGCAGTGTCAACAACTGGACCCGTGAGGAATACCGCCGTGTGTCGTGGACTGTGTCAATATCATACGGGGATAATGTCGATGCCGCCCGTGAGGCTATCCTGAAGATGTTTGCCGCCGACAGCAGGGTAATGCCTGAAACTGCGGCTGCTGAAACTGTTGCAGAGGCCGGGCAGACAACATCGGCCGATGATAAAGATTCTGCTGTTCATGCCGGCTCAGAAGGTGGTGATACACCGGCAGTACGCCGTTCATTGGCTGACCGGTTGCTTTCCCGTCGACGTAAAATCAGGGAGGCCATGCATCGTGATTCCGGGCATGCCGGCCATATAGCATCGCTTCTGCCGAAACCTGACTATTCCCCGAAAGTGTTGGTGGGTGAGCTTGCTGCGTCAAGTGTCGATTTGCATGTGCGTGCCTGGACTCTCACTAAAGATTATTGGGGTGTGTTCTATGACTATAACGAACGTTTCTACAACGAGCTTCCCGGATGCGGCATCAGTTTCCCCTTTCCACAGCTCGATGTGCATATTCCCACAAAATAATTACACTTGTTTATCATCCCGATTTGATATTTGAATGCTATGTTTCAGATTCAGGATACCTTGGTGACCCTTGACCTTGCCGAACGCTTTTTTTGTTGTGACCTTGATAAATGCCTGGGTGCATGCTGTATAGAGGGTGATGCGGGCGCGCCGGTAACGGAGCGGGAGGTTGCTGAGATTGAAAAAGTCCTCCCAGAGGTGGAACGCGACATGCTGCCGCGTGCAATCGAGGAGGTGAGGCAGCAGGGTGTTGCCTACACGGATGAGGAAGGCGATTTGGTTACCACTATTCTCGACGGCCGCAATTGTGCCTTCACATGTTATGCTCCCGGAGGGGTGTGCCTGTGTGCTTTGGAAAAAGCCTTCAGGCAAGGGCGCACCGGGTTTCGGAAACCTGCATCGTGTGCGCTTTATCCGTTGCGTATAAAGGAGTTCCCCACTTTCACTGCGGTCAACTATCATCGTTGGGATATATGCCGCGATGCCGAAATCCTAGGCAGGAAGAACGGGATAAGGCTTTATCAGTTCCTGCGCGCCCCTCTGATCGAACGTTTCGGCCAGGAATGGTATGACGAGCTTGCACAGGCGTGCGAACTCTACCTGAAAGAATACCCCGACGGCATGCCGTAAACTGTCAAGTCTTATAATAATGTGGCGGTGTGTCAAAATTCAATATTTTGGCACACCGCTGTGGTTTTCGCCCGAATGGCGAGGGTGCTGCCAGATGAGCCATTATTACACACCCTCATAATCATCTTATTCAATTTCATTCGTCGATTTAGTTTGTCTCATTATATTTCCGTAATTTGGTTATTTACAGGCTGTGTATGGCGATAAAATGCATCAGGCAGCCACAATCTGAATTGTGGCTGCCTGATGCATTTTATCTTTTAGCGGGTTACGTTATTGCCTTTTAGCCGGCAATTCATGACCCATAAAAGGCGCGGTTTATTTCAGGATATCCTTAACGGCGTCGTTGGGCACCATTTGTTCCTGGAAAGTGTAAGCACCTGTTTTGGGTGATTTCACCATTTTAATCACCTTGGAGTAGGTGCGGCCTTCACCTTTCTGAAGAGATGCAACGGTTTTCTTTGCCATATCGAGTCAAAACTTATCGGTTTCTATTATTTGATTTCTTTGTGAACAGTCACCTTCTTAAGGATGGGGTTGTACTTCTTCAACTCCAGACGCTCGGTGGTGTTTTTGCGGTTTTTGGTGGTGATGTAACGGGAGGTGCCGGGCATGCCGCTGGCCTTATGTTCGGTGCATTCCAAAATCACCTGCACGCGATTACCTTTTGCTTTCTTTGCCATTTTATTAAGTCTTAGAAGTCTAATTGTTTGATTTCAGTGAGATAACCTTTCGCTGCGGCCTGCTTGAGCGCTGCGTCGAGACCCATCTTGTTGATGATGCGCAGACCTGCGTTCGAGAGGGTGAGGAGCACCCAGGTGTTCTGCTCTACCCAGAAGAACTTACGGTTGAATAAGTTCACATAGAAGCGACGCTTTGTGTGGCGCTTCGAGTGCGATACGTTATTTCCTGTAATCGCTTTTTTGCCTGTAATTTGACAAATCTTTGACATGGCTGTTAATGTATTATCTTGTTTCTTTGTTGATTAACACGGAGTTGCGTGGCCGCCATCCCATTCTCATATCGCCATCGGCTGCATCACTGCCGACGGCTTTTTACAGAGGAGCCACAAAACAGAGTGCAAAGTAAGTGATTTTTTGCGATTTGGCCAAATCTATGTTAGGTTTTTTTCGTACTTTCGCGATGTATTCCCCCTAGGGGATTAATTGAATCGATTGGATATGAATAACGGATTTTTCAGGGTGGCAGCCGTGGTGCCGCGTGTAACGTTGGCCGACCCGGTTGCCAATGCCAAGGATATAACAGAGGTTTTTGCCCGGTTGGAAAGTGCCGGTGTTGATTTGGCTGTTTTTCCGGAACTTAGCGTGACGGGCTACAGCTGTGGCGACTTGTTTCATTCGTCGTTGCTTCTTGACGCTGCCGGGAAGGCTTTATCGGAAATCGCGGCAGCCACTGCCGGTAAGCATCTGACGGCCATCGTGGGATGTCCAGTGCGGGTTGGCAGCGGGTTGTACAATTGCGGTGTGGCGGTTGCCGGGGGGAAGATTCTGGCGGTGGTGCCTAAAACATATCTTCCTAATTATAACGAATTTTACGAAAAACGTCTGTGGGCATCTGGTGCCGGGGTGACAGGTTCCGCTTTCGGGGCTCCGTTCGGCACCCGTATCCTGATTGATGTTGCAGGCGTCAAAGTCGGCATAGAGGTCTGTGAGGATTTGTGGACTACGGTTCCCCCTTCGAGCCATGCCTCGCTGGCAGGTGCGCAGGTGATTGCAAACCTGTCGGCTTCGGATGATATAATCGGCAAATACGCCTATCTGCGTTCGTTGATTGCACAGCAATCGGCAAGATGTATATGCGGGTATGTCTATGCTTCGGCGGGATTCGGCGAGTCGTCAACCGACCTTGTGTTCGACGGCAAGGCCATAGTGGCTGAAAACGGTTCCATTCTCAAGGCTGGGGAGCGTTGGGAGGGAACACCCCGTCATGTTGTCTGCGACATAGATATAGAGGCTTTAAACCGCGACAGGATGCATATAGGTTCGTTTGACGACTGTTCGAAAATCGAAGGAGCCGGTGACGAACGTGGGATGTATCGTGTGGTGTGTGCCCCTGTTCCTGCCTCGTCAACCGAAAGCCCTTGTGCCGATAGGTGTACTGATGAGGCTTCTTTGCTGCGAAGCGTTAACCCCAGGCCGTTTGTCCCGGTTGATGATAAGGATATAGATGCTCGTTGTGAGGAAATTGTCAACATACAGGTTGCCGGTCTTGCACGCAGGCTGGAGGCTACAGGTTGCCGTACTTTGGTGATAGGGATTTCGGGCGGCTTGGATTCCACTCTGGCTTTATTGGTGGCGGCAAAAGCATTCGACCGGCTCGGGCTGCCACGGAAGGGGATTGTAGGGGTGACTATGCCCGGTTTCGGAACTACCGGCCGCACCCATTCCAATGCGTTGACCCTTATGGAGGGGCTTGGGGTGACGATTCGTGAGATTCCTATTGCCGCAGCGGTGACGCAGCATTTTGCCGATATAGGCCATGACCCGGCCAGTCATGATGTTACTTATGAAAATTCTCAGGCACGTGAGCGCACGCAGATATTGATGGATCTGGCCAATAAGGAAGGGGGGATGGTGCTTGGCACAGGCGACCTTTCTGAGCTTGCCCTGGGCTGGGCGACCTATAACGGTGACCATATGTCGATGTATGGGGTGAACGCCTCTGTGCCAAAGACCCTTGTAAAATATCTTGTGCGATGGTTTGCCATGCGCTCTGACGATTCGGCTACTGCCGCAGCGCTTCACGACATTATCGACACCCCGATTTCTCCCGAATTGATTCCGGCTGACGAACAAGGGAATATCACGCAGAAAACCGAAGACCTGGTAGGCCCTTATGAACTGCATGATTTTTTCCTTTACTACACTCTCCGTTACGGTTTTTCGCCGCGCCGCATATATCTGCTTGCACGGCATGCATTCAAGGGCATGTTTACCAATGAAGTGATTCTGCATTGGTTACGTGTGTTTTTCCGTCGTTTTTTCAACCAGCAGTTTAAGCGCTCGTGCCTGCCCGACGGCCCGAAGGTAGGTTCTGTGTGTCTTTCCCCGCGTGGCGACTGGCGCATGCCCTCCGATGCCACCTCCGCCCTTTGGCTCCGTGAAATTGATTCGTTGACATAAGGCGGCAGTTGGATTTTGAGGAAGTAAAATAAAATATCGGCGGCAAATCCCTGGGATTTGCCGCCGATATTTTATTTTACCCACAGTAAGTGGCGCTTTTGTTTAGAAGAAATATGTTGCCCGGATTGTCCAGTAGCGCTCACGTGCGGAGAAATCCTGGAGTTTCACGGCTTTCAGCGCATAGGTCATTCCCCATACATGTGCAGCCTGAATCTGCCAGCGCTTGTATAGTTCGACGCCGAGACCGGCCTGCACCCCGATTGAGCCTCCGGCATATTCCATAGCATTGAGCTTGTTATGTGCCACTGTGAAATTGAAAACCGGGCCTCCGAATGCGAATGGTGCAACATATTCCTCTACACCGTTCATGCGTGTCCATTTAAACCGCAGGTTTACGGGTATCGAAAGAGTGTGCAGATAGCTGCGCTCTTTTCCATAGCCGTCAACAGCCCATATCTTTTTTTCGCCGAGATGCAGTGTAGCCCCCTGCATCGAATACATGGCCCCTATGTCGATGCCGAACCCAATGCCGGGAAACATCATCTCGCCTTGAACGCCGAGAGTGGGGCCTATGGCTTTGTCAACACGCATGATGTCCTGTTTGAAATTCAGGTTGGTGAAATCTACTCCCGCAGTGGGACCCCAGCGGAATTCCCCGCGTGCGGCAAACGCAGCCACAGCGGCTATTATTGCTACGGCAAAAAGCCTGATGTTATTTTTCATTTGCACTTTGTTGACAATTCTTTCGGGCAAAGGTATGGATAAATGAGCCAATCGGCCAAAATTGGCTTTTAAAAAGAGTTAACATGCGGTGAGCCTTTCCGCTGCTTCTGCAGGGGTCAAGGTGAGCTGTTCGCCGGTCAGCATGTTCTTAAGAGCCATTTTGCCTTCTGCCATCTCGCTTTCGCCGACCATTGCCACAAACGGGACTCCGGTTGCATTGGCATAGGCCATCTGCTTTTTCATCTTGGCAGGGTCGGGATATATTTCGGCTGCTACTCCTGCGGCTCTGAGCTGTTTCATCATCTTCATCGATGCGGCAGCCTCGGCATCGCCGAAATTCACGAACATCACCTGGGTCGAGGTGCGTGCCTCGGCAGGGTATAGGTCGAGGGCATTGAGCACATCGTAGATTCGGTCGGCGCCGAACGATATCCCCACTCCCGACAGGCCGGGCATCCCGAACACCCCGGTGAGGTTGTCGTAGCGGCCTCCGCCGGTAATACTTCCGATTTCCACATCCTTGGCCTTCACTTCGATAATCGTGCCGGTGTAGTAGTTGAGGCCGCGTGCCAGCGACACGTCCAGGTCAAGTTCCGCATCCAGCCCCAGCGCTTCTACGCCGGCGGTTACCGTGCGCAGTTCCTGCACTCCGAGAGTCCCGGTTTCCGATGAGGCGAGGAGTGTTTCAAGTTGGGTCAGGCGTTGGCCGAGAGTCCCCGATATACGGAGTATTGGCTGTAAGGCATCTACAGCCTGTTGCGTCAGACCTCGTTCCAATAATTCGGCATTTACGTTATCGATGCCGATTTTGTCGATTTTGTCGATTGCAACCGTTATGTCGATGATTTTTTCCGGGGCGCCTATAAGTTCCGCAATCCCGGCAAGTACCTTGCGGTTGTTGAGCTTCAGGATGATGCGGATTTGCAGGCGGCGGAACACCTCGTCAATCAACTGTAGCAGTTCGATTTCGTTGAGCAGTGAATCAGAACCCACCACATCGGCATCGCACTGGTAAAATTCGCGGTAACGCCCTTTTTGCGGACGGTCGGCACGCCATACCGGCTGAATCTGGTAGCGTTTGAACGGCATCTGCAACTCGTTGCGGTGTTGCACCACGAAGCGTGCGAAAGGCACCGTAAGGTCGTAGCGCAAGCCTTTTTCGCAGAGCTGCGGGGCCAGGCGCGCGCAGTTGCCGTCCTTTATGAGTCCGGGGTCGGCTCCGCGTAGGAAATCGCCTGAGTTCAGTATTTTGAAGAGAAGTTTGTCACCCTCCTCGCCATATTTCCCCATCAGTGTGGAGAGGTTCTCCATGGCAGGGGTTTCTATGGGGTTGTAGCCGAACAATCCGAACACGTCGCGGATTGTTCCGAAAATATAGTTGCGTTTCGCCATTTCGGCAGGGGAGAAGTCGCGGGTTCCTTTGGGTATGGAGGGTTTCATGGGGAAGGAGAAGTTAGCTTCTTGTCTGTTATTTGTTTGCGCGTTTGCGTTCGAGTTCGTCGAGGATGATTTTGCGGAGACGCAGGTGGTTGGGGGTGACTTCCACGTATTCGTCCTCCTTGATGTATTCAAGGGCTTCTTCGAGGCTGAACACCACCGGGGGCACGATTTTGGCTTTGTCGTCAGCTCCCGAAGCGCGCATATTGGTCAGCTTTTTCGATTTGGTTACGTTGATAACGATATCTTTGTCCTTGGCGCTCTCGCCCACAACCTGGCCTGCATACACTTCTTCCTGCGGGAAGATGAAGAATTTCCCTCGGTCTTGTAATTTGTCGATGGCATATGCGTAGGCTGTTCCCGCCTCCATGGCGATGAGCGACCCATTGGTGCGGCGTTCGATGTCACCCTTCCATGGCTGGTATTCAAGGAAGCGGTGCGCCATTATGGCTTCGCCTGCCGAGCCGGTGAGCACATTGTTGCGCAATCCGATGATGCCTCGCGAGGGGATTTGGAACTCCATGTGCACGCGGTCGTTCTGTGTGGTCATCGAGAGCATGTCGCCTTTGCGGCGTGTCACCATGTCAATCATCTTCGAGGCATATTCCTCTGTTACGTTGATGGTGAGGAGTTCCACCGGTTCGCATTTCACCCCGTCGATATGCTTTATGATTACCTGTGGTTGGCCCACCTGCAATTCGTAACCTTCGCGGCGCATGGTCTCGATAAGCACCGAGAGATGCAGCACGCCACGTCCGAACACCGTCCATTTATCCTCGTTGTCGGCTTTCTCGATGCGCAGGGCAAGGTTCTTGTCAAGCTCGCGGGTAAGGCGTTCGTGTATGTGCCTGGATGTTACGAACTTGCCGTCTTTGCCGAAGAACGGGCTGTCGTTGATGGTGAAAGTCATCGACATGGTGGGTTCGTCGATGGCGATGCGTGGCAGCGGTTCGGGATTGGCGACCGTTGACACTGTGTCGCCGATTTCAAACCCTTCGATGCCGACCAGGGCGCATATGTCGCCCGACGACACTTCGGCCACGCGCTTGCGTCCCATCCCTTCGAAAGTGTGAAGTTCCTTGATGCGCTGGCGGCTTACAGAGCCGTCGCGTTTGCAAAGACCGATTTCCATCCCTTCGCGCAGGGTGCCACGGTGAACACGTCCAACGGCGATTCGCCCCACATAGCTTGAATAGTCGAGCGATGTTATCAGCATCTGCGGATCCCCTTCGAATGTTGCAGGGGAGGGGATATATTCAAGGATGGTGTCGAGCAACGGGAAGATGTTGTCGGTCGGTTTGTTCCAGTCGGTACTCATCCACCCGTTTTTTGCCGATCCGTAGATGGTAGGGAAGTCGAGTTGGTCTTCGGTGGCGTCGAGGTTGAACATGAGGTCGAACACCATCTCCTGCACTTCGTCGGGACGGCAGTTGTTTTTGTCGACCTTGTTGATGACCACCACGGGTTTCAACCCCATCTGGATGGCTTTCTGCAACACGAAACGTGTTTGAGGCATAGGGCCTTCAAAAGCGTCGACAAGCAGCAGGCAGCCGTCGGCCATGTTGAGCACACGTTCCACCTCGCCGCCGAAGTCGGCGTGTCCCGGGGTGTCGATGATGTTGATTTTAGTGTCCTTGTAATTGATGGAAACGTTCTTGGAGAGGATTGTTATGCCGCGTTCTCGCTCCAGGTCGTTATTGTCGAGGATAAGCTCCCCGGCGTTCTGGTTTTCCCGGAAGAGGTTGCCGGCCAGGAGCATTTTGTCGACCAGGGTTGTTTTTCCGTGGTCGACATGCGCTATAATGGCGATGTTGCGGATGTTCTGCATTTGTAATCTAAAACTTTTTACCTTTCAGCCTGCAAAGTTAGCAAATATTTGTGGAACACCGCTTATTGCAGCCTTCTAAATCGGGCGAAATGAGTTTATAGGGTTTGCAGGGTGACTTCGGGGCTCGGCGTGGGTGAAAAATGAGAGCCGGAATCCGTTATTTCGAATTTCCGGCTCTCGCGATTAAAGACCCAAACTATTTCAGATGGGTAAGGCTTTTGAGACCTTACTTACATTCGAAAATTCATAATTTGATTTTCCGCACGCTGTTGCCACGGCGCAGAATGTAGATGCCGGGAGCCATGTTGGCGCTGTCGAGGTTGCAGCCGAGGCAGATTCCCTGCATGTTATACCAGAAGGTGTTGCCGGCGGCATCGGCATCGGCCGACACGTTGTTTACGCCGGAACTTTTCTTGAAAAAGCGGATGCTGCGTGTGAATGTGCGGCTGTAGTTGGTGACATTGAACGACACTGTTTCGTCGACCTGTGTCATGTTTTCGAAATTATATGACATTGTGTTGTCGATGGGGTTCATCGTCACATGACCTTCGGCGGCCGAAAGGTTGCCGTCGGTTACGTCTGTGGTTTCAGGCTGGTCGCAGAAGTTGTCGAGATAGACCATGGAGCCTTTTTCGCCTGCCTTGAAAATTTGCGATGAGGTGAGTGTGCCGGCAAAGTTCTCTTCGGTTATTTCAATTTCTGAAATAAGCTGCTCAAGTTCCGGCACGGCTTCTACGGTAACCTCGATGGTGGCTTTAAGCTCGGGGTTGATTCCTGACACAACCGTCAGTGTGGTCACACCCGGGGCAAGGGCTTTGAAGAGTGAGTTGGTGATTGTTCCAACGGTGGGATCGGAGTTTTCCCAGGTATAGGTGTCGTAGATAAAGCGGTTGGCGGTGGTCTGGTTCACCGTTTCTTCCACAGTGGTTTCCGATTCGACGTTGATATAGATTGTTTCACCTTCTATGCAGGTTGTCTTGGAGTTGTCGAGACCGGAGGCATTGCCTTCAAGGTCTACCACAACACGTCCGAGCTTCACCACCTGAATGTCGAATTCATCGGGGATAGCCTTGTCTGTGCCTTGGTATGAGATGCGTACTTTGCCCAGTGCTTTGGCCGTGAAAAGTCCGTTGCTGTCGATGGTGCCGACATTTTCGTCGTCGACTGTCCATACCGGCTCTATGCCTTCGGTTACGGGGCGCCCGTTGCAGAACACCAGGCCCTCGAACCGGCATGTGTGTCCTTCAGGAACCTGCAGTTGCGTGATGCCTGCATAATTGAGGTATATGTCGGCGGGTTCGTAATTCTCGTCGGGGATTGTCATAACCACCTGTCCCGGTTCGGTTGATGCCTCTCCGAGCCATCCGGCATTTTCCCAAAGGGCGCAGTAAACGCGCACAAAATCAATCTGGTCAAGTTCCACATGGTTTCCATCCTTGTCAACGGCCCATGAAATGTCGAATCCGTCCTGTGGCATCTCCTCGCCCGACTCATAGGCTATTTTCTGGTTATATGGATCGGTGATGGCGGAGGGATCGAGTTTGGAACCCCAGTTGTCGCAGTATCCGAATGCCGGGCCACGGTAATATTCGATATACGAGGGGCTGCGTTTGTCGAGCACGCCCTTGATAAGGTGGCCTGTGAATGTGATCTGGTCGCGTGAGGCCGCCTGGTAGTTCTGGGGGAGGGGATAGTAGGGCTGCTGGTGGAATTGATTGGTCAGCACGGCTCCGTCAAAACCTTTGTCGGTGGTGAAGGGCACCGTGTAGCGCTTCTGATAACCGGGGTTGTAATATGTCATGTTGATATTGCGGTATGTGCTCGACAGCCAATAGTCGGATCCGGCAAGTTCATACCATTCCCCGTCGTCGGGAATGCCGTTGCCGTTGAGGTCTTTCATCACTTGCACCGCACCGGCTTCCGACCACCAGCTGCTGCGCCGACCTGCGTTGAGGGGGTTGCCCGAGATCTGGAAGTCGATTCCGTAGGGGTTGCGCGGGTCGTTTTTGATTGGTGCGTCGAATCCATAAACGATATAGCCGCCGAATGAACCGAGACTGGCAACGAAGCCGTTTTTGCGTTCAAGAGCCGCCTGTGCATTGGTTATGGATGCCGTGGTGGTGTTGACAAACTGTCCCGGAGCAGGGAGCAGGTCGATAATGCGTGTGGCCCAAAGGTTGTGGTGTATGTTCACGCTGACAACTGCTGCGGGAGTGGTTTGCCCGAGGGGGTGTACTATTTCATAGCTGATGGCATCTTTCGTGAAATCGGCCACATCATCGGCCGGTGTGTAGTTTATGACAGGATACTCACCTTCGCCAGTCAGAATCTCGGCAGTGCCGTGTGCGGGCTGTGAGAGCAGATTTATCCTGCAGTTTTTCATCTCTTCGGCACGTGTGGGGTAGTTCCAGAACTGGCAGTTCGACAGCACGTCGATTTCGGTCGGTGCAAGATTGTTTATGTCGATTGTGACTTCAAGCGGCGTTTTCGGGCGGATGAAAGCCACATCAACGGTGAAGGTGTTGCTGGTGGTCTGTTCCTGATAGGTGAGGGCCACGGTGATTTCGGCAATGCCGGCCTTCTGTTGTTTCAGGGTGTAGCGTATGTAGCCGTTCTCGTTCCGCACGTGGTAGTCGGCTTCCACCACTTCGGGGTTTGAAGATTTTACATCTACCTCTACCCCCTGGGGAACAATATCCTTGAAGGGATCGATCTCTTCGGGCACGGTGAACAGCTGGGATACGGAGAGAAAGAATTCGTAGTCGCGATCCCATGCCGTTTTCTTGAAATCATCGGGATTAATTGGCTTGGCCTCGAAATTTCCGGCAAAGACCGAGGCAGTGGCGATGAGCACCGCCACTAATGAAAATAAAAGTTTTCTCATGTTAATTTGTTGGTTAAAAGAGTTTTATGTAAATTGAAAAAGTGCTATGTGAAAATGCATCTAACCGACCGGTTGCCTATGCGCAGGATATAGATGCCTGCGGGGAGGTTTGGCGAGAAAATGACTTCGTTTTCGGCAATGGTGAAGCGTTCGACACATCGTCCTGAAACATCGTAAATCGCACCCTGTGCACCCTGCATGTCGGTTATTTTCAGCCGGTTTTTACCGATTGATTCGATTCTGCCTGTGCCCACGTGGGTTATGTTGACCACAGAACTGTTGTAGGCGCTTTCGGGGAATACCGGGAGCGAGGGGAACCAGTAGTTCGAAATCATGGGATAATCTTTTATTATCGAGCCTTCGGAGCTATAGCGGCGCAGCAGGTAGGTTTCGTTGATAAAATCTTTATAAAGCGACACATAGATTTCGTCGGTGGAAGGGTGCACGCGCATGGAGCAGCCGTAGATGCCCCATTCCCCCTGTGTCTTATCCATGGTGTCGACCAGCAGTGTGCCTTTTCGGGTGGAGGTGTTGAATTTGAAAAGTTTGGAGCCTCCGAACCAGCGGGTGGCTCCCCCTTTCCAATACAGACAGTCGGTGACGGCTGAGGAGCAGAAGGCATCGGGAGTCCACGCATACCATGAGGAGTGTGGGCCTGCCATGTCGCCGGGGAGCTCAATCACTTCGGTCGACAGATCGTAAGGGTCAACGCGTATGAGTGCCGGATAACTCACGCCGGAGCCGGAAATATCCTCGGCCACACTGACCCACAGCGATCCGTCGCGTGCGGCAACTACCGATCCGATTCCCGGGCCGATTTCGTCGATGGTGGTTTCTCCGGCTTCGATTTTTGCGGTCTGCTCGGCATCGGGGTTCCACGCTCCGGCCAGATGGAGCGTGGTGGCAATTGGGATGGTGTGGGTGACGGCATCCTGCGAGGGGTCGATCACGAGCAATCCTTTGCTTTGGTGTGCGGCAAACACGTGTCCGGCTGTAGCTGTCATCGAGCCGCTTTGCCCGTGGTAGAGTGCTCCCGAAGGGTTTGTCACAGGCTTGTCGCCATCGCCTCCGGCAAATGGGTTTTCGGTGCCTTTGACGCGGCCGGTAATTTCAGCCTGTTGAAGATCGAGAATCCAAACGCCGTTGCTCGACGAGACGTAGCCTTTTTGTGCATCAACGCCCACAAATCCGCGACCGTCGCATTGTGCGCCGGTGGGGTCGATCAGTTCAATCTGCTTGATTATTTTCATTGTGGCGGCATCGGCAATAGTGATGCGTCCGCCGGTTATGTCTGCCCCCGGATCCTTGGCCTGTTTGGCGATAAGGTAGAACCGGCCTTGAAAAATGGCTCCGAACTGGTTGGTGGCACCAAGTTCCATCCCCTCGTTTTCGTGTCGGATCACACGGTATGTCCAATAGTCGCCGTCGGGATTATCGGGGTCTAAGTGGTTGAGGGTGGAGTTGTTGTGCCCGTACCAGTCCTCGTTGACAATAAACACCCCCTTGGTATAGTCGGGTGATGATGCCGCTGCGGAAAGGGTTACAAAGCCCAGCAACGAGAAAATGGCCTTTCTCATCGTAAATGAAAATAATAAGGGTTAATATGTTGGTTAGTTGATTTTTATGGAGAGGGGAGCTGTGGTGTTGAGATTTGAATATGAAGGTCTTGAGCCTTGCTTAGTTCTGTTGAGGTTTCTCCGAGCCAGCCGCATTCCTGGTTAAGTGCCGTGTAGACCCTTACGAAATCCACCCCCGGCAGTTCCACCGGGAAGCCGTTGCTGTCTACGGCATCCGAGATATCGAAGCTGTTGAGGTCGGCATATTCGTTGGGATGATTGTCGACATAGCCCCATCCAAAACTGTAGAGGATAAAATATGATCCGTTGCCGCTGGTGTCTACGGCATTGTCGGGGAGGCGGCTCCCGGTGAACGAGAGCGCAGGTGTGGTTTCCCAGCGGGGGTAATAGCTCTGTGTGTGAAACTCGTTGGCGGTGACAGTGCCGCTTGTTCCTTCGGAATCTTCCCATGTCACATCGGCTTCGCCGGCTGCCGGGGCATGATACGTGATGGAATAGTTGTGGATGGTGAGCGGGTTGTTGAATTCGCTGCCCCGCAGTTCATACCATCTGTCGTCGGGGATTCCGTTGCAATTGGTGTCATACGATACCATCACTATTCCCGGTTCGGCCGATCCCCCCTTTTTGTCGGGTTCGGTAAGTTCATAAAAAGCATTTCCCCAGATTCTGAAGTCGGGTTCGCCCGGATGATTGATTACGGTATGGTCGAAGCCAAAGGTCACATAACCGCCGAATGCTCCGAGCGATATCATCACATCGTTGGTTCCGGAAATCGACTCTTCAACTTTTTTGAGCATGTCGGCCATGGTGTCGCCTTGGTCGTAGGGCGGCATCACGTTGATAAACTGGCCCGGTGCCGGGCAATATTCGTAGACGGTTGATATATATGGGCTGTATTCCACCTCCTCATGCACCACGTTGACTGTTGCGGTGGCTTTGAAGGGGGTGTCGGCATCGATTATCTCGAAGTCGATTGTATAAACGCCCTCTTGTTCGGCAAGGAAGATATAGTCTTGGGAAACCGACACAACGGAGCTCGTGCCGTCGGGGCGCGTGAGCGTCCACCGGTATTGCTCTCCTGTCAAGGCGGATTGCAGGGGCAGTTTCTGCATGCGTGCCACAATATAGCTGTCGTCTATTCCGAGGCTCACCACCGGCGCATCGTCGCCACATCCGGCCATCAGGATGGCCGGGAGCAGGACGGCTGACAATATTTTTGAACGGTGTATCATTGCTGGTGGCGGCGGGGTTATCGTGGCAGGAAAGTGATGTGTGCGGGTATGTCGCCGGTGCGGACACTCCATTTGCGTCGGCCGGTGTTGTCGTAGCAGTGCAGGGTGCCGCTCGACACATAGTTTTTGGCATCAGTTACGAAGATATCGCCGGTTTCCGGGTGTATTGCTATGCCGTAGGGCACGGCTATATCTTTTTCAGTGCCGTCGGTGATGAAGTTGTCGGAGATCTTTTTCTTGGTACGTATGTCGATAATGCCGTAGGTGATTGAATTCGTCTGCGTGTATTCATTCCATCCCGTGGCATAGTAATAGAGCTTGTCGCCGAAAAATGCCATGTTCGAACAGGCCAGCCTGAGTGTGTCGGTCACCTCCATCCGGTTTGTGCCGGGGCGCTTCTCCATCACCAACAGACGTGAGGGGCGCGAAAGATAATCGCCGCGCGATGTTACCCACAGCTTGTTATAGCGGTCTTTTTTTAGCCGGTGCAGATTTATGTCCACCGGAATCTGCTGCACCTGCTTGAAGTCGATGAGCTGTATCACGGAAACCGTGTTGTCATAGTTGGGTGCGCGGTATCCGCCCGAATTGGCCACGTACATATAATCGTCGAGAATCTCCATCTCCTCGGGCTGGTATCCTACGGTGACGCGGCCTGTCACCTCAAGCGACAGTGTGTCGACGCGGTATACCGCCCCTTTCGGCGCGTCGGGGTCGATGAGCACCGGCCCTACGTATGAACTTACGTAGGCTTTTCCACGATGAAAGCGCACGTAGCGGCAGTTTGGTATGTCAATCTGGCCGATCCGCACTCCGCTGCGTGCATCGAGCACCTCCACCTTGTGCGAGCAGTTCACCACCACGTAGAGTTTCGACCCGTATATGCCTATGTCATTGCCCACATCGCCCAGCTCTTTTATCACGTTGGGGTTTTTCTCGGCATAGAGGTTGCGCGAGTAGAGCCCTGTGAAATAGTCGAAATAGTCGAGTGTGCATTTGTTTGAGCCCATGTTCCCCTCGTTAAGGAGGTAGAACCCGCGCACTTTGGTGTCGGGGGCCGGGATGTCGGGAATTATCTCATATTCCGTAGGCACAACCAGTTCATCCTCGCGGCAGGCGCTTATAGCAGCCACAAGGCAAACGGAAATCAATATGAGCAATAGGTTTCGCATGTGTTATATCTCCACCGAAAGGGTGAAACGGTAGTTTCGTTTTGGCATCGGATAGTTCAGGATCACATCATAGTCCTGGCTCAGGAGGTTGTTGATTTCGGCCAGCACGCGCAGCCCCACTTTGCCGAGGGTGAAGTCGTAGCTTGCCGATATATCGCTTGTGTACCAGGGCTGTGTGTAGTTGTAGCGTATGTTTTCCTGCTGGTTATATCGTTCGCCCACATAGATGAAACTGTAGTTCAGGCATATTTTTCTCCATTGGGCGTTGAGCACTGCCGATCCGGAATGGCGGGGGATGTAGGGAATCTGGTCGCGGTAATAGTTGTCGGCCGGGTTGGTCACGTCGATGGCCTGCTGGAATGTGTATTGTCCGCGGAAGGTGAGGGCGAGGTCGCGCACGGGGTTAACGGTGGCCATGGCCGAGATGTCGATCCCCTTGATGTCAACCTTGCCGAGATTCAGCATAGTCCAGCGGAACTGTTGTCCCTTGGGATATGCCACGATTTTGTTGGTCACCTCGTTGTAGTAGGCATCCGCGCTAAGGCGCACGGCCGAGAGCAGCCCGCGCGCCGAGTGGTCGTAGAGCACCCCCACGTTATATTGCGTCACCTTTTCCGGATCGAGCTTCGAGTTGCCCATGTCGGCGTAGTAGAGGTCGTTGAACGTTGGCATGCGGTAGGATTGCTTGACGAAGGCACGTAGCGAGAAATCGCGGCTGCGCAGGGGCAGGAACGAGGCATAGACCGCCGGGGTGAACACATGTTTGTCGGCAGGAGCCTGCTGCCCCCGGAGGTTGTCGTGAATCAGTGTCATTACGCCGCTTGCCTGTAACTTTACACGTGAAAGGTTCATTGCCGTGGCGACGGAGATGAGGTTGGATATGCGGTCGGGTTTGGCGAAGTTATACATGTCGGCGTCGAGGGTATTCCACATGAAGTCGTAGCTTGCCGATATATGCCACCACCGCTTTATGTTGAACTGGTTGGCGGTGGAGAAATAGATTTCCTTCTGACGGTAAAGGTTGTCGACCTTCACCTGCTTGTCGTCGTTGTTTACGTAGTGGGTTCTGTAGAAGGCGTATTTGAACGTGTTGAGTGTGGTGAAGCGGCCGAATGTCTGGGTGTAGTTGCCCTGCACGAACGAGTTTGTGTCCCATATCCTTTCGCCGCGCCTCCACACATTGTTGACAATGGCTCCGGGCACTCCGCGCTCCGAATTGTAGTTATAGGCTTTGAAGTGCCATTCCCCCTGGTTTAGCTCGCCGTTGAGGTTTAGTTCGATACGTGTGGCGTTGATGTCGCCGTTCTGCCTCACTGCAGTGGTGTCGTAGGCCAGTTCGCCCGCAGGGTTTACACGCCGGTAGCGGAATTTGTATTTTCCGCTTGAGTTGACCCATTCGGCGCTGAGCGAGGCGTTTACGCGTTCTGAAAGTTTGAGCTCTACAAGTGCCGACGGATTGAGGAGATCGAACGAGCCGAAACGCACCGAGGCGCGGGCATGGTAGCTTTCGCCAGCTTCGAAATGGGGCGTTCGTGTGCGCATGTAGATTGATCCGGCCGAGCCGAAATCGCGTGCCGGCTGCAGGATTTCGCTTTTCTGTCCGTTGTGAAGGGAGATAGCTTCGATATTGTCGAGCGAGAACTGACCGAGGTCGATTTGGCCGTTCTGCGCGTTGCCAAGCTGCACACCGTCGTAGACCACGCCGGTATGGTTGGTGCCCATGGAGCGGATGTTCACGGTTTTAATGCCCCCCACGCCGCCGTAATCCTTGATCTGTACTCCCGAGAAATAGCGCAGCGCGTCGGCCACGCTGTTGCTGTTGAGTTTCTGCAGTTCTTCGCCCGAAAGCACCTGCACCGGAATCACCTCGCTTTGTTTGCGCTTGGCCACCACCTCCACTTCCCCGAGTTTCAGGGTGTCGGGAAGGTGTGCGGGAGTGCTTTCCGCCGCTTCGGCTGTCAGACCGATGCAGAAGAAGAGTATTGAAAACAGAATTAAGAATGTATATGCGGGTTTCATTTTATGCGCCTCACGTGTTGTGTCTGGTATCAGCCCTGCAAAGGATTGTGTGGGGTGTGAGCGCGCAAACAACGGCATGTTTTGTGCCGTATGGTCATGCTGTCGCTACTCGTCCTCGCAAGTGGCTGTTATGTTTATCGGAAATCGCAGGTGTTCTGACTTACCTCCATTTTCGGAAACCTTCCCACGCCCGTGGCGCAGTGGCTGTTGGTTTGAGGGCGTTTGTTCCTTCAACCATCATGCACGGCCGCTCGCAGGCGGCATGCATTCCGTCAATGTTGAAATGAGGCATACAGCAGCGGGACTGTCCGGGATTCTCACCCGGTTCCCTGCCTGGCGCGGTGGCATTTTCATGCTGGCCGCAGCCTGATTTCCGCCTGCAAAGATATATTATATTTTTGATTCACGCAACAATGCGCTCCATATATGGTGGCGGCGGTGCGGCGGAGCCTTGAGATCCGCCACACCGCTGTGGTGCATGCCTGTCGAGAGGCTGCGGTTGCAGCCATTGTGCGGTGCGGTTACTTGTAAAGGAAGCGGCGTATGGAATGCTTCGGGGTTTTCTCAAACTCGTCGGGGTGGATTTCGATGGCGTTCACACGAGAATATGCCGGGAGCATTTTGTTCAGCGCAGGCAGATTGTCCATCACGCGCTGTTCGGTTTGCGCTTCCGACAGGCCGAGGTTTCGGCCGGCGTCATAGTCGGGGTGCACAAGTGCCACAATCTTTCCGTTGCGGTCAACCACTACCGATTCACCCACTAACGGGAGGTTGTTGAGTTGCACCTCGATTTCCTCAGGATATATGTTTTGCCCGGAGGAGCTTAATATCATATTCTTGTTGCGTCCGCGTAAAAATACGTAACCGTCGCGGTCGATTGTGCAGATGTCGCCTGTATTCAGCCATCCGTCGGCCGACAGCGCCTCTTTTGTGGCCTTGTCGTTTTTGAAATATCCTTTCATTACGTTGGCACCGCGCACATGCAGCACTCCCGGCACGGTTTCCGGGTCGGGCGAGTCGACTTTTGCCTCCATCCCTTCTACCAGCCTGCCGCATGAGTGGGGGCGGCTCGTAGCCCACCATTCATAGGTCACCAATGGTGCGCATTCGGTCATGCCGTAGCCTATGGTGAACGGGAATTTGATTTTGCGCAGGAATTCCTCCACGTCGCTGCTCATGGCCGCCCCTCCGAGGATCAGTTGCTCCAATCGGCCGCCGAATGCCGTGAGCAGTTGCTGGCGCACTTTGCGGTGCACGATGGAGCGTAGTCCGGGAATCGCCAGTAACGCACGCATCATCGGTTTCTGAAGGGCGGGGAACACCTTCCCTTTCACAATTTTCTCGATAACCAGGGGCACGGTTATAACAAGCTTAGGTTGCACCTGGGCAAATGCCTCCATAACGATTTTCGGCGATGGCACGCGGCCTAGGAATGTGATGTGGCATCCGAGGCAGAACGGGAACAGGAACTCGAATACCAGCCCGTACATATGGGCCAGCGGGAGCATGCTCACCATCCCGTCGCCCGGATTCAGGAAGTCGATTTTCCCTAAGGCGAATTCGATGTTGCCTGAGAGGTTTCCGTAGGTGAGCATTACCCCTTTTGAGTTTCCTGTTGAGCCGGAGGTGTAGTTTATGAGAGCCAGGTCGGCGGGGTCGGGCGCATGGAAGTTTATGGCTTCCGGTGACAGACCTCCGGGATATACCTTGTTGAATGATTCCTCCCCATGGGCCAGGGTTACGGCTATCATCTCGTTGCGGCATAGGGCAAGGGTGAAATCAGGTAGCAGGATAACCCCTTCGAGCGTAGGCATCCTTTCCTCGTCGAGGTTTTCGAATATGCTTTGTTCGCTGAACAGCAATCTGGCGCCTGAATGCGTTACAAGATGCTCGATGTTGTCGGGGTGGAATTCATGAAGTATAGGCACCACCACAGCCCCATAGGTGAGGGTGCCGAGAAAGGCCGAAGCCCATGCGGCAGAGTTTTTTGCGCATAACGCCACTTTGTCGCCGGGGCGGATTCCGGCGGCTCTGAAGAGTATGTGCATTTTTGCTATGCGGCGTGCCGTATCGGCATAGGTCATTGTGGTTCCTTTGAAATCGGAGAGGGCGGGCAACGACCAGTTGGTGCGTATGCTTCGCTGTATGGTGTCTATAAGCTGAATCATGCTAATGTGTTATTGGGAACGTGTTTAGATATTCTTTTTGTTGTATATGCGGGCTACGGTGAAACGTGAAAACTTTATTTAACGCCCGGTCATGTTATAATATAACAAAAAAATCCGTTACTTTGTGGAGGGAAGCAGGCAATAGAATGAAAATCATTCTACTGTCAGTTTATGTTTCCTTTTGTTTTTGCCCTGTTCTTATCATGTTTGTCAGCCGCTATGGAAGTGTTGCCAGTTAGGAGTAGGAAGATTATTGCGGGCGGCAAAATTACTGAAATTTATTAAAGAATAGCATATATGAATCACAAATTACTTATTTTTATTGCCGGAGGGGCTCTTGCGGCATGTACGGCAACCGCTGCGACCGACACTTATACGGTAAGTGCTGAATTTTCCGAGGATTTTGACGGCCAGCCTGCCGTTATGATTAATTTCGATACCGGCGAGAAAATCGATTCGGTATTGGTTGAAGGGAATAAGGCGGTGTTTTCAGGCTCGGTGGAAAAGCCGGTAATGGCACGTATAATTATCGACGGCAACCGCGTCCCGGTATTCGTGCTTGAACCTGGTGCAATCACGATCTCCCCGGAAGTACGTGGTGCGAGCGGCTCTGCTCTGAATGATTTGAATGCGAAAATCCAACAGCATATCGGTGAGCTTGGCGCAAAATACCAGGCTGCCCCCCAGGATAGCACAGGTGATGCCGAGCGGGAGCGCATTATGGCGGCGTATGACTCATATTGCGATTCCGTGTTCAAGGCCAATGTGGATAACCCTATCGGATATACCCTGTTCATGGACAAAGCCTATAATATGACACTCCCCGAACTCGAGGCTGCTTTGGTGGAATATCCGTCGCTGAAAACCTACACACGTGTCAACAAACTGATAGCTGCTGCAAAAAACAAGGCCGCCACCTCGCCGGGCAGCAAATTTGTTGATTTCGCCATCACGAACGACAGCATTACCCAGCGCCTTTCCGATTATGTAGGGAAAGGGAAGCCTGTGCTTGTTGATTTCTGGGCAAGCTGGTGCGGCCCCTGTATCCGTGAGACAAAGGTGATAAAGGAGATTCTTGAAGAATACGGCCCCAAAGGGCTTGAGGTGCTCGGTGTGGCCGTGTGGGACGAGCCTCAGAACACTCTCCGTGCCATCGAGCATCATCAGCTTCCATGGCAGCAGATTATAAACGCACAGACAGTGCCTACCGATCTTTACGGCATTTCGGGCATTCCCTGCATCCTTCTCATCGCCCCTGACGGCACCATCCTCAGCCGTGACAAGCAGGATGAGGAACTCCGTGCCGATGTCAAGGCAATGATGGAAGGTTCTCTTACTCCCGAAACAGTGGGGAAATAATCTGTCGGAATAAAATATTGTCGGATTCAATCACCCCGGCAGGGCATATAGCCCTGCCGGGGTGATTCTCATTATGGACATGCGGGAACTTCCGGCATTCTTTTTCATGCATTGGAAACTTTTCGCTAACTTTGCAACTTCTTTTTCAGAAACCAACATTTTCAAGCTAACGACAATGGGAGGATTTTTCGGAGCAATCTCTGACAAACCGTGTGTCAATGACCTCTTTTACGGCACTGACTATAATTCTCACCTTGGTACAAAACGTGCCGGATTGGTAACTTTCGACCCTGAAGTGGGTTTTAACCGTACCATTCATAGTATAGAACGTGATTATTTCCGCTCGAAATTCGAGGACGACCTCGACAGGTTTGTGGGATGTCAGGGCATCGGAGTGATAAGCGACACCGACCCGCAGCCGATTATCGTAAATTCCCACCTCGGCCGTTATGCTGTGGTTACAGTTGCCAAAATCAACAATATACGCGACATTGCTGCCGAACTGCTGGCCGAACGGATGCATTTCAGCGAAATGTCGGCCAATACAATCAACCAGTCGGAGCTGGTTGCCCTGCTGATTAATATGGGGAAGGATTTTGTCGACGGCATCAACCTGGTCTACCGCAAAATCAAAGGTTCATGCTCGATGCTTATCCTTACGGAAGACAGCATCATCGCCGCCCGTGACTACCTGGGGCGCACACCTATCGTGATAGGGAAGCGTGAAGGTGCCTATGCGGCATGTAGCGAGACATCTGCCTTCCCAAATCTTGGTTATGAAAGGGTGCGCGACGTAGGTCCAGGCGAGATAGTGCGCCTGCGCCATGACAGTATGGAAGTGTTGCAGGAACCAGCCAAAAGGATGCAGATATGCTCATTCCTGTGGGTTTACTATGGATTCCCTGCCAGTGATTACGAGGGGATTAATGTCGAGGCGGTGCGTGAGGCCGCAGGGCGTGCCATGGGCCGGGAGGATGCCACCGGGTCTGACTGTGTGTGCGGTATCCCTGATTCAGGCGTAGGCCATGCGTTGGGTTATGCCGAAGGGCGTGGGGTGCCTTATCAGCGTGCGGTGTTGAAATACACCCCCACCTGGCCTCGCAGCTTTACCCCAGGCCAGCAATCGCGCCGTGCATTGGTGGCAAAAATGAAACTTATACCAAACCGTGCGATTTTAGACGGGAAGCGTGTGGTGTTCTGCGACGACTCGATAGTGCGCGGAACCCAGTTGCGCGACAATGTGCAGACTTTTTATGATTGCGGTGCCCGTGAGGTGCATGCGCGTATATCATGCCCCCCGTTGGTTTTCGGGTGCCCGTTCGTTGGTTTTACATCCTCCAAAAACGACCTCGAGCTGATAACCCGTCAGATTATCCGTGATTTCGAAGGTGACGATGCGGCAAAGCTTGACCGCTATTCCACCACCGGCACACCCGAATATGAGCGTATGGTCAACGAAATCGCACGCCGTTTGAACCTCACCACATTGCAGTTCAGCAAAATCGAGCATCTTATCGACAGCATCGGCCTTCCGAAATGCCGCGTATGCACCCATTGCTTCGATGGCTCCGGCTGCCATCCCGATGTGGCATATCGTGAGGATCATCCCGATAACGACTGATTCATGCAGATGCCTTAGAAACTTTTCGGCATAACCCGTCATGGTAAAAAGCGCTCATGGCGATGTGGCAGGTATGACACATCGCCATGAGCGCTTTCCTTATAGCCCGGTGTTATTGTTCCTTTAACATGGCGTGCAGAACCACTGGGGTTAGAAGCACTGCGATGACAACCCCTGCAATATCCGCCACGAAATCCATAAGGTCGCATCCGCGACCCATATTCATCCCCTCCTGCACCAACTCTATAAGTCCGCCGAATGCTATAGAGGCAACGGCGGTGACCACGGTCGCAATTGGGGGTAATGCGGCATGAAGGTGTGTTTTGCCCTTTCCCCGATGCCGTGCGACGAGGTCGAATGCGGCGGCGAAATAGAACCCGCCGAACATGCAGGCGTGTGCAACCTTGTCGAAGCCTGGAAACAGCTGTATGTCATTGTCGGGCAACGGGTCGGGTGCCAGCGTAAGCCAGAATATGGCGGCTGTAACCAGCATTGTGAACAACCCTTGGGGGAGCAACAACAGCAGTCGTGCGACGGATGGCAGCAAATTGAATCTCATAGCGGTTTTCATTGAAATGTAATGGAGGCTTTAGGGCAATCACTTTTAAGCTACTGCAAAGATAGCGAAAATAACGGATGTGCCATATGCTCCGTGGAGCCTTGAGGCGTGCTTGTGAAAAGTGCAAATAAAGTTTAACCCTATATGGAAAATCCATGGAATTTTGCTATTTTTGCAAAACGAACTAACATGGGGAAATAGGCTCATCCTGCTCTCTCCGACCATATCCGGGAAGCCGACATGTTAGAAGTTGCAGGCCAAACGTTTGCAAAACCTACAATCCTCTCCCTCCTGACACCTTCGATATATGGAGTCGCCGTTGCTGTGTGATTCCGCTTTCAGGTGCGTCCTGCCGGGTCAGACTACCCGGGGCGCATGCATCTCCCTCCTCCCCCCTTCGCCGTCATGACGGCGGAGCGCAACCACGCCAATAAAAAAACAACATAAATGACAGGTAAATGGAATTATTTACCCCTGACACAAGAAGAGCAGAAGATAGAGACGGCGCTGGCGCAACGCTATGCGTCGTGTCCGCCTGTAAGCGAGCTGCTGGTTCAGCGAGGCGTGACATCGGTGGAGGAGGCCGAACGGTTCTTTAACCCCAGGCTGAAAAACCTCCACGACCCGTTTCTGATGCCCGACATGGACAAGGCGGTAACCCGGCTCAACAGGGCTATGGGGTCGAAAGAGAAAATCATGGTCTACGGTGACTATGACGTGGACGGCACCACGGCAGTGGCGCTCGTCTACAAATATCTCAGCAACTTCTACTCCAACATCGACTATTTCATACCCACACGTTATGAGGAGGGGTATGGGATTTCGAGCGATATTATCGACGATTTTGCCGATCAGGGGGTGAAACTCGTCATCATCCTCGATTGCGGCATCAAGGCCAACGAGGAAATTGCCCATGCCCGCGAGCATGGCATAGACTTCATAATCTGCGACCACCATGTGCCGGACGAGGAGCTGCCGCAGGCGGTGGCCATCCTGAATCCGAAAATGGAGGGTTCGACCTATCCGTGTTCCCATCTGTCGGGATGCGGGGTAGGCTACAAGCTGATGCAGGCGTTTGCAATCAGTAACGGCATTCCCCAGACCGAGCTTGAAGGATTGCTTGACCTTGTGGCGGTGTCGATAGCAGCCGACATAGTGCCTATGGTCGATGAGAACCGCATCATGGCCTATTACGGGTTGAGGCGCCTTAACAGCAATCCCAATGTGGGGTTGCGGGCGATAATACGCATCTGCAACCTCGCCAACAGGGAAATCACCATTTCCGATGTGATTTTCAAAATCGGGCCGCGCATAAACGCCTCCGGGCGCATGCAGAGCGGGCGTGAGGCTGTAGAGCTGCTGGTGTCGCGCGACATAGCCGATGCATATGAGCGTGCAAAGAATATCGACCAGTATAACAAGGATCGTAAGGAGCTGGACAAACGCATCACAGAGGAGGCCAATGCCATACTTTCCAACCGCCAGGAGAAGGATGCCGACAAAAAGTCGATTGTAATATTCAACAAGGACTGGCACAAAGGGATTATCGGTATTGTGGCATCCCGCCTTACCGAGCTGTATTATAAGCCGTCGGTGGTGCTTACACTTGCCAACGGGCTTGCAACCGGCTCATCCCGCTCCGTTCAGGGGTTCGACATATACAAAGCCGTTGACTCTACCCGCGACCTTTTGGAGAATTTCGGGGGGCATACCTATGCCGTGGGGCTTTCGCTCAAGGAAGAGAATATCCCGGAATTCACACGCCGGTTCGAGGAATATGTATCGTCCAATATCCTCCCCTCACAGCTGAAGCCGCAGTTCGACATCGACGCCTTCCTGACATTCTCGGAGCTTACATCCGAGTTTATCTCCACTCTCAGGCGTTTCAACCCGTTCGGACCCGGCAATCAGAAGCCGGTGTTCTGCACCCGTAACGTTATGGATTTCGGCACGAGCAAACTCGTGGGCCGCCAGATGGAGCATATCAAACTTGAGCTTGTTGACGACACTTCCGGAAAGGTGATAAACGGGATTGCCTTTAACAAGTCCGGTCTTTTCCCGGAAATACATGCCGGGAGCCGCTTCGATATATGCTATACGGTGGAAGAGAACAAGCATCAAGGCTCGGCTAATGCCATACAGTTGCAAATAAAGGAGATCAAAATCCGGGGCTGACTTTCATGACGCCGATTCGACAGGTGCTGAAGCGGCATTGGGGCTATGATTCGTTCCGCCCCATGCAGGCTGAGATAATCAATTCGGTGCTGGCAGGTAACGACACCCTCGGCCTTATGGCTACCGGGGGCGGGAAGTCGATTACTTTCCAAGTGCCTGCGATGATTATCGACGGGCTTACGATTGTTGTGACCCCTCTGATTTCCTTGATGAAGGATCAGGTCGACAATCTTCTGTCGCATGGCATAAGGGGGTATTTCCTTCATAGCGGGCTTACACGCCGGGAAAACCGTCTGGTGCTTGACAAATGCCGTTTGGGCAAAGCCCGCATACTTTATGTATCGCCTGAGAAACTGCAAAGCAGCAGTTTCATGGCCGAACTGCGCGAACTGCCGGTAAGGCTTATCGTAGTCGACGAGGCTCACTGCATTTCGCAATGGGGATATGATTTCCGGCCCTCATATCTCAAAATAGGTTCATTGAGGGATATGTTTCCTGATGCGCCTTTGTTGGCTCTGACCGCCTCTGCCACTGCCGAAGTGGTAGGGGATATTTGCGAGAAGCTTCGTTTCCGTCCCGGTGCCGGTGTGTTCCGGCTGAGTTTCAACCGCGACAACCTTTCGTATATAGTAAGGAACTGCGACTTCAAGGAGGAGCAGCTTGTACATGTTCTTAACCGTGTGCCTGGTTGCGGCATAGTGTATGTCAGGTCGCGCAAACGCACACGTGTGGTGGCCGATGTTTTGTGCAAGGCAGGTATAAGTGCTGACTTTTATCATGCCGGGTTGTCGCCTGAAGAGAAAAACCACAAGCAGAACCGTTGGAAGAGTGATGGAATCCGGGTGATGGTGGCCACCACGGCGTTCGGTATGGGAATCGACAAACCCGATGTGCGCATAGTGGTGCATTTCGACCCGCCGTCGTCGCTTGAAGAATATTATCAGGAGGCGGGCAGGGCCGGACGCGACGGGAACCGTTCGTTTGCCGTTTCGCTGGTTTCCCCGTCGGTGGATAAAGGTGCCCTGACGCGGCGTCTCAATGATTCTTTCCCATCCAAGGAATTCCTGCGTGAAACTTACGGGCGCCTGTGTGTATTTCTCAACATCGCGATGGGCGAGGGGTATCAGCAAGTCTGCGAATTTGATATCAACAAATTCTGTGTGCGTTTTAAGCAACAGCCTGCCCCTACCGACAGCGCTTTGAAGCTCCTTACCCGTGCAGGGTATATAGAATACATAGAGGAAACCTCGACACGTTCGCGGCTGATGATGGTTATGAGCCGCATGGAACTTTACGGGCTTCGGCTTGATGCGGAATGTGAGCGTGTTTTCCAGTTCGTTTTACGCAACTATACAGGTATTTTCGCCGATTACGAATATATAAGCGAACCGTTTATATCCTCCAGCCTAGAGCTGACGGAGCGCACCGTCTATGAAAACCTGCTCAAACTGGGGCGGTTGCATGTTATTCATTATGTGCCCCGGCGCAGCACCCCCTATGTGGTGTTCACCCGTTCGCGGGAGCCGGAAAAGGACCTTGTGTTTCCCAAAGAGGTGTATGAGTTCCGCCGTGTGCGTATGGAGCAGCGCGTAAATGCCATGAAACGCTTCCTGTTTGACGACACGGAATGCCGCGTCAACACATTGCTTTCCTATTTCGGGGAGAAACCCGGAGGCGCTTGTGGCAAGTGTGATGTGTGTCGCAATGCCTTGCATGTGCCATCATGTGGCAGTGGGGCTGCCGGGTCGGTCGAATCCCTGCCTGATTCGGTCAGGTATGCATTGTCGCATCATCCCCATGGGCTGACCCTCAACGAGCTGGCCTCATATCTTGGAACGGGGGTCGGTAACCTTGTGCCGGTGGTGCGTTCGCTTCTGGATTGCGGAATCCTGCGCCGTGATCCGGGTTCGACCGCACTCTTCCTGCTATAACCCCCTGTGAGGCTCACGTGTTAAACAATATTTAAACACTTTTAGCGCAGACCACTTCAACGTCAAGTGGTTTGTTTTGTTATAGTAATAAAGAACAACAGAACGGGTGCTTATAATAAAAAATCTCATTGGCATAGCCGGTGATGACGGCGGTAGCCCTGTCGGTGCCTCGGTAAAATCCGGGGGGTATCGGGATTGATAAGATAGAATGAACGATAAGATGAGTATGACATAAAAAGTTTTAACGGAACATCCCTCGTCCTTTTTATCGAGTAGTGATACTGGATACTGAGGCTCTCATAAATAAATAGTTGAAACGTGAAGGAGGAGCCACGACGCAAGTCATGCTCCTCCTTTTGTTGTGTGTGTTATCTGAATAAGGGCTTTCGGTCTGCTTTGACAAGTGATTTATCAGAAGCAATAACCCAGTGTTATTTTGAGGTTGCCTGTGTTGACCTTGTAGGTTTCGCTGGGGTAGCCTTCGAAGTCGAATTTATGCTTGTAGGCGGGTATAAAGTCGGTGCCATACTGCACACCTAGATAGAAAGGCTTGTATTGGAAGCCTACGCCCACATGCCACCCCATTTGGAAGCGGTTCCATGTAAGGTCCTTATCGCCCATATTTTCTTTGCTGTCGCTAAAGAGGTTGCACCATTTGCCTTCAATCCATTCAATGTCTTCTTCATCGAGTTCGCCCATGATTTCGTCCGGGAGGTTGTGGTCGATTTGGGTTTTGAACTTGCTGGCAAGGTTGAGCTTGAAGTTCAGGCCTACATAGGGGGAGATTGAAAAATCTTCTGTCGCGTTGAAGCGGTAAACGAAGTTGACGGGAACCTGTAGGTTGATGTTTTGGAATTTATATTTTTCCTGCATCCAGAATCCGTCTTCTTCCTCCTTGTTGCCGATATTTTTTGACCCGAAACCGATGTTGAAGTTAAGTCCTGTTTCGATAAATATGGGAAGGCTGGAGCTTAGGCTGAATCCGTGGATGTAGTTTATACCCACGCCGTTGGTGCTGAAACCGTCCATCTCCTGATCAAGCTTCATAAGGTCGTTGAATCCATAGTTTGTGTTGTCATAGGATACGCCGACGCGGTTGTAGCCGGTGTTCTGTGCAACAACCATCGTTGTGCCTGCAGCGAGCATTGCTGCTGCCAAGATAAATTTTTTCATTGCAATTGTGTAATTAGGTTTAATGAGATTTTGTATGTTGAATGGATTAAATCCGTTATTTGGCAGATGTTTGTCCGCCTCATCACAAGTGTTGTGCAAAGTTATATATAAGAATGCAAATTACCCCCCCCAATGGTTAAATTATATTAATAAAGGTGGCGGTTGTAGCTGTGTTGGCGTCCTTGTGTGGGTTGTTTAAGGATACATAAAATGAAGCCTCTCATCATGTCCATACAGTAGCAATCTGTACTTAATGATGAAAGGCTTTTATTTTATCTAGTTATTTGTTGTCAGACTTTTACCGAATCGCAATCTTTTGGTTGAGTCCGGTTCCGTCTGGACATGTTGCATGGATAAGATATATGCCACATGGCTGTGTGATGTCTATATCGGTAGTCCCTGCGGCAATATCTGATTCCCATACGCATGAACCTGTCATGTCGTATATTCTCACATGTGCGGTAGCGGGTGATGAGATTCTAAATAAACGGTCGGATATTACGTTGATGTGTAGGCCCGTGGTAACCATCTCGTAGTCTTCCCCGCTGCTTTTGTGTTCATAAGGTGTGAACAGGCAAACAAGTTCAGAGGGGTCTGTGCCTTTGAACAAGGCGTTACCGAGTTTTGTGGCTATGCCGTTTGCCGGGTTGATTTCGTATATTTCCCCGTTTGCCGATTCGGAAGTAGCCGCCCAAAACAAGCGTCCTGTATTGTGGTCGAAAGCCATTGACTGTAGGTATGCCACCTTGCCGACACCTGTCGGCCCTACTGTTTGTGCCGAAGCCGTGAGTTTGTCGATGGCACAAAAGTCGCCGTTGTCAGCCACGCCGTAAAGCTGGCCGGCTATATTGCATGCCAGTGTGCGGACGATATTCGGCAAGGTGCCTACCGGTGTTGCAGAGCCGTTTTCAAGGTCGATTGTTACAAGTTTCACATCATTGCCGTCCGGCATCAGCCCGTACATAGTTTTGCCTGCATAATCATAAGCCATATCCAAAAGATAACTATCGGAGTTTTCAACACTATGCGTTACTATCCATGTTTCCGGGTCGAGTTCTACGAAGCTTTTTGGAGTGCCGTACCATGTGGCTGTATATGCGAATATTCTGTCGTTTACATATTCTCCCGCTATGATAAGGGCATCATCCGGGGTTACTTCTGTGAGATAGCGGGCTGCTTCCGGGTTATTGGATTGCACGCGCATGAACCCGGCATCGCCATATGCGTTCCAGCGGTAGCCGGTCAGTTCTACATTTATAAGGTTGGGTAATATGAACGTGCATGCATCGTTGGCCGGTTGCTCGTCGGCGGCCAGTTTTGCAGTGGCTACAAAGGTGTGCATCCCTTCTCCGAGTTTTACTTTCCCGAAGCTTATCTCGGTGCTTTCTCCTTTGTTGAGTGAGCCTGTAACTATGCTTGCCTCATGAGGTTGCCCGTCGATACTAAGTTCTACCGGGAAATCTGAAATTGTTTTTTCCCCGTAATTGGCCACTGTTACTTTTACTTCTGCTTCATTTTGCTGTTCGATTGACTTTACCGGGCTTATGAATGCCGATACAGAGGCATCATAGTCGTGGCTGCGTGGCAGGAGGTCGGATAGGGCTTTCATTGATTCCCCGTTTTGGTACACGGCTGTTACCGCATATCGGTAATCCCCTGACATTATTGTGTTCCACCCGGCATCGGTAAAAGACAAATCGTTGACCGCCGAAGTTGTTACCTTTTCCCATGTCGGAATCTCCCCGCTAAGGTTTCCTCGGTAAACGTTATATGAGCAGGCTGGTGCGTCATCGTTATCTGCAATCCCCGATGTCGAGCCGGGTATCCCGCACAATGCCATTATGCACCAGCCGTAATATCCGTCATAAACAGCTTCTGACGAAGACCATTTCAGACAGTTTTTGCCGGTTACGCATGAGCCGTAACCTGGGGTGCCGATTGGAGAGCTTGATGGGTTCAGGCAGTTTGCCCCTACCATATAGTGCCTGTCTTTCTTTATCTCGACCGGTTCGTCGAATGTTACCGTTACCCATCCGCCTGTTGCCGTAATCATTTCGGCAGGTATGGTTTTCTGTGCGAGCACCACGTTATCATCGCGCGTCCCCTCCCATACTGTGGCTGTAAAAACACCCTGTGATGCTGCAATATAGATTTTCATGCCGGTGATGCTCATGCCTTCCATCTGTTGGACGGCTATATCCTCCGGGGCAAATGCATGGGCAACATTATAGTCGGTAGCGTAATAATCGCCACTTGTAGATGACTGGGTGGCAACATCGCCGATGCTTTTCCATCCGGCTTCCCCTGTACGGCTAAGCGGGTTACGCCATGATATATTCACACATGTCCCGTCTTCGTTTGCTTGGGCTTCAACCCCGTAGGCCGGTATAAGGCTGCGTTCAAGCATAATCGTACCTGCGTCGATTGAAGTTTGGGAATCATTGTTGATTTGTGTGATATATGTGTCATATAACGGGTAGCTTATCCTGAGTGTGTAATCCTCCCCTGCATATATTCCCGGAAGGCTCCAGCATCCGCTTTCGTCAGCTTTGCATGATGCTTCCCCGTAACCTGACACAGACACTATAGCCCCTGAGGCACTGATGCCTGTGTCGCCTGCCAACACTTTGCCTTTCAACTCATAATTGGCTCTTTGGGCAAGGGTGAAATCAAGTCGGCTATCGGTGTCGGCCGCCACATCTGCAGTCATGGTTGCCGGTTCATACCCGGTGTATGTGACATTGACTGTATGATTCCCCTCGGGTACTATGGATATTGTGAATTGTCCTGAAGAGTCGGTGCAGACAGTCATCCCGTCGAATCCGGCCACGTTTACCGTTGCCCCTTCCAGCGGCTGTCCTGTGGCAGAGTCCGTAACCGTGCCTGAAATGGAGCCGGTATGAGCCAGGTGGATTATGAACCGCGTGTAGGGAATTTCGCCAATCGCTTTGTCTCCATAAGAACTGTGTGGCATGGCATCGACATCGACCGGGTCGCTTGTGCTGGTTGTGAATGAGCGGCTGTTTTCCATCCCACCGATTGAATAGAACCGGTCGGAGTATGCCCCGTTGTTCTTGCCGTCTTTAATAACCGTTACACAAAGGTTGCCTCCGTTATACTCGAACGGTGTTGTAAGCTTCACTTCAACGTCGCGGGCGCCTTGCGACATGGTTATCTGCCCTTCAAAAACCTTGACTGCATCTTGCATGCCGACCCATTCCTTGTCAAACATTGTCTGAGAGGTTTCTGTCAAGTAGATTCTTGCCGGGAACGATAGTGCAGACGAAGTACCTTTGTATGACTTGTATATAAGGGATGATATGGTGCCGCGTGCGAATTTCAAATCTGTGGGGTAATATATCGTTTGGGTAACCGAATAATTGGAATTGACATCCATCGGCAATCGTGCCAGTGTGTTGTCGCGTACAGAAGTACGTGCTACCTCTATGTCGGTATAGCCGGTGGTGGCCAGGAAGGCAGAGGTATAATCGTCGACAGGGGATATGCCTGCCTCATTTTTAGCCTGGATAGTATAAATAAGTTCCACTCCCTTGGGTGCATCCTTGTCAGTATAGGTTGTGCTGCCGGTAACCTCTTGAATTGACTGCGTTTGTTCGCCGATTGTGCGGGTGATTACATATGTCAGGTTATCAAAGTCGACATATCCCTTGTTTGCTCCAGACGTGGGTGCGCTCCATGTCAGCACTACATCGCTCCCGGAGGCCGATGCGAATGGCGTGCGGACTGCGGCTGGCACGTCTTCCCCTATATAGATTTGTTTAGGGGTAATCTTCACCCCTTCCCCTTCCTCGTTTTTTGCCGCGATGGAATATGAATGAGTACCGGTTGCAACATTAGTGTCAGTCCATATCCCGTCGGAACCAGGTTCTTGATTGTCAAGGGTCTTTATGGGTTGGCCGTCACGATAGATTACGATTGATAAGCCTTTAAGGGTGTTCCCGTTGGCTGTGGTTTCCGGGTTGAGCCATTTCAAGGTGGCGGATTTCGCCCCGTTTTCCCCCGGGGTTATGCCATACCATTTGGGTTTGCCGGGGCCGAGCATGTTGAAAACAAACACGTTGTCGACACTTAGTCCGTATGTGCCCGAATTGTTATGTCGGAAAGCGATGCGGATGGTCTTGCCCTCATAGTCCTTAAGAGGGATTTCTTTGGTATTTATAACTATATCGTCGTTATAGCCATTGTCGGCAATAGTCGACCATAGATTGGAAAAATCAGCAGTTCCGGTTCCTCCTTCTGACACAAGTATTTGTATCGATTCGGTGTTCTCGGTGTCCTGTGCGGCATAGTCGAACGAAAGTACATATGACGTGTTCCCGACGGTGAATGCAGGGGTTATAAGCCAGTTGTCTTGTTCGCCATATGGTGAGTACGTGTCAGGATTCCTTGTGAATGAAACCGCAAGTTTTTTGCTTGACCCTTTCTGATTTACGCCCGGGCCTGAATAACCGATCCAGGTCCGTCCGTCATTATCGATGTCTGCAACTTCCCAATCTTCAGGTGGGAAAATATTTCCCTCAAAATCCTGTCCCAGTGCGACCGATTGGGCGGTTCCGTCAAATACGGAAAAACAGATGCTCCCACACAGGAGCAGATAAAGCCATTGTTTTTTCATACACATGAATATTAAGGTGACAAAGAAAGTTCGATGAAAAACGAATAATGGCTGCATAAATTGCGGTCATGCTGCAAATATATGCATTATCGGTGGAGAAAACAAAAAAATGTCAAATTAGTCTTTGCATTGTTAACTGGGTGGTCATATGTTTGCAAGTTATAGCCATAGAAGTGGTGTTCAGCATACGGTTTTACTTTTAATCAAAGGTAAAGGCAGGCTATGGGTATTATTGCATCAAGGTGCAAACGTAACGGCCTGGTGTCATAATTTGGAGACACCAGGCCGTTGGTTACGGATAGGGGAGATGCTGTCGGGGGGATAAATGACCCGGCAATATGTTTTTGATTACGCCTTGTCGGAAGGAGTGAGGGTCAGAACCTGTATCCGAGGGAGACCAGGAAGTTGGAACTACCCAGGTTCTTATGCAGTTTTACGAAATCAGTTCCGTAGCTTAAGCCTAGCACGACATTGTTGTATTCCATGTTTACACCTGCGTGCCAGCCCATCTGGAAGCGGCGCAGATGGTTGTCGCCCATATCGTCGGATGAGAACAGGTTGATGTTCTTATCGATGTTTTCCAGCCTGTCGGTTATCACTTCAGGGATGTTGTCGGGCAAAGAGATTTTAAGGCTGGTGTTGCCATAGGCTTGTACTCTGAAATTCAGTCCTGCGAATGGGGTGAGGTAGAATTTGTCGGTGACAGGCACTCGGTAGCTTACATTGACCGGCAGGTTGAAATTGATAAATGTGGTTTGTGCTTTGATAGAAACCAGGTCAAAGTCCAGATCATCGGTAATGTTCCGGTTATTGAAAACAAACCTGACATCCAGCCCGGTCCCCACATAGATGGGATATGTGTCGGATACTTTGAAGTCGATGTTGTAGCCTACGCCGTAGCCGTTGAAGTAGGTGTTGGAAGCCCCTGAGGGGTATAGCGTGTTGAGGTCGTAGAACACTGATGCACGGTTGGTTATTGACGGGGCGTCGTTTTGTGCGAATGCTGTCGATGTAGCGGCAGCAAACATTGTGGCGATAAATAGAATTGATTTTTTCATAATCGTTGTAATTCTGATTAATAATAAGGCTCTATGCTACGTGTATTGGATGCCTGTCAGGAACACCGCATGGCAATATAGCCTGTTTTAAGTAAGGTTTAGAAATTATTGCATGTATGATTAACCTGATGCCGTTATATTGTCCTAAAAGTATAGGATAATTGAGCCAATAATTCGTATGTTTTACTTATTACAACGTATGAAACAGCTGGAAGGTTGTGAAGCGGAACCGGCCGGCACCGTTTGTTTATCGGTGTCGGCCGGTTCATACCCTCGCCACATAGACGAATGGTAACTTCGCAAAATGTAATAAGGTTGTTGACGACAATAATTACATGGCGATTATAATTCCATGCAATGTATCAGTCGGTTACAGCCTCGTTTCCCAGCCTGGCAGGGATTGCCTGCTTGAACCCGCATGCCTGCTGGAATTCGATAAAGAAATCGTGATCCAATGCTACGGATATGCGGCAGAGCAGTTCGGTGTCAATGCTGCCCTTGCGCAGGATTTTGTAAACATTGGTGCGGTCGCAACAAATCTCCTGGGCCAGCCATGCCGCCGGGCGGCGTTGACGGCGCAGTTCGTTGCCGATTAGAGAACCGATGTGAACCTTAATGCCACATTCCTCGGTTCGTGTTAACACAGGTTGCTGGTCCATGATTGAAACAAGAGATGATGAAGTGGTAAAAAAGTGAATGCTCCCTGCCGGATACCCTTATGTGTGTGTGCCGGCTGGAGTTGTGGTTGCAAAATTACTAAATTCAACGGAGTGTGTCAACCGTCGACTGGCATTTTGGGCGCTTAACAATCATTAAGCCAGTGTTAAAAGTGGTTGCATTATGGTTACAACATTCTGTCATGGTGGCGTTTTTATACATCTGTTATGCAGATGGTTGAAAAATTGTGTAAATTTGAGGCAGGAAATAAGATTTGTTTCCCACATGCTGACAGATTTGGTTTAACCAAAATAATCTTAAAAATCAATCAATGCTATTAGATTGGTCTATATCTATTTACTTATGGAAAATTTGAAACGTTTGCTGGCTCTGGAGGCAAAATACCAGATTGACGACAGGCTGTTTGACGAACTTCTGAGCGGTGGCACGGAGGTTGCACTGACCACATATGAAGCTATGATTGATGCCGGGGAATATAATCCCGATATTTTTGTGGTGAAAAAAGGGCTCGTGCGCGGCACATATCTCGACAAAAATTCTGAAAAGACTGTTGGATTCGCCCTTCCGGGCACATTGTTAATGTCGTTGCATTGCTATTACGGCAACGAACCGTCATATTATCGTTTCGAGGCTTGTTGTGCGACTGAGGTGATACGCATACCCCGGTCATGGTTCGACGGTTTGATTGAACGTGAACATGAGTTTGCCCGCTGGGTGATGAGTGCCAATCAAAACCAGCTGTACTATAACGAGTTCCGTTCGCGTTTGTTGAGCGGTGATGCAAAGAGCCGTTTTGTGCAGCTGACGCGCAGGTTGTCAGAGATAACCCCGGAGGTGCCTGCCGACATTATTGCTTCGGGGCTGGGGGTGGGGAGATGCCATCACCACAGGGTCAAATCGGAAATGTATTCACGGTGGAAGGAAGTCCTTCTGCTTGTACCGTCGAAAATCATAGCGTCCTATCTTGGTATTACCGAGCAGCACCTGTCAAAAATAAAGCGGGAGCTTCTACATGAGGGGATGGGTTGATAACAGAAGTAGGGCACGGTAATCCTGTTGCATAATTGCTTGGAGGATATTATTTCTTAATTTAGATTAAATTCAAGGTGGCGGATTTTGGTTTATTTTGCGGAATGGCGGTAGATAAATGTTGCTTAAAATGACTTTTGCGTGGCATGTATGGTCGAATTTGTGCGTTATCTCTGTCTGATTGTATGTAAATGCTATAAAATATCCGCATTATGAAAAATCTAGCCACATCGCTTATGTGCCTGGCTGCAAGTGTTGCCGGTGCTGGTTCGCTGCATGCATTGCCGGTGCCTTGGCAGGAAGCATTCGACACCCCCGAGGCATTTGGCCAATTCTCTGTTATCAATGCCAACAATGATGGCAACGAGTGGGAATACAGTAATAATAACAAATGTGCATGGATAAGCTACCATAGCGATTTGGCTATGGACGACTGGCTTGTAACCCCGGCGTTTTCGCTTGAGCGTGGTGCGGTGTATAAGTTCCAGCTTGATGCGAAAAACAGTTTTGGTGCTGAACGGTTCGAGGTTTTTGCCGGAAATGCGGCGGCTGTCGAGGCGATGACAATCAGTGTTATCGAGCCTGTTACCGTGAACAAATCAAGTTTCACCACCTTTTCCGGGGAATTTTCAGTGCCTGAAAGCGGGGAGTGGTATATCGGCATACATGGATGCAGCGACCCTGACAGGATGTATCTTTATGTCGATAACCTTCAGCTGACGCGTGGCGTGAGCGAGTCTTCGCCTGCCGGGGTGTCTGATTTCAAGGTTGTCCCGGCTTCCGATGGGACTGCCAGGGTCGATATTTCGGGTGTGCTGCCGTCGAAAACCGTTTCAGGCGCCGGTCTGGAGGCGGTCGACAAGCTTGAAGTGTGGTGCGACAACGATTGCATCGCAACCTTGACGGGGTTGAAGCCCGGTTCACAACTGGATTGGACGCACGAGGATGCCCCGCTCGGGCGTCACACATACATGGTGGTGGCGTTTGCCGGGACGGAACGTGGGGAGGAGGCTGCTGCCGAAGTCTTTGTTGGCCCGAACGTACCAGGAAAGATACCTTATCTTGCTGTAGGGGAGTTTAATCCCGGTGAGGTTACGGTGAAGTGGCGTTGCCCTGAAACGGATGTCGATGGTAACCCGCTTAACCCGGCGTTGGTTACTTATAAGGTTGTACGCTATGAGGTGATGGAGGGGAGCCTGTTTTATGAGGAGGATATAGAGGGTGCCGATGCGCTTACGGGTACAGAATTTGTGCATCGTGCAATTGACGACGGAAAGGGGCAGATATTTACCGCATATGGAGTCTATGCCATAACATCGGCAGGGGAATCGCCTGCGGCAAAAACCCCGCTTTTCCCTGTCGGGACGAGCTATGAAACACCTTATAAGGAGTCATTCGGGGGTGGGTCGGCCAATTGGATTTACCGTTCGGAGACCATCCGTAATTACCAGGTCGTCCCTTCCTGGGAGGTATGCCATGAGGCTGACGGCGATATCAGGCCACGCGACAACGATTATGGCTACATCGCGATGATGGGTGAGCATGAGGATGACTGCGCCCGTTATTATAGCGGAAAAATCAATCTGGAGGGGCTGGAACGCCCGGCTCTGTCGTTTTATGTCTATAATTTCTCAAACGGGAATAATGCCGACGACCTTAATCAATTCGAGGTCTATGTGAGCGACGGGCGTCAGTTTGTACTTGCAAAGGAATTTGTTGTGAAGGATTTGGCTGCCACGGGGTGGAATCTTGTGGTGGTGCCGCTGGCCGATTATGCCGGGCAGACAATCCAGTTTGCATTCCAGGGTACTGTGAAAAACTATATGGCCACACCTGTCGACTGTATTGCTGTAGGGGAATTGTATGACACGGATCTCGATGCCGTAAGTGTTTCGGTGCCTGACAAGGTTACTGCCGGACGCGCATTTGAAGTGGGTGTCCGCATCGAAAACGCCGGTGCCATAAACGCCGAAGATTATACGGTTGAGCTTTACCGTGATGGCGAACTTGCAGGCAGCGTTGCGGGCCCGGCGATAGCCCCGGCATCTATCGGTGAAGTTTCGTTTACCGAAATGCTTGATGTGATAGATGTGGCGGATGTTGTTTATCATGCTGTCGTTATTGCCGAGGGTGATGCCGTTACTGCAAATAACTTCACACCTAAGGTGGAAGTTGAAGTGGCGATGCCTAAACATCCCGTACCTGCGGCGTTGACAGGCTCATATGAGGCCGGTGTGGTGAAACTCACATGGGAAGCCCCCGATTTCAACTCAGCCGAACCAGAGCCGCTGACCGACGATTTCGAGGCATACGCCCCGTTTGCCACCGCCGGTGCCGGGGGATGGTTATTTACCGATGCAGATGGTCAACAGGTGGGTAAGCTTGATATTACAATGCCGGGTATCACGTTTGAAGGTTCTGTGCAGTCATTCTGGGTTATGGATGCCGATTGCGAAGGTGCTAATTCCCTCTATGCCGCCCATTCCGGCAAAAAATACCTGGCACAGATTTTCAACAACGATAATTCCGCCTGTGATGACTGGGCTATTTCCCCGGAGCTCTACGACGGTGGGCAGACAGTAAGCTTCTATGCCAAGAGCTATTCGTCATACCCTGCTTTTGCCGAGACTTTCGAGTTCAGATATTCTGAAAGCGGCACTGATATTGCGGATTTCAAGCATAAAATCGCAACTGTTGAAGCTGTGCCGAACGCATGGACTAAATATGAATATGAGCTTCCTGAAGGAGCCAGACATTTCGCCATACGGTGCATATCGGCCGGATGCTACATGTTGTTTGTCGATGATGTCACCTATACCCCTGCGGGTGGGTCGGCTCCCCTCGAACTGGAAGGCTATCATGTCTATCGTGATGGAAAACGGCTTACCGGCACCCCTTTGACTGATTGCAGTTTTGAGGATATGGATGCTCCCTCAGGTGCGCACTCATATGTTGTCACCGCTCTTTATGACAAGGGTGAATCCCTTCCGTCGAACGGATTCTCAACTACTGTCAGCTCCGTTGATGCATCCGGCATTTCTGCGTCGGTAACCGTCAGGGGATTGCATGGCTCCGTGGTGGTTGAAGGTGCCGACGGCTTGAACATTACCCTGCTCACCCCCGATGGCAAAGCGGTTTCTTCTATCCGGGCGTCAGCTTCTGAACGCATTTCTGTCGCCCACGGCATCTATCTCGTCAAAGTCGGTAATGCCGTCTTCAAGGTTTCAGTCCAATAACGGCTCTAACTACTATACCGATTTACACACGACAAAGCCCCGCGTCACCACGGGGCTTTGTCATTTGTCATATAATGTATCTAAGGGCAATCTTGAATGGGGATGCTTATTTGGCGAGGCCGCGCTGGCGCAGGAGGGCGTCGGAGGTGGGACGGTGGCCGCGGAAGGTTTCAAAAAGAACCATGGGGTCTTCTGATGAACCGCTTTCAAGGATGGTTTTCAGACCGGCTGCGGTTTCGGGGTCGAACACGCCTTTTTCTTTGAAAAGTTCGAATGCGTCGGCATCGAGCACCTCGGCCCAAAGATAGGTATAGTAGCCTGACGCGTAGCCATCGTCACCGAAGATGTGCTTGAAGTAGGGTGAACGGTAACGGAAGGTCAACTCTTCGGGCATGCCGAGTTTTTCGGCAACAGAGTTTTCAAACTCCATAGCGTCGATGTCGCCTTCGGGGTTGAGATGTCCCCAGTTAAGGTCGAGCAGGGCGGCGCCTGACAGTTCGGCGGTCATGAAGCCCATGTTATGTTTTGCGGCGGCGTTGATTTTGGTTACCAGCGAGTCGGGTATGAGTTCGCCGGTCTGATAGTGGTAGGCATATTCTTTGAGCAGCTCGGGATGGAATGCCCAGTGTTCGTGAATCTGCGAGGGGAATTCAACGAAATCGCGGTCAACCGATGTGCCGCTCTGGCTTTTGAGGCGTGCACGTGAAAGCATGCCATGGAGGCCGTGGCCGAATTCATGAAACATTGTCTGTACTTCGTCGATGGTCAGCAACGATGGTGCGTCGGCTGTCGGCTTGGAGAAGTTGCCTACGTTGTAGACGATGGGGCGTTCAACGCTTCCGTCGGGGTTTACCCATGATGTTTTGAGTTCCTCCATCCATGCGCCCTGGCGTTTTGAGGCACGGGTGAAGTAGTCGGTCATAAACACTGCGAGGTGTTTGCCTTCGGGGTCTTTTACGTCGTAGACCTTCACGTCAGGATGGTATTTCGGTGCATCGGGCATCTCCTCGAATGTGATGCCGTAGAGTTTGTTTGCCAGCGAGAAGATACCTTTGGCAACAGAATCGACAGCGAAGTAGGGGCGGATTGCGTTTTCGTCGAGGGCGTATTTCTGGCGGCGTACCTTTTCGGCGAAATAATAGTAATCCCAGGGTGCGATTTTGAAATCGTTGCCGAGGCTGTTTGAAAGAGCCTGCATTTCGGCAACTTCTTCTTTTACTTTGTCCTTTGCCGGGGTCCAGATGCTAAGGAGCAGTTCTTCGGCAGCTTCGGGTGTCTTGGCCATTACGTCGGCGGTCATGTAGGAAGCATAATCCTTATATCCGAGGATGGCAGCCTTTTCGGCACGAGCCTTAACGATGTCGTTGATTACAGGACGGTTGTCGGTTGTCCCGCTCTGGGCGTTTTCGGTGTAGCCTTTCCACATTTTTTCGCGGATTGAGCGGTTGTCGGCATATTGCAGCACGGGCAGGCGGCTGGGTGCATGGAGGGTGAATACCCATTTGCCCTCTTTGCCTCTGCTTTTTGCTTCCTCTGCGGCATTGTCGACTGTCGACTGCGGTATGCCAGCGAGGTCTTCTTTATTGTCTACGACTATTTCGAAGGCGTTGGTGGCTTCGAGAAGGTTTTTGTTGAATTTGATGTAAAGATTGGCCAAACGGCTGTTGACATCCTTCAGGCGTGCCTGTTTGTCGGCATCGAGCAGGGCGCCGTTGCGGGCAAAACCTTTATAGGTTTCTTCAAGTGCGCGGGTTTCGTCGTGGGCCAGCCCCAGAGAGTCGCGGCGGTCATACAGGTATTTTACACGCTGGAAAAGTGCGGGGTTCATCATCATCTCGTCAGAGAACGCGGTGTAACGCGGCAGCAGTTCTTCAGAAACTGTCTGTAGTTCGGGCGATGAATGAGCTTCTGTGAGCGACATCAACACCGACATGACGCGTTCGAGCGTGGGGCTGATGTTGTCGAGTGCCAGGATTGTGTTGGCAAAAGTGGGTGCCTCGGGATTGGCCGTGATTGAGTCGATTGAAGCTTTCGCTTCAGCAATTCCGGCATCGAATGCGGGGACATAGTCCTCGATTGTGATTTCATCAAACGGCGGGATTTCGTAAACCGTGTCGTAGGGTTTCATGAACGGGTTCTGACGTTCATGTTTGCCACACGATGAGAAGGATAGGGCAGTGGCGGTTGCAGCCATGCATATTCCCATAATGATTGGTTTCATAAAAGTTAGGGTTAGGTTATGTTTAAAGTTTGACATTTAAAGTTTGCATTGTGCATGTCAGCCGTCCCACCGGAATGTGACTGTGACAGGGTAGTGGTCGGAGTTCGGGCAGTTGCCGCGCCGGTAGCCGATGGCTTTCATATTCCCACGGTACACCACATGGTCGATATGGAAATAGAACCGGTTGGCATGGTAGGTAATGGTGGGGCCGCATCCGGCGTCGGTAAATGCGTTGCGGAAATCATCGCGGCATAGCTCCCGCAGGGCGAAACAGCCCGGGATGTCGTTGAAATCGCCTGCAACGATAACATTTTCAATCCCGATGGAATCGATTTGGCTGCGTAACAGCCGTGCCTGCTTGGCGCGTTCTTTGAACGCGTGCGATAATTTGCCTAACAGCTGGTGCTTGACGCGGCTCATTTTGCGACGCCCCTCTACCTCCCCTTCGGTCAGGTCGCGAAACAATTCCTTGTCGTCGTCGTTCAGCCCGATTGATTGCAGGTGCACGCTTATGATCAGTGTGGGATTGCCTTCTATGTCGGCAACCGCCGCTGAGAACCATGCATACGGGCTGTCAGGCTGTTTTATGTCGATAGGGGTGAGCGGGTAGCGGGAATAAACGTTTTCACCCATGAACAGATGTCTGTACGGATACATGGTGTTCATTGAGTCGGCTTGGCCTTCGGTTATGTTCAGATAGCGGTTAGCCCTTATTTTAGGGCATTCCTGTAACGCAAGGATGTCGGCACCGGATTCGAGGATACAGACTATGGTCGGGTTCGGCTTGTCTGACTTGTGCCTGTCGGCTCTGGCGGCGGAGTCAAGCGTCATGTCCAACAACTCGAACACATTGTAGCTCATCAGGGTGAATTCCTTGCTGTCAGCGCTTTTATTGTCTGTCGATGAAAATCGGAAATTGAGTGGCGCATAGTCAAGAATCGGCCCTGTTGCAGCCACAAGCGCTAGTGCCGGAATCCAGACCTGACGTTTGATGGCACGGGTGAACAGGTCGATTATCAGCAATGTCACCGTCAGTATCAGCCATGCCGGGAAGGTCATTGCGAGAATGGCTGGAACCGAGGTGGTTTCAGGGTCGATTTTTCCACCGTAGGCTGCCAGCAGCATGCCCGTTGCTGCCGCGATGTTGACGCCGCATGCAATGGCTCTGAAAATTCGGTTTCCTTTTCCGGCTGTTGTCATCGGGGAGATTCGTTACATAGGTGTTATGTTATCGTGCTGGTGCCTGGCGGGAGGCTGTGCGTGAACTCAGCTTGAACAGTTCCAGGCGTTCGTTGTGCGACAGGGAGGCATATCCCGACTGTCGGGCTTTTTCTATGAGGAAGAGGTGGGTCATCCTGTCACGCGTCATGGCTTTCATAACCTCCATTCGTCGTCGCGTTATGATACGCCATAAAAAGGCAGAGGCGGTTCCGGCGGCAAGTCCTCCGAAGTGGGCGGCGGTCTGGGATGCCGACATCTCAAGCGATGCACACAGGAATATACCCAGTCCGGCGGCAGCGAACCATTTCAAAGGGCAGCGGCCTATCAGCGGGAGTTTCATCTTTTTGTCGGGTGCTGAAATCAATGTTGCCGCTACTACCGACAGCGTTGCCGCCGACGAACCTATCAGGATGGCGTCAGCCTCTACCGGGATTGCGGTGGTAAGAAGCAGATAGCTTGCAGCTCCAGCTATGCCGCCTGCCAGGAAATCGGCGACCAGCCATCTGCTCCCTGCAATGTGCCCTAGAAGCGAGCCGAACCATGCAAGCCACAGCGAGTTGACAAGAAGATGCCAGAAATTCAGGTGTACGAACATGTATGTCAACGCAGTCCATGGGGCTTTGGCGAAGCCTGTCACATCGGAAGGGAGCGCCAGCCATCCGGCCACGGAGCCTATAAGCCCCGGAGAGAAGAGCCACACAACTTTAAGTATAAGGAAGAGTGCGATGTTTGCTATGGCGATCTTTATGGCTGTCACTTTGCTTCGTGGTGCGGGATTCCCGCTGTCGGTGAAAAATCGGGTTATCGATGATTAATTAATGGAACCGGGCGGCAGGTTAGAAATAAGGGCCGCCGATTACACGTTTTTTACGCCAGTAAATCAGGATGAGCAACCCGAAGAGCATTCCTCCGAGATGGGCGAAATGCGCCACCGTGTCGGCCTGGCTGTTGTAGATGCCCAACAGCAGTTCCACCCCGGCATATATCAGCACAAATATCCTGGCCTTGATGGGTACGGGTGGGAATATGAGGTAAAGCCGCACGTTGGGGAACATGTAGCCGAATGCCAGCAGTATTCCGAAAATCGCGCCTGAAGCCCCGATAGTGGGGGTGTGGAACAGCCCGTAGAGATTATGAATAACAGGCTCGTTGGGCATCACGCCAATGTTCCACAAATCCTGGTATGCCACGGTGGAATGCCGTAATAATGCGGTTACGGAACCGGGGTTGGGGAAGATGGCGGCATAATGGTGAATCATTATAGCGAACACCCCTTCCTGAACCAGAGCGGCTCCTAGCCCGCACGAAATATAATAAAAAAGGAATTTGGGGCCTCCCAGCACACGCTCCATGGTGATTCCGAACATGTAGAGGGCGAACATGTTGAAAAACAGATGCAGGAAGCTGGCATGGATGAACATGTAGGAGAACAGCTGCGTGGGGATAAACTGGTCGGAGGTAATGTAATATAAAGCCCCGTATTGGGTCAAAAAGCCCTCAAGAGGTTTGAATGCGGCCATTGCCAGATATATCAGCACGTTGATGAACAGCAGGTTCTTGGTGACCGGCGGCATCATCCTTATGTTGTCGGTAAATCCCATGTTTTCTATAAGTGGTTAAATAATCGGGGTAAATGGGCCTGTAACTCCATTGCCTGTGTGAGGCGGTTTGAAGCCAGTGCGGCCTATCTATTAAAACGTTTGAATTAATCGCAAAGATACAAACTTTCCGAGTTGTTTTGTGAAATTTTGATTAACTTTGAGGACGCTTAGAATACTAAAAAAATGAAAACGTACCTTGTAACAGGGGGTGCCGGGTTTATCGGCTCCAATTTTATAAAATATATTTTGGGGAAATATGGTTCGGACGTGAAGATAATCATACTTGATGCCCTTACCTATGCAGGCAACCTGCTTACGCTTAAGGGTGACATCGAACAGCCGAACGTGGTTTTCGTAAAGGGTGATATCGGCGACCGAGAGCTGGTTGATTCCCTCTTGGCCGAATATAATCCCGATTATGTGGTTAATTTCGCTGCCGAGAGTCATGTCGACCGTTCGATAACCAACCCGCGTCTGTTCCTGGAAACCAATATCCTTGGCACGCAGAACCTGCTTGATTGCGCACGGAGGGATTGGGCTACAGGCAAGGATGCCGCAGGATGCCCGGTTTACAAAGAACGTTTGTTCCTGCAAATTTCCACCGATGAAGTTTACGGTTCGTTGCCGCGCACTCCCGGTGAGTCACGCCCTCTTGAACTTAAACCCGAAGTGGCGCGTGTGGCCGAAGGACGTACCGATTTGCGTACTTTCGGCGACGGGTTCTTTACCGAGCTTACACCGTTGGCCCCGCGTTCTCCTTATTCGGCTTCGAAAACCTCGGCCGACATGCTGGTGCAGGCATATCATGAAACCTATGGGTTGCCGGTAGCCATAACGAGGTGCAGCAATAATTACGGGCCTTACCAGTTCCCGGAGAAACTCATCCCGCTTGTTATCAAGAATATACTTGAAGGGAGGAAACTGCCGGTTTACGGGCGGGGAGAAAACGTGCGCGACTGGCTTTACGTCGACGACCATTGCAAGGCCATAGACATGGTTCTGCGTAATGGAAGGGTCGGGGAGGTTTATAATATCGGCGGATTCAACGAGCAGGACAATATCACAATTGTCAGAAGCATTATCGCAATCATGCGCCGTCTGTTGGAGGAAAACGCCTCTTATCGTGAATTGTTGCAGATTCCGTTGGAGGAAGTTGACGAACGGTTGATTACATATGTGGCCGACCGACCTGGCCATGACATGCGTTATGCAATCGATCCTGAGAAAATCGTTTCGGAACTCGGATGGTATCCGGAAACATCCTTCCCTGTAGGCATCGAGAAAACAGTGCGCTGGTATCTCGACAATCCCGGTTGGACAGAAGGCGTCACATCAGGTTCCTACCTCCGCTATTACGAGGAAATGTACGGGGACAAGTTATAAGTCATAAGTTGTAAGTCATAAGTCATAAGTTATAGGTTGGCAGTTGTAAGTTATAAGCGAAAATACGAGGTTGGTGCGAAATACCCCTCTCTGCCATAAACCTCTAAGTTTCTTAACTTCTCAACTTCTTAGCTTCTCAACTTCTCATCCCCTGCAATTGAATTACCAAAAAGCAATATAACTGCCATGAAAGGTATTGTGTTGGCCGGCGGGGCCGGTACCCGTCTGAATCCCATTACTAAAGGGATTTCCAAGCAATTGATTCCCATTTACGACAAGCCGATGATTTTTTACCCGGTGTCGGTGCTTATGCTTGCCGGGATTCGGGAAATCCTCATTATATCCACCCCTCAGGACTTGCCCGCATTCCGCCGCCTGCTCGGCTCAGGGGAGGAGCTGGGGGTAACGTTCAAATATGCCGAGCAGCCTAGTCCCGAAGGGTTGGCGCAGGCTTTTATCATAGGCCGTGAATTTATCGGCGATGACAACGTATGCCTGGTATTGGGTGATAATATTTTCTACGGACAAGGATTTTCGGGTATGCTTCGTGATGCCGGTCGTATTGCCGATGAATGCAACGAGGCCACGGTTTTCGCTTATCCGGTAAAGGATCCGCGCCGTTATGGGGTGGTTACTATCGATGATGAAGGCCGAGCCGTAAAAATCGAGGAGAAACCGCAGAATCCCGAATCGGATAACGCCGTGGTGGGGCTGTATTTTTATCCTAACGATGTGGTCGATATAGCTGCTTCCGTCAAACCTTCCGCACGCGGTGAGTTGGAAATCACCTCTGTGAATAATGCATACCTTGAGCAGGGGCGGTTGCATGTCAAGTGTTTAGGCCGGGGGTTTGCCTGGCTTGACACGGGTACTATTGATTCCTTGATGGAGGCATCCAATTTTATCCAGGCCGTTCAGAACCGGCAGGGCTTTAAAGTGGCCGTGCTTGAGGAAATAGCTTTCCGCCAGGGGTGGATTGACGCCGCCCGGTTGCTCCGCCTGGGGGAAGACGCGAGCAGCAACGATTATGGCGAATATCTTGTCAACCTTGCTAAAAACGGCCTGCAGTGATGTTTGATTTTACTACGCCGAAGATTGTGAAACTTCCACGCATCCATGACCCGCGTGGCAACCTTACTGTGGCGCAAGGAGGTGTAGAGGTTCCTTTCGACATCAAGCGTGCCTATTGGATTTATGATGTCCCGGCCGGTGAAGAGCGCGGCGGCCATTCCCATCATGCCATGTCGCAACTGCTTGTAGCCGTAGGTGGCAGTTTCAGCGTTAACGTGTGCGACGGTTATAACTGGCGTACCTTTATGTTAAATCGTCCGTTCGAGGGGCTTTTTATCCCTCCGGGGATATGGCGCACGCTTGATAATTTTTCATCGGGTGCTGTTTGTTTGTCGCTGGTGTCGACTGATTATGACGAGGCCGATTATATCCGTGAGTTTGAAGAGTTCAAGCGGTTGGCTCTCGGGCGTCCCCCGGTGTTGTGAGTCCGTTGCTCGTTATCGTCTGTTTCGTCAGAATTTCCTCCTAGACAATCTCTTAGTGAAATTTGGTATATTGAGATATTATGGCAGAGTGTAGATACACGTTTCTTGACCTTGGCCCGGTGAATGCCCCTTATATGGACGAATTGGCTGATGCTGCGGCCAGGGTTGTGCGTAGCGGACGCTATATAGGCGGCCCCGAAGTCGATGCGTTCGAGCATAATCTATGCGCACTGACAGGGGCGCGTTATGCCGTCGGGGTAAGCAATGGTCTTGACGCCCTGCGGCTGATTCTCAGGGCCTATGTGGAATTAGGTGTGTTCGCCCCTGGCGACGAGGTGATTGTTCCGGCAAACACCTATATAGCCTCGGTGCTTGCAATATCCGATGCCGGGCTTGTGGCTGTGCTTGCCGAGCCTGATTTGCTGACATCAAATCTTGACACATCACGATTGGCAGAATTGGTAACGCCTCGCACAAAGGCTGTTATGCCGGTGCATCTATATGGCCGTGTGTGCTGGGACGAAACGTTGCGGGATTTTGCATTAGGTCATGGCTTGAAAATCATCGAGGATAATGCCCAGGCAATAGGTGCCGATGCCGGTATCCCGGGGCTGTCGGGCGGTAGGCGTACCGGGGCATTGGGGCATGCTGCGGCCTTCAGTTTCTACCCTACAAAAAACACGGGGGCATTAGGCGATGCCGGGGCGGTTACAACTTGTGATGAACGTCTGGCTGCCACGGTGCGGGCGCTGGCAAATTATGGGAGCGACCGTAGGTATCATAACATCTACCGTGGCTTCAACTGCCGGCTTGATCCGATGCAGGCAGCCATACTCAATGTCAAACTGCCATATGTAGCCGAGGAAAATGCTTTGAGGCGGCAATTGGCGGGGATTTATTGCTCCATGGTCGATAACCCGTTTGTCCGTCTTCCTGAATTGGTTCCGGGGCATGTTTTTCACCAGTTTGTGGTGCATACCCCTCGCCGGGATGATTTCTGCCGCTGGCTCGATGCAAACGGCGTGGGTTGGGATATCCATTACGCTGTGCCGCCGCATATGCAGCCATGCTATTTCGGGGAGGATGCGGCGGGTATATGCCGGTATTCGGCGTTGCCTGTGACAGAGGAATTGGCCCGCACATGCATCAGCCTGCCGATAACACGGTGTACCTCTCCGCAGGATGCCGGGGAGATTGCGGGGATTATTAATGGATTTAACTAATTTTAATGCGGAATAATCGTTTTCAGAACATAAGATTACCCATCCTGTTTTTGAATTTTGGCAATTTTATAGTAACTTTGCCAACGAAAACACCGGGACAATTTCTAACACTACTTTCCAAGCTTTACTGATAATACAATCATTACATTGCGGGATTTTTGTTAGGAAGCGTAGCAGAAGAGCGTGATTCGTCGTGATGGCGCGCCGATTTCTTTCCCCGGTTAGGATGAATGTAAGTAAGATATAATCTCTACACTTGAAGTTGTATTTAGCAACTCTGATTTAGAATCACAAATCTTGCCTTTTGGCTTTAATCCTAAATTACCCGTGAGGGACAGTTAGGATTTTTTTGTATCCGTTATTATTGAACTTAGGTGGACAGATGTGGGTTTTATAAGTATAGTTGGCGGCGTGACGGGCAATGACAACCTCTATCCGCACGATAATGAAGAAAAGTAAGCATGTCGGATTCGTACATAATTTTTGCAGCTTACTGAAATAAGGGTTATTCACTAAATACTTTGCATCTATGTTCACAGGAACCATACACAGCAACATTCCCACAATGCTTGCACGCCTTGGGCGTAATGCCATTGTGCTGGTCAGTTTGTCGGTTGTGACATTGCTGCCTTTTGTAATATGATTGAATTCATGTTCTGATGTGCATTTTCACGGCTGATTTGGCGCGTCAACCTGCATCCTCGCCATGGGCGAAAGCCACGGCGGTGAGCCAAAATCTTGAATTTTGACATACCACCCTTAGCATTAAGGCGAATTACAAAAAAAGCGTGCGTCAAAATCCAGGATTTTGACACACGCTTTTTCTTTTTACCGTTTCAGATGCCTGTTTCGGCTTCTGAGCGGAATCGGTATTCCGGCTTACGGTATTATTTTTTGATTACGCGACGCTCTTTGATACGAGCCTTCTTGCCGGTAAGGGCGCGGAGGTAGTAGAGCTTCGCACGACGGACTTTACCGTATTTGTTGATTGTAATTGAATCGATAAACGGCGATTCTAGGGGGAAGATACGTTCAACACCGATGTTGTCGCTCATTTTGCGAACGGTGAAACGCTTTTTGGTGCCTTCTCCTGAGATGCGGATTACAACGCCGCGATACTGCTGGATACGCTCTTTGTTACCTTCTTTGATGCGGTAGGCAACGGTGATTGTGTCGCCGGGGCCGAAATCGGGGTGCTGTTTGTTGGTTGCAAATGCCTCTTCGGCTACCTTGATTAAATCCATAATCGGTTTTAAATGCTTAAGTTAAACAATACTCGCAACATCTACGGGCAGCCTTGTCCCGTCAGCGGTTACGAAATTCGCCGCAAAGATAACGCTTTTTTGTGAGATATGCAAGGGGGTTAGAAGTTAAGAAGTTAAGTAAGGTGGTAGGAGGATGGTAAAGGGGGAGGTGGTTGATAAAATTTATTTGGATTGGTGGGGTGGCTGTAAAAAAGCGGGCTTGGTATGTGTTTGTAAGGGTATTGAAATTTGGCTTGGGGGCTATGAGGCTTCTGCCGTCATGAGGACTCCTTCGATATATATCTATCGGGCGGGTGGTGAGTAGTAAACCTTGATTGGTGGGTTGGAAAAACGGCACTGTGAACAATGTGTCACAATGCCGTTGTATTCGCCTTGGCTCCGGATATTTTCTCGTTGTATATCCTCTCGCATCCGGCTTGCCGGAGACTGTCGCACTGTCCGTCAAGGTTCTGTCCGGAGGTCGATACTCTTGCGTAGCCTATGATCATATCATTAGAGCAATTTAATGATTATAAAGTTTCCTTCTTTAACCATATTCTGAACAGTGGATCCTTTATAAAATACTTTGTGCTTCGTTTTACAGAGCTATCCTTTGTGATGATGCCCTTTTCCTTTAGGCTTTTTAGATAAGGAGTCAATATACCGGATGTCAGTCCGCTGGCTTCTCTGATATCTGGGACAGTCATATCTTTTTCCGAATTACTTAGAATATTCAGAATATGTTGTGAGTTCGTAGGTACATTGTTGTATATGTCTCTGTATATAATGGAATAATATGATAGAAGAAGATCTAAATCGTCCTTTGGATTACCACCTGCTTCAATGATATTGGATATGATTTCCACCGAATTTATGGTAGGTGGAACAAATTTAAACATAGTTGAGACTCTGTCAATATAATTATCGCTAAATATCCGGGTCAAGTCTCCATCAGTAATTGGTGGTAAGTGAATCTTCTTCAGACCTTCAAAGAATGGAGCCTTATATTCCGTCAAGGCAGGAATTAGTTTGCTTACATTGGCTATCATCATGGGAGCACCTTCATTATATAGAAACCTGCGGAGTCGGAACTGTTCCTCGTAAGAACAGCGATTCAAAAAATAATCGAGGTTATCTATGATAAGTATTGAATCACCGGAGACTTGTCCAATGATATCAGAGGAACTGAATATGAAGCGTCCGTCAACCCAAACAAAGTGTAAGGTCGGGTATTTTTTTATCAGACGTCTGAATAATGTAGTCTTCCCGGATCCTTCCTGACCAATAACCAATACTGGCTGTGGTATGGAAGACCCGATGTTGCCATCAATTTCACCGCAGATAGCATTGAAAGCAGCCGAATTTGCGATGAATGAGGAAATTGTGTTTGGTTGGACACTATATCCCATTATTCAACAAATTTAGAATACCACCATTTTTTCAGCAACGGAGAGTGAAATCTCCTTATGCCTCCGGATACTCGCATGATATAACCATCATGTTCAATCATATTGAGAATAAGACTGAACTTTGTGTTGGCATTAGCCACTGGCTCATTGATGAACTGAGCAAACATATCAAGCAGTTCCCCTCTTGATAAACCATTGTCGGACATACTTAGGGCATTAAGAAGTAATTCTGCACCTTCTTTGAATCCGTTATACTCTGCGAGACGTTCATACCAAGTACTTAGATCATCAGTGTGTGCCAGATAATCAAAGGCAGAGTCAACCATCTGTTCAGTAATGCCTTTCTTTACATCCGGATAATTCTTTATTGTAGTGAAAAGCAGTTGGATGAAATATGGTATGTACCATTCAGTCTTGTCAAGAATATATTGGACTGTATTTCCGGTAATGGGTATGTCCAATGAATCTGACAAAGCAAGAATCAATCCTTCTGCTTCTTCCTGTGATAATGCATCAAAATCAAAGGAAACCATATCGTTTATGGTCATGGATAGATTCCTCATGCTTGTGAAGTTGTGGAGTCCGACGGAACCACAGAATATCCACCTGATCTTTGTTCCGGAGACTTGTCTCAGACTTCTGAACCAATTAAGCAGGAATCCGGCGTTCTTGTGGGATGGATCTTCTTTGTCAATTATATTGAGGAATAGAGGAAGTTCGTCGATGACGATTAGAGTATCCTTTGTATGATCGATGGCATCGGATAAAGAGGTGTATAGATTTTGAGAAACCTCTGGCCGTGAGAAGTCAAGTTTGATGGGGCCAATCCCTTTTACGCCCTCGAATAAGCGGTTGATGAATCCACCTGCTACTTCGGCTGCTTGACTCCAGATTTTAGATCTGTCAAACTTGCTGATGAGAGTATTGAGAAATTCATCTTGTGATTGTATCCCTTCTAAGTCGATATACACACAAGTCCATCCTGTGGACTCTTTATCTTCGACAAGTTTTTTGGCAAATGATGATTTGCCTATTCGTCTTGGAGCAGAAAGAACCAAGGAATGGTTTGTGTCAAGGAACTCATGAGCATGAGCGAGTTCTTTGGATCTTCCATAGAAGTCGTCACCGGTTACAGGTGGACCTACTTTATTTGATATAGCCATATAGTATTACAGTGTTTGTTATTACAAAGGTATAGAAAATATTTTATATAGAAAAACTTTTCTATATAAAATATTTTCTATATGATGCCCGGTATCTGGTATATCGTTGGGATATACACTTATGAAGGGGTGTATTTAGAGGTTGTTGGTAAATTTGAGTATATAAAGTATCTACTTAGGTATTCAATCTCAGAACTCAGAGTATTCGCACTATTTTGAGTTGTTGATTTTGAGATGACTTATGAGATTGTTTCCAGCATGGATATTTCTATCTGAAGATAGTTTGCCGAACAGTCTCATAAATGGCCGTTTTTATGTTAACTAATACCTTTCCAAAAGAAATAAGGAATGTCAACTACATTATATTGAATCGGTAATTTTTTTCCATTTAAGAAAATAGATGGAGTTGATATAATATTTTCTTTTGTAATCCATGAAAGCTGACGCATAACTTCATCTTCTACATCTTGTGAATCTAAATTGTACTTATTAAAAAATGAAATCTGTTTATTTGGATCTTCATACCATTTGGTTAATAAGTTCCAAGTTTTTTCGGATCCAAATTTTAGATAAAACGAAATTATTAGATGATTTGCATATAGTAAATTCTCTGAAAATGATGTTAAAACATATTCTATACGATAATTTGTTAAATTAAGTTTATTTAGGTCACTGTGGTTAGCCATACAAGAGATGCAAAATGGATTACTTACTACTGTAATTGTGTAG
>Ga0137308_100088_pt1 | contig 161302 bp, 135 predicted proteins | sample Inofrocosms_June_FD_97181 | JGI IMG/M metagenome (GOLD analysis project Ga0137308, IMG submission 97181) | Mouse cecal microbial communities from Vienna, Austria - N-Acetylneuraminic and N-Acetylglucosamine D2O microcosms_June | ecosystem: Host-associated > Mammals > Digestive system > Large... | reverse complement strand
TAATTATAACACCAGCTTGTGATTTTAGCAATAAAAAGCAGTTTGAGTTTTCCCATTTTTCAAATTACACAAAGACTATATTACTTTGGAATTGCCAGAGGCAAAATACCTATGTATTAAAAAAATGGGAAACTCAAATAAAAAAAATATTTGACAACCTATTTGTCTGGTGCTATAATAATCCATAATTTTCCGTGTGCGCACACGGAAAATTATGGATTATTTTTTATCTTGCACAAAACAATAATTATATAACTGTGTTTTACATTCTAATATATAATTATATATGAATATGGAGGATTATTATGCCAGTAACTATACGTGAAATAGCCCGTTATTGTAATGTATCAGAAGGCACTGTTGACAGGGCTCTCAATAACCGCACAGGAATCAGCACCAAAACCAAAGAACGTATCCTTGCTGCTGCCAAAGAACTTGATTACAAACCAAATATGCTTGCACAATGTCTTGCCACTGGCAGCACCAAAACCATAGGTGTTGTATGTGGCGGGCTTTCCAACCGTTTTTTCACATCACTTATTGAAGCTATTGAAAGAAATGCAGGCATACATGGATATTTTATAAGCCTTGTACTTTCACATAACTCTCCTTCCAAAGAACTTGAAGGTATAAGATATCTTGCACAAAGACAGACAGATGGCATAATAATCTTTCCTGTAGGCTATGGAAAAGAATATGAAAAAGAACTTCAACAGCTTAATATCCCAATAGTTACATTATATAACAAGATATCAGGCAATTTTACGCATGTAGATACTAACTGCCGTAAAATTATGAAAGAAGCAGCCAGCAAAATATTATCCAAGGGATACAAAGATATTGTATATATGGATATTAAAAACTGCAAATTTGATGAAGATATGAATTTCTTTTCACTAAATGAAAGATTACAAGGTTATAAAGAAGGCATGGCACAAGCAGGGCTTTGCTGCCATATTTTAAATACATATAATGAAAAGGAACTGCTTTCACTTGCTGGTACTTCTGTACGTACTGCAATACTATGCCCTTATGATGCACTTGCAATAAAGATAGCTAACTTTTACCGCAAAATGGGTATCAGCATACCTTCCCAAATAGGCATTATGGGATTTGATAATATAGATATGCTTGAAAATATTACACCACGCATTAATTCTGTAGACTGTAACACAGAGAAGCTAGGAGAAATTGCATTTTCAATTTTACTTGAAAAGATGACTGGCAATTATACAGGCAAAGATGTAACTGTTGGTTATAAATTTACGGAAGGAGAAAGTTTATAATGGATGTATTCAGATTTGGCCTAAGTTACTGGAAAAAGTATCTTCCAGCAGCAATTTTTATCCAAATATTAAGTTTTATAGCACTTACCTGCGATTTGCTTATTCCTATGATATCAGAAATGTTTATTGACTATGTTATACGGAGTGACAAACCAGATAAAACCAATATATTTTCATTTATGCTAAGCGGCAGGTATGGCAGTATACATACAATGGAACTGCTGTTTTCACTATCTGTCTTGCTTATGCTGCTGGTATCTGTGCGGCTGGTACTTATATATATTAAGAATGTTGGCAACCAGAAGCTTGGTCTTGGTCTTGAAACAGACCTGCGTATGGCAACTTTTAAAAAACTGTCAGACCTTGACAGTATGACAATATCTGATTATAACACAGGTGAACTCCTTACCACAATTAATTCAGATACTATTATGTTTAAGGAAATGTTCTGCCGCATAGTGCCAAATATTATTGACAGCATTGCTGTACTGGCTATAAGTTCCATAATGCTTGCCAAAATACATATCTGGCTGCTTTTAATACCCGTGGCACTTGCACCTGTACTTTTTACTGCACTTATGCGTTTCCGTAAGCTTGCAAGAGAAAATTATAAAATTATAAGGGGAAATAACTCCATAATGAACCTTACTGTACAAGAAAACATTGAAGCTGTAAGGCTTGTACGCTCATTTACCAATGAAAAAATAGAAAAAGAAAAGTTTGACAATGCTAATGAAGAGCTTAAAAATTCATATATAAACCAGATTAAACTTTCATCAAAATTTGAAGTAATATTTGGAATTGTCAAACAGACAGCATATATAGGTGGTATTGCAATAAGCGCAATACTTGTTATAAATGGTGAAATAATGGTAGGTTTCCTCGTTGCATGTACTAATTATATACTGAAAATTATGGACCATATTACACAGATAAATAATTCCCTTTTCCAGATGCAGCAGCAGCTTGTTTCAGGCCAGAAAATGCTTGGTTTTATGAATAGGGAATCACGTATTGGCAATGGCACAAAACCAGTTAAAAATACTGAAAAAACAGATATTTCACTTAGCCATGTTTATCTTGAAACAGATGGTACAGCAATCCTTAAAGATATTAACCTTGAAATACCTTCTGGCAAAAAGGTTGGCATTGTTGGTGGTACAGGAAGCGGCAAAAGTGTACTTTTAGAATCACTTATAAGAATACATGATATAACAAGCGGTTCTATTAAATTAAACGGAATAGAAATAAGTGCATATGAATTAAGTGCATTACGTGACAGGTTTGCATATGTATTCCAGGATGTATTCCTTTTTTCTAATACAATAGATTCAAATATTGCATATAGTGAACCTGATATAGAACATGAACATATTATCTCTGCTGCCAGGCATGCGCAAGCACATAGTTTTATCCAGAACCTGCCAGACAGCTACAATACAATAGTTGGTGAACGTGGTCTTGGTATTTCTGGCGGCCAGAAGCAAAGGATTTCAATAGCAAGGGCACTTCTTAAAAATTCACCTGTACTTGTACTTGACGATTCAACAAGTGCACTTGATGTAAATACAGAAAAGAAACTTATTGCAGATATTAAGGAAAACTACCCTGATAAAACAATACTTATATCTGCACACAGGCTTTCTTCTGTTATATCATGTGATGAAATACTATATATGCAGGATGGCATGATAACAGAACGTGGTACTTTTAATGAACTTATGGAATTAAATGGCAGGTTCGCCAAAGTGTATAAAGTACAGGAAGCACAGAATAAAGAAATAATCAGTTACAATGAAGAAAATGGCATATCTGCTGCCAGGACAGGAGGGTATTAATGGCAAAAAGAAATACTTATTTCCAGGATGAAGTTATAACAAAAAAAGTTGATATAAAACAGCTTGGTAAAATTTTACGCTATGTACTGCCCTATAAAAAAATTGTTATACTTGTAGCAATACTGATGCTTATATCTTCATTTGTATCAATGCTTTCCCCGCTTCTTCTTAAAAAAATTATTAATGAAGTAGTGGCCAATGAAGACTACAGGGAACTTGCATTTATAATAGCAGGAATGTCTGTACTTGCAATTATAGAAATCAGTACAACATTTATACACCAGCGGCAGACTGGCATAATGGGACATAAAGTTATTGCAGGCATACGGCAGGATATTTTCTATAAACTCCAGGAACTGCCATTTGATTATTTTGATTCCAGGCCCGATGGCAAAATTGTAGTACGTGTAACAGATTATATAAATGACCTTGCCAACTTTTTTACAAATTTCCTTGTATTGCTGCTTGTTTATATTGTTAAAATAATTATTGTAACATTTTTTATGTTTTCAATAAGCCCACAGCTTACAGGTGTTGTATTAGCAGCAGTTATTCCTATGATGGTCTGTGTATTTGCACTGCGTTATTCAATAAGAAAAATTTTCCCAACACACCGGGCAAAAATTTCAAACCGTACAGCTTTTCTTGTTGAATCAATTATGGGAGAAAAGATTATTAAAAGTTATAACAGGGAAGAATTAAACACAGAAATTTATAAAGATTTACATTCCCAAAGCCTTAAAGTATGGTTAAGCATTGTACACCGTAATGAATTAAATACACCTATTGTAGAAATATCATGGAACCTTGGTGTTATCTGTCTTTATGGCATTGCACTTTCAATGATATTAAACGGCAATGCTTCAATGGATGCAGGAACATTAGTTGTATTTACAAGTTACATGGGTCTTTTCTCAGGTCCCATTACACAGATTGCGTTTATAATACAACAGCTTGCACAAGTAAGCTCTAACCTTGAACAGGTATTTGATACAATTAATTATCCTGCTGGCATTGAAAATGCCCCTGGTGCTGTTTCTATTAAAAATATCCAGGGAAAAGTTGACTTTAACCATGTAACATTTTCATATGATGAAGATGAACCTGTCTTAAAAGATTTTGACCTTCATATACAACCTGGAAGCACAGTAGCACTTGTTGGACCAACTGGTGCAGGTAAAACTACAGTAATCAACCTGCTTACACGTTTCTATGATGTAGATGAAGGAAGTGTAACAATAGACGGTACAGATGTCAGGAATATAAGCCTGCACTCACTTCGTAAAGAAGTAGGTGTACTTATGCAGGACCCATTTTTATTTAAAGGGACAATACTTGAAAATATACGCTATGGGCGGCCTGATGCCACAGATGAAGAATGTATAAATGCTGCACGGCTTATACACGCTGAAGAACGCATACTACAGTTCAAAGATGGATATAACCACCAGCTTGAAGAACGTGGACAGGGGCTTTCCGCAGGTGAAAAACAGCTTGTAAGCTTTGCACGCATTATACTTAAAGACCCTTCCATAATAATACTTGATGAAGCAACAAGTTCTATAGATACTGAAACAGAACAGTTAATTAAACAGGCACTTGATGTTATATTAAAAGATAAAACTGCATTTATGGTTGCACACAGACTTTCAACAATACGCAATGCAGACCTTATATTATATATTGCAGACCAGGGAATTGCAGAATCTGGTACACACCAGGAACTTATGGAATTAAAAGGGCTTTACTACCAGCTGAATTAATATAACAGGGCTGCAGCACCAAGGAAAAACCATACAATATATATAAATTTTATTTTATCAAATACTATACCTTGTATTTTATATTCTTAGTGCAACAGCCCCATTACTTTATATCAGATAGATTTTAAAACACATTCAACATCACTTTTATCTGGAATAGCAGGTATCCCGCCTCTTTTCTGTACACACAGGCTTGCTGTGGCATTGCCATATCTGGCACATGCCTCCCACGCTAATAACTATTCTGACGTGGCTCAAACTGCCAAACAATCCCGTCTAGCCCTAAAAAGACAAGATTTGGATAATAGATACTATTATTTTACAAAATATTTAATCTTCAAATACCCATATTTGTATTTATATCCAGCTAATTATGCCTGCGGATTTTAAAAGCAGTATTATAAGAAGTATTGGTGCTATTATCTTAATCATCGGTACATACAGCCATTTTCTTCCAAATTTACAGCCACTTTTCTCAACCTCATCAATTACAACCTTTGGCTTAACCACCCATCCAATAAGAATGCATGTGCCTATTGCTACTATAGGCATAAATAAATTATTACTGATATAATCCATAATATCAAGAATCTGTGCTACTGCCCCATTAGGAAGTTTAACCTCAAAATAAAGCAGGTTATATCCCAGACATACTACTATACCAGCAACTAAAGCAATAACTCCTTCAATACATGCTGCCTTAGTCCTTGAAATATGGAACTCATCCATAAAACTTGAAACTACAGCCTCCATAACCGACATAGCACTTGTAACTGCTGCAAAAAGTACCATTGCAAAGAAAAGACACCCTACTATATTGCCAATCTTGCCCATTGCAGCAAAAACTTTAGGCAAAGAGACAAACATAAGGCTTGGACCTGATGCCTGCATGCCTTCCATCCCCATAAATGTAAATACTGCTGGTATAATCATTACACCTGCAAGAAACGCAACAGCAGTATCAAATATCTCAATCTGGTTAATAGACCGTGTTAAATTAGCATCATCCTTTACATATGAACCATATGCAACCATAATTCCCATTGCCACACTAAGACTGAAGAAAAGCTGCCCCATTGCATCAACAAGTACAGAGAAAAACCCCTTTATTGTCAGACCGTCAAAGTTTGGTACTACATATACCTTAAAACCTTCAAGACCTGTCCTTGTCACCCCGTCGTCACCAGTATGGCTGATAGTCAGTGAAAATACAGCTATAATTACAACAAGAATAAGCAATACAGGCATAATTACCTGCGATGAACTTTCAATACCTTTATTTACACCACGGAATATAATAAATGCAACTGCAGCAAGAAATAAAAGCATCATAATAACAGGCTCTATATTACTTGTTATAAAGCCAGTAAAATAACCATCCTTTGCTGCTTCTGTACCATGCCCTGTAAGATATGCAAGGAAATATTTAAGTACCCATCCTCCTATTGCACAGTAATAAGGCATTATAATAACAGGAACAATACATGCAATAACACCTAACGGCTTCCAGCGCTTATGTATCTTACTATATGCTGTAAGCGGGCTCTGCTTTGTTTTTCTTCCAATGGCAATTTCCGTACTAAGCAGTGTAAAACCAAATGTCAGTGCCAGAACCAGATATACTACCAGGAACAGTCCACCGCCATCTTTAGCTGCAAGGTACGGAAATCTCCATATATTTCCAAGACCTACAGCACTACCGGCAGCTGCCAGCACAAAACCGATAGTGCCTGAAAATGAATTACGTTCTTTTTTCATCCTGAACTCCCTTTCTTACTTTTAGAATAATAAAATAATTATACCCTATAAGAAGTCCAGTTGCAACTTTTAATTATTTTCCCTTATAGTAGCATTAGCACGCTCTACATTAAGCCTTGAAAGGAATATTGTAATTACCAGGTTAATTATCATTGGTATCCAAAGATACATAAAATAAAGCATATTAATACAAGATGATGTCTGTACTGCAGCATTGGCAATATACCCGCTTGCGCTAAGAAGCCATCCTGAAAGGGCTGTACCAATACCGCCTCCTATTTTTACACCAAGTGATGTACAAGAATACATTGTACCATCAATACGTTTGCCCTTTGTTAAAAATGTATATTCTGAACATTCTGCAATTAATGCATTCAAATCACCCTGTAATGGACTCATTCCAAGAGATGCAATTCCTGAAAAAAGCAGCATAAGTGGAATATTTCCCATATATCCTGCTGCAATTACAAGCCCTCTTGCAACTGTAGCAATTATATATCCCATAAGGTTTAACTTATACATACCATTAAATTTCTTTACTAAGAAAGGTGTTACAAGCAGTCCTATAATTAATGGTATATTAATTGCCCATGCAAAAACCCCAAGTAATGACGCATCCCCAAGAATATAAGTCATAAAGAATATGCCCATATTAAGTGTTGCTGTAAATATCTGCATTAATATATACATTACACATATTATTATATAATATTTATTTGAAACCAGCATTTTGGCAGCACTTTTAAGACCATACTTTTCTTCCTGTAAATCCTTTTTTACAAGTTTTTTGTCCTCTAATTCTTCTGCTGGCAGCTCCTTTACAGACAGGACAGAAATAGTATTTACAATAAGCCCAATAACTGCATATAATATAGCTATTGTCCTCCATCCTGCTGCGCCGCCTCCCATAGCTTCCACTGCATCGACTGTAATTGTCTGGATTAACATGCTTGTACCAAAAGCAAACATAAAACGTATTGACCCCATCTGTACACGTTCGCTGTCATTTTTGGTAATAAGCGATGTAAGTGCTGAATATGCAATATTGTTTGCAGTATAAAAAACTGCGTTCAATAATGTATATGCAACAAAGAACCACGCATATTGTGCAAACTTGCTTGCCCCAGCAGGTACTATAAAAAGCATGACAATCATTGCTGAACATCCAATATATGCCCATAACATCCAAGGCCTTGCCTTGCCCATCCTGCTTTTTGTCTTGTCAATCATTGACCCAAAGAATATATCTGTCACACCATCAAATAACTTTGAAACCATCATAAGCGTACCGACAATTCCTGAATCCATTCCTATAGTATCTGTCAGGTATATCATTAAAAATGATGATAAAAATGCATACACTACATTTCCTGCAATATCCCCCGAACCATACCCCACCTTATTATACCATTTTAAATATGTTTTTTTCCCCATAGTATATTACCTTCCTCTCTTCTTTACATGTCAGACGGATATCTTTAATCCGCATTGCCTGCCCACTTGTAAACCAGCCTTATCACTGCTTAAAAAGCATGGATTGCCCAATAATGTCAAAATACGAGTTTCATCCTAAATATAAACACCTCCTCATTAAATTTGTATTTGTCAGAAAGTAAAGGTCCACAGCTGTTTGAACCAATTCCATTTTGTTTATAATCAAGGCAAAGCACTGTACATCCTGACTTTTCCAGTTCATAATTATGTTTCTTCTGTGCCAGTTCTTCTTGTGTATATAATGACACGTTAATTGAAAATGGTTCTGGTGATACTGCTGTAATGCTTTTTCCATCCCCATTTACAGATACATAATCACAATCTGCATGGCTGCCATTCTCCTGTGGACGTATATAATCTTCATGCATGTTTTCTGCTTTTGCATTAAACAGCCCATGCCTGCCTGCCCTGCACTTATCAATATAACTTTCGTATGGTCCAATTCCATAATATGAAACATTCTCCATACATCCATCAAGGAAAAACCTTAACCCAAACCTTGGAAGTTCTGGAAACTCTTTATCTTTTTTCACATCCATGGTAACAGAAATTTCCCCTGTATTCCTGACTGTCCATATAGTGTCAATATCAAGTATCCTCTGTATTGTAACAGCAGCAACAGACATTATACTGTGTATCTTAACCCCGTCTTCTTCTATTTTATATTCTGTCTTATAAGCCCTTGTAATGCTTTTATCATAATGTGCAGCATACCATTCCTGTTTAATCCTTATATCATTATCTGTAGGTGCTCTCCAGATATTGATTTCCACAGGCTTTGTTATAATCTTCCTGCCCTCATAAATAATTTCTTTAAAAAGCCCGTCCAGCTTGTTATAGATATAATTTACAGAGTTATTCTTAATTGTTATATACCTGTCATCTTCGCTAACTTCAAGGGCATCTCCTTGTTTCTGGTTTTCTTGTAGCAGCATGGCAGTTACCTGGTTCCTCCCATCCTTGTTATTAATGCGGATTTCATCAAATCCAAGCTCATCTCTGGTGGAATTACGGTAATAAACTACTCTTAAATAACATTTGCCTGCCTCAGGGATATCTAACTTTAAAGAAGTCTTTCCATCCCCATGTGGAGGAATTTCTTCTGTAAATACAACATCTCCAGCCATTAGTATTTTGCCATCACAATCCAGTTCATATTTTACATATAAATACTTTCCAAGGTTCACAAAATCCATATAATTATGAATTATAAGTTCTCCTGTTTCACTGTTAAAACTAACTACCCTTGCAGGACGGCTGGTATTCTTATATTCCAAAAGCCCTGTATGTGGTGTACGGTCTGGATACACAAGCCCGTCTACACAGAAATTGCCATCATGTATATCTTCCCCATGGTCACCGCCATAATAATATACTGCTTTGCCATTTTCTGTAATTCCCTTATATATTGCATGGTCACACCATTCCCATACAAACCCGCCACACATAACATCATTGTTATTAATTATCTGGAAATAATCTTCAAAGTCTCCTGGCCCATTCCCCATTGCATGACAGTATTCCACAAGCAGATATGGCTTATCAGGTTCACTATCAATATATTTCTGTATATCTTCAATAGAAGGATACATCATACTATATATATCAATATTGGAATAGTCATATTTTCTCTTTTTGCCTGTATATATTGCACTTTCATAATGTGTAAGGCGTGTTTTGTCAAATCCTTTAGTCCATGCCAGTGCTTCCTCAAAAGCACATCCATAGGCACATTCATTTCCCATTGACCAGATTACAATACATGGTCTGTTCTTATCCCTTTGCACACATAACTGGACACGGTCAAGCGTAGCAGGTATAAATTCTGGATTATCTGCAAGCCTTTCACCCCAGCGGCTGCTGGTATTCTTCCAGCTTTTATCTTCTAAATACTGTGTCTGCATACCATGGCTTTCATTATCTGCCTCATCAATTACAAAGAACCCATATTCATCACAAATCTGATAAAAATATGGTGCATTAGGATAATGGCTGCTACGGATAGCATTAAAATTATGTTTCTTAATTAACTGCAAATCTTTTATAAGCTGTTCCTGGCTTATAACAAATCCTGTAACAGGGTCTGAATCATGGCGGTTTACGCCTTTGAATTTAACCTGGCTGTTATTTACGTAAACAATATTTCCACTAATATAAATTTCCCTTATACCAATTCTGTCTGTAATTACTTCATTCCCAGATTCAATAACCATTGTATATAAATATGGCTCTTCTGGACTCCAAAGTACAGGGTCTTCAATCTTTATAATGCATATATACTGGTAATCATTATCACCCGCTAATTTTTCAAATATACCTGATGCTGTTTTATTTCCTTTCATATCCAGAATAGTAACTTCTGGTTCTGTATAAGCTCCTTCAAACTTTGCTTTTACCCTTATTTCCGCATTCTCTGGATTAATACATACTGTTGTAAAATAATCATATAGAAAATTTTCTGGTCTTTTTAACAAATATACATCCCTGAATATACCACTCATACGGAATTTATCCTGGTCTTCAAAATATGTCCCGTCACACCACTTTAATACAAGGACTGCCAGCTGGTTTTCACCTTCCTGTAATAACCCTGTCACATCAAATTCACTTGTTGCATGTGATACCTGGCTATAACCTGCATACTGTCCGTTTACCCAAAGATAAAAACATGAATCAACCCCTTCAAAGTCCAGGTAAGCCTTTGGCGCATCCTCATTTTTACTATAATTAAAGCTGCATATATATGCACCACATGGATTTTCCTGAGGTACATAAGGCGGGTCAACAGGTATTGGATATCTTACATTAGTATACTGGTGGCAGTCATAACCATAATTCTGCCATACACCTGGCACCTCCACCATTTCAAATCCATCTGCCTGGTATCCTGTTTCATAAAACTTATCCTGTAAATCATAAATACTATCAAAATATTTAAACTTCCATTCCCCATTAAGCATCTGGATACGGTCTGACTTCTCCCTGTCATATACCAGTGTCCCCATGTTCTTTGATGCAGGAATATAATATGCTCTTGGCGGCATAATATTTTCATGCATTATTTTTAAGTTTTCATAATGTTTAGGTATAATCATATTTCTTCCTCCATTTCTTATAAGTTTCCGTATTTGATAGTGTAATTATACCCTTTTATAATACCATAAGTCCATAAACTACATTAGACAAAACATGCACAAAATGATACAATTAATATAAAACATCAGACAATATTACTTTATTTTAATTTTATTTCCAATATTTTGCTGAAAGGATGTAGTTTAAATTGTATATAAATTCAGGTTATCTTAATAACTCATTAATTGACTTTAAAGACAAAAGCAGACCACTGGTTGTAGGAAGCTGTGGGACATACCGGCTTATAAACCACCCTAAGCTTCCAACATGGCGTCCCAGAGGGCGTATTGATTACCAGCTTTTATATATTGCTGCTGGCAAAGCACATTTTTATTTTAAAGAAAATGAAGATACAATAGTTAAAGCTGGAAATATGGTACTCTACCGCCCCAAAGAGATGCAGCGTTATATATATTATGTGGAAGACCAGACAGAAGTATACTGGGTCCATTTTACAGGAAGCCAGGTTAAACAGATTTTAAAAAAATACAATTTTCCTTCTACAGGGCATATTATCCCCTCAGGGGCTTCTCCTAGATACCAGAAACTTTTTCTAAGATTAATCCAGGAACTACAGTTATGCAGGCCACATTATGAAGAATTTCTCTCAATACTGCTTACACAAATATTTATTTTAACAGACAGATATTCAAGAGGCACTAAAGTAACGAACAAATATGCCCATAACGAAATAGAAACTGCTGTCAGGTATTTTAATGAACATTATAACGATTCCATAAATATTGCAGAATATGCAGAATCTAAAAATATGAGTACAAGCTGGTTTATACGGAATTTTAAACTTTATACTGGCAGCACACCGCTTAATTATATACTTAATATACGTATAAGCAATGCACAAAGCCTTCTTGAAAACACTAAATATAATATAACTGAAATAGCTTCTATTACAGGCTATGATAACCCACTGTATTTCAGCAGGCTTTTTAAGAAACAAACAGGTCTTTCCCCATCTGAATATAGAAAACAAAGCAATATTTAAAAGGCAGTGCCTAAGCACTGCCTTTATACTAATAAAACAATATATCAATTACCTGCCAGATAATCAAGTGCTGCCTGCATCTGGTTATCTATTGCAAACTCTTCACCATCATCTGCAAGAGTATCCTTGTCAAGCTTAACTTCTATATCAGGGTCCAGACCTGTTTTATGGATATTCCTGCCTTTTGGTGTATAATATTTAGAAGTTGTCATTTTTAAAGCTGTACCATCTTCCAGTCCAAATATAGTCTGTACTATACCTTTTCCAAATGTCGTTGTACCGACAAGTTTTGCTACACCATTATCCTGTAACGCACCAGAAAATACTTCAGATGCACTTGCCGAGCCTCCATTTACAAGAATTGCCATTGGAAGCTTTAAACATATATCATCCTCTGCAAAAAACTCTTCTTCAATTCCGCTTTTATTTTTCGTATAAACAACAAGCCCCTTTGGAAGCAGCCTGTCAAGCATAGTTACTGCTGCTGACAAAAGACCTCCTCCATTATTACGCAAATCTATAATTAAAGATTTCATGCCAGCATCTTCAAGTGTATCAACAGCATTTTTAAACTGCTTCTTCGTAACCTCTTCAAATCCTGTAACCTTTATATATCCGGTCTGGCCAGACAACATTTTTGAAAAAACGGTATCTTCTTCAATAAGTTCACGTTTAACTTTAATAGTAATATAATCATCCTCATTACCACGTTGTACCATTAAAGAAACTGTTGTGCCCTCTTCACCTTTTACTTTTGAAAGGACAGTTGACAAATCCTGCCCAACAACAATTTCACCATCAACTGCACAGATTATATCACCTGCCTCTATTCCTGCTTTTTGGGCAGGTCCCCCTTTTATTGGCTTTACTATAACTATATCACCTGTTTTAACATCCTCTTTTACACTTGCACCTATACCACAATATGTTCCATTTGATTTTTCAGTAATTTCTTTGTACTCTTCTGCTGTATAATATTCAGCATAATTATCACCAAGACCTCTAAATATTCCTTTATATATAGAATTCGCCATAGTTTCGCTATCTATATCATCAAAGTAATATCTGTCTATATACATCCCTATTATATCTGTTTTTCTTCTGATATCCCTTTCCAGTATAGTCCTGGCATTATTTCCTGGTAAAAAAACAATATCAAAAATACCTGTGCAGGCAAGAACAAATAACAGCATAAATAATAACATTATACCCGATGCCACTCCTGCTAAAAATTCTCTAATGTCGTATTTACTTTCCATATTATTCCTCTTTCTGCATACAATTATGTACATATTATGTTATTTTTAAAATTAATCTATGCACCTATATCTCTTTTCATGCAAATAAAACATTTATAAACATAATATATCAAAAAACTCTATATGTAAATATTATAGATAAAATAATTGCTCAATTTATGTAATATTTTTCAAGAACCCCTATAATAAACTGCCATGTATACTGGCAACAACAATTTTACACAAATGGCATCCGCTACAGGCATAACAGTCTGGAAACTAACCTGGTATTATATAATATTATCCACAAAAAAACACAGACCAGACAAATTACGCCTGACCTGCATTTATATATAAAGCATATTAAATGATTGCAATTTTAGTACTCAAATGTTTCCATATATTTCATATACTTAACTACCATAAGGGCTATCTTAAATGTTATAGCATCATCAAATACCCTTAAATCCAGCCCTGTGCTTTTTTCAAGTTTATCCAGCCTGTATACAAGTGTATTTCTGTGTATATACAGCTGCCTTGAAGTTTCTGAAACATTTAAGCTGTTTTCAAAAAATTTATTTATAGTTGCGATTGTTTCTTCATCAAAGTCATCAGGTGACTTATCACCAAATATCTCTTTTATAAACATTTTACAAAGCGGCATAGGAAGCTGGTATATAAGACGTCCTATACCAAGGCTGCTATAAGCTATTACATGCTGGTCACTATAAAATATCTTTCCAACATCAAGCGCCATCTTTGCTTCTTTATAAGAACGTGACACATCTTTTATCTCATTTACTATTGTACCATATGCAACATGTACCATTGTCATTGCTTCTGTATTAAGCATATCAAGAATTACACGTGCTGTCTTCTCCATGTCACTATAGCCTTCATTCTGCTTAACCTCTTTAACAAGGATTATATTCTTCTCATCTACCTGTGTAATAAAATCCCGTGTCTTACTTGCAAAAAGCCCTTTTACTGTTTCAAGTGCATTAACATCTTTTTCATTCTTAGTTTCTATAAGAAATACTACCCTCTTAACACTTGTATCTATATGAAGCTTCTTAGCACGGTTATATATATCTACAAGCAGCAGGTTATCCAATAAAAGATTTTTAATAAAGTTATCTTTATCATACCTTTCCTTATATGCTACCAGCAAATTCTGTATCTGGAACGCCGCAAGCTTTCCAACCATATAAACATCATCACTGTCCCCTTTTGCAAGGATAACATACTCCAGCTGGTGCTCATCAAATACCTTAAAAAACTGGTATCCCTGTAAAACCTGGCTGTCTGCCGGAGAATCTACAAATGCCATAACTGCTTCTTCATATTCCTCAATATTATTTATAGTAGTTGCAAGGGCCTTCCCCTCTGTATCCATAATACATATATCAATCCTGGTTATATTTTTCAATCCATCTATAGTAGTCTGCAAGACCTGGTTTGATATCATAAATCAACCTCCATACTGCGGCTTCTCCAGGAACAGCTAATGCCCATATCCATACGCAGTTCAAACTTATAAATGAAAGAATTATCCTTCATTTTCTTACCTACAATACAATTATTGTGCCTCTCACCATAAATATGACACATATCCCCTTCGGTTATTTATATTACCATCAATTTGCACAAAAGTAAAGGGGGTTACGTTGATTTTTCATATATTTTTCTTATTTATTTCATTAAAAATTGTGCACTTTCCCATATTATTCCAATATTGTATATTTAACCTCATTACGTAAGCCTTTTTAAATGGCTTACGTAGTCTGGCAGGAGTTCAATCTCCTGCCAGACTGCCACAATGATGTTATAAGCAATCCGCAATGCCTGCAAGCAGGCATTGCAGATATCCCTTTGATATCAAAACAGGTGCTGTACTTTAAGTACAGCACCTGCAAAATGTATATATCTAATTATTATATGTCTGTATTATTCTAATTAGTAATAGTCTTTTCTGTTTCCTTATCAAATACATGGATTTTGTTTACATCAAGCGCAATCTTAATTGTATCTCCAGGACGGGCTGTTGTACGTGGGTTAACACGGACTGTAATATCAAAGCCTTCTACTGTAAAGTATAAGAATACTTCTGCACCAAGCATTTCATAAACTTTAACTGTTGCATCAAGTACATTATCAGTTCCTGAATTAATATAAATCTCTTCATCCTTAATATCTTCTGGACGTATACCCATGATAACTTCTTTACCAATATATCCGCCTTCTATTACTTTCTCTGCCTTGCCTTCTGGAATCTTAACAGAGTATGAACCAAATTCAAGCTTAACATCTGAACCATCTTTAACAGCTTTGCAATTAATAAAGTTCATCTGAGGTGAACCAATAAATCCTGCAACGAATACGTTACATGGCTTTGTATAAAGGTCAATAGGTGAAGCAACCTGCTGCATAATACCATCTTTCATAACAACAATACGTGTACCAAGAGTAAGAGCCTCTGTCTGGTCATGTGTTACATAGATAATTGTAGCTTCAAGTCTCTGGTGGATTTTTGAAATCTCAATACGCATCTGTACACGGAGCTTAGCATCCAAGTTTGATAAAGGCTCATCCATAAGGAATACTTTAGGATTACGCACGATTGCACGTCCCATGGCAACACGCTGTCTCTGTCCACCTGATAAAGCCTTTGGCTTACGGTCTAAAAGATGCTCAATATCAAGAATCTTAGCAGCCTCATGCACCAGCTTGTCAATTTTCTCCTTTGGAGTCTTCCTTAACTTAAGACCAAATGCCATATTATCATAAACTGACATATGAGGATACAAAGCATAGTTCTGGAATACCATCGCAATATCCCTGTCCTTTGGCTCTACATCATTAACGAGTGTATTGCCAATCCATAACTCACCTGCTGAAATTTCTTCAAGACCTGCTATCATACGAAGTGTTGTAGACTTTCCACAACCTGAAGGACCTACAAAGATAATAAATTCTTTATCTGCAACCTCAAGATTAAAATCTTTAACTGCAATAAATCCGTTTGGATATGTCTTATTAATGTTCTTTAAAGATAAACTTGCCATTATGAATTTCCTCCTAATTTGTCAAATATAAAATATACCGTATAAAATATACGTGTGCTTAAACTGTATTATTATCATACACTAATGGACATTTTTTTACCATAGACCAAATATCCAAAGAAATTTTTTAGTTTTTGTGCAATGCGTATATAATTATATTTTTTAAGATGAAATACATCAAAACTTACAATTTTTTTTGGCTTTTACTGTTTGTTTTGTCCAAATCCTTCACCAAATACTTCCCTTATTTCAGATATTATTACAAAGGCATTCCTGTCAATATTTTTTACAAGTCCTGTAAGTTCTGCAATTTCTTTTTTCGCAACTACACACAGAAGAATAGGACGGCTGTTCTTAGAATACATTCCTTTTGCCTCAATAAGTGTTGCACCCCTGTCCATCCGGGAAAATATCTTACTGCTTATTTGCTCATATTTAGGAGAAATTATAAATACCTGTTTGCATGCTTTCCCGCCAGAAAGTATAAAATCCATTACACTGGATGTTACAAATACTGCAATAACTGCATAAAACGATATATATACACCAAATACAATGGCTCCTGCAATAATAACAAGTGAGTCTACAATAAATAAAACAGAAGAAACCGGGTAATATGGTATATACCTGCATATTATGCTGCTTAAAAGGTCTGTACCCCCTGTTGAATATCCTGTTGTAAAAACCAGCCCAAGCCCCATACCTGTAAGTACACCTCCCACTACAGCAGCAAGCAGGTAATCGTGCCTTCCAGGGTCTAACACTGGCATTATATACATTGCAGTTGAAAAGACTGAGTTGGCAAAAAGTGTTTTAGCAATAAATTCCTTACCTTTAATAAATATTCCCCATATAAATATTGGTATATTTATAACAAAATTACTTATCCATACTGGTACAGCTACGCCAGCTATATTATATGATACTGATTTAACCACTATTGCCAGCCCTGATATACCGCCTGTAACCATATCAAGCGGCTCATATATCCAGTTTACAGCAGCAGCCATTAATATTGTGCCTGCTGCAAGACAGCACAATTCCTTAAATAAATTTTTATAACGAAACATATTTTCCCTTTCAGATTGTAATTTTAAAATACACTCTAAATGAAAAAAAGGATATATGGTTTAACTACCATTATCCTCTTTTGATTCTTCATTCTGGTTATTATATTGCACAATCTTCTTACGGAATATACGTGCACGGAATCCTTTTTTTACTGTCTGCTGCCAGACTATTTTCTCAAAAAACCATGTAAGATGGAGTTTTCTAACCCACGATGGCATAACTTTCTCTTCTGCCAGTATCAGTCCTGCAACTCCTCCTATAGCTATACAAAGCTTTAAATTTAGCTGTGGTACATGTTCTATAATCCACCTTTCCTGGAAACATGGCTGCAAGTTTACAAGCAGCATATCAGGAAGACAGTTGTTAATATCATTAATCACCGCCTCATCCTCTATGCCAATACTATAAACACATGAACCTGTTACTTTTAATCCAGGCTGCATCCTTTTGCAATAGTTCTTTAATACAAATATTTCTTGTTCACTTTCAGCCATAATATAAATAGTCCTGCCCTGTTCTTCCAGATTACCAAGGACATCACCAAAGCTCTTACAGCTTACCACCATGCCACCCGCTTCCAGTATATCTACATGATGTGCAGCCAGAAGCGCCTCTTCTCCTGGCAGAAACAAGTCTGCCTTATCTATAACATTATGGTATTCACTATCCTTCACCGCCCTGTCCAGTGATTCTGCCGATGCAAAAAATATAACATATAAATGGTCATCTGCCAAGTATTCATTAATTTTATTGATAAAGGTGTCCTTTGTAAGCATATCGACATCAATATCCATTATATTTACTGAAGCCTGCATATAATAACCATGCCTTTCCATAGCGGGTCTGGTACAACATTCCATACTTCAAACACTACTATAAACTAATTCTGTCCGGCATCCGCTGTGCCTAGAATAATCTCAATATCAAACCCCTCCCGTACCTCTCCTGTTACAACTTCTGGATTATTAAAATATCCTGCCAAATCATTTCCTAACCCTTTTTGCTTTACAATAATCCTTGTCTGTATAAGGGTTTCTTCGGTATAATCCCCTATTTCCTTTACAGTAAATCCTGCTGTTGTTAATTCTGTCTGTGTAGCAGCAGCAAGCCCGTTTATCCTGCTGCCATTTAAGACAATTATAGACAGTCCCTTTGAACTCTTAACTTTCTTGCCATTGGCAGAAGAAGCTGCTTGTAATCCTTGCTGTGGTTCACTATAACTTTTTGTACTATCTGCAAGTTTAGTAATAAATTCCTTTGCCGCTTTAGTATCTACTGTAAAAACCTTATTATTAAAAGTACCAGGAACTCCCCAGTAATGGAAATAATCCACATTCATCTTCTCATAACATTCTATATAACCAATTTTATTATAAACAGTAAGGTTTGATTCAACCCTCTCATACTGCTGTTTTATATATTCTGCAATCTTCTCCTGGTCACCTGATACATCTTTAAGCTGTTTTACATATGTGCTGCTTGCCACAGAAATCCTCTCATTTACTCTTTTTATCTGGCTTGCTGGCACTACCCCGTCTGGACCTGGAGTGGCTGTTGCCTGGTCTGCATCCTGACTGAACCTTACCTTTGTCATCTTCTTTGTATAATGGCTGTCATATGTTGCTTGGTCTAACACTGTATAATAACTTATCTTTATGCCAAGCATCTTTTCAACAATAAGCTCACCATACCCATACGCATCCTCAGAATTTGAAAAATAACTTTTCAACCTTCCTATACGGACAATCTGTGGTATTTCCTGGTTGACAGTACACAGTTTCTGGTACATGGTAGCAGGTATTGTATACTCTGTCCTTACTGGAACCGTAATATAATCCATATTATTAGTTTTGGTATTACATATCTCAAGCATCATATTAGTAATTCTGTCTTCATCAGTAACATATATAAGATTTTTAGAAATTTCATCTGTCTGTGCATCCTCTATAATATCCTCGATATCTCCTTTGGATGTGCCTACATTACCTCCATTGTCTGAAAGAATTGTATATGATATTTTATAACTGCCAAATCCAACACATAATAATATTATTATAAATAAAATAGATTTCATCAGGCTTATAAAAAATACCTTTGCCACATTATTTTTTTTCATAATTGTACCTTTCCTATAATATGATGCCAGACTGGTATCTGCATCCTTTTACACTGTACACCAGTAACTAAACTGGCTTTTCTAACGAAGTAATAAGTAATATTCCTAGCCAAAACATGTTTTTTATTATAACAAAGAAAACTTATTGTGTAAAGTCTGCAAATAAGTTGTAATAAATCATTAATAATTATCAATTAAAGGACATGCCAGGTATTATTATATCCATTTATTCTCAATATATGATATACTGGCATAAAACACATTGGAAGGAGGAAAGCATATGGAAAGAAAAACTGCTGTAATTACAGGTGCTTCACGTGGTATTGGATATGCTGCTGCCATTAAACTTGCAAGCAAGGGATATGATATTGCTGCCAGCTGTATTAAAAATACAAACCTGCTTGATACTTTAAGAAAAGAAATACAAAAGCTTAATGCAAAATGCACTATATATACAGGTGATATGGGAAATTATAAAGACGCTGCCAGTTTCTTTAATCTTATACAAAAAAACCATGGCAGGGCAGATGTACTTGTGAACAATGCTGGAATATCATATGTAGGGCTTATACAGGATATGTCACCTGATGAATGGCAGCATATAATTCATACTAATTTAGATTCAGTCTTTAACTGCTGCAAACTTGCAATACCTTTAATGCTCAAAGAAAAATCAGGCAGAATAATAAATATTTCTTCTGTATGGGGCTGTACTGGTGCTTCCACAGAAGCTGCTTATTCTGCTACAAAAGGTGGTATCAATGCATTTACAATGGCTCTTGCCAAAGAACTGGCACCAAGCAATATACAAGTTAATGCCATAGCATGTGGCATAATAGACACAAGCATGAATAGTTTCCTTAGCCAGGAAGAACTGGATGCTATAAAAGAAGAAATCCCAGCCTGCCGTCTTGGTACCCCGAAAGATGTTGCCAGCTTTATATGCCAGCTTGCAGAAAGCACCAGCTATCTTACAGGCCAGGTTATAAAACTTGACGGGGGCTGGACATAAATTTAAAAAATACAGTCTGGAAACAAATACCCAGACTGTATTTTTTAGGCTAATTATTTGCATAGAAATCCCTTGTGTCAGATATTTCCTTTGGAATTTCTAATTTATCTTTCTGCCATACACGGAACCTAAGGTCATATTCCTTAAGTTTCTTGCCACGTTCACGCATAAAACGTGTCATAGCTTCCTGGTATAATGGCTGTTCACCAACCTTTTCCCTTAGTTCTTTTGTAAAAGGGCAATATGTTGCAAGTATTTCCCTTACTGGTTTGCTAAGACAAAGCCCGCCATTGGCTTCATGTTTAATCCAGTTCTCATAATCAATTACAAAAACTTCTCTTGTATTATTCCTGCATTTCTTTATCTGCATCTTAAGCTTTTCTTTCTTATCGTCTGAAAGTTCCCTGTTCTTGCGGTAAAACTGGACAAAATCACTATATTCACTTGTAAGTGACTTTAACTGTATATTATTCCATGAAGCACCTTGCATTGTCCTGCAAAGTTCCCATCTGAAACGCCCAAACAGCTTTATCATGGCTGAGTCAATATCCGTGTCCATAAATGCAGGCAAAAGGAAACGCCCCTTTGTATTCCTCTTCCTGCCACTTAATTCCTGCCACATTATACCATTACTTCCAAATGTAGGAAATACTATAAAGTCAGGAAAGACTTCTTCCATAATATATTCTTTACGGAACTTCTCCAATTCCCCAGAATACAGGCTTTCACGGTAAAACGCTGAATAATCAATATGGAGCAGTTTATTTACTGATATGTTAATCTTATCTTTTGACAATATACAACGCTTAAATGAACCAGTACAGCCCTCTGTATAAAGAAAAGGTACAAATACTGAAACCTGCCCGAATATTAAACGGTGGTTTGTCTTAAACATATTCTGGATTTCATAATCAAACTTTGCCGCAGTATCCCTTGAAAGGCTTAATTCTTCATCCACTGAAATACGTCCTGTTTTACGCATATCACGCAGATTATCAAAATAATCCATATCAAATTCATTCTTGGAAGGTTCTTTTCTTCCTTCATAAATTTCTGTAAGCCACTCTTTCATGTTATAGACTTTACACAACCCAAGGTCTGATGAAAAATCATTAAGTGACAACAACTCTTCTTTCATCTCATCAGTAATAAGCTTCTCACTTAAAAATCCATATTTCAAAAATAAATCTATAACAACAGGTGTACTTCCAGAAGACTGGTAATCCTTTAAAAATACCTGCCTATATATATCATAGTAATGCTTAGTTACACCTCTCCTTATGCCCCTTGCATTATCATCTGATGCCATCTTATCTGGCATATTGGCAAACTGGATAACACTGTCTCTAAATTGCTTTGCAATTTCACTGTCTACTCCTGAATAACTTAGTATAAAGTCCAGTGCCCCATCCAGCACTTTTATACCTGGCTTTTCTTCCCCAGCTTTAGAAGACTCTTCCCCACTTCCAGCAGCACTTCCACCATTAATAAGAGTAAAATATGAATTTTCCATGTATTCATGGTCAATTCCGGCATCAACACATGCCTTGTCATATAAAAATTTATCAAGAGTATTAATATGGTCAACAACATCATCAAAAAGGCTTAATACATCTGTTACCTCTGCATCCATATTTTTTAGAGCCGTTGCAAGCTGCAGTACCCTTGAAAAAATACTGTCACTGTTAATTATAAGCGGACCTGCTATATTTTTAAGATATGTAACATCCAGTGTGCATCTGCTTACCAGGAAATTAACTACCCTGGTTTCATCAATTATATGGTATACTGGCATTACTACATTGACATCTAAAAACTTTTTCAACACATCTGAAGGGATATCACAACATGCTTTATAATATATAATCTTATCACTGTCTATTCCCGCATCCCTGCTGGTGTCATATGGCTTTATACCGCTTAGTATATCTTCCTGGCTAACCCTTATACCAGCATTTTGGGCAATTTCTCTATAATTTTCATCTGCTGACTTTAAAAAATCATACATTTTAAAAGCCATTTTCTTCATAGTATCATATACTTTTGACAATTCTCTTATATATTTGCTTAATGTAGAAAACATCAGTCCTGCATAATCATTATTTACTTTTATAAGTGCCCTTACTTCCTGGTTAAAGTTTATTGCAGGAAACGCATAAATTATAGCATCACTGTCTGCAGTATATGTAACCTTATATTCTCCCCCTGGAAGGTCACAGAGCCCAAGAAAGCTTCCTGAACCTACAACAACATTTATGCCCTCTGTATTAATACGTATCCTTCCTTTGACAACCAGTCCTATTGATAAAATTTTATTTCCTCTTACATATATATCTGTACCTTTAATAATCTGGTTTACACTGTTTATTTTAAGTTCTTCACTCAACGGTTCTCCTCCTAAACATCCCCAAAAAAGTAACAACAGCTTATAATATTATACAATTTTATACTTATAACGTCAATGTGGCTATTAAAACTTTAAATAGTAAATTATTGACCCACAACATATCCCAAAATCTAATTTTGGCAAATAAATACACTATTTGTACACACTTTTGTCTTATTGGTAATTCCAGGTATATTCCATTTACAAAAATTTCCTGTTTAAAGTGCCGGTTCCAGAACATCCGTTTCTGTCAAGAGTATATCCTTAATTTTTTCTGGTACCTTTAAAATCTGCAATCTGCTATAAAGTAAAAAAGCCGGCATACCACCAGCTTTGTTATACAAATATATTATAATCCGTGCATCCTGTGTCGGAAATACAACTGTAGACGTTACCTTGGCAGCCAGCTCAGCCCCGGCTACCTTACGGCACACAGAAGCTCCCACTTAGTGCTGCTAGGTTCCCCTCCTGACACGGTTCATGGGTTTCCATTGCGTAAGACCAGAACGTCAACGCCACTTTCCAAGGGCAGCTCCACAACAATAAACCCTAGACAGGACATCACCCCTGCTATAGCGGATTGCAGGTACAGGGCACCGCTAACTCCCCGGCTAGCACGGAAGTTTAAACACTCCTTAACACTTAATAAAAATATTAAGCGCATTTTGTAATTATACATATAGCTTGCAGTTATGTCAAGCATGAAAATAAAATCTATATATAAAAATATTATTTCTATTACTGTACACTACATAATTTTACAAAAATATGCAAAATAGCACAATAAAACACAAATTTAACTAAGATATATATTGTAACTTATTTTTTCACTGTCCACTAATTATTCTGTACTTTTTTCTTCTTTTCCCTTAAATCTTTAAAGAAACTGGTTATCATATTACTACATTCTTCTCCTAGCACACCTGCCTGCTTTTCAACCTGGTGGTTAAATTCCCTTATCTGGAACATATCAGTTATACTGCCAGCGCAACCCGCTTTAGGATTCATGGCACCAATTACCACACGTGGTATACGTGCCTGGACTACTGCTCCTGCACACATAGGGCATGGTTCAAGTGTAACATACATTGTACAGTCCTCAAGCCGCCAGTCACCAAGTTTCTTGCATGCTTTCCTTATTGCAATAAGTTCTGCATGTGCCAGGGTGCTGCCCTCAGTATTTCTTCTATTATACCCTCTTGCTATAATTTTACCATCCAGGACTATTACACACCCAATAGGCACTTCTCCAGCCGCTGCTGCTTTTTTTGCCTGTTTTATAGCTTCTTTCATGTATCTGCTATCAGTATCATTTGAAATTTTTTGCATTATTTACTTTTATCCCCATATATATTATTCTAAAATATATTAATTTTCTCTTAGTGTACCACTAATATATTACATAGTCAAAAACATTTTGCCAGATTATAATTACCAGAAAGGATTATTGCTATATGCTGATTACATACACAACTAACAGATTAATTTTAAATGTCTTAAGTCCGTCAAGGGCTGGCATTGTCCTGGACTTTTATAATAATAACCGTACTTTTCTTGAACCTCACGAACCAAAACGTGCTAAAAATTTTTATACCACTGGTTTCCAGCGTTCAAATCTGTCATGTGAATATAATGCATTTATTAAGCAAACATATTTAAGGTATTGGATATTTCTAGAAAATAACATGGACCAGGTTATTGGTTCAGTATGTTTCAGCAATATACTTAAAGGGGCTTTCTGTAGCTGCATGATAGGGTATAAACTTGGTGAAGAATACTGTGGCAAAGGATATATGCAGGAAGCATTAACTAAGCTTATCCCTATTGTATGCAGCGGGCTTTCCATCCGCCGCATTGAAGCAATGGTGATGCCTGGCAACCAGCCATCAATAAACCTCCTGAACAGGCTTCACTTTATAAAAGAAGGTTATCTGCACTCATTTGCCCAGATAAACGGAGTATGGGAAGACCATATTTTATACTCATATATAAATCCTGTGCTGCCATAGACAGTACACCAGCCACCCTGCCATATGGCTATACAGGCTTAAACATGTATTTCTGTAATCCAGTAGCCAAATACACCATATGCCGCTTTACCTGGTCCTATTGGCTGGAATTCATCAAATGAAAAACTTGCTGCCTTCTTCTTCTCCTGCTCACTGTATATCCCTGGTATCCCAAGTGCATAACACCCTCTCTGCAGCCTGGCAAATATCAGGTGTTTATAACAGTAATAACCATGAAGAAGAAACCTGTTATTTGCAAAAGACCACAAACGTATAGGCATACATCCTATATCTTTTGGTTCTATTCTTACACTTTCTTCTATTTCGCCCGACTTAAAAGGATACATAACAGGAAAGTTCTTAAGAATACGCACTCCAAAATCTTCGTTTTTTTTATCATAGTTCTTATAGGGACATGCACTGCACCCATATAATGCTTTATCATCCATATCCTCTTTTATATCCTGTGTACTTATATCTGCTACACTTGTTTCTGTTTCCTGCACGCCAGTATCTGCTGCATTGATATCCTGTATCCCGTCTTCCACCTCTTCTTCTTTTTCTTCTGGCATTTCTTCTTCCTCTGGCATTTCCTCTTCCTTAACATCTGTTATATCTTTTTCTGTATTAATATTAACCGTTATCTCTTTTATTTCTGCTATTTCCTTAACTGCTGTTTCCTTTTCCTCCTCTTTAGCTTCTTCTTTAATAACATTACTCATTTTTTTCTCTTCATTGTTATACCTTCCTGCTTTAAGCATATCTGTCTTCCTGCCTATGTAAATGCTTTCTTTCGACCATGTTGTAGCATAATATTCCTTATCATTTATATAAATAACAGCCCCATCAAAATCACTGGCAGGATGTCCACTTGAACAAACATCATCTGTATTTGTTGCCACTTTAATCTGCATATTTCCTGAATATGCAGACAGCTTTCCTATACTTACATATGAAATCCCTGTCTGTTCCTGTTTAAAAAGCCATACTTCTGGCATAAAACTTGTTTCAAATGCCCTCATCTGCACAGCTACCCTGCACTGCCTGCCTTTCTGTTCAAGCCTGACATACCCTATATTCTGCCCTTTATCCCCATTTAAATATTGATAAAGATACGAAACTATACGTCTGTACTGGTTCATCTTACCCCTCCGTTCTATCCAGTCTGATAAAAACTGCTTTCTCAATCTATATTCATCTTATAGCTGTAAATAGAACCAAAAATTTTCTTTTAGTAAAAAAAATTATAAAATCCTAATAAGTTGAAAAAGCAGCCCGCTTCTGCTATAGTTATAAATGTATATTATACTAAATAAAGGAGGAAAATTTATGAATTACAATTTTAAAAAAAGAGCTGCTATATTAGGACTGTCTTTTGTAATGGCAACAGGATTAATCTATAGCACTCCTTTAACACTTCCACAAAAAATATCTGCATCTGCAAAACCGGACAACAAATATAATGTAAACAATTATGGTATATTAATATCATACACTGGTGGAAGCAATGTACATATTAATGCAGATGTATCTGCACTTAATATGGAAGTTTTTGATAATACTACAGTTAATTCATTTTCTGTAGATAGCAAAAATAAATACTTTAAAGCCATAGATGGTGTATTATACACTAAAAATGGCAAAAAACTTGTACGTTATCCATCTGGCAGAAAAGGTGCATTTACTGTTCCTGGGACAGTAACTTCTATTGCACAGAATGCATTCCGTGGATGCCGCATAACAAACATACAAATTCCTGAAAGTGTAATAATTATTGGAAGCGGAGCATTTTACCAATGTAAGAAACTTGAAACAATTAATATACCTTCTAAAATTAAAAAACTGGGTAAGACAATGTTTTACAACTGCCGTTCATTACAACACATAACATTGCCTGCAAATCTTGAAGTTCTAGGAGAATATGCTTTCTATGGCTGCCATAATCTTTTGGATATAACACTTCCTTCTTCTTTAAAAATATTACAGCCAAGTACATTCTATGGATGTAAATCTTTAAAGAAAATTAGTATTCCTGATAATATTAAAGATATTTCCTATTCTTGTTTTAAAAATTGTATATCATTAGAGGAAGCCATTCTTGGGTCTGGTATAAGAGCAATTGGGCAATATGCTTTCTCTGGCTGCATCCAGCTTAAAGAAATAACTATTCCTGATAATGTCAGCATAATTGGAGATTCTGTATTTAAAAAATGTACCAACTTAAAAAATTTAACAATACACAACGGTGTTTCAAATATTGGTTATGGTGCATTTATGGGCTGTACCAGCCTTAAAAGCGTGAAAATACCAGACAGTGTGGATTTTATGTCTCCTTGTACATTCTATAATTGCAGTAATTTAAAAGAAGTTATTTTATCAAAACAATTAAATCACATTCCTGATTCTGCATTTAGTAATTGTACCCAGTTGGAAAATATTGTCTTGCATTCTGGTATTACAAAAATCCAAAGCAATGCATTTTCAGGCTGCACAACATTAAAAGTAATTAAAATCCCTCAAAATGTGGATTATATTGCAAGCAGTGCATTCCACAATGCAGGCACAGCATTTTCCGTTACTTCTTCCAATAAAACTTTTTCTTCTGAAAATGGTGTTTTATATAATGCAGACAAAACTAAATTATACAAATTCCCTGCATATAAAGCTGGAAATTATAAAACACCAGACAGCGTAACTAAAGTTTCCTCTTATGCATTTAACTACTGCCAGAAATTAGACAAAGTTACTATTGGGGAAGGCGTTAAAACAATTAATAAAAACGCATTTAATAATTCATCAATAAAAGAGCTTGTGCTCCCATCAACATTAAAGACTTTAAAAAATCCACTAAATGAAACTAATACAATTAATTTAACAAATATTACTATTCCAGAAGACAACCAGCATTTCTCTTCTGTATCAGGCATGTTATACAGCAAAGATAAATCAATATTATATATATATCCATCTGGCAGAAAAGGGACTGTAGCGTTTCCCGATGAAGCTACGGACTTAAACGCTATATCATACCAAAACAAAGCCTCAGCATTTTCCGTATCACCAGGCCATCCTGTATATTCAACTGATGACGGGATACTTACTACAAAGAAAAAAACAAAAATATATGCTGTACCATCTGCCAAAACAAGCTATCATATGGGAAGTACAATAAAAGATATTTATAATTTAAACCTGGTAAAAAGTTACATGGATAAACTTGAAAAAATAACTGTAGACCCCCAGAACAAACATTTTTCGGCAAAAGATGGTGTTCTACTTAATGCAAACCGTACAAAAATTATTTTATATCCATGTGCAAAACAAGGAAGTTACCATACACCATCCACTGTTACCAAAATTGATGAATCTGCATTTTCCCATGCTAAAAAATTAACAAAACTCTATATTGGAAAAAATGTTTCAAAATGTAATATAAACCTGGATAACTGTATTTCACTAAAAACTATTGTTGTCAAAGAAGGGGATTTAAGAAAATTTACTATTTACAATGCTGGTACATTACAATTAAAAAAACTTGTACTTCCAACTTCACTGGTATCCAGCATGATTTATGGATATAAAAAAAGCCTTCCAGATTTAACAATTATTGGCTTCACAAATACATCCGCTGAAAAACTAGCCAAAAATACAGGTGCTAAATTTATAAGTACAGGTATTGTACCAAAACAAATCCAGAAAATAAAAATTAATGCATTTGTACATTCAAAAAGAATAAAAATTTCATGGAAACGTGACCCACAAGTTAGTGGATATGAAATTTATTCAGATAATAAAAAATTTAAAGACATACCAGATAATAATATTACAGAAGCCAGCCTTTATATAGGCAGCAATTATGGTATAACATTATATATCAGGGCTTACAAAATACAGAATAATAAAAAAGTATATGGCAAACCTAAAAAAATAAATTACTATCCTTACAATTAACCAATCTTTGTTAAGGCGTATTTAAAAAATGGGGAAATTCAAATTTTAATAAGTCTTTACACCAGTTATTTATTTTGATATAATATATCTAATTACAAGGTGTAAAATCTTACCATATAACCAAGGTTTTACACCTTCTTAATGAGGAGGAATATTATTATGGATGAAACATGTACACATGACTGTTCAAACTGTAGTGCAAACTGTGAAAGCAGGGATCCAAAAAGCCTGGTAGAACCACCACATAAAGACAGCAGTATTAAAAAAGTTATAGGAGTTATAAGTGGTAAAGGCGGTGTAGGAAAATCTATGGTTTCTTCTATGCTTGCTGTTAATTTCCAGAAAAAGGGATTTAATACCGCTATTCTTGATGCAGATGTTACTGGTCCGTCAATCCCTAAAGCTTTTGGTATAACAGAGCGTGCTATGGGTGATGAAAATGGCATTTATCCTGTTACTAGCAAAACAGGCATACAGACAATGTCTGTCAACCTTCTTCTTGAAAATACTACTGACCCTGTTATCTGGAGAGGTCCTGTTATTGCAGGAACCGTGAAACAGTTCTGGCAGGATGTAATATGGAAAGATGTTGACTATATGTTTGTGGACATGCCTCCTGGAACAGGTGATGTTGCACTTACTGTATTCCAGTCTATACCTGTTGATGGAATTGTTATTGTCACATCACCACAAGAACTGGTTTCAATGATAGTTTCCAAAGCAGTTAAAATGGCACAGATGATGAATATACCTGTTATTGGAATTATCGAAAATATGAGTTATATTGAATGTCCTTGTTGTGGAGAACACATTGAAATGTTTGGCAAAAGCCACCTTGACGAAGTAGCAGCAGAATATAACCTGCCTGTACTTGGACGTATTCCTATGACTCCTGCTATTGCTGCTGCAAGTGATGCAGGAAACGTAGAAGAGTTAGAAAGCAACTGGTTTAATGAAGCAATTAATGCAATAGAAAATATATAAAAAATGTTGTAAGCCAAAATGACAAGCAGCAAATACCTGCAAGTATTTGCTGCTTGTCTGTTTTACTTCTTTTAATGGATAAAAAAACTTATTAATTTTCACACCTGGGTCATATAAAAAATCCAAAAAATAATCACCTTGTAATATTTTACAATTACTAATATCCAATTCTTTAATTTTATTTTTCCGGCAATCCAATGCACATAAAATTTTATTATTACTTATATCAAGGTCTGCCAGCAGATTATCACTACAATAAAGGAAATCTAATTTACGTTGGTTAGTAACATCCAGTTTTGTTAATCTATTTCCATCACAATAAAGTTCCTTTAACTCTGTTAAATTACCCAGCTCCAGCTTTTCAATCAAATTTTCACTACAAGATAATACTTCAAGTCTATTATTATTTGATAAGTCCAGACTAGAAATATTATTATTATAACACCCAAATTCACGTAGTTTTAAACATGATTTTATATTTATTGCAGAAAGTTCATTACCACCACATGATAAATCCAACAGAGCTGTACATCCTGCTATATCTAGTCCATAAAGCCTGTTACTATGACAAGAAATAATCTCTAGTTGTGTTTTTCTGCCAAGAAGCAATTTTTCAATTTTACCATTTTCAATATACAATTCTTTTAAAAGATTATTTTTTCTTACGTCAAACTTTTTTATATTACTTTTTGTACAATAAATATATTCCAGCTGTGTATTTTCTGATAAATCTGCTTTTTTATAAAAATTACCTGATATATCAATCTTATTGGTTTTTTTACAATTTTTAATATTAATTTTCTTTAACCTGTTATATGAAATATTTATATACAACAAATGTTTATTCTTAGATAAATCTAACTTTTCCAACTGGTTCTGTTGTACAGACAATTCCCTTAATTTAGTATTGTTAGTTAAATCAAGGTTCTTAATCTTATTATATTGTATATATAACTTCTCCAGATTTTTGCAGTTTTTAATATTTATACTATCCAGGCCACAACTATCACAATTTAACTCTAATAATGACTTATTTTTACCTAGGTTTATGCTTTCCAGCTTAGGATTATCATATATAATGACTGATTTTAATTTACTAAAAACAGGGAACTTAATACTCCCAGCAAGATTACTATAACCCCATTTTATTCCTATTAAATTGCCATATGCATCCCATTGGTAACTCCCATCTATATTTACATTTTTATATAATCTGGCACCACTTTTAATTTGTAAATCCACAAATCTCTGGAGCTTTTCCAAATCCTTTGCATTTCTATTTCTTCTTAAAGCCTCTGCCGGTTTAGAAACAATCCCTGCCATACACAGGCATATCAAAACAATACTTATAATTTTAATTAATTTTTTCATAAAACAAAATATACTAAATACCTGCAACCACGTTATTTATTTTATACACAAGAATTCCAATATCCTGGTTTTTGCCATTTACAATGTATATTTATAAATTATTTCCCAATAAATACACAATTCCAAAAAGAAATCTGGAAATTAAATTTATACAAAAATTATATTACTCTGGCAAATTCCAAATGTTTTACCATAAAGCAGCTGTTTGGGGGCGCTGGTGTTTAAGCCACGTCTTTTGGGGCTTTATGCACCACTGCGCATCCCATCCAAGCGGAATGCGGGCAAAGCCATGTTGCACATGGCTTTTTGTTGGTAAAATTTTGGAATTGCCAGAGCCACATAACTTGTGAAATATTTAATTGCCAAACACCCATAAGTAACTGGAAATTACCTTTTTTTTGCTTGTGCCATCTCCAGTGCAAGCCTTGCCGCCTTTACCGCATCCTCTTTTTCATCTGCTACAATAAGGAACGCATTAGGATGACAGAACCTAAGAGTTTTGATACCTGTAATTTGTACAAGTTCATCTGGAGTCTTCCCACACCACTCATCTGGAAAAGGACATACAAGGGTTTTATCATCAATACTTACTGGTACTCCCTGCGCACTAAAGCCACCCCTGGATGAAGGATAGACAACAAATTTATAAGAACTTCCTGCTGCCTCGCCCTTCCAGGGAGCAAACTCTGGAAGCACCAGCACATCACCATCACACTCTTCCATAGCCTTATCAACCAGGGTTCTTGCCCTATAAATACCTGCCACAGCTTTAAAATGGTTCTCAAGTACCAGCTTTGCAAAACCAACAGCCTTCCAGAAACAGTCATTATACTCTTCCCCAGAATCCCATCCTGGATTAAATTCATCTATAATAGTTGCAAGTACATTACTTTTTCCTGTATTATCAGACTCATCTAATGGCTGTACAAATTCATGGTCAAACCTTTCTGCTTCTTCTGCACCAACATAATACTCACCGAACTCACGCCATATAAGCCCAAAAGCAGCATATGGGCATCCATTATCACGGTATTCCTTATCCTGCTGGTGGTGGTCAAATTTTCCCCTTCCAATATCATACACAATGCCATCAAAATCTTCTGGCACTTCAAATCCTCTTATAATTTCAATACCAGGATTAATAATTTTCAAAAATGCCGTTGCAAATACATCATCTGAATGGAATTTGCTTCCATGAGTAAACCCACGCAAAGGTATATCTATTGTTTCACTATATCCATTATCCATACTGGTTTCTGTCTCCCGCAATTACTTATACATTTTTATTACTTCATGCTATTTTCAAGATTATTTCTAACTGCCTTAATAAAATCTTCACTATTTAGTACATTAACATCCTTAAGGCTTGTAATAAGTGCCAGGTCTTTTGTCATATTTCCTGACTCTATCGTACCAAGAGTTGCTTTATCCAGCTTGTCTGCAAATTCCATAAGCTCTTTTATACTATCAAGCTCACCACGTTTACGGAGAGCACCTGTCCATGCAAATATTGTTGCAACAGAGTTTGTAGATGTTTCTTCACCTGCCAGATGCTTATAATAATGCCTCTGTACAGTACCATGTGCTGCCTCATATTCATATACACCATCTGGTGATACAAGGACTGATGTCATCATTGCAAGTGAACCGCACGCAGAAGAAACCATATCACTCATTACATCCCCATCATAATTCTTGCATGCCCATATAAAACCACCTTTAGCTTTCATTACACGTGCAACTGCATCATCAATAAGTGTATAGAAATACTCTATTCCTGCTGCCTCAAACTGTTCTTTAAATTCACTGTCATATACATCCTGGAATATATCCTTAAAATTATGGTCATATACTTTTGAAATTGTATCCTTGGTAGCAAACCATAAATCTTGTTTTGTATCAAGGGCATAGTTAAAACATGATTTAGCAAAACTTGTAATAGATTTATCAGTATTATGTATTCCTTGTATTACACCACTTCCTGTAAACTCATGTATAACCTTACGTATCTCCTGCCCGTCAGCACCTGTAAATACAAGTTCTGCCTTACCTGCACCAGGAACTTTTATTTCTGTGTTTTTATAAACATCACCATAAGCATGTCTTGCAAGTGTAATTGGTTTCTCCCAGTTTTTAACACAAGGGTCAATGCCCTTAACCTGTATAGGAGCACGGAAGACAGTACCATCAAGAATTGCCCTTATTGTGCCATTAGGGGACTTCCACATTTCTTTTAAATTATACTCATCCATCCTTGCAGCATTTGGTGTAATAGTAGCACACTTTACCGCTACCCCATACTTCTTTGTAGCTTCTGCTGAATCAATAGTAACCTTGTCATTTGTTTCATTACGGTACTCTAACCCAAGGTCATAATATTCAGTTTTTAAATCAATGAAAGGAAGAATAAGTTCATCCTTAATCATCTTCCAAAGAATACGTGTCATCTCATCCCCATCCATCTCAACTAACGGGGTTGTCATTTTAATCTTTTCCATGTTAAATTCCTCCATTTCATTTATTAATGTATAAACATCTTTATACCAGGCCATGTTACCTATTGTAACACGAAAATAAAATAAAGTAAATTTTTATATTGACATATTTAATTACATATGGCATACTTTATAAAAATATAACATCCCTCTTGTGCTCATAATTATATTTAAGGAGGGAAATACATGGATAAAAAATATATTACAAAAACTATTCCAGCAATATTATTATCAATTTCAATGGTATTATGCCAAGGTCTTATAAAAACATCCCATGCTTCTGCTAAAATCACCCCAGTTATCCTTCTGTCTGACTACCAGAAGGAAATGAAAATTGGCGAAGAATACTCTTTATTTGCATACTCATCAGATGGAAGAATTCCCAAATTCAGCAGTTCAGATAAAAAAATTGCCACTGTTGACCAGTACGGCAAAATTATAGCAAAAAAAGCAGGCAAATGCACTATTATAGTAAAAGCATTTACCACTGAAGCATACTGCAGGCTTGAAGTTTTAAAAACGCAGATTACCCTTAGCAGTAAATCCATATCTATTGAAAATAATGAAACTGTCCATCTTTCTGTAGAAACTTCTAATAATTCTGTACCTGTCTTTAAAAGCAATAAAAAAAGTATAGCTGTGGTTGATGAAGATGGGAATATAACAGGATGTAAACCTGGCAATGCAGTAATTACAGTGAAAGCAGACGGATATTCTGTAAACTGCAAAGTTACAGTAAGACAGCCTGTTATTAAACTTGACAGGCGTTACAAACGTCTTTACAGATGCCAGCGCTTTAAATTAAATGCAGATGTTTCATCTGGTATTGCACCTGTGTGGAAATCAAGCAGGAAATCTGTCGCAACAGTTGATGAAAATGGCATGGTTACAGCAGTAAAACATGGCACAGCAATTATTACTGCCAAAGTTGATGGCATAAGCAAATCCTGTGAAGTAGTAGTTGAAAAGCCAGAAATAAAACTTAGTGACAATAAAATAACATTAGAAGCAGGCTCTTCTTTCCAAATTGGAATGTCAATATCTTCTGGCAATGCGCCTGTCTGGTCTTCCAGTAAAGAAAATGTAGCTTCTGTTGACCAGCTTGGCAATGTATATGCTATAACCCCTGGTACCACTATTATAACTGCCAGTGAAGATGGCACCAAAGCAAAATGTACTGTAAAAGTTATATCAAATGAATAACACCAGGTATCTATAAAGACAAAAATATTATTTAATAGTATAAAACCTAATTCTAAAAAACATATAGTTTCTAAATTCTACAAAATTATTGCCAATATTTTTCTAAGGGATGTTATATTTATAAAATTATACCCATTCTGTTGTCTTATCAAGTGCCAGCCTGCTTTTATGTAATATACATGGTCCGCCTTTTTCATCAGGATATCCTACAGGCATAATAAGGACAGGTTCCTGTGAATTTGGTATTCCAAATTCTTCTATAATTTTACCTTTATCAAACATGCCAGCAATAGTAGTTCCAAGTCCAAGTTCTGCTGCCTGTAGCGACATATGTGCTGCTACTATCCCTATATCTACAAGCCCAAATCTCATCCCCCTTTTTTCATCCATAGGTGAACTGCCTGTATCTTTATCAAGTGATATAATAATTACAGCAGGTGCATTAAAATGACATGTAGTGCACCTTCTTATTTTTTCTATTCCCTCAGTACTTGTAACTATCTTTAAACGGTGTCTCTGTAAATTACATGCTGATGGTGAAACCCTCGCTGCTTTTGCAATTTTTTCAAGTTTATCCTTTTCTACAGGGTGGCAGGCATCCATATTTCTAAGGGAGTATCTTTCCTCCGCCAGTTCTAAAAAATTCATATTTTATATCCTCTTTCATATTTAATTTTTCATATATTGTCTATATATCTTTAAAATTTTCTTTTTATCCTTTTTCCCACTTTCATTATAAAACATCTTATTAAGCACAATTATTTTGTCTGGCATCTCATAATGTGCAAGCACTTTCCTAAGTTTATTAAATATATTGTCTTTATTTCCAAGAATTTTTAAAATATATTTATAATCCAGGCAATTCTCTTTATACTGGTCTTTAATATCAATAAATGCTGCCAGAATATTATTATCATATATAACTACTGCCTCATTCACCTCTTCAGACTTCTCCAGCTCATTTTCAATATGGGTTAATGAAACTTTACGCCCATGTATTAAAACTATATCATCACTACGTCCGTCAAAATACAAGTTGCCATCACTATCCATATGCCCCATGTCTGGCATAATATAAGGACACTCTACACCTTCCACATGGAAACTGCTGTCAACACAAATCCTGCTATTATCTATATACACCCTGACACCTGGAAATGGCTTTCCTATAAGGTTTTTATCTTCTGTCATATCCTTGTCTTTTACATATGTAATATAATTAAGCTCACTTGCACCATAATATAATGTTATCCCTGCATTGGGGAATATATTTTTAAGCTTTTCTGAATCATTTATTCCAAGGCTCTGTGACCCCGATATAACTGACTTTATATTATTATTGCTTTCTTTCATAATACCAGGAAGAAGCATAAGTTTTGATGGGATAAGATAAATTGCATTAACATTTTCTTTTTTTATAATATCCACCCAGCTCCTTGGATTAAACTTATTTTCTGCAACTATTGTTGCACCTGCATAAAACTGTGCCATATAAATATTCATATTTCCTGTAAAGGCAAGGCTTCCATGTGCAAATAAAACACTATCTCTATTTATTCCGAATATTTTATTTTGTATTGGGAAAAAATCTGCCCAGCTTCTGTATGTCCTGTAAAAAAGCTCTGGACTGCCAGTTGTACCCGAAGTCATAACTGCCATACATGTATTGTCTGGTACATCAATGATATCTGGATATGCTTTAACATCATAAGGTACAATAACTGGAATTACGCCAGTGGCATTACATGCAAGAAATAATACAAGCTGTCTAAGTATAGATTTTTCTTTAATTATATAAACCTGTTTATTTAGATTAATGCTATTCTTTTTAATTTCTGTTGCTTTTATAACAGCCATTTCTACAAGGTTCCCATATGTGTATGGCTTTCCATCTTCTATAATAGCAGTTTTACCAGGATTTATTTGTTTTATTAATTTAAAGTAATCCATTGCATCTGTTTCCTCTTCTGACAAGTGCAGCCGTACCTACACCACCTGCTGCCGCTATGCTGCACACTGCATAACTGTTATTTATATTGGTATCTTCTTTTTCAAGAGCTTTAAGTGCATGTAACATTATAATGCCACCAGAAGCACCATAAGGATGTCCATATGCCAGTGCTCCGCCAAATACATTATACCTGTCTGCCACATCTGGATATTTCCTTGCAAATAATTCATCTATCACAGCAAATGCCTCATTACACTCATAAATATCTATATTATGGTAATCTAGTTTATTTCTCTTAAGAAGTTTATCTATTGCTGGTACTACAGAACATGGGCTTTTATCTGGGCTGGCACCTGTTTCCGCAATATCCATAAACTCTGCTACAGGTTTAATGCCATGCTCTTTTATATAACTGCCAGAACACATAACAACAAATGCTGCACCATCATTTGTAAGACATGCATTGGCTGCTGTTATAACACTGCCATCATTTAGTACACAAGGAATCCTGTCCAAAAGCCTCTGGCTCATACGGTCTCTTATTCCCTCATCTTTAGTACACCCATCTTTTACCTGTACTAATATATTATTTAATATCCCTTTATCTCTTGTTTCTTTTGCCAGCATATGGCTTCTTAAAACCCATTTATCAAGCATATCCCTTGTAATGCCCTCTGATACTGCCGCCATTTCTGCACCTTTAAGCATTGTATCCTGCTCATGCTTTCCTGGTGAAAATTTTGCAGTCTTGTACCATAATGGACTTTGCCCATATAAATTGTACCCAGGATGGTTTTTATTATAGGCACGCATAGGTGCTGTTGAACAGCTTTCAAAACCTCCAGTAATAACACATCCAGACTGCCCGCTTTGTATCCTTGCAGCAGCCACAGCAATGCTTTCAAGCCCCGAGCCACACTGCATGTCTATAGTAAATGCAGGAATATTTTCTGGAAGCCCTGCCTCAAGAATCATAAGCCTTGTAATATTTCCACCTGCACCTGTTGCATTACCTGCCACTACCATATCTATATCTTTGATATTATATTTATTTATAATATGTTTTATAACCTCTGCACCAAGTATCTCTGCCGGGATATTTTTATACATACCATTTTCTGTCCCAATATAACTGCGTGCACCTCCTGTTATATATGCCTGTTCCATAACCAGCCCCCATACTGTAAATTATTACAGTCTCAGTCTCACAAGACAAATATCCCAATATATCCTGATATTACATCTAATCTGCTTTTAAACCTTATATAATATAAAGTCTTTTTCTACTATTCTGCACATAATAATCCTGATATAAATTTAATTGCCATCTTAACATAAAACCAATTCCCATAAAATACATTTATCTCCTTGTGCAGGCATAGCAAATATTCTGTTATCCCCTGTTTTATACAAATTTATAATTTCATCCGCAAATACAGGTTTCCTAAAAATTATTCTAAAACATTCTAAACCAGAATACTTATTATTTACACAAAATCCATTTTCAAGAACATCCTCAAACATAAGCATCCCTGGTACTACGGGTGTTTCCAGCTGGTGTATATAATTACTGTCACCTGTACATTCTGCAAACTCCTTTATACATAATTTTGAATAAGCTGATGAATATAAATAAACAGCCCTATCAGCATAAGATGGCAAAATCTCTGTAACCTGTTTAAAACCATCTTTAGTAAAATTAATTTCTGCTGGTTTTATAAGGTGTATAATAAGATTATATTCCATGTCTTTATAAACCATAACTGCAAGAATAACAGCATAACTCTTACGTTGTTTAATAATTTTATTCTTTACATCTCTTTCTATTATATTATCATCTTTTGTATGTATATATAATGTTTGTTTTATTATTTTAAATTCTGCTTTTGCTATCATCCAGCCATCAAAGCTTGCCAATCCCGTAAAGCCTTTTAACAGTTCCCTGTAAATACTTAACATATAAGTACCTGCCTGTTATTATTAATTTTTTAAAGTATAAATCTTTATTATATATTTGTCAACCATTTAAAAAATATAGTTGACAATTAAATACCATTTTTGTATAATAGCAAAGTCAGATAAGCTTTCACACAAACAAAACTTTACATTCCCACTTTGTTCATGTGAAAAGAAACCATTCCAGGAAATATAAATACATACAAACTATTCCTGGGGAAAAGGAGTTTAAAATGGAAAAAACCAAAACAAAAACTATCTATACAACCCGCAGCCTTGTAATTATGGCTATGTTTACTGCCGTTTTATGTGTATCAGCATACATAAGCATCCCTTTACCAAATGGTACACATTTCACAGCATTAACTATTATAATTACTACAATAATCCTTACATTCCCATTCCAGCAGGCGGCTTCTATAATTACTGTATGGATGCTTCTTGGAATAGCTGGTATTCCCGTATTTGTAGGTGGAATAGCAGGGCTTGGTTATATTACAGGTCCATATGGTGGATATAATGTTGCCTTTCTTCTTACTTCAATTTTTATACCTATGATTTGCAAAAGAAAATACAACCGCTTGTATTTCTCTATGATTGCAATATTATCTGCTATAATTATTGATTTAACTGGAACCATATGGATTATGGCGGTTTCTAAAATATCATTTAAAGCAGCATTTGCTGTAGGTTTTATACCATTTATTTTATTTGATATTATAAAAGCAGTGCTGGCAGCGCAGCTTGTTCCACAACTCCGTATTATTATAAATAATTTTGAAAACTAAAATCCAGGAACGCAGAAGCGTTCCTGTTTGTTTATGCCAGGTTAATATATTTTTTAATAAACTTAAAAAATCCGTTTTCTACATTTGTATCTACCTCTTTATTATCCAGGTCAAAATAATATTTACCCGTTTTTATATCAATAGATATACTGTCTATCGGAAACCCTGCCTGTCTTTGTGGATGGGGTTTAGATGTTATAATAAATGGCTCACTTGCCATACTCTCTTCCATAGCACTATATATATGGTTCTCATCTAATATAAGACAAATTGCATTTCTGTATTGTGCAACAAGGTTTCCATATTCCTTAGCAAGACCTGAATAATAGGTTATCATTTCATCATCATTAAGACATTTTCCATTAATATTTCTCACATGTACACCTGGCTGTACTTTTTCTGGTGTATTGTCAAAGTAAAGTCCTGTATCACATGAAAAGACGGGTTCTTTTAATGCTTTATAATAAGCAAATGCCTTTTGTTTAGCATTTTCTATAGGGTTTTTACCCTTTTCTTCTACAACTGGTATTTCTTTGTCTGTTTCTTCTAATCCTATAAGCTCTATATTTAAACCTGCCAGCCTGCTGCGCATTGCAGACAATTTAGCAGGATTATTAGTTCCATATACTAATCTCATTATATTCCCTCCAAATATCTGGTTATTCCTCCATTGATATATCAAATATAGCTTCCTCAATAACTTTTACACACTCATCTGTATTTTTCTTTATTTCATCTCCCCAGAACCTTAGGACAGTCCAGCCCCTGAACATAAGCTGTTTATTAACATCTTCATCCCGTTCCATATTTCTGGTAATTTTTTTAATCCAGTAATCACCTTTTTCACCTTTTTCAAGCCTTGCTTTTAATTTATCCCAGTCTTTGCCATGAAAAAATTCACTATCACAAAAAATTGCTACCTTATATTTCGTCAGTACAATATCTGGTGAACCTGGCAATTCTTTGTAATTCTTTCTATAATGGTACCCTTTTTTCCATAATGCCTTGCAAAGCTTTATTTCTATAGATGTATTCTTCCCTTTTATCCTCTGCATATTTTTCCTGCGTTGTTCTTTTGTAAGTACATCCATTTATACCATCTCCAATTTCAGACTATTTTTCCTTTTAATTGTATTCTTTTTCCTTTTCCTCCTGAAGGATATGTCCATCTGAACAATGTCCCAAATTGTCCTTTTACATTCTGTCTTATACACGCTTCTATATATTCATCTACTGTATGTATTGAATAATGGTTGTTTCTTTCATCCAATGTTATAATATATTCTGCCCATTGTGTACTGCTGTCACCTTCTCCGCCAGCTCCTCCAATAACCCACCTTGATAACTGGACCAGATATTTCTCCATACATATTAACATTTCTTCTGCTTTTTCTTCTCCCATCCCCCTGGCTCCTCCTGCCTGCTGGAAAGTATATAAAAGTTCCCTTAACCTGTTATCAGCAGGATTTAGTACATCAGCAAATGCATCTGCTGTATATTCATGTACACTTACCCATGAACTGCTGCTTCTCTTGCAGCTAAAAGTATGTGTCTCTATACCATTTTCTGTTTTTATATATAATAATACGTCTGTTTTTGGAGAACCGCCTGAAGGTAATTTAGAAATATCAGAAGTAGCATCTATAGCAATAACCTTTTCTTTATCCAGGCATAATTTATTTACAATATCTAAAAATAAGGGATATAAATAACCAACTGATGTTTCTGGATTATATTTCCATCTGTCAAAATTCTGCTGGTCTCTCATAGTATAAGTTAATTTTGTTTCAAAATGAAGCCCCAGGCTTGCATGTGCTTTTCCTCTTGATAGAAGCAATGCTGCCTTACGTTCTATCATAGTATAAATTATTCCAAATGGCAGGACACCATCAATAGCAGAATATATCTTTTTATTTACAATGTTTTTATTATAATTTGAAGCTTTATGTTTCTCTTCTTCACTAAGGTCATCTGGCACTACAATATATGCTCTTTTAACATTACGGTTTAAAAGTTTAATATGCTCACTGTGCCACTGCTGGCAGTTAATCCTGTCACGTATTGATGTTGTATGATGCAGAATCCATTGTTCATTATTCTGGAATCCAATTATATATTGGAATTTAAACTGTTTATTAGGATAACCTGGCTCTGCTATACTGTAATTCTTCTTATACAGTGTAATATATCCTCTTTCATACAGGGAATTTACCATATTATCTAATGTTTCAATTCCCTTTGCCCCATGTAAATTCTTATTTTTATTTTCTTTCATAAATCCTCTTATGTTGTTATTAATAATATAACAAAAAACTTATTTATTCTAGCTAAACAAGGAACCAGAAAAATCCTGGTTCCCATTATTTTTTTATATCATACTATAATTTCCAGTATTTTGCAACTTACGAAGCATATATATTTCTCATATTTGCAATAATCTGCATAATTTCTTCCCATATTTCTATTGGCTCTGCAAGTTCTGCTTTGTACCCAAAACCCAAAATCCAGGTAATAAGATTTTCTTTGTTTGTATATTCTGCCAGTTCTTGTGCAGTTACTATATCTCTTTGTAACAAAATTGATAAAATCCCAACCAGCCTGCCTGTCTTCATTATTTATACTCCACATTGTTATAATTAACCTCTGTTATTATTTTAACAGCACTTGAAAAAATTACCAGTAAAAGATATAATCAAAAAAACTAGAAAGCCTTTATTTTTATTATAACAGAATACATAATTTATTTAATAATTACAAGGAGGCACTTAATGAAAAAAATATTTATTGATAAAACAAAACTACAAGAAGCAATGGATATTATTGACAATGCTGCTTCTCTTATGGAAGAAAAGGATTGTAATAATGATGAAGAGGCAAGAAATAAATTAGAAAAATTACAGGAAAAATTAGAAAACCTTACAGAAAATAAAGAAATTGATATTACTAATTTCCGGGAATACCGGGGCTGCATAAGCTTAGAAGAAGCGGCAAAAAGTGTTTTAATAAGCCCGCCACAGAAAGAAAATATTACAGATGGAGAAATTAAAGAAATTATTTTTAGTATTTTTTCAGATGATAATATAGGCCTGGTTGGTGAATCTGAAATGGATTACTGGATTAGATATTTAGAATTAAATACAGGCCTGCCAAACCTTTCAGATTATATTTTCTGGCCTGGTCTGGCAGGTCTTGATGAAAACGCTTCCTTAGAAGAAATTGCTAATAAAATAATTGCTGATAGAAAATAATATAATACTATAAATTTGCATATGTTCATTGTTGGCATAATATTTATATATTCTGTAATGACCTTATAATTTCTCTGGCAAGTGCATATGCAAGTAATGGAGGTATTGCATCTCCAATCTGTTCATACCTGTCCTGTATTTTATCCCCGTGAAACTGTACATAAGGTCCTTCAAACTGGTACCAGTCTGGAAAACTTTGTAACCTCGCTGCCTCTCTTGGCGAAATTGCCCTGTCAAGATATGGATGCAAAATCTCATCTAAACAATGTGAAGTTACTGTAAAACTTATCTCTGGTTTAATCAGCCTGCGGTTACGTGAACTATAAATAGTATTAGGAAATAAATGCCTGTATTTGCTAATTGTCCCTTCCTTTGTCAGTCTTTCAAAAGCCATCTTCATACTTTCCTTTTCCTTTATAAGTGCAAGAAGTTCCTGCTTCCTTTTTATATGTCCTGGTGCTTTATGGCTGCTTATACTATTATCTTTAAAAAGCCCATTTTCTACAAGATGTTTTGGAACAATGGCATTCATTATATCTGATTTATATTTTCCCCGCATAATATTAATAAAATGCTCTCTGTTTTTATTTTTATATTTCTTATTTCTATAGTATGTGGTTTCTTCTCCCATCTCTACCTTTGGCAGGTCTCCTATAGCATCCTGTACAGTAATATATGGGTATTTTCTATCTGGTCCATACTCTTTTTCTGGATATGTAAACTTCACCACATCTTCAAGGTCTGACCGTATTAATACAAGAAATACACGTTCTCTAAGCTGTGGTACCCCATAATCACATGCTTTGAGTAAAATTGTATCCTGTTCCCTTGATACCAGGTTATATGAGGGCTTTACATTTCTATCTTCAAAAGTATCACATATATAATTAAATATAGCCCCTCGTTTGCCATCTTTTGCTTTTGAAAACAACCCTTTTACATTTTCAAACAATATCATTTTAGTATTAACTGTACGTGCAACACGTACAATATTACTGAATAAATCATCCCTCTCATCATTTTCTGTCCTTGTGCCTGCAAGGCTGAAACTTTCACATGGTGCTCCTCCCGAAACAACATCCACTGTTTCATATACAGAATCAATACCATATCTTGAAAAAAGAAGTTCTTTAACCATTTTACTACTAACTAAATTAATATCACCATGGATTAAAAGCGTCCTGGTACTTTCATGCATAAATGACTGTAAATAAGTTTTACATTCCTCTGTATTCCCTGTACTTTTTTCAAGCTCCAGGACTTCTGCATTATGTGTTATAGAATATGTCTGTGCTGTGGTATCAGTCCATTCTATTGCTATAAGTGGCAAAATACCTGCCCACTTAAATCCTGTACATAAGCCACCTGGTCCTGAAAATAAATCTATGCTGGTTCTTGTCATACATTCATCTGCCATACGTTTCTTTAAGCTATCATTCATGCTGCTGTTAATCCTCCTTAAAACATTCCCATCACACCCGTTGTCCTGTTTGTTATACACATATATTATAGCATTATATCTATATGCTTAAATAGGGAACCAGACAAACTCTAGTTCCCATTTTTCTTTAATATATAATACTATACTCTTTATTATTTTGCAACTTGTGAAACATCTTTATTGTATACACTCCAAAGGATTATATTACAACAGTTATTAAAAATCTGATATGGTAACATAAAATAATTTAGTTTTAATATACAAGAGCCTCTTTCATATCTTTAGTCTTATAGGTAGTTTTAACTGGCAGTTTAGTAACATCAGCTGATATTATATTATCAACTGTTATAAATGCAGTATTGCTATTATTATCTATATATACATGTCTTATATAGTCATAGTCTGTATCTATTTCAGAAATACATCCACCATTAACATCCAATAACCACATTTTGCCCATATCTCTATTAAAAAATAAAGCATATTGTGGGTCTTCTTCACTGAAAGAATAAAATGCTAATTCTATAGCAATCAAATAAAAGTTTAAACAATATTATATGAACTAAACCTATCTATACGATAATTATGTAATCATATTTTGGTAACTTATCAATGGGTTATGTTTTTATTGGATTGCTATAAATCGCTAATACTTATAAGTTTAGGTCTGGCGGTACCTCCTGAAATATCACAAAGAACACCAAAACCACTTGCATTACGGATAAATGCATATTTAGAAGTATTTGACTGGTTAATACTTGAGCCACTGCCTTCCAGTTTAGTATATTCATCTGCCTGTCCTTCTTCTGCAAAAGCAACAGCAGATAATATGCCTGTAACAATAAGTGCTGATGTTAAAATTACAACTAATTTATGTTTCATATAACCATCCATTTCTGTTCATTAATAAGTCCAATTTCTTATTTATGGATTATTTGCATACTTATACCAACATGCACATAGCATAAATTAATACATAAACATAAAATTCCCACCCCCCTCTCTTTAAATGTATTATTAAATCAATTCTTTAGTATATTATTTTTTAGTCTGTTATTTCCCTTAAATTAGACACCCTCTCTAAAATATTCTTTTCAAATTCTTCATCAGAAAAGCCTGGTTCCCTTGTATCATACCAGATATTGCAAGGTACATTACCACAACTGCCACAACTCGTTAATCCCTTATTATTTATTGCACATTCATATATTGCACATGTTTGGTTATCTTGTATATAAAATACTTTTCCAAGACATTCATTACATCCTTTACATTGTATTCCATAATAACCACATTTCCAGCACTTAGTCCCACAACAACTTACTCTTGTAATATTTTTCTGTTTCTTTTTGCTAAATCCTGCAAGGACAAGCTGGTATGACTTGTCAAGCATATCCTTAAGCAAATCATCTGGAACATTTCCATCTGGTCTAACAGAATTCCAATGTTTCTTATCCATGTAATATCCAGGAACTATATCCTCATACTGCTGTCTTAGAAACTCTCCTTCTGATGGTTCCAGTTTTAAAGTAATATAATATGGAATATCTTTATCATCCAGACATATTGCTGCAAACAATTTACCTCCTATCTGATAACGTATCCAGTTCCACTCTTTTTTCAAATCTTTTGTAACTCCATTTTTAGCAAGTAAAAATCCATCAATCCATCCATACTTCATATTTCCCCTCATTTCCGCATAAATATATATGCTTTCTGTTTACCACTATTAACCTGCACTCATTAAAGATAACACACATTAAAACATGTTAATTGAAAAATTTAATTATTATTATTTCAGTTTAAATAATAATTTTATTGCTTTTTATTACTGGTTTCTTTATAATTAATATATTAACATAATAAACATGACAATTATATGTCATGTCTGTTTTAAATTTTAATATTAATCCAAATAACATTTACAATGTTTTCTTGTAGACATCTTGTAAATTTTTGTGCTATTAATTTTAATTATAAGGAGAAAATATATTGGAAAAAACCAGGATACAACATATAGATATTACAAGAGGAATTGCAATAATATGTATTATTTTAGGACATCTTGGAAATGCACATATAAATAGTGTAGTATTTACATTTCATGTACCTGTTTTCTTTTTTATCACAGGTTATTTTACTAATACAAATCTTTGTATAAAAGACTTTATTAAAAACAAAACCAGAACACTTTTAGTTCCATATGTTTTCACAAGTTTTTTAATTATATTACTTAGCACTTTAGAATACCTGGTTTTTGTAGATAAAACGGCTTCCTGGCAGGCATTAACAGGATGGCTGTATGCCTGGATATCTCCATCTGTACTCTGTTATCTTTGGAAAATTTACTGTTATTATTTTAGGTACAATAATTTGCGCAAACTGGAACCTGCCCCGTAAAATCTTTGGCATATCCCCATATCCTATAAAAAGCAGGCAATAATATATCCACTTTTTATATAAAACAAGCCAGCCTGGCAACACACCAGGCTGGCTCTTAATTTTTTCATATACAATACAAAAGTTTCTTTTCACTGCTCAAGCTGCTTTCCTAAAAAGCTTGCAGCTGTTGCAGTAAGTTTCTTTTCTGTTTCACCAAATTCTGCTTTGCCCTCTTTAGACAAAAGAACTACTGCACCTATTGCATCACCTTCACATATAATAGGGCTTATAGCTTCACAAGAAAAATGTTCTTCTTCATTTGCAATCGTCCTGTAATTCTTTTCTCCACCTGATGCAATTAAACTCTGCCTGTCATCAATCGCCTGTTCCAGCTCTTTGCTTACAGGTTTCTGCAATAAATCCTTTTTAGCACCACCAGATGCAGCAATAACAATATCCCTGTCAGCTATTGCCACTATATGGCCTGTTGTCTGGGATAATGCATCTGCATACTGTTTTGCAAATTCACCTAAATCCCCCATCATTGAATATTTTTTTAAAACAATCTGGCCTTCACGGTCAGTATATATTTCAAGCGGATCACCTTCACGGATTCTCAGGGTACGTCTTATTTCTTTTGGAATTACTACACGCCCCAAATCATCTATTCTTCTTACAATCCCAGTTGCTTTCATAATATTTAATTATCCTCCATTTCCACAAGACCACAGAAAGTATAAACTTAATAATACCTTTCTATGGTTATTTTTCATAATTGTTTATGGAATTATTATGTGAAAAGAGGAAATTTTTATTCATAATGTTATTTAACATTAATAACTGTAAAATATACCATAAATGTTAAATACTGGCAGATTTTATAATATAATGCTATATATTTCCAACTTTTTTTGACATTACCACAAAACCTTCGCCAGACATTCCAGATATTCCAATAGAAGGCTGGTTTTTCTCCTGGTCCCATATAACATTTACACATACAGTTTCAATATGGCTGCCATATTTTACAATTAACTTTCTATCTTTATATTCCCATGTACCTTGTATTGAACAACATTCGTAATAGCCATTTTTACCAAGTTTCACAGGCACAGAACAAGTAATTCCCTGTGGAAGTTCTGGTTTTAATGTTATTTTTTCATAAATTCCATACAATACATCTTCTTGTATATCCTGCTCTTTTTCACCTGCATATGGCTGTGCACTAAGAACAGGCCAGCCATCACAAGTCCAGTATATTTTACGTATTTGTAACTTTGAAGGTTCTGGGCTTCCTGTAAAATTATATTCCCTTATATGATAAACAATATACCATGAACCATCTGTATCATGTAATACAGAATTATGTCCTGGTGCCATATAAGCCTTGCCATCATTCCACTTATAACCACAATGTATAAGCAGCCCCGTAGAATTATCACTATCAGACAAATCTGTCATACTGCGTCCGTTAAAATCTACATATGGACCAGTAATATTACGGCTTCTGGCAACTCTTATATTATAATCTGTTTTTAATGAACCATATGATACAAACAGATAGTAATAATCTGTATCAGGATTATATATTATATATGGACCTTCTATTGCTGCACTCATCCATTCTGGCCTTCTGGCAACACATATTCCGATGCCATCTTCTGCTGCAAGCCCTGTTTCCTTATCTAACATAAGCATATAGCATCCTCCCCAGAAAGAACCATATAACATATAAACATCACCCGTTTTTACATCTGTAATAATATTGGCATCTATTGCATTAACAGGCATGGCATCTGTAGTTTTAAGAACACATCCACGTGGTGTAAATGGTCCCTCAGGACTATCTGAAACAGCAAGAAAAATACACGACTGTCTTACACCCCATTTAGAATTAGAACAATAAAGCCTGTATTCACCATTTATCTTAATAATATCTGGAGCCCATATATCATTACTTCCCGTCCATGAAACCGCTTCCTCTGGCGGTCCAGGTACTACTTTGCCAATCCTCTCCCAATTTATCAAATCATCTGAACAGTGGCAGACAGCCCCTGTGCAATATATGTAGTATTTCCCAGAAATATCATCTTTGTATATTGCAGGGTCATGTATAAACCAAAGCCCTGTATTAATACCAGGACGGTCCTTACCTTTTTTTACTTCTGGTTTAGGAAGGTCTGCTGGTGGTTTTTCTGGATAAATAAGTTCTGTGCCCATAATTAATACTCCTCCTTCAGTATATTTATTATTCATACCTTATCACATATAATCTGTTTTAACAACATTAATATTGTTTAATTTCCCATTTATTTAATATTATTCCAAATAATAATAAAGATATATAAAAAGCACACAGAAATTCCATATTATCTTGTATTTAATTATTCAAAATACAATTATAATTCCAATTAAATTATATATTACTTTAACCAGTTATCTAATTTAAACCCATCTCCAATATATACTGCAGCTTTTCCAGCAAGCTCTCTTGTATCTGTTATTCCAATATTATTTTCTATTGCTTCTATAATCAAAACAAGAGGACTCACTGTACACCTATAATCTTTAAGTAAATGGATAACCACCTGCCGCAAAAGTGAATATGAAACCACATCAGGTACAATGTTCCTGGTAATATACGGATACTGCATACTAAGATTTTCCACCATATAATAAATTGTCTGGTTATTTAATATATATTCAATATTTCCAAATATCTTTTCTTTTAATTTTACTAAAATAAGTATTATATCTTCCTCTGTTTTACCTTTCCCATTTAGATACTGCTTGTTCTGTCACTCCTAAAAGACCTGCCAGCTGTTTTTGTGTATATCCTCTGTCCTGCCTTACTGCCTTAATACGGTTTCCAATTCCTTTTAATGGCATATTCATGCACCTCCAATACTTTAATACTTTTATTTTATATTTATATTCTATATAAAACAACCAACTGTACAGGTACATATACCCACAACCATTAGTTTATATAAATTTTTTACACACAGGCAGGATATTTTAAAGATTACATGGAAAGTTCTGGCAAACTTACACATCCTTATTTTTCCTTTGCAAGAATAAATATAACAGCCAGTATATTAATATAAATTTATGTTCCTTGACATATTCCATAAATTGTATAAAATAAATATAAAAGATTTGTAAATAAAAACCTGCCCTGTCCAATTTGCATATACTGCGCATGGACTGGCAGGTTTTGGCAAAAACAGGAGAATTATTATGGAAATATTAGTCCATCTCGAAACAATACTTCATACAGTAGCAGAATTTGTAATAATAATACTTGAATTTATGGGTGTTGCAATTATTGCTGCTGCTGGTGCCAGGGGTTTTTACAATTATGTAAACCACTCCCCTGAAACAAAACGTACCCTTGCAAAAGGACTTGCTGTTGCCCTGGAATTTAAAATGGGAAGTGAAATTCTACGTACAGTAGTTGTAAGGCAATGGGAAGAAATCGCAACAGTTGCAGGAATTATATTGTTACGTGCTGCACTTGCATTTCTGATACACTGGGAGATTAAAGAGGAGGATATATAAAATATCCTCCTCTTGCCAGTTATATAAATACCTTTGTAACCTGCCTTTTGGCAAAATTACTTATTATCTGTTTTCCTCTCCAACAATCTTATAATATGTTCTTGATGTAAGCATAAATACTATTATATAAATAAAGATAAATACACCAATTGTTATTAAAACACATTTTATAAAAAGTCCAGAATTAAACATCCCAAATAACATTAAAAGCCTTTTAATCATAGGAAATGCAGCAGCTACATGAATTATTGCCATAGCTATAGGCAAAAGGAAAACTGTCCTTATCTGTGAACGTATACTGTTTTTTACATCCTTTTTACTCATTCCTACCTTTTCCATTATAATAAATCTTTCTTTATCCTCATATCCTTCTGATATCTGTTTATAAAATATTATAAGAACTGTAATCATAAGGAACATTATTCCAAGAAATATGCCAAGGAAGAAGAGACCACCATAAAGGCTATAAAAGGTTTCTCTATGGTTCTCTTTTGTTACAACATTTATATCATTATATCCAAGCCTTGTTTTATTATTTTCTTTATCTGCAAATTCTTTAATTACAACATTTCCACAGTCCTTCTTCTGGCTGTTTGTGCCATCAATATCTACATGGAATTCATACTGGTATATTCCAGCATGTTTTTTATCCCTTAAGATAGCAGCTACTTTTTCAAGTTCATTATAATCCCTGGCCACTACCACATAACAGCTGTCCACCATAGTAGTATCACCAGAAAAGAAATTCCCATCAGGTATAATACTTTTATTTACTTTAAATGCCTGGCCAACTATTTTAACTTCATTCCCTGGGAACTCAGAAGTACCATAAATTTCAACTTCATTTTCTGAAATATCACCAGTTTTTATATCACTGATACCTTCAAAATCCTCCTTTACCAATAGCTCAACATAAGATATTTTTGAAAAGTCATATTGCTTTGTATCATTTCCGTCATTATACAAATTAAATTCATTACCATCCATACACATCATAAGTGATATAGAATTTTTCTTATATATGCTTGTAATCTTTCTGCCATTCTCTTTTATGGTATTTTCAACAATTCCATTAAGTTTTGTACTATCCTCTATCTGTTCAGAATGACATGTGATATTTATTTCTGATTTATAACGGTTATCTATAATATCCTCTTCACCAATATATATGCACACAGTTGCTGAAACCATAACAAGTACCATAGTAGAAAGAATACATATATTAGAAAGTCCCGCAGCATTTTGTTTCATCCTGTAAATCATGCCTGAAACTGCTGTAAAATGTTTCTTTTTATAATAGTAATTCTTATTATTCCTAAGAATTTTTAAAAATGCAATACTTCCTGCTGTAAAAAGGGAATATGTTCCAATAATAACAAGCACTACAGCAACAAAGAATAACATAATTGCACCTATGGGGTCTTCTGTTGTAATTGCAATATAATATCCTGTAGCAATACACACAAAACCTATAATTGCCATAAGTATTTTGGTCTTTGGTTCTTTTTCACCTACGCTTCCTCCCCTTAAAAGCTCTATAGGATTTGAAAGTTTTACCTGCATAACATTATAAACCATTGTTAATGAATATAATATTATAAAAACAATTAATGAATTACATATTGATGTCACCGAAATAGTAAATTTTATACTTGTTTCAAAACCTAATATCTTATATAAAAGCATCATTAAAAATTTATCAAAAAGTATTCCTGTAAACAGGCCACATACAATTACAATAATGGCAATTACCATAGTTTCAATAAAAATTTCCATTGCAATATGTCTTTTTTCCATACCAAGAATATTGTAAATACCAATATCCTTTTTTCTTCTTTTCATTATAAAACTATTAGTATAGAATATAAAAATAAAACTAAATATTACAACAACTACTGTACCAAATTGCATAATCATTTTTATATCCTGCCCGCCTGTCATATTAGAAAGACCATTATTATAATAAATTGCCATCATATTATAAAATAACACAACTATAACAGCCCCAGCAAGTATATATGGAAAATAAAACCTTTTACCATTCTTAATATTTGTTGTCATAAGTTTAATATAGAGTTTACCCATTATAATCACCACCTGTCGCAAGCATTGTCAATGTATCAGAAATCTTTAAATACATATCTTCATTATTCATATTTCCCCGGTAAATCTGGTGGAAAACTTCTCCATCTTTGATAAATAACACTCTTTTAGCATTACTTGCCGCTTTTGTACTATGTGTAACCATTAATATCGTCTGTCCATCGTCATTAATTTCTTTGAAAAGTGCCAGCAGGCTGTCAGCTGCCTTTGAATCAAGTGCTCCTGTAGGTTCGTCAGCAAGTATAAGCTTAGGTGATGTTATAAGTGCCCTTGCAACTGCTGTACGCTGTTTCTGTCCTCCTGATACTTCATATGGATATTTTGCTAAAATCTCTGTAATCCCAAGTTTTGTTGCTACTGGCCTTAGTTTATGTTCCATTTTGTCTGGTGACATTCCCTGTAACACAAGTGGCAGTAATATATTGTCCTTAAGGGAAAAATTATCAAGAAGGTTGAAATCCTGGAACACAAACCCTAAATTATCCCTTCTGAAAGCAGAAATTTCTCTTTCCTTTATTCCTATTATATTTTTACCTTCAAGCAGCACCTCACCATTTGTAGGTCTGTCAAGTGCTGCAAGTATATTAAGAAGCGTAGTTTTGCCAGAACCTGACTCACCCATAATTGCAACATACTCACCTTCCTCAACTGAAAAATTAATATTAGCCAGTGCATGTACCTGGTTACTCCCAAATCTTGTTACATATATTTTCTTAAGATTATTAACTTCCAAAATAGCCATTCTAAATTCCTCCTGTTTCTTAATTACATGTATGTTTAACTTAACTTGCAATATAAGAATAACAGAATAAAAAAATGTAAGCCATAGATTTGGCTTACATTTTCTTGTTTTTTCTTACAATTTTGTAAGATTGGAGGATTTTATAAGTTCCATTTCTGCCAAATTCTAAGCATACTAATTAAAACTTCCATCCCAGACAGGCATATTTGTAAGATATTCTTTTTCTACAGCAGGAACATAATAAGCACCATAATTATTAAGGCCAGCACGTTTCTCCTCTGGAAGTTCCACATAAAACCGGTAATATGGCATAAAGTATTCTTCCCTTAAATACTATTAACACTCTCTTTACTGTCCTCCAAATCAAAAAGAATATTGTAGGATATTTTTAATAAATAATTCCCATACTTTTTCTCTGTTTCACGTATAGCTGTTTCATCCCGCTTCCAATATAATCCAACAATACTGTCATCTTGCATATTATCTCTCCTTCCATCTGTATTATAGTTATATGCCTTTAATATATATCCCGTCAAAACCTTGAATTGGTTGCATAAAAACAAAAAATTTTTAAATATGCCCTGGATAAATATAACTTATTTCCATATAAAATTAAATTAAGCAGGCGGGATACTTCCTCTTATACCTGCTTCATTATATTATTAATACTATACATTATGTTTATATAAAAGCAACAACTAAAATCTCAAACAATTACCATATTAAAATTTATTTTAACCATTATAAATTGCCATTTTTCTTTTTTAACATAATATATCTCACTTTTTACAAATAACCCCACATCCAATTTTAGTACCAGAATTGCCTGATGGCTGTGTAGTAAAATCATCAGGACTGCTATGGATTATAACAGACCTTCCTATAATATCATCTACATTAAAATTATCTGTATAAAAAACTATATATGCATAACCATAATTTGAAAGAAGTGGCGGCATATCACCAGCATGTTCTGGATGAGGTGCCAGACCAGGATTATAATGCTCCCCTGTCCTATCAAAAGGTCTTGTACAGTCACCATTTTCGTGTATATGCATTCCCATAAAACTTCCATTAGTATCTGGTTCCATTGGAAGCCCATCAATCTCTGCTTCTACGAGAGTTCCGCCAAAAGGCGTTTTATAAAAATAAACTACCCCATGCAGTTTTCTGTTATCTTCATTTCCACTAATAACTGCGTATGCAGCAGGCTTTTGTGTAATATTTATTATTTTGTCCATAATAGCAATACCTTTTTTTATTATTATATTCATAAGACACATTTTTGACATTACTATTAACAGGAAAAATAAGTTGTATTATTTACAGAAGTAAGTTATACTGTCTTTAGAATATGCCCGTATGCATCTTAAGAATTTATATAAATATATATCCATACTGACAAATTCTTGTAACAAAAATATACAATAATATAATAAAAATAAAGCCAGACTGGGTACATCCTGGTTTGCAGAAAAGAGGTAAAATATGAGAAAAAAAATATTAACAGCATTACTAGCATTTTCATTATTAGCAGCCAACCTTTCACCTGCCTTCTTATTTCCTAACAATACATTTGTAGCAGAAGCATCAAAGAAAGCAACAAAGAAAAAAGCCCCATCAATTAAAAAAATATATAACACCATAGTAAAAACATTTGGTGATAACTACCTTGCAGACATGCCTTTAACAAAAGAAGACATAAAAGCACGTTATGGACTCTCCCAGTCATGGTATACAGATATTATAGCTGAAGTACCAATGATGAGTGCACATGTTGATACTCTTGTTATTGCAAAAGCTAAGAATAAAAACACAAAGAAAAAGATAAAAAACAAACTGACAGCTTACAGACAGGGACTTATTAATGATACTATGCAGTATCCTATGAATTTATTAAAAATCCAGGCATCAAAAGTATATGTAAAAGGTGATTATGTATTCTTTATTATGCTTGGTTATGTTGATAGTAATACAGAGGAAACAAGTACAGAAGAACAGGTTATAGAAGCATATAAAGCTGAAAACCAGAAAGCTGTTGATGCGATTAATGCATTATTTAAATAAATTCCAATTTGCATAAAGAATATAGTGTGAAAAATATATCTAAGGCAGCAAAAAAAGCTGCCTAAGATATATTAAATTTAACACAGGAAAAATGCAAAACCAGCATTTTTCTAAAGCAGGCTTGTCCTGCTATACTATTTGAACCGCCAAAGCCGGCATGGAGGATTATTATATATAACAAGTTAATTATTTTGTATTAAACACCTATTAGAAAACGCCAGTGCTTAGCCCTTGTACTTAATGTTTCCCATAAGCATCAAGGGCTTATGCACTGTTGTGTTTTTCATTAACTAGAATGCACCCTGAACCTATTATATAAACAGGAGGATATTTTATGGTATTTAGCAGCCTGCTGTTCTTATTCCGTTTCCTGCCATGTGTAATTATTATTTATTTTTTAACACCAGGATATATGAAAAATACATGGAAAAACCTGGTGCTGTTTTTATCAAGTCTTATATTTTATGCATGGGGAGAACCTGTCTATATAGTTTTAATGCTGTTCTCCACAGTAGTAGACTATATAAATGGCGGACTGGCAGGATATTTTGTAAACAGGGATAATAAAAAAGCAGCAAAAATTTTTGTATTTTTATCAGTAATAATAAACTTGTCACTTCTAGGCATATTTAAATATACAGGTTTTATAACTGGAATATGGAATGACATCACGGGAATGGATATTAAAGCCAAAGAACTAGCACTGCCTATAGGCATATCATTTTATACATTCCAGACCATGTCATATACAATCGATGTATACCGTAAAGATGCAAAACCAGAAAAAAACATTATTAACTTTGGAGCCTATGTTACAATGTTTCCCCAGCTTATAGCAGGTCCAGTAGTAAGGTTTAAAGATATCTCTGTAATGTTAAAAGAAAGAAATATTACAATAGAAAATCTGTCTTACGGAGCTCTCAGGTTTGTAACTGGTCTTGGAAAAAAAGTTATTCTTGCAAACCAGGCGGGAGAAATCTTTAAAACTATTACAGCTTATTCCAATGAAAACCTTACTACTGTATCTGCATGGTTTGGAATGCTTATGTTTACACTGCAGATATATTTTGATTTTTCAGGGTACTCTGATATGGCAATAGGTCTTATGTCCGTTTTTGGATTTAAAATTCCTGAAAATTTCAATTATCCCTATATGTCCAGAAGCATTACAGAATTCTGGCGCAGATGGCATATATCACTTGGTACATGGTTCAAAGAATATGTATATATACCATTAGGCGGAAGCAGGAAAAACCAATTAAAAACATTCTCAAATATTTTTATAGTATGGTTTCTTACAGGACTATGGCATGGGGCAAGCTGGAACTTTATAGTATGGGGAATGTACTTCTGCTTTTTCCTTATAATAGAAAAACTTGGGTTATTAAAAATACTTAATAAACTTCCATTATTCCTTAGCCATATATATGCACTGGTTATAATATATGCTGGATGGCTTCTTTTTGCATGGGAAGATATAACATACCACAGGATATTTATAAAAGCAATGGCTGGAATAGCAGATGCTGGGTTTATAAATACAAATACAATGTATATCATTGCCAGCAATGCCATGCTTCTGCTTCTTTTAATAATTGGAAGCACAAATATACCACTTAAAGCCAGCACATGGATTTGCAATAAAAATGAAATCTTTTCAAATATATTAAAGACGTTTTTTTTAATTGTGGTATTTATTATATCAGTTGCGTATCTCGTAAATGGTACATACAATCCATTTTTATATTTCAGGTTTTAATAAATTTAAAACTATATTTAATATGAAAGGATATTATATTGCCTATGAAACGTTTTTTTAAACTTATGCCAGCATTAGCTCTGTTAATTATGCTTATGGCAATTATGTTTACAGGTATAATAAAGGAAGATAATACATATTCTTCTGCGGAAAACAGGATGTTACAAACCTTTCCTAAACTTTCTGCCAAAAGGATACTTAATGGAAAATTCCAGAAAAAATACGAGACATATCTTAGTGACCAGTTTCCAAAAAGGGACTTATGGGTTAAATTCCAGACTAAAACAGAAATGACATTAGGCAAAAAAGAATCCAATGGTGTATATTTCGGAAAAGACGGATATCTTTTAGAAAAATACACAAAAGAAGATATTGACCCAAAACTTACAAAGAAAAATATACGTGCACTTAAAGATTTTGTCCAGCAGGCTTCCAAATCTGCCAATGTCAAAGTTATGATGGTTCCATCAAAAACCTATACACTTGACATATACATGCCAGCATTTGCAGAAACCTATGATGAAAATATTTTCTACAACAAATTAGAAAAAAACCTTCCAGAGAATGTTATTGTACCTGTATATGACCTTTTACATAAACATAATAAAGATTATATTTTTTACAGGACTGACCACCACTGGACAACCCTTGGTGCATGGTATGGTTATACTGCTTACCTGGATTCATATGGAAATAATATCCAGGATGCAGGACATAAGAAAAAATTTGAGAAAGTTTCCAGTAATTTCCTTGGCACAACACATTCAAAAGTAAATATTTATTCCCAAAAAGATGAGATAAATATTTATAAACCAGCAAATGAAATGACAGTTGTGTACAATCTTGGTGAAAAGACAGAAAATACATTTTACCAGATGGAATTTTTAAAGAAAAAAGACAAATATAGTGTATTTTTTGGTGGTAACCAGGCAGTCCTTGAAATATCTGGAGGTGCCAAAAATAAAAAAACTCTTCTTATGATAAAGGATTCTTTTGCTAATTGTATGATACCATTCCTTGCAGAAGATTATGAAAAAATAATTGTAGCAGATATGCGCCATCTTAATATAGGTATGTCTATGCTGCTAAATAAATATAAACCTACAGATGTACTTGTGCTTTATAATACTATACAGTTTATACAAAACAAAGAATTTTCAATAAAAAAGTAAGCGCCAACGTGCTCACTTTTTATAGGAAAATAAAAATATTTAAGAGAGGAAGAAATACATAATGAATAACGACAGGATTATTAAAAAAGCCTTATACCTGTTTATAACTGCAATTCTCGCAGGTTTTATATTAACAGGAAACAGCTGCCAGGCAAAACAGGAATTTATAGTTGGTTTTGATGCAGAATTCCCACCATATGGCTATATGGATGAAAACGGGGATTACACAGGTTTTGACCTTGACCTTGCTGGTGAAGTCTGTAAACGCAATGGTTGGACTTTGGTAAAACGCCCTATTGCATGGGATTCCAAGGATTCTGAACTTGAAACGGGTGCAATTTCATGTATATGGAATGGCTTTACAATGAATGGCCGTGAAGGAAATTATACATGGTCAACCCCATATGTTGACAATTCACAAGTAGTAATTGTCAGAAGTGATTCAGGTATTAAAGAACTTACAGATTTATCTGGCAAAATCCTGGCCGTACAAGCAGACTCATCAGCACTTGCTGCCCTTACAGGTGAAGATGCAACAGACGAAAATAAAAAAATTGCCAAATCTTTAAAAGAATTACAACAGGTAGAAAACTATAATTCTGCTTTTATGAACCTTGAAAGTGGCATGGTTGATGCTATTGCAATGGATATTGGAGTTGCTGCATACCAGCTTTCTACAAAAGGTGATAAATTTATTATGCTTGATAAAAGGCTTTCATCAGAAGAGTATGGAATAGGCTTTAAACTTGGAAATACTAAACTCAGGGATGAAGTACAGGTTACATTACTTGATATGCTGGAAGATGGCACATTTGAAACCATAGTGAAAAAGTGGGGGCTTGAAGATAGTGCATGTCTTAGCACAGAAGATATTACATATGTAGATGGAGGCAGAGTTCCTGTTCCTGGCGGAGCAAACACAGATAATGTTACAAATTCTATTGATGCACCAGAGAATACAGGCAATTCACCAAAAGTTAAAAAAATAAGCATTACACAGATTATAAAACAGCTTTCATCTGGACTTGCTGCAACAGTTGGCATATTTATACTTACTCTTTTATTTTCAATGCCACTTGGTCTTCTTATAGCAGCTGCAAGGATGTCCAAATTCTGGATTCTTCAATGGATAGCCAGAATATATATATCAATACTCAGGGGAACTCCTTTAATGCTCCAGCTTATTGTTGTATTCTTTGCACCATATTATTTATTTGATATTTCAACACCTTATTCATACCGTTTTTATGCTGTAATAATTGGATTTTCATTAAATTATGCTGCATATTTTGCTGAAATATACCGTTCTGGAATACAAAGCATACCACAAGGACAAAGAGAAGCTGCACAGATTATGGGATATAACAGGATACAGACATTCTTCAGGATAATATTCCCACAGATGGTTAAACGTGTACTGCCTCCTGTTACTAATGAAGTTATAACACTTGTAAAAGATACCTCCCTTGCATTTGCACTTTCTTATGCAGAAATGTTTACAAAGGCAAAACAAATTGCCGCTGCACAGACATCATTAACACCTCTGTTTGTAGCAGGAGTATTTTATTATATATTTAACTTTATTGTTGCCTTATTAATGGAAAGAATTGAAAAACGTCTTGACTATTACAAGTAAATGGAGGGTTTATAATGAATGTCTTAGAAATGAACAATATTAAAAAAAGTTTTGGAAGTAAAGTTGTCCTGGAAGATATAACATTAAAAATCGAAGAAGGAGAAGTTGTATCAATTATAGGACCATCTGGTTCAGGAAAATCCACTCTTTTAAGATGTGCCACATTTCTTGAACATATTGATAATGGTGAAATCTTCTATATAAATAAACAAGTAGTTAAAAAAAGTCCTGATGGGGCTGTTTACCCACATAAGAAAGAATTACAGCAGGCATGTTCTAACTTTGGGCTTGTATTCCAGAATTTTAACTTATTCCCACATTTTTCAGTAATGAAGAATATTACTGATGCACCTATAGTAATACAGAAAAGGAATAAAGAAGAAGTATACAATGAAGCCCGGGAACTGCTTAAAAAGGTAGGGATTGAGGATAAGGAAAATGCATATCCATGTGAACTTTCAGGCGGACAGCAACAGCGTGTAGCTATTGCCAGGGCTCTTGCACTACACCCTAAAATGTTATATTTTGATGAACCTACATCAGCACTTGACCCAGAGATTACAGCTGAAATCTTACGTGTTATGAAAAGCCTTGCTGCTGAAAAAATGACAATGGCAGTCGTAACGCATGAAATTGATTTTGCAAGGGCAGTTTCTAATAAAGTTGTATTTATGGATGGAGGAATGGTAATTGAAGAAGGAAAACCAGAAGATGTCATAGACAACCCAAAAAATGAACGTACAAAAGCATTCCTAAAGAAACTGCACATATAAAAACAAGTACAAAGCGGATATATTTAATCCGCTTTGTTACCAATTTCAATCCTTTTTTAATGGCAAAGCATTTTCATAACGCCACTGTCTCGGAGGGATACCATATACATTTTTAAATGCACGTGAAAAATGCAGCTGGTTCGGATAACCAACTGCATTTCCTATATCTGCAACTGGCAAATTAGTTAATTTTAATAACTCTGCTGCTTTTATCATTCTATATGAAATTAAAAATTCCTGTGGTGTCTTTCCGATATTTTCATGGAATATTTTTCCAAAATAACTTCTGTTCAACCCACAGAACCTTGCTATATCTTCTATTGAAATCTCATTCTGGAAATTCTGTTCTATAAACGAAATTGCTTCTTTAATATAAAAATCCCTTAAATTATTACCTTTCGTTATCTGTGTAGAATTAGAAGAGCGTACTAATGCATCAATAAAAAGATAAAGATGTCCAATTAAATGGAATGGCGAAGCATCTTTATGGTTTATAATATATAACATTTCCTCTTTCATAGTCTGTGCAGTATCTTTAAATCTTGCCTTGTACATTGGCTGGTTTATATTAAGCCCCGCCATTTCAATAGTCTGTTTTACACGCAGGCCGTCAAATTCCAGCCAAGCATATTCCCAGGGGATTTTACTATCTGCTATATACATACATACCTGTTGCGGAAACATCATAAACCCTTGTCCGCTTTTTATTGAATACTTAACAGATTTACCACTGGAATTCATTGCCATTAATACACCTGTACCAGATAGGACATAATGAAATAAAAAGTGGTTTCTTGATGCAGGTCCAAATGAATGTGAAGGGTCACACTGTTCCCATCCAAACTGGTATAAGCCCATATCAATAAAATTCTCACTTGGAAAAACTGAAAAAATAACTTCACTCATACGTATCCTCCATTCTTGCCCAAGCCTGCCAGTTAGTCATAATTACAATATATGTAAAATATATGGTTTTCCAGCCTGTATTCGGCTTTGGGAATTTTGATTAATATTACCAATATACCAAAATGCTATATGGTTTTCAATATTTTTCTTCAAAATAGCATTTTGATATAAAACTGCAATAAACAGGCTATTTTAGGTAGCATAATGGTATGCTAAAATACTACTATCAAAAACGAAAGGAGCAATCATATGAAAGGAAGAGGGATTGGAAAATTACTTTTTACAGGCTGTATTCTAATATTATCTGTTTTCTTACCAGGGTGTAGTTCTTCAAAGAACAATTCTGTAACAGAAATTGAAATTGTGCAATATAAGCCTGAAGCTTCTAACTATTTCAAAATGGTTGAAAAAGCATTTAATGAAACACATGATAACATACACCTGACAATTAATTCACCAAATGATGCTGCCGCAATTCTAAGAACACGTTTTATACGTGAAGATTATCCAGATATTGTTGGCATTGGTGGTGACATTGAGTATTCTTATTATGTAGATGCACAGATACTTGCTGACGTTTCTAATTATAAAGGATTATCTGATATTAAACAGGTATACAGGGATATTGATGAATCTCTGGAACTGGTGCCAACAGATGGAACATTTGCTGTCCCATATATGGCAAATGCAGCAGGTATCCTGTATAACAAGAACTTATTTGAACAGAATGGATGGAAAATACCAACTAACTGGAATGAACTTATAACACTTTGTGAGGAAATTAAAAAAACAGACATACTTCCATTCTATTTTGGCTTTAAAGATACATGGAGCTGCCTTGCACCATGGAACGCAATAGCAGTTGGTCTTACAGAAACTGATACTGTGAAAAAAGTAAATAAAGGTGAGACTACTTTTACAAAAGAGTATGCAGAAACAGCAGAAAAGTATTTAAACTTGCTGCAGTATGGTCCTGATTCTCCATTTGCATATAGTTATAATGACGCATGTACAGCATTTGCAAGAGGTGAATCTGCAATGTATCCTATTGGCAGTTATGCAGTGCCACAGATACTTTCTGTAAACCCTGATATGAATATTGATTCCTTTGTAATGCCTGCTAGTGACAGCTCCGATGGCAATACACTTAATTCAGGCATTGACCTGCAGTTTTGTATAACAGAAGCATGTGAAAACAAAGAAGCAGCTTACGAAGTCCTTGATTTCCTTTTTGCGGATGAAAATATCCAGGCATATGCCGATGCACAGAATGCAATTCCATGCAAAGAAGGGGATTTTAAACTTGCATCAATGTTAGATGGTATGAAAGAGTATATTGAAGCAGGAAAAATGGCAGATTTCCATGACCATTATTACCCAACTGAGATGTCTGCTGATGCTTTGTTACAGACATTCCTTATTGAAAAGGATGTAAATGGTTTTCTTAAAACATTTGATAAAAACTGGCAACGCTATAACCGTGATATTATCCGTAAAGTAAGGGAATATGAGGAAAACAATTCAAATTGAAAAGGGGGAATTTAGATGAAAAATGACAGGAAACGTACTTATCTGCTAATTACTATTCCTATATTAGCACTCTTTATTACATTTAATACAATTCCGCTGCTTAGGGGTGTAGTTTACAGCTTCACCAATTTCAGGGGATTTGGTAATTATGAATGGGTAGGACTTAGAAATTATATTGATTTATTTTCTGATGCAAGAGTAGGAAGTTCATATATATTTACCATCAAACTTGCAGTTGTTACAACAATAGTAGTGAATGTAATTAGTATTATACTTGCACTTGCATTAAATAGCAAAATCCGCGCAAAAGGCTTTTTCCGTGGAGCGTATTTCCTTCCTAATGTACTTGGGGCACTGGTTGTTGGTTATATTTTTAACTACTTTTTTACATACCTTGTTCCAGCATTAGCTGATATGGCAGGTATTGAATCTTTAAACTCAAGTATCCTTGCTAGTAAAAATACAGCATGGATTGGCATTATGATAGTTTGTGCCTGGCAGGCAGTGGCAATGAATACTATTATTTATATATCAGGTCTCCAGACTGTGCCAGAAGATGTATATGAAGCTGGTTCACTGGATGGAGCAACTGGATGGAAGAAATTCTGGAAACTTACATTTCCATTAATTATTCCTTTCTTCAGTATTAATATGGTACTTTGTGTTAAAAACTTTTTAATGGTATTTGACCAGATTATGGCACTTACAAAAGGCGGTCCTGCACAAAGCACAGAATCAATCTCATACCTTATTTACAACAATGGTATGAAAGGCGGACAGTTTGGTTTCCAGAGTGCCAATGCTGTAATGTTTTTTATAGTAATTGTAATTATTTCTGTTGCACAGATGAAATTTTCTGGTAAAAAGGAGGAGCAGTTATGATAAAACGAAAATTAAATCCATCATTGCTTCCTATGGTATTATTAATCCTTGGGCTGTCAACTATTGCTTTTCCTTTGTATATGACAATAGTAATTGCTTTTAAACAGCCTTCTGAAATGTCCAATACAATAAGCGGCATATTATCACTGCCTAAACACTGGAGTTTCTCCAATTTCAGTGAAGCAATGGAAGTTACTGATTTCTGGCGTTCACTAGGATACAGCCTTTTAATTACACTGGTTACAGTTGTATTATCAATAGTTATACATTCCATGATTGGCTATGTACTTGGAAGAAATAAAAACCACAATAAATTTTATGGGTTTGTATATCTTTTTATAGTAAGCGGCATGTTTGTACCATTTGCTATACTTATGATGCCACTTGCAAAAGAAACCGCAGAACTTGGACTTGCAAACTGGTTTGGTGTAATACTTCTTTATGTAGTATTCTACATGCCAATGAACATTATGCTTTATTCAGGATATCTTGTAAATATCCCACTGGCACTAGAAGAAGCAGCAAGGGTAGATGGTGCTTCCACATGGAGGACATACTGGAAAGTTATATTCCCGCTTATGAAACCAATGCATGCAACTGTTGCTGTAATAACAGCACTAGCTGTCTGGAATGATGTAATGACACCACTTGTTATTATGGCAGGTTCTGGGGTAAATACATTGCCACTTGCACAGATGAATTTCCAGTCACAGTTTGGAACTAACTATAACCTTGCATTTGCATCATATTTACTTTCATTAATACCAATACTTGTTTTCTATATAATTTGCCAGAAACAGATTATAAATGGTGTTGTTAATGGCGCAGTAAAATAATTAATACAGAGGTGGACTATGGCAGTTATTTATAACAAAGAGAAAAATCTTTTCACTTTACAGACTAAGAATACTACTTACCAGATGAAAGCAGACCAGCTTGGTTATCTGTTACATCTATATTATGGAAAAAAGGTGGACCAGGATATGGACTATCTGCTTACTTACGCAGACAGGGGATTTTCTGGAAACCCGGCAGAGATGGCAGATAACCGCACATATTCTTTAGATACCTTGCCACAGGAATACCCCGTACTTGGAACTGGTGATAACCGCAGCACAGCACTGGTAATCCGCAATGCGGATTATAGTGAGTGCTGTGATTTAAGATATGTATCACATGAAATAATAAAAGGTAAATACAAATTAGACGGGCTTCCTGCTGTTTACGCCAATGATAAAGAAGCAGAAACTCTTTCAATTATCCTTAAAGATAATTCAAATGGGGCACAAGTAAAACTTCTCTACGGAATATTAGAGGAAGAAGATATTATTACAAGAAGTGCTATTATTACAAACAGTGGCCAGGAAAACCTGGTAATAGAAAAAGCAGCTTCTGCATGTCTTGATTTCCTTGCAGGTGACTATGAACTCATACATTTCCATGGCAGGCATACTATGGAACGCAACATGGAGCGTATTCCTGTTTCACATACAGAGATTAAAGTTGAAAGCCGCAGAGGAGCTTCAAGCCACCAGCACAACCCTGGTGTAATCCTTGCAGAACATAACACAACCGAAGATTACGGAAACTGTTATGGCATGCTATTTGTATACAGTGGTAATTTTATGTGTGAGTCAGGCAAAGACCAGTTTGACCAGACCAGGCTTGTAATGGGCCTGCAAAGTGAACAGTTCCATTACAGATTAAAGCATGGCCAGTCACTTATTGTACCTGAAACAATCCTAAGTTTCTCAGACAAAGGTTTTTCTGGCTTATCACTTAAATACCATGACTGTATACGCCGCCATATCTGCCGTGGAAAATATGCAAACAGCCCAAGACCAGTGCTTCTTAACAGCTGGGAAGCTGCCTATTTTGATTTTAATGGAAATACTATAATTAATCTTGCAAAAGAAGCAGCAGACCTTGGAATTGACCTTGTAGTTATGGATGATGGCTGGTTTGGAAACCGGGACAGTGATAATTCAGGGCTTGGAGACTGGATTGTAAATGAACAAAAACTTGGATGTTCCCTTAATGAACTGGTGAAATGTGTAAATAAACAGGGCGTAAAATTTGGTATCTGGATTGAACCAGAGATGGTTTCAGAAGACAGTAATCTTTACAGGGAACATCCTGACTTTGTATTACAAATTCCAGGACGCCAGCCAATACGTTCAAGAAACCAGCTTGTATTAGACTTTTCCAGGGAAGAAGTAAGGGAAAATATATTTAAACAAATATGTAGTGTACTTGACCAGGCAAATATTGAATATATCAAATGGGATATGAACCGGAACCTTACAGAATTATATTCAAATAAAAATTTTCCAGGATGTGTTGCATATAATTATGTACTTGGTGTATATGATTTCCTTGAAAAATTGTTAAACCGCTATCCAGGACTGCTAATTGAAGGATGCTGTGGCGGTGGCGGAAGGTTTGATGCTGGCATGTTATACTATACACCACAAATCTGGTGCAGTGATAACACTGATGCCATTGACCGTTTAAAAATACAGTATGGCACTTCATTCTTTTACCCGGTTTCCACATCTGGTTCACATGTATCTGCAGTGCCAAACCACCAGACAGGACGGATTACAAGCCTGCATACAAGAGGGGTAGTTGCAATGTCTGGAATATTTGGATATGAACTTGATCCTGGAAAGCTTTCAGATGAAGAAAAAGAAGAAACCAGACAACAGATAAAAACATATAAAAAATATGCAGGTCTTATACAATCTGGTGATTACTACCGCTTATCAGACCCATTTAAAGATATATATACGGCATGGGAAAATATTTCAAAAGATGGCACACAGGTAATATTAAGTATTGTTATTAATGAAATCCATGGAAATATGCCAGTATACTATGTAAAATTAAAAGGCCTTAAAGCAAATACTATATACAAAGACATAGAAAGTGATATATGTTACCAGGGTACAGCTCTTATGGAAGCAGGACTTCCTATAAGATGTGGGCTTGGTGAGTACAACTCTTACCAGATAATATTAAATGCAGAAAAATAAATTAAGAAAGGATAAAAACAAGCATTTCTGCTTGAGTCTTGGTGCAGATTATGAACCATAATTATGGATATATTAGTACAGACAGGAAAATCCATGAAAAACTACAAAACTTATTTCCATGGCAGCCTCCAGAAATAAAAGGAAATATACCACAAGGTGATATGCCAGGAGACCAGGCACAAGGTTTTGGAGACCTTGGTCCAAAGGCAGAAACTATTTTCCCAGAACTTGCCAGGCTGCTGCAAGAAACAATAAACAACAGCCAGTATGAAAGAGCTGTAGTTTCTGTATGTGGAGGCTCTGGTACTGGCAAAACAGGAATTGCATCACTATTATCTTATTACTTAAACCAGGCTGGAATTGGCAGTTATACACTTTCTGGTGACAATTACCCACACCGTATACCAATTTATAATGATGCTGAACGCTTAAGGGTATTCCGCAGGGCAGCACTTCATGGAATAATTGACGCAGGCCAGTATACCCCTGAAAGATTTACGCAAATAAAAATATGGCAGGAACATAATATAGATGCTGATATATCATATGCCATAAAAAATCCATGGTTTAAACCATATATAGAATCAGGACGTGAAGGCTTAAGGAAATATCTTGGAACAAGCAAAGAAATTGATTTTAAAGAAATTTCTTCTATTACAGAAGCTTTTAAAAACGGGGCTGACGCTATATGGCTAAAGAGAATGGGACGTACCAGCAGTGAATTGTGGTATGATAAAACCAGTTTTGAAAAAACCAATATACTTATAATAGAATGGACACATGGCAACAGTGATTATTTAAAAGGTGTTGATATTCCAATTTTCCTAAACAGTACACCAAAAGAAACTCTGGAATATAGAAAAATGCGTGGCAGGGATGGCAATACTGACAGCCCGTTTACAACAATGGTACTTGGAATAGAACAGGAACTGTTACACCAGCAGGCACATAAAGCAAAAATTATCCTTTCCAAAAATGGAAAGCTCTTATCATACAAAGAATATCTGGAATTACTCCAGAGTGAACAGGAAGGAGGCACAGAAAATGAGTGACGGGCCAATGTTTAATGCCTATCCTGACAGCCTTGGCGGAAAATTAAGTGATATAGTTTCTATTTTAGAGAAACCGGAATTTAAAGATGTATTCCAGTCATTTTATATTCTGCCAAGTATATACCAGTCAGATTTAGACAGGGGATTTTCTGTAACCAGTTATAATATTAATGAAAATCTAGGAGATATAAAAGATTTAGAAAATATTAAAAACCTTGGAATAGATTTAAAACTTGATTTTATATTAAACCATTTATCTGTACAATCCATGCAGTTCCAGGATATAATTAAAAATGGAGAAGCTTCTGTTTACAAAGATTTCTTTATTAACTGGAACAAATTCTGGGAAGGTCTTGGGGAAATGTCAGAAGAAGGTTATATTATTCCACATGAAGAATTAATTAAAGATATGTTCTTCCGTAAACCAGGGCTTCCTATACTTATGACAAGATTTCCAGATGGCAGGGAAGTTCCATACTGGAATACATTTTACCAGGAGGTAAAATACCAGCACATTAATATACAAGATATAATGACAGAAACAGGGCTGCCAGAAACCAAAGCACAAAACCTGGCAGATTTTATAAATGGACAACTAGATAGTGGAAAGAAACCTGGCAGCATTTCTTTTGAAGGATATAATGAATATAAAGATATTATCATAGAACTACTTGAATCTGGAAGAAATTATCTTGGACAGATGGACTTAAATATAAAGTCTCCTCTTGTATGGGAACACTACAAGGAAACTTTAAAGAAACTTGCAAGCTATGGAGCGAAAATTGTACGTCTTGATGCATTTGCATATGCCCCCAAAGAACCAGGCAGGAAAAACTTTCTAAACGAACCAGAAACATGGGATTTACTAGAACAGATACAAAACCTGGCAGACCAGTATAATATTACATTGCTTCCAGAAATACATGCAAGTTATAGTGAAAAAATATATGAACTTCTTGCTGCTAAAGGCTATATGTCTTATGATTTCTTTCTGCCAGGACTTATAATATATGCAACTGAACATAAAAACGGGGATGTGCTTGTAAGATGGGCAGAAGAACTGGTTTCTAAAAAAATCCGTACAGTTAATATGTTAGGCTGCCATGACGGAATTCCTCTTCTGGATTTAAAAGGATTTCTTCCAGATGAAGAAATTGAAGAATTAATTGGTATCCTTACAAAGCGTGGAGGATATGTTAAAAACCTGCATGGACAGAAAAATATGTATTACCAGGTTAATGCCACATACTATAGTGCACTTGGGGAAGATAAGCAAAAAATGCTTTTTGCAAGGGCATTACAGATATTTATGCCAGGTAAGCCACAAGTATGGTACCTTGATTTATTTGCTGGCAAAAATGACTATGAAGCTGTTAAAAAAGCTGGTTCTGGCGGACATAAGGAAATTAACCGTACTAACCTTACCCTGTGCCAGACAGAAGAAGCTATAAACCAGGATATTGTACAAAAGCAGCTTGAACTGCTACGTTTCAGGAATACCTGTCCTGCGTTTGGGTTTGATGCAGAACTTGAAATACAAGGGCAAGGAAGCTCTATAATGTTTAAATGGAATAAAAATGGGACTGAAACTACACTGGATGCTGATTTCACATCCTTTAAATTTGAAATAACCTGCAAAACACTAGACAAAACATGGATAGTAGCTACATGTTAAATACTTTACAAATTATATGGCTCTGGCAATTCTAAAATTCCACTTCCTTTCCAAACCATATTAATTGTTTATCCATCCCAGTCTGGATTATAAAAGTGTATAATTTTCTAAAATTTATAATTGTTATAATGTAGTATTTATGATATTGTATTAAATAAGAAATAAACACCCCGTTGCAGGCTTATTATAAACCTTCACTTTGCCTTCACGGAAATAACCAGCACAAGATATAGATAAATAGTGAAAGAAAAAAGAGGAAAGGATAAAATGCAGACACACATTTTATTTTCTGTGTTTGCACCTCAAATAAAAAACCAATATTTTACTTGAGGCTTGGTGCCAATTTATGGCTAAAAATACTACAATCGGAATATGTGTGACAAGTATTCACAGACCTTCTATCCACAGGACTCTAAGGGCTCTTGCCACAGAAGCAAGGAAACGCGGTTATTATCTCCAGATTTTTGCACCACTTTCAGACTTATATCAAAAGACTAAAGATGATGCCGCCCAGAAACGTATCTATAATTTTGTAGATTTTAATAAAATATGCTGTCTTATATTATTTACAGAAATGATAAAGGATGCACCAGTCAAGAAAGAACTTTATATGCGTGCAATGTCTGCTGATGTTCCTGTTATTTCAATAAAACAGCCTCTTAGCGGAAGCTGTAATATTAAATATGATTCTGAGACAGCACTTGCAAACATTATACGCCATGTTATAGAAGTACATGGGTGCCATAAAATTAATTTTATGGCTGGCCCGCATGATAATGATGTTTCAATAGAACGGATAAACACTTACAAAAGCGTACTTAATGAATATGGAATACCTGTAGAAGAACAGCGTATAGGATATGGTGATTTCTGGTCAGCACCTGCAATAAGGGAAACTAAAAGATTCTTAGAATCAGAAGACGGGCTTCCTGATGCCATTGTATGTGCCAATGACTCTATGGCTATCGCTGTAAGTGACTATCTTCTTAAACTTAAAAAAAGAATACCAGAAGATATCATTGTAACAGGTCTTGGCGGAATACTTGAAAGAGAATACCATATACCACTTCTCACAAGCGCCATTTATGACCCTGTATTAAGCAGTGAATGTATATTAGACACAATGGAGAAACTTCTTGAAGGTAAACTTTTATACAATAAAACTGTAGTAATTCCATGTAAACCAGTATATGCGGAATCATGTGGATGTGTTAAAAGTGATAAACGCAAGAATGACCACAAACTTGAGGCATTGTTTGTAAATTCCGAAAATGAACATAACTATAACCATGCAATACATGAATTTAATTCACATATTAATATAAACTGTGCATTAGAAACCCTGGCAAGGCTTTTACCAGATTATTTATGGGGTCCAGGTATATCTTCGCTTAATTTATATATAGAATCAACTTTGGCTTCTCCAGAGGATTTTGAATACGATAATATAAAAGAACCACACCTGATTCTTTTAAACCAGATTTCTGATAAGGAATGTCTTACACCACTGCTGCCTGTACAGTATAATGTTGTTTTTGATAAAGACCATGAAGTTAATAAAAACTTTACACATATGCTGATTATTCCGCTTAATGTAATGGATGAAAATCTTGGCATTATAACTATTGATTATAACGATGGACACATCTACCATGAATGTCTTTATGAGTTTATTGTAACTCTGGACAATATCCTTGGCACTATCAAAAACAAAATGGAACTTGTTAAGATTAACAAACAGCTTAACACCCTGTCAGAGCAGACGATACAGTCACTTACTGAAATTGTTGAAGCCAAATCAGAATTTACTGGGCTTCATGTAAAAAGGGTCTCTGAATATACAAGGGTACTTGCAGAAGCTATGGGTTATACCCCTGAAGAAGTTGATACAATACGCATAGCATCAATGATGCATGATATTGGCAAATTAAACCTGCCATCTTCTATTATTGAAAAACCTGGAAAACTTACAGATGAAGAATTTGAAATAATTAAAACACATGTAACAGAAGGTGAGAAACTTCTCCATAACTGTCCAGGTAAAATTATGGAAATTGCAAGGATAATTGCATTACAACACCACGAAAAATGGAATGGCAAAGGCTACCTTGGCCTTAAAGAAACAGAAATAGCACTAGAAAGCCGTATTGTTGCCCTGGCAGATGTATTTGATGCACTTGTAAGCAAACGTCCTTATAAAGAAGCATTTTCAGACCATATGGCTTATGATATTATCACTAAAGACAGTGGAAGCCACTTTGACCCAGATGTAGTAAGGGCATTTGTTAAAAACTATTACCAGTTTATTAGCATACATGCAAAATATAATGATATGTGAAATTAATTTAATTCCCTCTTGGATGCAATGTCATTTAGTTAAGCAGAACCTCTGTAAATGACAGACAAAAAACAGTTTTTTAAGTATACAGCACCTGCTTTATCATCCTATATTACCATATGCCATAATAATACTATTTACAAAAAACAGTTTCTTTGACAACCTGCTTTATCACCCTATATTACATATCTGGTAATATAGGGTAATATATTAATTATTGCCTGTAAATACCTTCTCTAGTTTATCAAGGCCAAGTTCCTCTTCAGGATTAAAAAGCCCAGAAACCCCATATTCTATAATTGATTGTGCAAAACCCCTCACTTCAGGATAATCTGCTATTTCACTTAACCTGCTTGTACATACTAAGAGCTTTCCATTACCAGCTTTACCTTCAAAAAGTATTCCAAGCTTATGGTTTCTCTCAAAATTATCAATCATCTGTATAATTGGTTTATAACCTTTATCTGTCACATTATCAAGAATTACACATCTGGAATGTGATACTATTTTATACCACTGTGGCGTTGCATACATATATGATGGAAAACTAAAAAGTGCATTATGCTTATTCTGTATAAGAAGCCCCATTGTGCCAACAGCAACTGGCTTCTTCATCCATTCACATATATCACGGAACATAGGATAACACCAGAAATCTGTACAATAAAAACCTTCTATGCTTCCACTAATTTCTTCTGGAAGATACAGCACATTCTTTCCCTCTTCTAGCAACTTCCTTGCATCCCTGAAAACATTTGTAATATACAGATGTTCTTTTCCCTTACTTACTACAGTGCCATTACTTATATCTGGCATAACTATGCCAGAACTATAACAATATATCTCATAGCTGTTGTGCATATCTGTTCCTGGCACAGAAAGCTTAAGTGTATATACTACTGTTTCTGTAGACATTGGCATTTTAAACGAAATATCCCCTAATTCTACAAACCCATATGCACCCTCTGGAACTGGCACCTTTTCTGATATAATTGTACTTCCATTATATATAAGTTCTACTCTGGTTTCCTTATTAACAAGCTTTTCAGGATTATAATAACGCATTGCAAGCTTCATTTTAAACTCTTCGCCTGATGTATAAATATATTTATCAAATTCTGCAAGGAGTATAGCATCAGAACAATATCCTGCCCATTCCTCCTGGGTAACAAGCCCTTTAGAATCCATAAATGCGTCAAGTATCCCTACAAGTGCTGTTCCCTGTCCTGGGAAATCTTGTATATCAAGTATCTGGTAACCTGCTATAAGACGGCTTCTTGCTGCTGCTTCCAATTCTTCCTTATAACATTGTACAGAAAGCTTTCCACTTGCATAAAAGAAGTCATATGCCTGGTCTCCCATGCCTTTCTCTTCAAGCCTTTCCCTGAACACCTCAAAGTTACGTGCTTTTAATACTCCTGTATATTTATCTATCTCCCGGAAATCAGGATATATTGCATACTGGCCTATCTCATGTGTAACTACTGGTATCTCTGGAACCAGCATACCGCCTGCATCTGCTGCTTTTACTTTCTTAACACCTGTGCCATACTGTATCTCTATCTCTTCTTCACCTGCGTCAGCAGCACTTTCAGCACTAGAAGGATGTATAATAAAATCATAATTATGGCAGGCAGATGGTTCATCAGTCTGTATATGGCCAAGTGGTGCATCACACATTCCATAAGACCCTCTTATAAGACGGTTCTTACTTAAACGTACCCCTACAAAAAAATCATCCTCTGGAAGGATTACAGGCGTATGCTGGAAATTATTAGAACCCTGTGTATAAAGATGCCTGCTGTCAGCATCCTTATATCCCCTGATTATTGTAGCCATGCGTTCTTTACTTCCCCAAAGTTCATTACCAAGTGACATCATACAATATGATGCATGGTTTCCATATGTGTCAAGCATCCTAAAACCTTCATCTATAAGATACTGCTGCTCTTCTTCATTATGCCCGTCATCACCTGGTGCTGTCATAGTACCCCAGAACGGAAGCTGTGGCTCCATATAAATGCCCATCAGGTCTGCCGCTGTAAATGCTGCTTCTGGAGGGCAGCATGTATGGTAACGGTAATGGTTAATACCATAAGACTTTGCAATCTTAAATACATTTATCCACTCTTCCACATCTGTTGGAAATGCACCTGTCAATGGAAATACAAGACCATCATGTTTTCCACGCAGGAATACAGGAGTACCATTTATACAAAATTCCATGCCACTGGCTGAGAACTCCCTAAGCCCGGATATAGTAGAAGTTTTTTCGCCTGTCCCTTCTATCTCCAATGTAAGGCGGTATATAACAGGATTATATTCACTCCATAACTGGGCATCCTCACCAAGGAAATATTCATATTCATATACAGACGTGCCAGCAGGAAAAGGAATATTTTCTATATGTTTATCTGTTGCCTTTCCTGTATCTCCATTAATATCACAAAGCATTGCCATAGTATTTACAGGAAACTCTGTATCACTGTCTGTATCATTTACTGTAGTTACTTTTAGCTTTACACTTTTTTTATTAATATCAGGATAAGTCTTAATATCTGATATATAAATACTATTATAAATATCCAGTGAAATATTTCCAATAATTCCATTCCAATTAGTTTGTGTATCAGGTGATGTAAGATGACCTCCTTTAGTTGGATAATCTGTGTTTGATACAAGTACTGACAGCCTGAAATCCTTATTTTTAATATACTTTGACAAGTTATACTTATGTGGTGCTGCCAGGCTGTCCATGCTTCCAGCCAGTTCATTGTCAACCCACACTTTTGTAAGCCTTGTCCTTTCAAGGTTTAAAAAAATATTTTTCCCCATATCTTCATTGTCAAGTGATATTTCTTTAGAATACCATGCATAACCTTCAAATAAATATGGGTCTGTAAGGAACCCCGTTTCCCTTACATCCAGAGCTTTCCCCTTCTTTGCCATGGAAGTAGTACCTGGAAGGGCAATAGTACCATCTGGTACTATTTTATAAAACTCTTTCCTGATACCCTCCTTTGCCGCATCAAGGGTAAAATTCCAAATTCCTGATAAATCAATTCTTTTAACCATATAAATCCTCCTTACCGCCTCTTGTGGCTAGACAGCAAAGACTGGAACGTATTCCAGATTGTAGTTTTTGCTATACCATAATCATTTTCCAGCCTGCCTTCCCCATTCTGTTTATTTTATTATATAAAGGAACAACATTATATTTTACACCAAATACCAGGTATTAAAAACATCCTGCACCTTATATACAATGTTAATATTATACAAGCTATAAAAAATACTTTCAATCTACTATACACAATTTTTAGTAAAAACAATGGAAAAGTTGCATATAAGACAGATATATTGTATACTAAATAGCAGGCAGATTATTAATTTATTCATAAGATGATATAATGAGGTAATAATGAAAGAAAAAGAGTGGCAGAAATTTGCAGTACAAAGCGTTACACTTCTTGCTGTTGTACTTATAATATCTTTCTTCTTTATGGAAGATATTATGAAAGATAATGGGACAAATGGTACAGCAGCCACAAAGAATATGAAAACTTTACAGGAATTAAATGCTGTCCCTTCATATGAGACTTCTGTACTTTCTGATGAAGCACATGTAAAAAAAAGAAGCAATACATACATCCAGATACCAAAATCTGCTGTTACAACAGGAGCAGCAGTATATATGACAAATGACTATATGGACTCTTCCATCAGAATTGTAATTAATGGCAGAAAAGACAATGTGTTTACAACAGAAAATATAATAAGGTATAATAATGGTAAAAAATATTCTGGAAAGATAAAACCTGGCAATAAAAAGGATATTTTAGGCCAGCTGGATATTTCAGTATCCAGGCTGAAAAACAAAAAATATAGAATAAATATAGATATTAAAACCAGGAAACTATATGAACCTGTATTGTATGAAACATATGATGCATATTATATATCGCTTGCAATACCACGTAATATATATGATAAAATAGTAGTTATTGATGCTGGACATGGTGGTATAGACGAAGGTACTGTCTCTGCTGATGGCAAATACTATGAAAAAGATTATACATTGTTTATACTGCACGAATTAAAAGATATCCTTGACAATTCGGATATTAAAGCTTATTATACACGTCTTGATGATATACGTGTAAGCAAGCCTGATAGAATAAGACTTGCCAATAAGCTTAAAGCAGACTTGCTTATAAGCATACATTGTAATGCATCTGATGCTGGTGACAATACAGCTTATGGTGTAGAAGCATTATATTCCAGGCAAAAACCTGCTGGCTCAAAGCTAAACAACAGGAAACTTGCAGAAACCATTATGGAAAATGTTGCTGATAATGTAAATAACAGGAAACGTGGTGTTATCAGAAGAGAACATTTATACCTTCTGCATCATTCAGATGTGCCAGCTACTATTATTGAAATTGGATATATGTCTAATAAATCGGATTTAAAATATATAAAGAGAAAAAGCGGACAAAAGAAAATTGCAGAAGGAATATATAATGGAATAATGGAGGCATTGGAATGAAAACTATTATTATAGCTACCCACAATGAAGATAAAATGAAAGAAATAAGAGAAATCCTTGCGGGAGATGGTATAGAATATATATCACTAAATAATGCGGATATGCCAGACACTGAAATCATAGAAAATGGCACTACTTTTGAAGAAAATGCAATAATAAAAGCTAGAACCATATCAAAAGCCACTGGACAAATGGTACTTGCAGATGATTCGGGGCTTGAAATTGACTATCTTGGCAAGGCACCAGGTGTTTATTCTGCAAGATACCTAGGTGAAGACACACCTTATACAGTTAAGAATAATTATATAATAGACCAGTTAAAAGATGCCAAAGGCAAAGAAAGAAGTGCAAGGTTTGTGTGTGTTGTTGCATGTGCATTTCCAGATGGCAGGACTATTACTGCAAGAGGAACAATAGAAGGCCAGATAGCATATGAAGAAAATGGCGGAAATGGATTTGGCTATGACCCCGTATTCTATCTTCCAGAAAGAGGCTGTACAACAGCACAGCTTGAACCAGAAGAAAAGAACAAAATAAGCCACAGGGGCCAGGCATTAAGAAAAATGTATGAAATTCTTAAAAAGGAGAATGTAATATAAATGCCAATGAAAATATTAGTAGTAAGTGACACTCATGGAAACAATACAAATCTTAGGAAAGCTATTGCAAATATGGGTAACAGCCTTGATTTAATGGTACATCTTGGTGATTTTATGTGCAGCACTGATATAATAAAAGAACTTGCAGGATGTCCTGTTGAAATGGTTAAAGGAAACTGTGATTCCTTTTGCAATCTACAATCTGCTGCACTTATAGAAATTGCAGGGCATAAGGCATTTATTACACATGGACATATATATGGCGGTAAATGGGGCATCAGTACCATGAAAGATATTGCACTTGAAAATGGTGCAGAAATTATTATGTTTGGTCATACACATGAACCAATTATTGAAAAATACCCTGGCATAACAGTAATTAACCCTGGCAGCCTTTCAAGACCAAGGCAGGACGGGCACAGACCTACATATATTGTTATGACTGTTGAAGACAATGGAAACACAGATTTTTCTATTGTAACTATGTAATAAATATTAATAGATTAGAACTTTTATAATATATTAATGGAAGGTTGGTAAATATGCAGCTGACAGATAAAGAATTTTCATGGATAGTATCATATGTACATAAAAGATACGGAATTAATTTGTCACAAAAAAGAGTATTAATAGCAGGAAGGCTTGAAAATTACCTGTTAAGAAATGGCTACCAGAATTACAGTGAATATTTTACCAAAGTTGAACAGGACCCAAATGGTGAAGAAGCCACTAACATGATTAATGTACTTACAACAAACCATACATTTTTTATGAGAGAGTCCCTCCACTTTGATTATATGAAAAATGTTGCACTTCCATGGGTCAAACAGCACGCAACATCTAAAAAAGATGTAAGAATATGGTCCGCTGCTGCATCTACCGGAGAAGAGCCTTATGCTATTGCAATGGTTTTAAAAGATTTCTTTGGCCTCGATACCCAGTGGAATACACAACTTCTTGCTACAGACCTGTCCACAAGGGTACTTAACCATGCTATTGAAGGAAAATACCTGGCGGAACAGATAGCACCCCTGCCAGATAAATGGAAACGTGCACATTTTACACGTATTTCAAATGAAGAATATGAGGTTAAAAAAGAACTGAAAAAAGATGTAGTTTTCAGACAATTCAATCTTATGGATGATATTAAATTTAAAGGGCTTTTCCATATAGTTTTCTTACGTAATGTAATGATATATTTTGATGAACAAACTAAGAGAAATCTTCTGAACAGGATATATAACCATATGGAAAATGGTGGTTTTTTATTTATAGGAACTACAGAAAGTATTGATAAAACAGGTACAAATTTTAAATATGTACAGCCATCAGTTTACCGTAAATAAATTGAACCAGATTAAATTAAAGAAGGGATGTAAATAATATGAGACCTATACGAGTTTTGGTTGTTGATGATTCGGCACTGTTTAGGAATATGTTATCCCAAATCCTTGAAACAGACCCTATGATTCATGTTGTTGCTACCGCAGCAGACCCATACCAGGCAAGAGATATGATTATACGCTATGAACCGGATGTTATGACACTTGATGTTGAAATGCCACGTATGAATGGTATAGAATTTCTTAAAAGGCTTATGCCACAGCATCCTATACCTACAGTAATGATTAGTTCCCTTAACTCAGCAGTTTTTGATGCAATGGCAAATGGTGCAGTTGACTTTGTAGACAAACCAGCCAATACAAGCCAGGAAAACCTGGCGGCCTGGATACAAAATGAACTTATAACCAAAATCAAGATTGCATCTACTGTAAAAGTCGGCAAGTATAAGGCAGCAGAAGAATTTAAAGTTAACTCCACTGGACGTACATACCCTAATAAAGTAGTAGCAATAGGTGCATCAACAGGTGGTACAGAAGCTATTTTTGATGTAGTAAAGAAATTTAATGTTGACATACCTGGAACTGTTATTGTGCAGCATATGCCTCCAGGATTTACTAAAATGTATGCTGAAAGGCTTAATAACCAATGCAGGGTTGCAGTTAAAGAAGCAGAAAATGGCGATGTCCTTGAAAGAGGAAAAGTCCTGGTTGCTGCTGGTGACAAACATATGAGGCTTATACGTTCAGGCAATATATACAGGGTAGAATGTAAGGAAGGCGAAAGGGTTAACGGTCACTGCCCTTCTGTAGATGTATTATTTAAGTCTGTTGCATCTGCTGCTGCAAGCAATGCTGTTGGTGTAATACTTACAGGAATGGGTGGGGATGGTGCCTTAGGTATGCTTTCAATGCGCAAAGCAGGTGCACATACAATAGGGCAGGATGAAAAGAGCTGTGTAGTTTATGGCATGCCGAAAGTAGCATATGATTTAGGTGCTGTTGAATTCCAGGTACCACTGGAAAATGTTGCGGCTAAGGTATATAATATACTTAATTCAATGCCTTAATTAATTATTATAGATGTATTACCATGTTTATTTATATATGGTGGAATGGAGGATATTATGAGGATACTTATTGCAGAGGATGATTTTGCCAGCAGGAAATTTATGTTAAAATTTTTATCCCAGTTTGGGGAATGTGATGTTACAGTTGATGGTATGGAAGCCGTAGATGCCTTTCTTATGGCACTTGATGCAGATACCCCATATGACCTGGTATGCCTTGATATTATGATGCCAGCTCTTGACGGATACCAGGCATTAAAAGCAATCAGGAATATTGAACAGGAAAGAAAAATTCCAGAAGAAGAACAAGCTAAAATTATTATGACAACAGCCCTTAATGAAAGCACCAATGTAAACAGGGCATTTGACCTTGGATGTGTTGGGTATGCTGGAAAACCTATAGACCAGGCGAAATTTGAAACAGTTTTAAAGAAACTTGAATTAATACCATAAGAAAAAGAGTTAAGAAAGGAGTTAGAGATGGCTGACGATATAATTACTGATGGTATGCTGGATATGTTTATATTTGAGACCGAACAAGGTCTTGAAAACCTTCAGAACATTTGTCTTGATAGTAAAGATATAGGAGAATTTGACGAAGACAATGTAAATGAAATCTTCCGTATTATGCATACTATAAAAGGTGCTTCCGCTGTAATGATGTACCAGAATATTGCTACATTATCACATAAGCTTGAAGACGTATTTTATTTTATAAGGGAAAATAATCCAGAAAATGTACCTCACGAAGAGTTAGTTGATGATGTTCTTGAAGTATCAGATTTTATAACCAATGAGCTTGAGAAAATCAAAGAAGGTTCAGAATCTGACGGGGATTCAACTGGACTTATAGAAATATTAGATGTATTCCTTAAAAAAATACAAAATGTAACTACAGGTGAAAATGTGCAGCCTATACAAGAAAGGCCACTACAGGAGAAACCACATTTCTATATAGCACCTGTTGCTTCTGAACACAGCAAATTCTATAATATCTTCATTACATATATGAAAGATACAGATATGGCAAATATCAGGGCATACATGGCTATTAATTCTCTTAAAGGAATTGCAGAAGATATACTTTTTACCCCAGATGATATTATTGCTAATCCTGCCAGTTCAGATGTAATCCATGAATTTGGCTTTAAAATTGCCTTACAGACAACTGAAGGTCCAGACAAAATTATGGAACTTATCAATTCAAGTGCAGGCATAGAAAATGTTGAAATCAATGAGTGTACAGGTGAAGAATTCCTTGCATTCTGCGCTGAAGCAGAAACACCTGCTGTTAATCCAGATGCACAAGCAGCTCCTGCACCCGCAGCTGCCGTAAATGTACCAGCTGCTAATGCCACAGCTCCTGTAAATACACCAGCTTCACCTGCAGAAAAACCAGCTGCTAATGCCACTCCACAGCCTGCACCTGCCACAGCACAGACAGAAACTAAACCAAAGAAACCAGCAAAACGTCCTCCTGCTAAAAAAGGTGAGGCACAGAGCTTTATCAGTGTAAATATCAAGAAAATGGATTTACTTATGGACTTAATAGGTGAACTTGTAATAGCAGAAGCAACTGTATTACAAAACCCTGATTTAAAAGTTCCAGGAATTGACTTATCAAACTTCCAGAAGTCAGCAGCACAGCTTTCCAAAATCACCTCTGAACTCCAGGATGCAATTATGGCAATGCGGATGATGCCACTTAAAAACACATTCCAGAAAATGAACCGTATTGTATATGATACATCCAAAAAACTTGGAAAAGATATAGAACTTGAAGTAATTGGTGAAGATACAGAAGTTGATAAAAATATTATTGAACATATATCTGACCCTCTTATGCACCTTATAAGAAATTCTGTTGACCATGGAATTGAAAGTAATGAGAAACGTGCCGAAGCTGGAAAGACTGAAAAGGGCAAAATTGTGCTTGAAGCCAAAAATGAAGGAGGCCAGGTATGGATATCTGTTTCAGACAATGGACAGGGATTAAACCGTGAAAATATTATTGCGAAAGCAAAGTCAAACGGGCTTCTTGGCAACCGTTCTGAAAAAGATTTAACTGACAAAGAAGTATTTAACTTTATTACTCTTCCTGGATTCTCAACTAAAAAACAGGTTACAGAGTATTCTGGCCGTGGTGTTGGAATGGATGTTGTTGTTAAAAATATACAAGGCGTAGGTGGTATGCTTGATATTGAAAGTATACAGGGAGAAGGTTCTACCATGACTATGAAAATCCCTCTTACACTTGCTATAATAGACGGTATTATATTCTCAGTGGCAAGTACAAACTTTGTCGCACCTACAAACAGTGTAGCAGAATTTATAAGACTTACCAACGATAAACTTATTGTAGAACCAGATGGTGAAGAATATGTTATGATACGTGACGAATGTTACCCTCTTGTAAGGCTTAATAAATTCTACCATCTTAATGGGGCTGTTGACAATATTGAAGATGGCATAGTAGTTGTACTTACACATGAAGATAAAAATCTGGCAGTATTTGCAGATACTCTTGTAGGTGAACAGGAAATAGTAGTTAAACCTATCCCTTCATATATCAAAAAGGTAAATGGCCTGTCTGGATGTACACAGCTAGGTGATGGCAGCATAAGCCTTATTATTGATGCTGGGGCACTTGTAAGGGCATAAACCTGCATAATATTTAATTAGTGTTTTTGAAAATCAAACTTCTATTTCTGTCTGGATGGAATACTATTATATATACTGTTTTATTATACAGAACTATTTAGATAAAATGCCACCAGAAACATATATGGTTTCTGGTGGCATTATTTTAACTTTATTTAAGGAAGGAAATAATATATGTTTTCAGAGCAGCAATTAAGTTGTATTGTACAACAGATTACAGAAAATTATAAAAATGAAGATATTTTTTATATAAAAAGTGGACAGTGTATGCCAGACAGGGACTGCATTATACATATAATGCTAAGACTCCGGCAAATTATGTTCCCTGGATATTTTGATGATGAATATCTTGGCAGGACTATACCTGAATATTTTGTTGGCCACAATATACTAAGGCTTTATGATGATTTATCATGCCAGATAAAATCCGCTTTTATACAAGTTTCACAAGAAAATATTCCTGAAAAAGAGATAGAACAAAAAACAAAAGAAACTTGTATAAACTTTTTCTCATCACTTGGAACTATACAGAAATACCTGGTTAAAGATGTGGAAGCAGCATATAATGGAGACCCGGCAGCAAAGACCAGACAGGAAATTATCTTTTGTTATCCTGGTCTTCTTGCAATATTTGTATACAGAATTGCACATGAACTCTATAAAATGGAAGTTCCACTTATTCCACGTATTATGTCTGAATATGCCCATAGCCATACAGGCATAGATATTAACCCTGGAGCACAAATAGGTGAATATTTCTTTATCGACCACGGAACAGGCGTAGTCATCGGTGAAACTACAATTATTGGCAATAATGTAAAAATATACCAGGGTGTTACCCTTGGTGCACTTTCAACACGCAGCGGCCAGCTTTTACGTGATATTAAAAGACATCCTACTATTGAGGATAATGTAACTATTTATTCAAGTGCATCCATACTTGGTGGTGACACTGTTATTGGTAAAGGTTCAGTTATTGGTGGCAATGCATTTATAACGGACTCTGTACCGCCAGGAACACGTGTAAGTGTTAAAAGCCCAGAACTGGAATTTAAACCAAAAAAGGCAAGTTTGTCTATAAATGAACTTTTTGATTAAAATGTATATATTTCTTTAATTACAAGTCCAATATTACAACAATTTCCTATTAAGGTCAAGCGGATATTCGCAATCCGCTTCGCTACTTGCCCAATAACACCCCAACCTCATCGCCGCTTTGCGGCAGTCTGGCAGGAGCTTGAACTCCTGCCAGACTAAGTAAGTCCTAAACCCACCGCTTAAGAAGCGTGTATTTTAAAGGGCTTACTTAATGAGGTTAAAAAGCGGTCTGGATATAATAATTTATACCAGGCCATTTATATATATTACTATTGATATCCACACAAGTAGCAAATAATTTCCATACAAGGGCACGTTTCTGTTGAATTACAACCACCTGACAGGCTAAAAACTAAAAAACACCTGTCTTTTATTACCTGTTAGTGATAAATATGTAATATTTTTTCACATTTATTTAATTTGACATGTTAAATGAATTTTTATATAATATTAATAAAATATGTTCACTATAGAACTGTTCAAAAGTGAAAATAAAAATAACCTAGTAATATAATTCCATTTTCTGTTTTAGAACATGGGGGTGATAATATGGACGACCATTTAGAATTACTTTTAAATGGCCAGCTATACAAGAAACTAAATGAAATTGTCTATAAACCCGTTACAAATACTTATAACCTTAGCATGTTAGAAATAAAAGTACTTTTATTCTTAAAAGAACATACTATGTATGATACTGCAAGGGATATTGTGGAAGTCCATTATCTTACCAAATCATATGTGTCTAAAGCAATTGATACCCTTATTGAAAAAGGATATCTTAAAAGAAAACAAGATACACATGACAGAAGATGCATACATCTTGAAATGCAGGAAAAAGCCCTGCCTGTAATTGATTATGTTAAAATCAAACAAAAAGAACTTCTGGAAATATTATTTAAAAACCTTACAGAAGATGAAAAACATTTAATGCGTAATATTGCAGAAAAAATAAGTAGTAATATCGCAGAAGTGTTAGAATCTTCTAGCAGTTGAAAAGTATTTAATAAATTTTAACCAGACAACTGGTTTCAGGATGTGTCTGTACACATAAATAAATTTATACCTTTTTAATTTTCTATACACATCTTGGGGTTAAAAACATTTCTAAAACAAAAAACCAGCACAGAAAGGAGATTTTAATATGCAAGAAGAAATTAAAACTGATAATTTTGAAAAATTTATGGATGATTATACCAATAAATATATACATGTATGTATAGAAAATAATTCTATTGACTCAAAATTATTTGATAAATATGGTGTAAAACGTGGACTCAGAGATAAAAATGGTAAAGGGGTTTTGTCTGGCATAACTAATATATCCCTTATTAAAGCTACAGATATGGTTGACAACCATATTGTCCCTTGTGAAGGACAGCTTTATTACAGAGGTTACAACATATATGATTTAGTAAATGGGTTCAAGAAAGATGGAAGGTTTGGCTTTGAAGAAACCGCACACCTTCTGCTTTTTGGAGACCTGCCTGGCAAATCACAGCTTGAAGAATTCCAGAAAGTCCTTGCTAAAAACAGAAGGCTTCCTACTAATTTTGTAAGGGATGTTATTATGAAAGCCCCAAGCAAAGATATTATGAATTCATTAACTAAAAGTGTACTTACCCTTTCTTCTTATGATGATAAAATATCTGATAACTCACTTGAAAATGTTATGAAACAATGTATTATGCTTATAAGTGTATTTCCTATGCTTGCAGTTTATGGCTACCATGCATACAACCATTATGAATGTGACGAAAGTTTCTATATACACAGACCTATGGACAGCCTGTCCGCAGCAGAAAATATCTTAAGAATGTTAAGACCTGATAAAAGTTATACTGATATCGAAGCAAAAGTACTTGACCTTGCACTTGTACTCCATATGGAACATGGCGGCGGCAATAACTCAACTTTTACAACAAGGGTAGTAACATCTGCTGGTTCTGATACTTATTCAGTAATAGCAGCAGCATTATCATCATTAAAAGGCCCTAAACATGGTGGTGCAAATATTAAAGTAGTTGAAATGATGCAGGATTTAAAGGAAAATGTTTCTGACACAAGTGATGAAGATGAAGTAAGGGCATATTTACACAAGCTTGTACGCCATGAGGCATTTGATAAACGTGGTCTTATATACGGAATGGGACATGCTGTTTATTCTATATCAGACCCAAGGGCACTGGCTTTTAAAAAGTTTGTAGAAATGCTTGCCATTGAAAAACACCAAAAGAAAGAATTTGAACTTTATTCTATGATAGAACGCATGGCACCAGAAGTAATTGGTGAAGAATGTGCAATTTACAAAGGAGTAAGCGCTAATGTAGACTTCTATAGTGGATTTGTTTACAATATGCTTGGTATTCCAATGGAACTTTTCACCCCTATATTTGCAATGGCACGTATAGTAGGCTGGAGTGCACACCGTATTGAAGAGCTTATTAATATTGATAAAATAATAAGGCCAGCATACCAAAGCATTATGGTTCCTAAAGTATATGAATCATTAAAAGAGCGTTCAACACCAAAGATAGATACAAATTATCTGAAGGAACTGCAGCTTTCAATGAAAGAAGAGAGCTGCTAACCAGGGGAATTATTTCAAAAGTTATCTATAAAGGGAGGACTAAAATGAACCAGAATATTGATGATAATTGTATTTTCTGTAAACTTGCACATGATAAAATTCCTACTAATTCAATTTATGAGGATGATGATTTTAAGGTTATACTTGACACATCTCCTGCTTCAAGGGGACACTCAATTATACTGCCAAAAACACATGCTGCCAATATTTTTGAACTTCCAGATGAATATTGTGAAAAAATATTTAAAGTTGCTAAAAAATGTGGCACTGCAATTAAAAATGCATTTGGTTATGAAGGTTTAAATGTATTACAGAATAATGGTGAACCAGCAGGACAGACTGTATTCCATCTTCATGTACACCTTATCCCACGAAATACAGATGATGGTATTACTATAAAATATGTACCAGATAATAATATGGATGATTCAATAGCAGCAGAAACAGCAGAAAAAATTAAAGCACAAATGTAATAATTATATGTTTTTATTTTAAATATAATATTAAAAAATAACAGCCGTATTTATACGGCTGTTATTTTTATGCTTTAAATCCTCTTGCATATTCATTTGGATTAATAAATACTTCATTCAATGTCCCTCTTCCATAAGTAAGCCCCGCATATACCTGTTGCGTATTCTGCATAACTGCACCAGAATTATCCTGCTTTGCAACTTCAATAAATGACTCATGGAGCGCTCCCATAACTTTCCTTATCTCATCAAAATTAACAGGTGCCTGCCTGGTAATTGAAGTTATAATATGCCCATGTACATATTTATACAGGCTTGCAAGATTATATGAAATATCATAATGGAAATCAAGGCTTCTTTTTAATTCACAAACACAATCCTGTGCTTTCCTAAGATATTTTACGGCTTTATCTTTGTCATTTGAATTAAAAGCCTGTTCTGCCATATCAATACTATATGCAAAAAGCTCATAAATTATAGTTACAAGACCACTTTTATTTGACTGTGAAATACGTGCTGTATACTCCCTTATCTGCTCTTTATCCATAATAATACCAAGCCTTTCCATTAAATAAAGCTATATATTACATTCCCTGAAGCAGGTTCATAACTTCCTGAGGCTTGCTGTTTGCCTGTGACAACATTGTAGTTGCTGCCTGTTGGAGCACGGAAAGCTGTGTATATTGTGTCATTTCATCAGCCATATCAGTATCCATTATACGTGACATAGAATTAGTAATATTATAACTTGCCACATCAAGACTGGATACGGTACTTTCAAGACGGTTCTCATATGCACCAAGTTCTGCGCGCACTGCAGAAACTTTTGCTATTGCATCATCAACTTTTCCTATTGCAACACTTGCACTATGCTGTGAACATAAGTTAATCCTGTTCTGTCCATCTGCCTCACGCAATGCAAGAGTCCTGCATGTAACCTCTTCAAAATTCATATATAATGACTGCTTTTCATTAGCACCTATCTGCATACCCATATATCCTGCATTATATACTTCAAGCTCAACACGCTGGCCAGCTTGTGCATTTTCTGGAACTTCTATAACCATTTCAAAACCACTGTTATCTTTAATAGTAACTTTACTACCATCTGCTGATGCCTTTGCATTAGTAGAAAAAGCCAGCACTGGTGGTGTTGCAGTAGTGCTAGGAGTGACTTTTGCATCTTCTCCATTTGCTATAATTTTATTCTGTCCTGGCATTCTTAATTCTATCTGCTGGTCAAAACCTGTGGTCTTTGTTGTAAGTGTAAAATTCGATGGTGCTGTAAAGTCTACCCTGATATCCATCATGTCACATGCTTCAAAAATCTTATTGTTAACAGTAGTTACTGAATCTGTTGAATTAATCTTTATATCTGCTCCATTTATACGCATTGTACTTGAACCACTGGCAGGTATTGTAAAACTTCCTGTTACTGTTGCTGGTTCTGGAGGAGCTGTTACGGTAATATTATATTTACCGCTAGGTACACTCATGGATGTTGAAACTGCCCTTATTTCATCTACATTGCTTGTAAAAGACCTTGATGATGAACCATCAAGAAGTTTCTTGCCATTAAACTCTGTCGTGCTTGAAATACGGTCTATCTCATCAAGAAGCTGGTCAACTTCCTTCTGTGCAGAATTACGGTCATCAATAGTATATGTATCATTTGCCGCCTGAACACTCAGCTCACGTACACGTTGTAACATAGCTGTAATCTCATTTAATGCACCATCAGCTGTCTGTACAATAGACTGTCCATCCTCTGCATTCCTTGAAGCCTGGTCTAATGCCCTTATCTGGGTACGCATCTTATTTGAAATAGCCATTCCGGCAGAATCATCTGCTGCCTTTGTAATTTTATATCCTGAACTAAGCCTCTCAAGACTTGTTGCTACTCTTCTCTCATCCTTTTTTAAATTTATATTTGCTATCTGTGCTGTAATATTATGGTTTACTTTCATCTATATACCATCCTTTCGTTGTATGCTAATATATTTCTATTTTATATCTGTTATGGTTTTAAAGTTTATCTCCAGATACAAGTTTATACGGATTTTTGTTATGTTTTTATTTTATAAATTCTACTTTCATCTCTGGTTTTGTAAAACATTAATATTTTTACTTATTATACCAGAAATATATTTTACTGCAATCTTTGCTGCTTTATATAAATCTGCTGTAGGTGTATCACTGGTATCTGCCTTTTCCTTTAACATAGTATTCCTTGAAGACCCCCCTATGCTGCATGATATGTTTTTCACTGAAAAACCTGCTTCTGACAATGCCACTTCAAGCTCTTTACTGCTTTCCATTACAGTTTCATAATCTTCCCTGTTTCCACATAGCACAAGCCCTTTTAAAGCTCCTCCTGATATTCTGAACTCTGCAGATATATTTAAGTTACTTCCTGGTATATTTTCCATATCCTGGTGTGTATCAACTGATACCTGGACTTTTCCTTTGTCACCATATCCACTTAATATAGTAACATTCATATTTGTAATTGTATCACCTGTAACCACTGGTATATCATAACTTCTCCGGCCGGACAACAGACCATTTAACTGGATTCCTCTTCCAAGCATTTTAAGCTGTACCAGCTCATCAGATGAAATATCAGGTGCCGAATATGACTTTGCAAGGATTTCTTCCATATATTTCCCAGCCCTTTCACATTCTTCCTGGATACTTTCTTCTGAACCAAGTGCATCTGCCATACTATCTATAGTGTCTTCAAATTCCTGCTGTTCTTGTCTGTCTAAAACATTTCTTCTGTTATAACATTCTCTTAAAGGATTATATCCCTCTTTAAGCATATTTCCTGCTGCGTCTAAAACAGCAACTGTAACAGGTATCTGTAAACTAGAAAGATATGCTTCTGCTTCATTATTATCCTGGACTATTTCACGTACTTCTTCTGCCTGTTGTTCATAATACTCTTTCTCAAGCTTACGTCCAGCTGTTGAAGACTTCATATCCTCTGCAAATTTTTCAAGAGAAGTATTTAAAATCTTCTCCATATCACCATCAGATATTTCATTAACACCATCAGGCGTAATATTGTTTAACGCTTCTGAAACAAGGTCCTGGTAATACCTGCTGCTATCACTGTCCCTGTTATTATTATTTGTGTTATTATTAAAGCCTTCATTAATCTGTGCAGTAATTGTCTTGTTATGGTAAACCAATTCTTCCAGCCCGCCAAAATTACTGCCAGCCTCTATATTAATACCCTTGCCTTTGGAAGTCCTTACAGCAGACAGAAGGTTGCCAAGGGTCATTTCCCGCCTGCTCTGTAATACAGCCCCTATTGCTGCACCATCAGTTTTCTCTATATTATTAAGAAGCCTGTATACACCTATATAACCTTCACGTTCCTGTTCTGTTATGGCATTGCTTCTCTCTAACTGCCATAAATACCTGCTGTATTTCTCCTCTGATGAAATATCCCTGTTTTGTGCAATATCTGACAGTTCCTTGTCAAGTTCACTTATTGTCTTGTCAAGAGGATTACTTCCATTTCTTATAAGCTCAAGTACAACAGATGGCTTCATATTATCTATTACCTTGTTAAGCATTGAATCATACTCTTTAACAGCCTGGATACTCTCCTCTGTAATCTCCATACTGTTATATCCAAGTATTCTGGCCGCTCTTTCATTAGCCTGTGTATCTTCTATGCCAAGACCTTTTAAAATATCAGGAATACTCTTAAATGCCTTCGTAATAGAATCACCATATTCTTTATTTGCTTCTGTTGAAACCTTTTCATATATTTCCATAAACTGCTGCCTTTGTGCAGTTTCACTTGCCGCTGCTGCATGAAGCCCGTTAAGTGTTATAAGGTTCAGCTGCTTAACACTGGTACCTATTACAGATGCAGGTGCATTGGCTATGTCCGCAGTTTTCTGCAATGTTTCCTGCATCAGCCCAAGTTCTTTATCTGTTATGTCACCAGATGTCCCAAAGCGTGCCTTATAATATGAATTTTCTATATCCCTTAACTCTTTAACAACATCCTCAAGAGGTGCAGTTTCAACATTTATTCCCTTTTCTGCCATTATACCAGCAGACTGTATAGTCATTTTAAGACAGATTTCTGCTATATGCCTTTTAGCAGTAACCGCCTGTATATCCTGTTCTGTCATACCATCTGTAACTACACCAGGTATAACAGTTATATTCTGGTTATTATTATTTTCATTTATCTTCTGCGCCTGCTTTATAAGTTCCAGGTTAAGCACCATCTCAGCAGCTGTACTTGTTGTATCACCTGCCATTACACTATTTCCTGCAAGGTTTACAGCAGTAATTATATCTTTGTCAGTAACAGACATAAAACTGTTAATAATATCCCTTGCAATTACAAACTGTGATGTATCAAGTAATGCCTGTTCTGCCCCGCTGCCTGCTGACATAGCCTGTATAATCTGGTTTATAACAACATCTGGAGTTATATTTTCTTTAATATCACGCAGCACTGACAGCATCTTAAGGTTATCTGCTGTCACAGGAAGCTCATTTGCCAGAAGCCATTTTGCATCCTCTGTTGCTGTCTGTTTGTCAAGTCCTGTAATATCTATAATATTATTAACCTGCCCTGAAAGTACGTCCCACATCTCATCATCATATACAGCCCCATCAAATGCATCACTTCCAGAATACTGTCCATGATAAATATTTTCAATAGTAGGAGGCAGCCCGTTACCAATTATATATGCCCTTACATCATCTGACATATTCCCTGCCGTCTGGCTCATCTGGAACGCCGAAATAAACTTTGATATATTTTCTTCTGTAGGTGGAATATCCGCATCACGCAGAAGCTGTGCTATCTGGGCTTCGGTCTTCTGATCCAGAAAACCGTTCTTCTGGATATTCTCAAGCCCCTTCTTAAGTTCCTGGCAAAGCTCCTTATTACTCTCCTGGCAGTTCTCTTCCCACTGTTTCTGCTCTTTTACTCTCTCTATTGTACGTTCAAGGCTTGCTTCCCCGAAATCCTCTACAGCTCCTTCTTCCTTTTCAATGTTTTCATAGTCTTCTCCTGTAAGGATAGCTATGTTTTTATTTGCTTCCTGCTCTCCTGCTGCCACCTGTGCGCTTTCCTTTATATAAGCACTATGGGAAAGTGCACTCTCTGGCACTTTGGTGTTCACCATCGCTTTAGTATCACTCTGGCTGTGTGTATTTCCAACCTCTTTCAGTACAATATTGTCCTTTGACACATCCATGATTTGAAACTTTCTTACTTCGCCTTCCGTGGCTCCCCGTACTGCAGAATTAGGAACTTTTACCTCAATTCCGTTAAAGCTGATGGAAATCTTGTCTGAAACTTTTGATACCAGGCCCTCAACAACCTGCCCTTTGCTTCCTATAGACAGAAGCTGGCTGCTATTGCCAAATACGCCCTGCATGCTGGCGCCGCTGCTTGCCTGGTACATAATATCCCTTATATTCATAGATTTCTCACCTTTTATGTACCTTTCTTATTTATAAACATTTCTCTTAAATACTTCGGCATAATCTTCAGATATCTTAACCAGATAGGCAAAAAAGTGGGCGCAGATACGCCCACTTTAATATTATATAATGGAAACTGCCATTTTTTACTTATCTTCCTCTGCAACTTCTTCCTTACGTATTTCCTTTGTACGGATTTCCTTGCATATATCATCTATAAATACTTGTAAATCCTTCTGGCCTTCATCTCCTGCAAAGCGGCTTCTTACAGATACTTTACCCGCTTCCTCTTCTTTTGCACCTACTACAAGCATATATGGAAGCTTATCAAGCCTTGCCTCACGTATCTTATACCCAATCTTCTCTGAACGGTGGTCAGCAGTTGCATCTATGCCATTCTTTTTAAGCTCTGCAAGCACTTTTTCTGCATAGTCTTTAAATTTCTCTGATATAGGAAGTACACGTACCTGTTCAGGACAAAGCCATGTTGGGAATTTGCCTGCATATTTCTCTATAAGCCATGCAAGTGTACGCTCGTAACATCCCATTGATGTCCTGTGTATAATATAAGGACGTTTCTTGTCACCATTCTCATCTATATAATACATATCAAAACGTTCTGAAAGAAACATATCAAGCTGTACTGTAATCATTGTATCTTCCTTGCCATACACATTCTTTGCCTGTATATCAAGCTTAGGCCCATAGAAAGCAGCTTCTCCAGCTTCCTCTGTATATTCAAGCCCTATATCATCAAGTATCTCACGCATAGCACCCTCGACTTTATCCCATTCTTCCGCTGTACCAAGATATTTTTCCTTGTTCTCAGGGTCCCACTTGGACATACGGTATGTTACATCTTCTTCCAGGCCAAGTGTTGTAAGGATGTGTCTTGCAAGCTCAACACATCCTTTAAATTCATCAGCAATCTGTTCTGGCGTACACACAAGATGGCCTTCTGAAATAGTAAACTGGCGCACACGTGTAAGACCATGCATCTCACCTGATTCTTCATTACGGAAAAGTGTTGATGTCTCACCCATCCTGTATGGAAGGTCACGGTATGATTTCTGCCTTGCCTTATAAACATAATACTGGAACGGACATGTCATTGGGCGGAGTGCAAATATATCATTACCTGATACACTGTTGCCTTCTTCATCTTCATCATCTTCACCAAGAATAAACATGCCTTCTTTATAATGTCCCCAATGGTCTGAAATTTTATATAAATCTGACTTTGCCATAAGAGGTGTCCTTGTCCTGACATATCCCCATTCGTTATCCTCCAGGTCTTCAATCCAGCGTTGTAACTTCTGTATCATCTTAGTTCCTTTTGGCATAAGAAGTGGAAGACCCTGGCCTATTACATCCACAGTAGTAAATAAGTCCATGTCGCGTCCAAGTTTATTGTGGTCACGGTTCTTAATATCCTCAAGATATGCAAGGTATTCTTCCAAATCCTGCTTTTTATTAAATGCAGTACCATATATACGTGTAAGCATTTTATTATGCTCATCACCTCTCCAGTATGCCCCGGAAGAAGATGTAAGTTTAAATGCCTTAATCTGCTTTGTACTCATAAGGTGCGGTCCTGCACAGAACTCTACAAAATCCCCTTGTTTATAGAATGTAAGTGTATCAGTATCTGGATGTTCATTAACCATCTCAACCTTATAAGGCTCATTACGTTCTGTCATAAGCTTTACAGCTTCCTCTTTTGACAGTGTATATCTTTCAAGCTTATCACCTTTTTTAATAATTTTCTTCATTTCTTTTTCAATATTGTCAAGGTCTTCCCTTGAAAGGCTTGGCATATCAAAATCATAATAAAATCCATTATCTATTGCAGGCCCTATAGTAAGCTTTGCTTCTGGATAAAGGTTTTGTACTGCTTCTGCCATAACATGTGCACATGTATGGCGGTAAGCTTTCTTTCCACCCTCACTGTCAAATGTAAGTATATTTAATTCACAATCTTTGTCAACAACAGTACGTAAATCAGCAACCTGCCCGTCAATCTCAGCTGCACATGCTGCCCTTGCAAGACCTTCACTAATATCAGCAGCTATATCAATAACTGGCATTGCAGAAGAATATTCTTTAAATGAGCCATCTTTTAAAGTTATTTTCATTTCATTTACCTCCAATAATATAATTTACCCAAAATTCCTAAAACAAAAAAACCTCCTGGCAAAATGCCAGAAGGGACGCTACATAACTAGTACCGCGGTTCCACCCTGCTTCAATGGTAACCAGCTTAAAATAACAGCACAGTTCCATCACTGCTCTTATTACTTAAAAGTAATATGGATTATAACGTAATCAACGGACCGGATTGGGGCCACTCCGAGGTAGTCTTCAGCTGCAGTGCAATAAGATGTTCCCATCACCCATCTCTCTCTTGGATTACATATATGCGGCTTACTCGTCTCATCAACGTGTTAAGGATACTTTTTATTTTATTAAATATTTTTATTGAAGCTATTCTATATCAGCAATGCAGATTTGTCAAGGTGTTATCTTTTAAAAATTCTTGGATTTAACTGGCTGTAAATATAACCTGGCATTTACAGAAGCATTAAAAACAAACCGTTTAGCCCTGTTCAATATACAAATAAACAGGCTATATTACTTTTGCATAGAAATAATAACAAATTATAAAATTATTCTTTTCTATCTATAATAAACTGCACTTCATCAATTTTCTTTTTAGAAATTTTTGCTATTGCTTCTATTCCAAAACCTTCCTTATACATATTTATTATCATTTTTTCTTCCCCAAGTGCAATTCCCCTGGCTTCTCCTTGTGCAAAACCATCTTCAAAAACACCCTGTCCCAGATTACACATTATTTCCATCTCCTCTCTGCCTTCCCTTCCCAAGGAAATATTATACTCATTTTCTATTATACCAAGCTTCTCTTTGACAGACAATACATTTGACAAAAGTGCCCCAAGCAGACGGTGTAGCCCATATCCACTCCTTTTTTCTGGCAGTTCTTTTGAAAGACCTATAAAAATAATATTCAGCATATCTATTTTTCCCTGCCAGTTATAATCTCCCATAAGCTGTTCCTGTGTAAGATGCACATGGTTAATGGAATTTACTTCCATATTCATACATACCCATATGGAATACACCTTCTTTATACCATCATAATCTGTCTTTACAAAATCCCTTTCCTTTTGTGAAGAAACAAGACGGCAGACATAAAAAATTGCCCTGTTTAATAATTTATACTCTTCTGGGTTATCTTTCTGTGCTTCTACATTTATAACCATCTGTGCAGGCACACTTTTCTCTCCATCTTTAGATGGCATATTTACATAAAATACAATATCAAACCTTATTAAGCCTTCATTTATTTCACTGTTTTCTGTATTTATGCCCGTTATCCTCCCACTTTCCACATCTTCCATTGTATTAGTCATCCCTGGGTCTGCTGGCACTATGCCAATCTGTGGATTTCCTTCAATAAGAGACACTATATCCTGTGGCTTCATTCCTTTAAACTCTTTTACTGTCCTTGCAAGTATATGTGCAAGAATAATTTTCTGCCCTAACAGATGTTTTGCCTTTTCATCATACTGTGCTTCTTTATCTGTAATTTTTACAGCATTTTTAATCCCATTATCCACAACCAGACTCCTTTTATGTTAAAGATTTTTAATCTATTATACTATAAACAGCCCTCAAAATCTATATATAGTATAATTTGAGTTTCCCCATTTTTTTAAATTCCACAAATATTATATTACTCTGGCAAATTCCAAATGTTTTACCAAAAAGCAACTGTATGGGAAAGCTGGTGCTTAAATCTGGTATTCAATGCTTAATAGAAACTTTTGTTGGTAAAACTTTGGAACTGCCAGAGTCACATAACTTGTGTACTAAAAAAACGGGGAAACCCAAAATAGCATAGGAATTTACCAGTATTAAATATAGCTGATACTGGTAAGTTATAGAAATATAGGATTATTTATTCTTTATTATGGTACACCACTCTACAACTTTACGCATAGTAACCAAATGACAAAAGTACCAGTTCCAGTGCCTTTACAATGACATTGGATTTTATTGCATTTCCGACATTTTTCAGATATACTGGTTGAATAACTTAAACAGAATTGATATACTATAATAAAAGAATTAATAGTTCTATAAGAGCTCCAGATGTTCTTAATTAAAACAACCATGTAAAGATGTATCTCCTGGTATCTTTCAAAAGATTTTATCCCATCCAGACACCAGGCTTCTGCTAAGATTAGTTTAAATCCAGATATCACTTTATAAAAACACACATCTTCACCAGTAAAAAATTATAGAATGGAGGTTTATTTCTATGGGATATTTTTTAAACAATGAAGAACCATATGTTATATACCAGGAGGCAGCAGCACAACCATATTTTATAGATAAAACTGGAATATTAAAAGAGATATTCCCTTTAATTAATAGTACCGAAAAATATATCTGCATAACCAGGCCACGGCGTTTTGGCAAAACAATTATGGCAAACCTTATAGGTTCTTTTTTTTCCAAGGCACGCAATTCAAGAAATATTTTTGATTCCCTAAAAATTTCCAAAGATACCACTTATCTTAAGTTTATAAACCAATATAATGTAATTTATATTGATTTTAGTGATATCGATGATGAATGTAAAAGTTACAGTTCCTATATTAAAAATATTAAATTTCTTCTACGGGAAGATTTACATACTGCTTATCCACAAATTGAATTCCGGGATAACGGCAATATCCCAGAAGACCTTAAAAGAATTTATGCTGTTACACACGAAAAATTTATATTTGTACTAGACGAGTGGGATGCAATTTTCCATATGCATTTTATAAAAGAAAAAGACAAAAAAGCTTATCTCCTTTTCCTTAAGGGTCTCCTCAAAGGAAAAGCTTATGTTGCATTTTCATATATGACTGGTATACTTCCTATAGCAAAATACTCCAGTGGTTCAGAATTAAATATGTTTATAGAATTTACAATGGCATCAAGCCCTGCTTTTAGCAATTATTTTGGATTTACAGAAACAGAAACAGATGAGTTATATGCAAGGTATTTAAAAATATGCAGTACCCCTTCTATAACACGTAATGGGCTAAAAATATGGTATGATGGTTACCAGACAGCAACAGGACAGAAAATTTATAATCCACGTTCTGTAGTTCTTGCCTTAAAATTTAACAACCTGGAAAGCTACTGGACAAGTTCTGGTCCATTTGATGAAATTAGTTATTATATAAATAAAAATATAGCAGACGTCAGGGAAGATTTGGTTTTGATGGTATCAGGTGAAGCAGTTACTGCTAATGTCCAGGAATATGCTGCTGTTTCAATGGACTTAAATACCCGGGATGAAATTTTCTCTGCCATGGTTGTTTATGGATTCTTAAGCCATTATAAAGGAAAAGTTTCCATACCAAATAAAGAACTGATGGATAAATTCAGGAATATGCTTGAAAAAGAACCTTCTCTTGGATATGTATACAAACTTGCTAAAAAATCTGAACAAATGCTTGGGGCAACTATAGCAGGAGATACAAAAACAATGCAAGAAATCCTTGAATATGCACATGATACAGAAATCCCCCTGTTAAGTTACAATAGTGAAATTGAATTAACAGCGCTTGTAAACCTAATCTACCTTTCTGCAAGGGATACTTACCGTATCGAACGTGAAGATAAAGCTGGCAGGGGATATGTTGATTTTATTTTTTATCCGGAAACAGATAAAACAGCAGATTGTATTATACTTGAATTAAAGATTAACAGTACCCCAGCAGAAGCTATACGCCAGATAAAAGAACGTAAATATGCACTTCGTTTTAAAGGAAGGATTGGAAAAGAAAGTGAATACTCTGGGAGAATACTTGCCGTTGGTATTTCTTATAACAAGGATTCTAAAAAACATAAATGTATGATTGAAATTTTATAATTCAGACTATAAAACATAACCTGGCTTTTTTAACAAGCCCGCCCCAAAAATGAGGGGCGGTATATCTAATTTCTATGGGTATACCAAGACGATACCAGTAAACTTGTATACCCTCATTTTAAAATTACTTTATCATCCCGTAATTATAACACTAAATGACATAATAATTGCATTACTGCAAGCATGGAAAATAATACTGCTCCAAAGATTTTTATTACTCTTATAATATATTAATCCTAAAGCAAAACCAGCAACAAGATGTTCTGTCATAATCATTTTTAATGAATTAATTATATTCCCCGCTGTTCCATCCCATAGATAAAATGCAAATGAAAAATGATATAATGCAAATAAAATACTGGAAACCAGAATAGCTATGTATGGCTTCTTCAATGAATTTATCAAACATCTTTGAATAATACCTCTAAAGAAAAATTCTTCTGTAAATCCTGCTGTAAATATCATTAAACAAAAATATATTAAAAATTTTACTAATATTTCTGGAATATTGCTTAAAATACTTGCTGTTTCTTCCCCCAGGCTAAAAACAAGAATAATTACACCAATATATAAAATGTAAACTAGCAGTACTTTTATTAGTGTATTTTTATCCATACGTTTTAAACCAATTTCTTTAAGGGTTTGTATCAGTTTCTCTTTTCTTAATTTAGTTAGAATTAATAGAGGAAAAAGAACCAAAAACAGCCAGTTGGTAACATCGTTTATTATATCTATATTAAATGCACAACTTAGCATAGCTAATATAATATATAACAAAAACCATAATAAACAGAATATTAACTCTCTTTTATACCCTGTCTCTGGCTCTTCTACAAATTCAATCTTTTGTTTCCTAAATATAACAAACGTTAATATAATTACTATTATTGTAAAAAAAATTGAAAACACCTCCCTATATAATAAATAGTCTCTCGGATTCTCCAGCCCTTATTTTCTGCGGCTTTCAAATCCAGTTTTATAAAAATTCCCCCACTTTTTTGCCAAAAGCACTTGACAAACCAGTCAAAAAATGCGGCGCTTCGCGCCTCTTAATTAAAAAAGTACTTTTCATTCCGACGTAGCCAGTAAACATTTTTTGATTGGAGGCGATTTTTATGTTACCTGTTAATCATGGCGGTCATGCCGCCTATCAGGACACTTTCGTGTCCAAGTTTCTTGAATTATTCCCCGATCCATTTGCTGTCCCTAAACAAACCTGGGATATCATTGTGAAATTCTGGTATCTTGATCTTTCTGAAACGGATACTATCATGCAGGAGTTTTATTCCCTGCTTGGCAAACCCGCCACCCGTTTTCCTTCCTGCCTGCTCCGTTCCTATCTTCTTTCCATCGTGCTGAAAGTAGATTCCATTACCGGATGGTGCAGGATGCTTAAAATAACTCCTTTGTACGCCATCCTCAGTGGTTTCAACACCGGTGACACTCCCGATGTCGGAACCTTTTACGACTTCTTTGCCCGCCTTTGGCAGTCTGACAAAGACAATTACATCAGTCAGGTTAAACATAAAAAAGCGAAACCGGAAAAAGGTAAAAAACGTGGTGATAAAACTCCCTGTGACACGGACAGTGCTGCCGCAAAACTCCTTCCCCTTTTGCAGCGTATCCACCTTCCAAACAATAATCCGTTCTGTCTTATCTTCCGACTGTATAAATCCCAGTTCCTTGATGAATCCGTCCGCAGGGGACTGATAAATCCATGCCACCTTTCACTTGCCGGTGACGGAACTCCTCTTGAAACTGCAAGGCTGGAACGTTCCAAAAGGATTTGTGGCTGCCCAAAAGGTTCTGGCTGTGGATGCAAACGGAAGTTTTCACAGCCTGGCTGCAACTGGGGATGGGATTCTTCCAGAAACAAATATTTTTCCGGTTACCATCTCTACATGTTTGTTGCTGCAGATTCCGAAAACGACCTTCCCATTTTCCCCATGCTCGAGCGTGCTTCCAGGCATGATATGCTGTCATTCCTCCATACGTTTTTCTCTATGAAATCCTACCTTCCTGAATTTCATATTGAAAAACTCCTGCTGGACGCTGCCCATGATGCTTATCCACTTTATGAATACTGCAAAACAAACCGCATAACACCATTCATTGACCTCAATCCCGGCCATACGGGACACTTCAAATACAAAGATAACTTTACGATAGATGAAGATGGTGTCCCTGTATGTAAAATGGGCTTACGTATGCACCACGATGGTGTGGAAAAAGCAAAGCACCGCGAAAAATACCGCTGTCCTCTTGCGGACCGGAAGAAAGGCTGTTTCTGTAAACACCCCTGCTCAGATTCCAAATACGGAAGAACTGTACATATCCAGCAGAAGGACAATCCAAGGATTTTTAACATACCGCCAAGAGACAGCAAGGAATGGAAACTGGAGTACAACAGACGGACATCTGTGGAGAGGTCAAATAAACGGGAAAAAACAGATTATAAATTAGAAGACGGCAGACACCGGTCCTCTAAGATGTGGTACTGCCGCCTCTATGCCATCATGATGCTGCAACATCTTGATGCATGGGAAATGCCAACCCGTGTAGACACCATTTTTACATTCTCACGGATGGCAACCTCAAAATAAGCATACCACAATTTCAAAAAAATCTCATCAATTTCCCAGGGATAAGTGCGCCCTTTTTTCGATGTTTATTTGATATCTTTCCAAAATCTCACAATATTCAGTTGTCAATACACAAATCTAAACTAACTCTTATGAATCCGAGAGGCTATTTAACATTTATATTCAAAATTACTTTCTATTTAATAGGTTCCTTAATAAAGGAAATAAATACATCTTCAAGATCAGCCTTTTTTATATTAATATTTTTAATCTCCAATTTATAACTTCTGGCCATACCAATTAGTGATTCCATATAATTTTCCTGATCTGTTTTTACTACAATATCAATTTTATTATCAATCACATTTATTTTTTCACTATTAATATTATTATTGATATCAACAATTAATTTTTCTTGAATCTTGTTTATAATATTATAAAATTCAATACTATATGTTATAAATAAGCCATACTTTTCAATAAGTTTAGATGGAGAACCTTCTGCTACTTTAGTACCTTTTTCAATAATTATTACATTATCAGATAATTCTTCAATTTCTTCAATATAATGTGATACCAAAATAATACTCTTTTTCTTTTTTCTTTGATTTTCAATAATTTCCCATACAGCTTTTCTATTCTCAGGATCTATACCTACAGTTGGTTCATCCATAATAATCAATTGTGGATTATGTACAATAGCAGCAGCTATATTAACTCTTCTTTTCATACCACCTGAAAGCTTTCTTACTTCAGTATTGGCTTTATCTTCTAAGTGTAATTCTTCAATCAAATTATTCACACCTACTAACATCATTTTTCCTTTTAATCCATATAAACGGCTAAAAAGAACAAGATTTTCTTTTACAGTCATATTCTCGTATAGACTAATATCTTGAGGTACAATACCTAAATTATTTTTATACTGTTTATCTAAATAACTCATTCCTTTATTTGCAAAATTAATTTCACCACTACTACACTTAGACAAACCTGATATTATTTTAATCATTGTTGACTTTCCTGCTCCATTACTCCCTAATATTCCTAAAACCTCTCCCTGTTTAATTGAAAAAGATATATTATTTAATACTTGCTTTTTTCCATACCTTTTACACAAATCTTTAACAAAAAAAATTTCTTCTTTCATCTATTCTACACTTTCCTTTACTATACCATAATATTTTACTAATAAAAGTTAAAAACATTATTGTCTCCTTTCATAAAAAATAAGCTACAAGTTCTATACTCATAGCCTACTACTTTAATTTACAATTTTCAACTTATTTCCGATAAACGGTTCAATAATCCGGCAAACGGTCATATTTTAAGATAAACTTCTGCTATATAATAACCATTTTCTATTCTATAATTATACTCTCCATTATATTTATCTACTGATGAAATTATATTTTTTATGCCAAAACCATGCAGTTCACTATTATTTTTGGTTGTTACAGGAATACCATCTTTTAATATAATATTATTGTTCATCATTGTATTTTTAACCCTCATAAGCCAAAAACTTTCTCCCTGTCTTACCTCAACTTTAATTTCTCCTGCATTACCAGAATAATCCTCTAATGCATCTACTGCATTTTTAACTATATTAGAACTTATAATGCACAAATCTCTCATAGAAATGTTTAGTTCATTACTAATAAATCCTTTTACCTTAATACTTATTTTTTCTTCTAAAGGAATAAGATAATAATTTAATACAGTATTTATAATCTCATTACCAACATCATAACTAGCTTTACTAATTTGTGAAATACCCATTAACATTTCTGATATATATTCTTTTCCTTTTTCATATTCATCCTTTTCTAAAAAATTTAGTATTTGTGATAATTCAGATATAATATCATGCCTAAACTGTTTAGTATCTTGCTCCTTTAAAAGAAGCTGCTCAAAGTATTTTTTTTGTTGCTCATTATATGTTTCAAGCATACTTGTTTCAAAGATATATTTCTGCTTAATATTATAATAATAAAGAACAAAATAGTTTAATACAAAAACTACGAAACCTCCTGCTGTTATTAATATAACCCCTTTATTTATACCCTGTCTATGTAATACATCTGTTAAAATAAATGTAAAATAAGATATCATTAATGCAAGTAAAAATATGACTATGGAAATAAGTAACCAGATTATCCCAGGCATATTAAATGCTTCTTTATCCAATTTCCTTCCTAAAACAAAATAATATACCCATAATCCTATAATAACACATAACAGATATATAACACATGTACCAGGATTCCCTACATTATACAATGTTTCTACTATATAGTACATGATTGTTTCTAAAAAAGATAACGAAGAAAAGGCTACAAAATATAGTTTTACAGTTTCTCTAACTGAAATATCAAAAAAATACTTAGTCATAAAAACAGAAGTAAATACACCTGTTAAATTTAATATTGCAACATCCCAATTAATAACTCCTAAATATCCTAGCAATATAATAACAGGAATAGTATATAAAATTCTTTTTATAGAACCAGCACACAAACTTTTACGGAAAATAACATAAAAAAAAGACATATATTCAACTATTACCTCAATAAACATAATTACATTTAACACCCATTCCATATTCTGTTAATCTCCCCCCTTCATAATAATTACATTTAATGGCTGCTTATATCATATTCCACGAATTTTTGCATAACATCACTATGTCTGCGTCTTGAAACTGGAACTTCCTTTCCATTTTTAAGTACAATGCTATTTTTACAAACTTGTTTAACCTTTTCAAGATTTACTATGTAGCTTTTATGGCAATCCATAAAAAGCCTGCTATCCAGCTCATTTTTCCAACTTTTTAATGTCCTGTCACTTTCACATATCCTGTTATCTATATAAATTTTAACATAATCACCACAAGCTTCTATATAATCAATGTTATATTGGCAAAATTGGCATAGCTTGTTCTGGAACCGTACCTGTATTTTACAACACCCCATCAATGACCTGGCTACATCCTCCAAAGCCTCATTAAATTCTTCTTTATCTACAGGTTTTGTTACAAACCTGTATGCACCAATTTTAAATGCTTCTTTAAAACGCTCAGGTTTACCTGTAAGCATAATAGTCCTATATTGCCTGTCCTGTTCTGCAAGCCTTTGCGCAGCCTCTATACCATCCATATCTGGCATATCTATGTCTAACATCAAAACATTAAATTTTTCCTTACTTTCTAACAGTTCTTTTGCAGAAAAAAAATGTACAATTCTATAATCACAATCTTTTTCTGCAAAATATTCTTTTACCATCTTACCAACTCTTTCATGCACATATTGCTCATCATCACACAATGCAATATATATATTCCCATCCATAAATAATTCATTTCCTCCATATTGGTATCATTTAATATCCTAATTATATCATTTACTTGTAAATATGTCCATATTAAATTAAAGTATATAACATTCATTTATTATAATACTTTTTTTAAAACATATTATTTTTATAATAATATCTATAATATCTCTAACACTTATTAATTACTATTAAATTAAAAAGAGCTGCCACACTAAGTATAATGTATACAAAACATAGCTTATATATTTATATAACCTGCTATACCATGTATCATTCTTACTTTGTGTAACAGCCTTTCTTAAAATATCTTAAAATAATTTCTTGTTAAAGTTCTTCTTATTATCTTTTTCAGATTACCACATTATAACTTTTCCCATTTATAAGAAACCAATGTTCCATCTGTACTATATTCCAGTTCATACTTTTTACTTTTATCATACATTTCGATTTCATATTTTGCATCATCTGAATCATAATCTAATTCTGTAATTGTTGCATTTTTAACTTTTTTCTCTGCCATACGGCGTATAGTCTTTTCTGAAACTTTCTTGCTGGCTTTCTTATGGCTTATTTTTTCCCACTGGTATTCAACCAGCTTTCCATTTGAAGCATTATACTTAAGCTCATATTTCTTGCTGCCCTTTTTCATATCTACTTCATATACCCACACACCATCATCGTCATCTTCCTCCACATGTAAAACTGTAGCACCTTTAACATAATCTGATGCAAGTTTCTCTGCTTCTGTAGTGCTTGAAATTCCTTTCGCCTGTGCAGTAATACATGATAGACCACCAAAACTTAATGCTAAACCTATTGCTATAATTTTTTTATTCATAATATAAAACCTCCTTTATTATTTTATAATTTTCCTTATTATAACACCATTATTTTAATTTTCAACCCATATAATAAACTTTTTATTTCTTAGATGCCATAACTACATTTTGTACCCTGTGAAGTATAATTCTCAAATTGTATGGTTTCTCAATAAAATCAACAGCACCAAGTTCAAATGACTTCCTGACACTTTTCTCTCCAGCTTGTGATGTTACAATTACTGGAATATCTTTATATCTTTCATCCTTTCCAAGATGTTTCATAAGTGTAAAACCATCCATAACTGGCATTACAAGGTCAAGCATTATTATATCTATATCCTTATAATTCTCTTTTATATATTCAAATGCATCAGCACCATTTTCTTTTTCAACAACTTTAAAATACGATGAAAAGGATGTGCTTAATATCTTACGGTTAAGCACCAGGTCATCAACTATCAGCATAACTCCCTGTGACTTTTTAAACTTAAGCTCCTCCAGACCGTCTATATTTATATCATCCATTTTACCAATAGTATTATGTTTTAACATATATGCTTCAAACTCATCTGGAGGCATAGGCTGTGCATAATAATATCCCTGTACAAAATTACAGTCCATATTCCTAAGCATCTGTATCTGTTCTTCTGTTTCTATTCCTTCTGCAACAACTGCATAATCCATCCATTTTGCCAGTCCTATAATAAAACTTAATATATTATTGCTGTTTGCCTTCATATCACCTTGTACAAATCCCATATCAAGTTTAAGTATATCAATAGGCAGCTCATTAAGCATATTTAATGAAGAATACCCTGAACCAAAATCGTCCATTTCTATAACAAAACCAATAAGTTTAAGCTTTTTAACAACATCTATAATCTGTCCTGGATTGTCAGTGTATGCTGTTTCTGTAATTTCAAGATGTATATTTTCTGGTTCAAGATGGTGTTTATGTATAATTCCAAGTATTATTTCTATAAAATCTGGATTGTAAATATCTGTCCTGGATACATTTACAGATACTGGTACAACAGGATAGCCATTCTTTATCCAGCTTTCTACATAACCACAAGTAGCATCCCATACATATTTATCAAGTTCTGTAATAAATCCATTTTTCTCAAAAAGAGGTATAAACTCTCCTGGGCTCATAAATCCCTTTTCTGGATGCTGCCAGCGGACTAGTGCTTCAGCTCCTGCAATCCTTTCTGACTCCAGGTCATACTTAGGCTGGAAATATACAATAAACTGTTTTTCCTTTAGTGCATCTTCCATACAATTAATTATTTCCTGCTCATACAGCTGCTTTTCCCAGATTTTTTTATCATAATATGCAACATATTGCCCATACCTGCCTCTTATTGTATCAGCTGCCAGCACTGCCCTGCTGCACATAGCCTGTACTGGCATATTTATATCATCTATCTTATATACACCAAACTTAAGCCTGATAGACATACTAACTGGAAAATCATTAATAATCTTTACTATAGATTCAAGATTTTTATTTAATGTTTCTTTATTATATTTAAGGAAAAGTATAAAATGGTCTGCTTCCATCCTTCCACAAAGTTCATCCCCGCCTATAAAATGCTTAAAAACCCTTGCCATATATATAAGAATATTATTACCTGCATTTTCACCAAACAAATCCTTAAGCAGTCCAAAATTCTCCATATCAGAATATACAATACAATATTCCAGCCCAGAATTTTCCAAAAGCATATATGAAACTTTTTTACAGAATATTTCTTCTGAATATACACCTGTAAGCCGGTCTTTTTGTAGATATTTTGCCATTGATGCATTCTCACTAAGCTTGATAATATTATCAAGGCGTTTCTGTAATACTACCAGATTGTATGGCTTATAGATAAAATCACCTGCACCCATTGATAATGCATTAATCTCCAGTTCATCATTATCTGTAACCGCTGTTATTATAACAGGAATCTTTGAAAGGTTTTTTCTCTTCTTCATAATATGCAAAAAACCATATCCTGATTTCACATCTGAAGTAATATCCAGAATAACAGCAGCAATTATACCTGCATTGGCATCCAAAACCCTGATAGCATCTTTACTGTCTTCTGGTTCTATAATATTATAGTCCCCATTTAAAAAACCAGATATCATTTCCCTGTCTTCTTTATTATCATCGATTATAAGAACTGTCCTTACTACTGCCATACTTCTCACCCCTTCTGGATAATTTTGCCTAAGACCAGCATAATATTATTTTACTATATAAAACCTTAAAAGGCAATGTCCTGTAAAATTAAAAAGCACATATACATACTATATATGTCACAAAAACAAGCATATCATATATTTTATAAATATTGTATTTTACGGATTAAAGAAAATTTAATAATTTGGGTATGGTAATTATGTTAAAATAATAGAAATAACATTTTTAGAAAGGATATATAAATAATTATGAAAAAAATAATAACCATATTTATCACCTTTTTCTGCCTGGCATTAATTCTTCCAGCCAATACAAAGGCAGCCAAAAGAAATGCAAATGATATAACTAAACTTAAGAAAATTGTAAATGAACAGCTAAAAAAGGGAGCCAACATTTCCAAAGATATAGAAAATGATTACAATTATACATGGGATAAAAACGGCAGGCTTGAATCAATTTCATGGGATTATTGTAATCTTATTGGAGATATTAAAATCCCTTCATTTAATAAATTAAAATCCCTGAAAATAAGCCGCAATAAGGAATTAAAAAGTATAACTGTAGAAGATAACAAATCATTAGAAGAGATTGCATTTTGGGGTTATGAAGATTACGAAAATGAACAGTCTGTTTATTTTCCATATGATAAAATCGAAATAAAAGGCTGTATTAACCTTAAATCCATAACAATATATAATGCTAATAAAATAAAAACTGGAAGTTCTGGTCTTGATTTAAGCAGGTATACTAACTTAAAAGAATTAAACCTACATTTCTGCAGCCTTAAAAATTTGGACATATCAAATAATAAGAAATTAACAAGGTTAGATATTTCAAATAATAATTTTGAAAAAATAGATTTATCTAATAATAAAAATATCCAGACCCTGGTTTTAGATTTTAATAATTTTTCTGCTATTGATATTAAAAACAATACTAAAACTGAATATCTGGATATAAGCTTTAATCCATGTACAGAATTCTATTTCACTACTTTAAAAAATTTAAAAATTCTCACATGTGAAAGTACAAAATTAACAAAACTTGATTTAAGTGATTCAAAAAAACTGGTTTCACTGCGGACTGCAGATGGGGTATTATCTGATGGCGGACTGCTGCTTGGTGAAAAACCGGAGCTTACATTTATGGACTGCCATAATAATAAAAAATTAACAAGTATTGATTTAAACGGGTGTACTGCTTTAACCAGGTTTAACTGCAGTGACTGCGGTCTTACAGAATTAAATCTTGATAAAACAACCAGCCTTATTAAATTATATTGTAAAAATAACAATTTAAAAGAATTAAATACCTCAAGTTTAACTAACTTGGATATCCTTAGCTGTAGTAATAACCAGCTGGTTTCACTAGACCTTTCCAATAATAAAAAGCTTAGGAAACTGCTTTGCAAAGGCAATAATATAACAGGCCTCGATTTAAGTAATTGCCCAAAACTTCTTGAAACAGACAAGGAGTCTTTTACATATGATGCAGAAACAACAATTATACAATAAAGATAAATATTACCACAGATAGCTAAATTATAAAAAAATAGGAAAGGATACAAAATGCAAACACCATTCTTTACCATTTGTGTTTGTATACTTGGTACAAAATATGAAAAAGATAAATAAAATTTTTATTTTAACAATAATTTTTGCTGGAATATTTTTAACCATTCCAAAACATACCAGGGCTGCCAGCAAAAACAAAGCAGATATTGCAAAACTTAAGAAAATCGTAAATGAACAGATTAAAAAAGGTGCAACGCTTTCCGCAGATATAGAATATGACAGACACTATACATGGGATAAGAAGGGAAATCTTGAATCAATTACATGGGAAGAATGTGGACTTACAGGCAGTATAGAAATTCCTGTATTTAATAACCTGAAAACTATAATTATTGATTCTAACCAAGAACTTAAAAAACTGGTTATAAAAGATAACAAATCATTAGAAAAAATTGACTGTCCTGATGTTGAATATGGATGTGCTGTAAGAAAAAAAGCAAAACTTAATAAACTGGTTATATATGGATGTACAAATCTCCGTTATCTCCGTGCTGGCGGGGGAAATAAGATAAAACTTGGATTTGATATAAGAAAATTTACCAAACTAACCACCCTTTCTTTAAATTCAAGTAATCTTAATAAAATAGATTTATCTAAAAACAAGAACCTGGTAACTTTGTTCCTTAATGACAACAAACTTAAAGAAATCAATTTATCTAATAATAAAAAGCTGGATTCATTATTCTTGTCCAATAATAAACTTGGCAAAATAGATTTATCTAATAACCAAAAGCTGGATTCACTTGAACTTGATGGCAACAAACTTACAGTAATTAATCTTGACAATATTAATAACATTAGCTGGTTAAATATAAATGGAAATGGATGTAAAGAACTTAATTTTACTTCTATTAAAAAACTAAATACTTTGCTTTGCAGTGAAAATAAACTTGAAAAGCTAAATTTAAAGAACAATAGTAAACTACAACGTATTGAATGTGATAATGGAGAATTATCTGGCAAAGGGCTGCTGCTTGGTAATAAACCTGTACTGGACAAACTTATATGTAGTAATAACAATTTAACAGAAATTGATATAAGCGGATGTACAAAACTTTCATTACTGCAATGTAATAACAATAAAATAACCAGCCTGGATTTATCTTCCAATAAAGAGCTTTCAGAATTTAATTGCAGTAACAACCCACTATCAGGGCTTTCACTTGATAATGTAAAATTTCTATATACTTTATTATGCAGCAGCTGCGGGCTTGATAAATTAGATTTAACAAAACTATCCGGTCTTAGATATCTTGACTGCAGAAATAATAAACTGGATTCGCTAGATATAACAAATAATCCAGAAATCAGTGAACTACATTGTGAAGGTAATAAAATTAAAGAACTTGATATAAGTAAGTGCCCATATCTTAAAAGTAAGCTGGTTAATCCAAACCTGCAATGTGACAATGGAATTACAATTAAAACAAAACAAGATATCTCCCAGTAAAACAGTATATTACGAGTATAATTAAGTAAACAGGTGGCTATTCTATAGAATAGCCGCCTGTTCACTTTAACCACAATTTTACTTATTTTTTAAATTTTTACTTTATTGCAACTATAATATATGCAATTAAAGCACATATTATCTGGAATATAATATACCTAAATACAACCTGGGTATCAGACCAGCCTTTATTTTTCCTTGCATGGTCATGCAAAGGCGTCCTTGTATTGGTTAATATTGATATTTTCAGGAACCTTTTAAGTGATACTTTGACAAGACCCAGACCACCATCAAGTATAAGAACCAGTGCAAGTAATATATATGCCAGTGGATGCCCTGTTTTCATAGCAATTATGGCTATGTAAAATCCAAGTGCCCTTGAACCCGCATCCCCCATAAGCATACTGCTTGGAGATGAATTAAAATAAAGGTATGCAAGAAGCACAGATACAAATATAAAACCTGTAATTACATAATACCCAAGCTCTTTTGCAAAAATTACTGTAAAAGAAGATATTACAACACAACAAAGACTTGCGCAAAGCCCGTCAACACCATCTGTACAGTTTGTAACATTAATAGATACCCATAAAAGTATAATACCAAGTATAAAATAAACTGGTACAGGTATATCTATAATAAAAGTACCTATATGTATCTTTAATAAACCTGGATTATAATTTACAAAAGTCCACATTGTCATTATAGATATTGCTAAATCAATAATACCCTTCTTATACTCATTCCAAGGTGTCTTTGAAGCATCATCAAGATAACCACTAAGCATTACTGCCAGTAATAATATGCAATATATTATGTATTCTCTGCTTATTGGCATAAAAAGCAATGAACAGGCTATAAATACTATTACAAATGTAAATCCAACACCCCTTGTCTTTCCCTTTGAAAGTGCGCCATTTACAGCAAACTCCCTGCCATGGTCAACGGGCAGGAATGGAAACGGGAACCTAAGACCAGCAAATGTAAGCACAAACGCTACAAGAATACCAACTACCGCTATCTGGTTTGGTTCTAGAAAATCCTTTAAAATATTGTACATCTTTATCCTCCTGGAATTAATTTTCACCTAAACAACACTTTTCTATTATAGCAAAGTGTCAGGAAAGATACAAGGCTGTAAAAATTTTAACCTGAAAAACCCAGATAAAACAAGCTGTTGTTATATACTATAAAATATTCCATAATAAACATACCTGGCCTGCACTACTCTATTTTTTCTTATTTCAGGATATTATGACAATGGCAAAATATACATGCTGGCTCATTATATTGTTTTAAAAACAAGCCTTATAACAAACTCCCCATTTTCTATTGAAGCTTTTACCAATCCACCCATCCTGTCTGCCAGTTCCTTTGCTACAGACAGCCCAAGCCCTGTTGAGCCCCTGTTTCTTGCAGTATCTGCCTTATAAAACCTGTCAAATACCTGTGAAATATCTATCTCTTCTGGTGTATTTATACTATTCCTGCAGCAAAATTCCACACTTCCACTTTTAATTTTATATATTATATTAATATTTCCACTTCCATGCAGCATTGCATTTTTCAGTATATTAGAAACCATTCTTTTAACTGCTATATCATTACAAAGCAGCATTACGGGCTCTTCATCTATATCAACATCCACAGTAATATTTTTCTTTTTAAACTCATTATAAAATGAAAAAAGAGTCCCAAGTACAATCTGGGTAAAATTATTTTCTTTTAACTCCAGTATATATTCTTCATTCTGGAGTTTTGTATACATAAAAAGTTCTTCTAAAAGTTCTGTCAGGTCTGTGAGCTTTTTATTAATTACCTCATTATATATTTGTCTTTTTTTAATATCGGTTTCACTTTCTAAAAGTTCAAAATAGCCTTTAAGTGAAGTAAGCGGAGTCCTTATATCATGTGAAATTCCAGCAAGTGCATTTTTAAGCCGTCTGTCCTTCTCTTTTAAAATATTTTCTTTTGCCTTGTGTTCCTCACACATAAGATTTACCAGGTCTGTAAGTTTCAAAACTTCACGTTCTATAATATCATTATAAATAATTTTATTAGTATTATTCTCTCTTATAAACGCCATCTGGCGGCAGATATTAACTATCTGCCGCCTGTATAAAATATATTTCACTATAGTAATTATTAATAATATACTTAATATAACTACTGTTGTAATAAGTTTTACTTCCATATTATACCACCATTACACAATATCTTTATGTGAAAACCAGTATACATTTGCAATATTATATATAATAAAAAATGTTATACCTACACCAAGTGCAAGTTTAATAATATCCCCATCCATGCCAATATTTACATTAGACATACTTGTAGTAAGATAATATTTTGCTACATTGAAATTTATATGGAAAATTTTCTGTACTATTGCTGAAAATAACATGCTACATATTCCCATAACGCTTAAAATCCCTATAGTTACCGCTGCTGCTGTACTTTTTGTAAGTTCAGTTATTAATAAAAGTCCGCTTATAAGTGCCATATGGATAAGATATTCAAGTGCAAATACTTTTAACGCCTCTGGAATATGTTTTACACCAAAATTTATATCAGTTTCTATCAAAGTATTAAATACAATATACTCTACAAACATATAACAAACCATGCATACAAATGTATAAATTCCAACAGTTATAAGTTTTGAAAAGAATATATTATATCTGTGCTTTGTCTGTCCTGCAATATTTTTTAGAAAACCACACTTTTCATCCCCACGGAAAAATAACACTGCTCCTATAAGTATAAATAACAACAATATACCACTGCTAAGTTCTTCACAATAAATAAAAATATAATCACTTAATGAACCATCTTCTTCTATAGGGGTATTTATTGTAATTCCCACACTTTCTATCTGTTCTCCATTTTCTTCAATAACCAGGCCTGGATTTTCTTGCTGTGCACCAGTCTTTTGCTCTTCTATTTCTTTTGCCATCTCTTCACTGTAATATGCAGACATAGAACCATTTAAAACTGAAAATCCCATTAACAAAACAAATACAACTATCAGACCTCTTGTATGAACCATCCTGAATAAATTCATTCTTATAAGATTAAGCATTCTGTACACCTCCTGTAAGATTAAGGAAATAATTTTCTAAGTTCTCTTGTACTACTTTTATTGAATTTACTGTACAGCCTGATAGTACCAGCTCTCTATTAATTTCTCCAAGTCTTTCTAACTCTTTATAAATATGGATAGATCCATCTTCCATAACACTGTAATCATTAAACCCAAGTTTCTCTATATTAGTACATGCTTTTGCGCTGTCATTAACTATTATTTCAATATAATCATTACATTTATTTGAAAGTTCTTCCCTGGAAAGTTCCTGTACAAGCTTCCCGCTATTTATAATGCCAAATGTGTCTGCAATCTTATAAAGTTCTTCCAGTATATGGCTTGAAATCATAATTGTCATATCCTTTTCAGTTTTTAATTTAAGCAGCATATCCCTTACTTCTGCAATTCCCTGTGGGTCAAGCCCGTTAATTGGCTCATCCAGTATAAGCAAGTCTGGCTCTCCAGCCAGAGCCATTGCAATACCAAGCCTCTGTCTCATTCCCAGTGAATACTTCCTGGCTTTCTTCTTTCCTGCATCTTTAAGCCCAACCATTTCAATAAGATGTTCTGCATACTCTTTCCTATAAATTCCAAGGGCATAACATTTACATTTTAAATTATTAATCCCACTAAGATTTGGAAATATCCCTGGTTCCTCAATCAGGTTACCAATCCTTGTCCTATGCCTGTTAATAGCATTTCCTTTTGCGCCAAACAGTTCTATTTCACCACTTGTAGGAAGTGCCAGCCCACATATCATTTTCATAAATGTTGTTTTACCAGCACCGTTCTTTCCAATAAAACCATATATTTCACCACGTTTAATGTGCAGGCTTACATTATCAACTGCAAGATATTTTGAATACTGCTTGCATAAATTTTCTGTATTCAGTACATACTCCATAACTTTCCTCATTTCTGCGCTTATACGCTTTAATATTGTTTGTATTTCTTTAATACATATAATACACCTGAAAATAAAAGAAACCTCCAAAAAAGTTTAAAGAAAAGTTAAAGAAATATTTATAAAGATGCAAGTTTAAATCCAAGTCCCCATACAGTTTCTATATATTCTGTATCTGTAATCTTTTTAATCTTCTGCCTTATATTACTTATATGTACATTTATTGTCTTATCTTCACCTATATAATAGTCATCCCATGCATATTCATAGATTTCATTTTTAGAAAAAACACGGCCTGGATGGTGAAGCAAAAGTTCCATAATCTTTAATTCATGCACTGTAAGGGAGAGACTTTGCCCGTCAATAGTAACCTGTTTCTTCTGAATATCATATTTAAGATTATTAAACTCTATAATACCATCCTGGCTGTTTTCTTTGCTGTCCCTAAGCTGTACAAGAGCTCTTGCTTCAAGTTCTTTAAGCGCAAAGGGTTTTGTCATATAATCATTAGCTCCAAGTTTAAGCAAATCCACTTTTGTATCAAGCTCATCTTTTGCAGAAAGCACAATAACAGGCACTTTACTTTTTTCCCTTATATTTTTTAATACTTCATCACCAGGCATACCTGGAAGCATCAGGTCAAGAATAATTAAATCAAAATTGCTGTTTTCCATTCTAAGCAAAGCCTCTGTCCCTGAAAAAGCACTTGTACATTTATATCCACACTTATTAAACATCTCATATACCATCTGGTTTATATTGCTGTCATCCTCAACTATAAGTATCCTGTCCATAAATACAATATCCCTTCCTTATTATATTGTTGCCTTTTATATTATATATTTATTTAATATAAAAAACAACCAGTGATAAAAAAGCAGGCGCTAGCACGCCCGCTTTTTATTAATGTACATAACGTCTTTTAATTTTAACAAGCATATCTATAGTTATCAGCATCATAACTGGTATAAAATGCATTACATACCGTGCTTTTGTTTCCCATATTGACAGAAACAGGAACAGCCCAAACAAGGCAAGCTTCCACATTGCAGCAGAACCAGTTTCCCGTTTTATAAATCCATATATAACAGATATGACAATAAATACCAGTAGTGTCCACTGGTACAATGTACAATATATATCATACAATGTGTAAAATTTCCCATCTTTAAAAAATACCTGCTGTAACCACGAATTTCTTACAGGCTGGCGGTCAAGATGGAACTCCATATCATATTTCCCATTTGACCATGTACTTACTGCCTTAATATACTGGTGTACCAGCAATCCTTTTATTCCGTAATCTTCCAGACGTTTTTTTATCATCTGGATATTACCTTTCTCTTTATCTTCTTTGGTTTCAAATGAACTTGTATATTCCCTGTCCTTAAGATTATAATTTCCTGTTCCTTTAAGCCCCATCATAATCCAATGCGAATATGGAAAGTTTTCTTTATCATAATCAGCCTGGTCAACTATATTAACTTCATTTATAACCACATTATACGCCTTAAAACATGCACCAAAAACAATAATAACTGCCAGTGCACCAATAATACCCCTCTTTCCACTTTTTACAAACAGCATATGGATAACACATGCAATAGTAATAATTGCAACAGTTGGTTTTAATTCATACCCAAACCATGTAAGTATACCCATTATTATAAGTAAAATATAAAATACTGCATATTTCTTTCTCCAGTATTCTTCTATAAACTGGTAACATAATAAAATCCCTGCAACTATAGGAAGTACCAGTGTATCTGTATAAACAAATGGTATATATGTGTAAAATGGTATAAATAAAAGTGCCATTACCTGGAAAAGTATTGCAGCATTCTTTCCATATTTCCTATTTATTAAAACCATACACAATATTACTGCAAGGTCAACTGCAAGTATATTTAAAACCATATTTCCATAAAGAAAATTACTTGTACCTGCTGCCTTTAATAACATAAACCAAAATGTTTCAAGCACCAGCAACATCTGGTTATTAGGATAACGTAGAAAATAAAAGTTGTATTCATCACTTGTTTTAAATATATTACTTAATGCCATTTCACTTGCCTGTTTAAATATAATCTCCCTGTCACCAGCAGGAGTTACTGCCATCTCATAACCAACATACATTTGTAATATAATCTGTACTACCATTAAAAATATTGCAACTGTAATAACAGAATACCTGCTTGTATATTTCACTGCCCAGGTCTTAAAATTCTTTAAAGCTTCAGACTTCTTTTTATACAATACCAGAACAGCTGTTAACGCCAGCACAGGAACCAGAATCCATAAATCACTGCGGATTCCCCAGAACACAATACCCGGAACCAGTAGCAGCCATATTATGGCAAATATTCCATGAAATATCATGCTCATTGTGCTTTGAAAATTATTAAGAAATTTACTCATTTAAACCACCTCGCAATAATTCTAGCAAGCTATTATCTTTACATTGATATAGCATATCAGAATTACCACAAGGTATTCAATAGATTAAACATATAATTAATAAAATATTAAACAATTTTAAGATTTTCTTAAACTATTTCTCTTGTCTCTGGTATCTGCTTATAGCCAGGGTTACTGCTATGAACATTATTGTAAAAAGCACTTGTATGCCCATACCTCCCAATACTTCTTTTATAATATCTCTTGGGATTTCTGCATATTCACTTAACTTATTATTTATTTCCTCATACCAGTATACAGGTATAAACTTTGCCGCTTTCCTTACTGTGCTGTTAAGGAATGACAATGGTACAAACACACCTCCTAAAAATGACATAAAAAGTGATATAGGTGTAATTATCATATTCACCATTTCTGATTTTTTTGCGAGTGTACCTGCTAAAAACGCTATAGAAAGTGACAATATCATTACAACAAATGAATTTAATATATAATATACCATATTACCATTATTTATCAATTCATCCCCTCTTAATGCAAAAACCATTGTAACAAATCCTGCCCATACCAGCACACCTATTACGATAAATGCCAGGAATGATTCTAGTGACTGCCTGTATAACGGAACTGCCGATGCTGCTATACGGTTTTTAACTTCCCTTTTTCTAAATGAACACACTATAATACCAAGCACCTGTCCTAGTATTGCTATACTTATGTATGGGAAAAACCGGAACAAGTAAGCAAAGTCTGGCATCTGGCCACCATTGCCATTAATATCCATAAGACTAGTTTTGCTTTCTTTGATATCTGAAACCTTTTGAAAACATTCATCTATTGCATAGCCTGCAAGATTATATTTTACCATACGGTTAATAAAATCATTTATCTGGCTTTCAATATACATATATGAAAATTGCCCTGGCTGCTGTGTAACACTAACTAACGCACCACCTGTTAAAAAATTATCTGAAAACCCCTTCGGTATTTGTATAATTATATCTTCTTTATTATAGTACATCTTCTCTTGAAGTACACTTGTGTCATCTTCCATTATTTCCACATTATGCAGCTTAGATAAATATTCTATCATATATTTTGAAATCTCACTTTTATCATTGTCAACAATGCCTGCTGAAAGCTTTGCATCCATAAACGTGCTTTCACTTTCACTTTCTTTGGTAGCATAAAGCATTGCAATGCTTATTCCAATAAATATACCAAAATACATTATTATCATTCCAATATTTTTTCTGGTAATCTTCATATAACAATTAAATACTGTCATAACATTCCCTCCTGGTAATTATAAATGTAACAATTCCCACAACCAGAGACATTATAATTAATATAACTATATCTGTTGTATACCTTCCAGGGTCATCATAAACACTTACACTGTATATTGCATCTGTAATAACTGCAGCTGGATTAATTTTATTTAATATTGGACAGTTTTCTTCAACCAGCCCTTTAATCCCACTAATCATAAGACCAGCAAGAAAACTTAATACAAGCCCTTCTGCTACAAGTATTCCTATTCTCATGCCATCTGGAAGTTTTGAAAGTGTACCAACCAATATGCCAAGGCTTACTCCTATAAAACCTCCTGTTAAACATATCCCAATTAACTTAAATATATTTCCACTTAAATCAATCTTTAATATAAAATGTAAATATGAAAGAAGAACTGCAAGGTTTACATAATGCACAAATACTGCTGCAAAAGCACTTGCTATAATCTGTTTAAACTTGCTAACAGCAGAAACTGCCCTTCTCAGTCCCAAAGCTGTAACATTAGCCTGTAATTGTGTAGATACCAGATAACCTATAAAACTTCCAAACATACATGCCATTCCAATAAGTGAATAGAAATACTGCACCATACCATCCACGCTCTTTCCTGTCAATGTTGTTTCATTAACAAATTCCTTGTATCCAGTATTTATAACTTCTTCAATTTTTGCAGGATTTTCCATTGCAATATCTATATACATCTGTGCCTGCCTGTTAAACGTATCTAACAAAGATTTAAGTATACTGCTGTTTATATTATTGCCTGTAACAATAAGTTCTGGTTCTTCACAAGCATAATATATACCTGTAACTTCCATATTCTCCAGTTTATCATTTGCTTTTTCTTTAGACAACTTTTCTAAAGAAACCAGTTTGTCATTATCATCCTCTATCATTTCAAGAAATTTAATAAAGTTTTGTGACATTTCTGAATTATCTATTTCTACTAGAGCAACATCTATAGTTTCAAGTTCTGTCTTATGGCTTCCAAATGACATATAAAACAGTGTACCAAGCAGTATTGGAAAAAGCATTGACCAGAAAACCACTGACTTTTCCCTGATAATAGTAATTAAACAATATTTTATTAAATGAAACATATTAATCCCCCATTTTGTGCTGCTTTTTGCACATAAGCAACTTTGTACCAAGCAACACACAGATACAAAGTGCCGTATGAAAAAACTTCCGTATATGTTTTTTCACACTTCCCTCCTATAAACCACTACTTTTTCAGTCTCTTAACTTCTTGCCAGTTATTTCAAGAAATACATCATTAAGGGTAGGAAGTTCTGAAAATACCCTTCCAAATGTTATATCATTATCCTGCAGGTAATTCATAAGCTTTACAAGGTTATGCTTCGCACTGCTGCACCTTACAACAAGTATATTATCTATATACTGCACTTCAAATACATTCTGTATGGTATTTATTTCTGAAAGCTGCGTTTCACTTATAAATATATTTTCTACAGTAATTGTTTCGCCTGTTTTTATCATGCTTTTTAATTCTTCTTTAGTCCCTTCTGCTATACATCTTCCACCATCTATAATTGCAATCCTTGTACAAATCTGTTCTACTTCTTCCATATAATGTGATGTATAAATAATTGTGCTTCCATTCTTGTTAAGTTCCTGTATACCTTCAAGAATTTTATTACGGCTCTGTGGGTCTACTGCAACAGTTGGTTCATCCATAATAACAAGCTTTGGCTTATGTACTATGCCACATGCAATATTAAGTCTTCTAAGAAGTCCACCAGATAGCTGTTTTGGTCTCATCTTTGTATATTTTTCAAGCCCTGTAAATTCTACAGCCTCATTATTTAATTTCTTTTTTTCAGCCTTGTTTTTAATATATAGCCCACAAAAATAATCAATATTTTCATATACAGAAAGTTCATCAAACACTGCAATATTCTGTGGTACAATACCTATCTGCCTTTTAACATTGTAATTATCAGGTCTTATCTCTTCTCCAAGTATTTCAATATTGCCTTTGTCATATTTTAACAGTGCAAGCATACAGCTTATAGTTGTTGTCTTGCCGCTTCCATTAGGTCCAAGCAGCCCAAAAATTTCTCCTTCATTTATTTCAAGGTTTAAATGGTCAAGTGCCACCAGGTTTCCATATCTTTTAACTAAACTCTCTACTTTAACCATATTTATAATTCCTCCATATTTAAAAATCCTTTTTCCTGTTTCTGTGATATAAATATACAATTAATGAAAACAAATTGGAAGTGCCACATGTCAATACAAGAAGATGACAAATGTCATTTTATAAGATATAATATTTATGTTATCTTTATATTTTACAAATTGGAATATAATACAGGTTACATATTCCAGTTAAACATTTCCATAAAACTATATTAACAATTAAAATAGAATTAATAAAACAAAGGTGATACCTTAAAGAAATGAGGGTTATTTGTATATGCCAGCAGGACAAATTATTATTTTTACATATTGTATTTTAAGTATATTTACAACAAATAATATAGAATTTTTTTCTATTTCTTCTATAATTATGGTGGTTTTGTCTATAATACTGTCTTCTCTTTCATATTTTTGGCAGAACAAATATTTTACATTTATAACATCAGGCATTTATGGTATAATTGCACTGGCATTCCCTGGCTTTATAGTTATGTCACCATTAATATTGTATAATGCTGCATGTTTTCCATGTCCACAGATGTTTATTACACTTATAATATTTATTGTACACCCAGTATTTAACTTTTATAAAACCAGCCCCATACTTTATTGTTCAGTATTTTGGGGAATAGTGTCTGCTTTTTATATACAATATATACAATACAAGATTAACAGATTAACCGTTATATGCCATAAAACAAGGGATGACAGCACAGAACAGGCTATCCTCTTAAAATCCAGAAACCAGTCACTTCTCAAAAAACAGGATTATGAAATTTACAATGCAACCCTTAAAGAAAGAAACAGGATTGCAAGAGAAATACATGATAATGTTGGACACCTGCTTTCACGTTCAATACTACTTACAGGTGCACTTAAAGCGGTTAATAAAGATGAAAATTGCCGGGAACCCCTTGATAACCTGCATGAATCATTAGACCTGGCTATGACTAGCATACGTGAAAGTGTACATAACCTGCACGATGACTCTGTTAACTTAAAAGAAAGTGTTGAAACTGTTGTAAATAATTTTAATTTTTGTAATATAAACCTTTCTTATGATATGGGTACTGATTTGCCACGTGATATTAAATTCTCATTTATATCAATAGTTAAAGAAGGGCTTAATAATATATATAAACACAGCAACGCAACTAATGTGGATATATTACTAAGGGAACATCCTGCAATGTACCAGCTTGTAATAAAAGATAATGGCACAACTGCAAAATATATGGATACCAGCATATATACACAGGATACACAGAATATCCCAGGCATAGGGATTTCTAATATATTTTCAAGGGTAAGCCTGATGAATGGTACATTAAAAATCCATACAAATAATGGCTTTTGTATATTTATAACTATTCCCAAAACATAATAAAATACTTAAACGTGTTTAAAAATTAAGGAGAGTTGTTAAATGAATGTAATAATTATAGATGATGATAAATTTGTTACAAGCGCCTTAAAAGCAATACTTGAAGCCTCTGGTGATGTAACTGTCCCAGCAACTGGCACTGATGGCAGCGAGGCGATAGAACTTTATGAAAAATATAACCCTGATATACTTCTTACCGATATACAGATGAAAGGATTAAGCGGGCTTGAAGCAACGGAAGCTATTATTAAAAAATATCCTGGTGCCAGGATACTTCTCTTAACTACATTTCTTGATGATGAATATATTATACAGGCACTTAAACTTGGTGCAAAAGGATATCTTTTAAAACAAGATTATGAAAGCATACTTCCTGCACTTGAAGCTGTATATTCTGGACAAAGTGTATTTGGTACAGAAATAATTTCTAAAATACCAGGACTTATAAGTTCTACATCAAAGTTTGACTATACTTTATATGATATTAATGAACGTGAGATAAATATTATTGAACTTATTGCAGATGGGCTTAGCAATAAAGAAATAGCTGCTAAACTTTTCCTTAGCGAAGGGACTGTAAGAAATTATTTAAGCCAGATTCTTGAAAAGCTTGGGCTTCATAACAGAACACAACTTGCAGTTTTTTATTATAAACATAATTAAAGACATGTTTCCATACCATATAAAGGTATGTATAAAAATTACACTTATAAGTGTTTGGAAAGTCAAGCGGATATCCGCAATATGCATTGCCTGCAAGCAGGCAATGGCTACTTGCCTAATAACCAACCAAACAGATTACCACATTGTGGCAGCCTGGTAAATCAAACCCACCACTTAAGAAGTGTGTATTTTAAAGGGATTACTTAATAAGGTTAAATTTATACAAAGACTATATTACTCTGGCAATTCCAAATATTTGGAATTGCCAGAGCAGCATAAATTGTAAAATATTTAATTTTTAAACAATCTCAAGCTGCCTTGCAAGTTCTTTTATTTCTTTTAATACATCTTCAAATTCCTGCATCTTGTTTACAGAAAGTTCTGACTGCTGTACACCTTCTGCTGATGAAGCAAAGACTTCCTCGCTTGTTGCAGAAAGCTGGCTTATATTATCAGAAATAATACTTGTTGCACCTACAATGTCTTTCATAATTTTCTCTGTTGCCTGTATGCCATTAATAAGGTTTTTCACATTTCTTTCAATTATACCAAACCTTTGCTTTGTATCATCAATCATATTATTCTGTATACTTATTGACTGGCTTGATATTTCTATACTCTGTCCTGCTGTTTCCACGTCTTGTATAAGCTGGTTGATAATATCAGTAATTTTATTGGTTGCATCTTTTGTTTCTTCTGAAAGCTGGCGTATTTCATCTGCAACAACCGCAAACCCTTTGCCAGCTTCACCTGCCCTTGCTGCCTCTATAGAAGCATTAAGTGCAAGAAGGTTTGTCTGGCTTGAAATAGACATTATGCTTCCTACAATTTCCTCTACTTCATAAGCTTTTTCCGAAAGACGTTTTGTAGCTTCTACCGTATTACTGTTATTCTCATCTACAGTCTGTGCCTGGCGTTTAAGGTTCTCCACTACCTTTGCACCATCATCAATAGTAACCCTTGTCATATCAGAATCCTCTTTCATTTCAAGAGTCTTTTCTTCTGCTTTTGATGTTGCTTCATTAATATCGCTGCACATCTGTGCCTGTTTCTGTATAGCTTCAGCTGTACTTTCAGTGCTTTCTGATATATTTTTCATTGACATATCATTTGAACTTACTGAACTGCTAAGGACTGAAACCAGCTCTGAGGCAGCTTCAAATTTATTATTGAGCTGCTGTGCAACCTCTGACATAATATCATTAGCTTCCTTCTGCTTTTTTGCACCTTCTTTTATGACATTTGTATTTTCTTCAAAAAATTGCAGAAGCAGTCTTGTTACACGTATAGTTGCAAATGCGGAAAGAAACATCACAATTATACCTATAATCATTGTATACTGGTCTGACACACCTGCCATTGAAAGCCTTACACACTGTATAATATAAGCCAGTATAACTACAATGTTGCTTATATACATAAGCCTCTTGTTAAGATATGCAATATACGAAAATACTATTGGCAACGCATATATAAATGAAATCTGTTTCATATTAAAACACATCATTACCATATATATAATGCCACCAGACATATAAAGTATAAGGGAACATATATATTTCTCCCTATTAGTTATATATGCTGTTATAATAATAATTGCAGTAACAAAATACACTAATAACTGGACATATGTATTTATTGTAGCACTGTCTAATACTAACATAGCTAAAAGCATACCTGAATTTAATAGTACTAATGTCAAAAGAATTGGAAATACAGCCATATTGGCTCTTTTATACTGGTTTTCTGTCATCGTTAATACCTCCCTTTTAATTTCCTATAATATTATACTACAAATAATATATTTTTGTATAGAAAATTTTATAAGTATTAACTAATAATTAATTACCTGTATATTACATTCTACCTGTCATTTAATGACAGTGCTTCTATTGCAACACTGCCTCCACGTACTACTTCAATCCTGTTTATAAATGTCTTGTTAAAAAGTGCTATCATATCATTATTTTTATCCTCTGTCTTAACACATTGTACAAGCACTGAATTTCTGCTATAGTCAATTATATCAAGAGAAAATGCCTGTGCTATCCTGAATATTTCAGATTTATCTTTATCTGAACAACTATTCACTTTTATATACAAAAGTTCTTTTTTATGGATAGGAACTTCTGAAATATCAATTACTTTTATTACTACTACATTACGGTTAAGCTGTTTTTTTATCTGTTCAAATGTCATATCATCACTTGTAAGGCCTATTGTCATCCTTGAAATAGAAGGGTCTTGTGTTTCACCAACAGTAAGGGTATCAAGGTTATATGATTTTGCAGCAAACATTCCTGATATTTTAGCAAGTACACCTATCTGGTTCTCAACATAAAGTGATATCCAACGTTTTTTAACTTCCATAATCTCCACCATATCCCATACTACACACAAGATTTATGGGATATTTCCTTTCTTCAAATAATATATACTATATCTTGCCAGACAGTATATCAGATTAACACATAATTATTTCTGACAGCCCTCTTCCTGTTGGAACCATAGGAAATACATTGGCGTCACTGTCTATTATACACTCTATAATTGTTGGCGAATCTTTAAATCCGGCAGCATAATCAAATGCTTTCTTTATATCTTCTTCTTTAAATATCCTTATCCCATGTGCCTCATAACTCTCAGCAAGTTTTATAAAATCAGGTATATATTTAGGACAGTTTTTTCCACCATCTTCACAGCCATGGCAGTTATTTTTACAGCTCTTACGGTATCTTAAACATGTACCTGAATATCTTTTTTCATAAAAAAGCTCCTGCCACTGGCGTACATTGCCAAGATAACCATTATTAAATACAACAATTATAACCTGCAGACCATAAACCATTGCTGTTGCAAGTTCTTGTATATTCATCTGTATGCCACCATCACCAGAAATTGTAATAACTGTACTATCTGGACTGCCCAGTTTTGCTCCTAATGCAGCCGGAAGCCCATATCCCATAGTTCCAAGCCCGCCTGATGTAAGAAGTTTGCCATTGCCTGATGGCTCAAAATACTGTGTTACCCAAAGCTGGTTCTGTCCTACATCTGTTGCAATTATTGGTGAATCAAAATTCTCATTAATATATCTTATAACTGTTTCTGGTGAAAGCCCCCTGCATTCTTTCATTTTAACTGGGTATTTTTCTTTCCATTCCATTGTCTGTTCTACCCACTTACTAATTTTCATAGGTGCAACATACTCCAATATCTTATCTATTGCAAGTTTAGCATCTGCTACTATTGGTATATCAACTACAATATTTTTTGATATTGAAGCAGGGTCAACATCAATATGTATTATCTTGGCACCTGGCGCAAACTCACTTATTTTACCTGTTATTCTGTCATTAAAACGTGTTCCTATAGAAAATAATACATCACATTCGTTTACAGCATGGTTAGCAGCATAACTTCCATGTATACCAAGGTTTCCGAGATATAATCTATGCCCGCATGGCACTGCACCTTTACCCATTATTGTAGTAACAACAGGTATCCCTGTTATATCAACAAGCTTTTCCATACTTTCATTGGCACCTGCTATATTTACACCACCTCCTGCCAGAAAAAGTGGCTTCTTTGCTTTCTTAAGTTCAGCCATTGCCTTTTTAAGCTGGCCTGCATGTACGCCTTCACTTGGCTTATATCCACGTATACTTACACTTTCTGGATATACTTCACTTCCCAGGCCATTCTGGATGTCTTTAGGCAAGTCTACTACAACAGGACCAGGTCTTCCAGTACGTGCTATATAAAATGCTTCTTTTATAATTCTTCCAAGGTCTTCTCTTTTTCTTACTGTAACTGAATATTTGCATATACTATTTGTAATTCCAACTATATCAACTTCTTGGAATGCATCGTTTCCAAGAAGCCCAAGTGGTACCTGCCCTGTAAAACATACAAGAGGCACACTGTCATAATTAGCAGTTGCTATTCCTGTTACAAGATTAGCTGCACCTGGTCCGCTTGTAACAAGGCATACCCCAGTCTTGCCAGTTGAACGGGCATAACCATCTGCTGCATGTATAAGTGCCTGTTCATGTCTTGGTATAATAACATCTATATCTTCCAGTCCATACAATGCATCAAATAAGTCTATTGCCTGCCCTCCTGGATAAGCAAACAGTGTGTCAACACCTTCTTCTCTTAATGCTTTTACAAAAAGTTCTGTTCCTTTTACCATAATTATATCCTCCTTCTGGCAAATAACTGCCTGCGGTTCTTTTTAACATAAATTCAGGGTTTACTGGATTAAAAAAGTCCTAAGCTTAAAAAGCTTAGGACGGATAAACCGCGGTACCACCTAAATTCAGAAAAATTCCACACTCTGCCAGTACGCAGGCAAAAAGCCATTAATACTGTTTCCCTTATAACGGTGGGAAATTCCGTTGGAGCCTACCCAGACAAATTCTTTCGGTCCACTGCTCAAAGGCTACTTCCATATATACGGAATGAAGATTTACACCAGCCATCTTCTCTCTATGCATCCAGTAAATATGTACTCCTCCCTGTCACTGCATTTTTCTAATTTATGTGATATTAACATTTATTTTGGCTTATGTCAATAACAAATTATTTCTAAATCCAGACAATTATTATTTATTGTTACTTTCCGCTCCATAGCCAGCAACAATAACGCTAAATTTATATATTTTACAGAAACTATGCAAAATTATAAAATAAAACAAGCCTGCTGCTATTTCTTTACAGTAACTTTTGTTTTTAATACTATAGATTCATTATTTATTAATGTAATCTTTGTCTTAATTATAGCAGTTCCTTTTTTCTTACCCTTAATTTTACCATTAAACTTACTTGCTGAGACAATGCTGCTTTTGGTTGAAGTAAACTCTACACTTGCAATATTATCCCCACAAACTTCTTCCCACTCATCAGAAGATACCCAGTCATTCTTATTTGCTGGAACTATTTCAATATAAAACACTTTGCCTTTTTTAATTATTTTACTCTTTGGATTAACTGAAATATCAGTTAATGCCAATGTTACATCTTCCTCCCAGTCATCATCCGTATCCCAGTCATCTATATTATCATTATCATCGTCCCAGCTGTCGTCGTCCCAGCCGTCATCATCCCAGTAATCATCATCCCAGCCATCTGTATTATCATCCTGTGAATCATTGTCCATATCCCAGCCATCATTATCTGTACTGCCGTTGTCATCCCAGTCACCAACATCATACCAGCCATCATCCAGAATTCTGGATTCTGTACGTAACTGCACGTCATTTCTGGCACCAACATGTGTCAAATTTGCAGATGTACCACATAATATAAATGTCATAACAGCAATTAATATTCTTTTCTTCATAAGCATCCTCCTTCTTTGTAGTTTTTTATTAATGTTTTTTATTAAAGTTATTCTTGACATTACTTCTATTAATAACATTTTTATTATTAACGTTTCTATTACCTGGATTTTTATTATTAATACCTGCCCTTTTATAACTATTACCTTTTTTATTATTCCTGGTACTATTCTCCTGGTGGTTCTTATCTTTATCAGACATGGCATTGTCATTAACAACAACAAATCTTTTGGGTCTGTTATCCCTCCTTGCCTGGTCTTGCCTGGATTTAACAGGATTTTTTACTACTGGTCTGTTATTTTTATTTTCCCTGGCAGGCCGTTTATTCTCACTATTCACTGTACCAGCCTTATTTTCTTCTTCTGCTGCAATCTTCTCTTCTGCTGGTTTCTCCTCTTGTTTCTCTTCTGGTCCTTCTTTAGTTATTTGTTCCTTTTCTGGCTCTTCTGTATTTATTATTGTACTTTCCTCTTCTGTTACAATTTCTTCTGTATTTATATCTGGCAAACTATTATCTTCTTTTTCCTGGACTTCGTCTGCCAATTCTGGCTTGTTCGTTTTCTCTGGTTTAGTGTTTGTATGTTTATTTATATGTCCTGTCCATTTTTCTCTTTTCTCTTTTTTGTCCTTATCTTCTTTTTTGGCTTTATCTTCTTTTTTATTCTTAACATTCTTATTATCTTCTTCATTTTCCTTGGCTTTATATTCAGGTATATTTACACCAATATTATTATCTTCCTGCAAAATGCCAGTATTGTTTTCTGTATTTTCTTTGGCAATATTTTCTTTGCTAGTAGTATCTTCTTTACTGCCACGGATTACAATTACAAAATGTGCTATAATCTTTACTATACCACCAAAATAAAATAATCCAATAACTCCCGCTGCTACATATGATAAATCCGGAATTACCCTTACTATAACACTCCATTGCCCAATGTAATAATTTGTAATAAATATAAGGGATGTTGGAAGGATAATGTGCAGTATTACATCTAACAATACACGTATTATGCTAAATCTCTCTTTAGTCCATCTGGTCCACACTTCCATCATTAGCAATGGAAGCAGCCCGCAAACCAGTGCAAAAAAACTGATTACACCAGCTATTCCATGTTCCATAAGATATTCATTAGAACTTACAGACTCTGCTGTACCTCCCATTACAAGTGATACTACACCTGCTTCAATCTTATCAGTAAACTTCTGGCTTGCAAGTACATCTGCAGAATTAAAAAGAACAGATATCCCAACATCTAACGAAGGGATTATAAACATTGCAGATGTATAGTTTTCAATAGAACCACTACAATAATATAACTTTTCACCATTAGCCTCAGTTGATATCCAGCCCATGGAATAATATGCATCTGTACCAAAAATACTTTTTCCTGCATATTCCCCATTGTCCATTATAGATTCTATTGTATTGTATGATATAGTCGTCCCCCCTGCTGAAAGATACATCTGCATATATTTCCCAAGGTCTTTTACATTAGAAATAATACCACTTGACGGAATACCAAGCCAGCATTCCCCATTTTCTGGAATACTGTCTTTTAAAGGAAGACCAAAATAATTCCTGTTTCCAGGTATAATCCCCTGGATAGCACCTGGCTCACCAATTACATAAGTTGACTGCATATCCAGGGGAGCAATTATATTTTCTCTTATATAATTAGTATAACTTTTTCCAGATACTTTTTCAATAATTTCCCCAAGCAGGTTAAATTTTGCATTTATTTGTAAAACTTCACCATTTGTACTGGTATCATATGCCTCAAGCCCATTTATTAACTTTACATTCTGTGATACAGGGTCTGTATATGACAAAAGTTCTTTTATTGTAATATTATAAGAAAGCCCTGCCTTTGTATTATCTATATATCCCAGTACACTGTCTTCAAGTTTAAGTGCCCCATCTTCAACAAGCTGCATAACTGCCAGAGATGTAAAAGTCCTTGTCAGAACCCCTGCCTGCAGGTTAGATGAGGTTTCTTCAACGTTTCCAAATGCTGCACTATATATTTCTTTTTGTGAAGTAACTATTGATACAGACATACCTGGTACATTGGCAGCACCAAGCTGGTTTATAATATATTCTTCGGCATCTCCTTCATGGTAACTTACTGCCTTGGCTTTTATAGCCCCCGAAAAAAGTAATATTATGGCGAGTATTCCTGTTAAAACTCTTTTGTTCATTTATTACCTCCATATAATTCAAATTATGGAAAGTGCTTAAGGCACTACTATATACAGAAAACTATAGTTGCCAGGCAACCCATAGAATATATTATATCAAAAACGGGCATTACAATCAACTAGATGTAATGCCCACCGTGCTTATACAATTACAGCCTTTACCAGGCTGTAACCTTATATCCATACATTTTCCTTTGTCTGTAATTATGCAGCAATCACTGGTTTTAATTCACGCATAAGTCTCTCTTTATCACTCTGCTCACAATTACTTGTCATCCACAAAATGCTCTTTAAATCCATAGTCATAATTCCAAGTATTGACTTAGCGTCAACACAATAACTTCCACAATATAAATCAAAATCTCCATCATACTGTGAAACAATGCGGACGAATTTACTTACATCATTAATATCCTTAAACTTTACTTTTATCTTGTCTTTCATAAAAATCACTCCTTTTTGCTTTATGTCCATGACAAGAATCTTTGATTTACACATTTTTACATAAATGCCATGAAAAACCTCTGTCAATAATTGCCTTGGTTGTTATTGACTGTCGTTGACTTTACCACACCCGGAGAGATTTCTATATACAATTTTTACTATATTTTACACATTTTCTATTACATTTTCTGGAATTCACCTTTTTTTATACTTTTTTCGGTATTTGGATGGTGTGATGCCATTTTTTCTCTGGAAGTAATCACAAAACCTGCTTTGTGAACTAAATGCACATACAGAGCTTATTTCTTGTAAAGAATACTCTGTATATTTTAATAAATATTCACTATTCTTTATTTTTTCATTTATTATATATTGTTTTAATGCTATTCCCTCATATGTTTTAAACTGTTCAGATAAATAATTTGGAGAAACTCCTACAGACTTTGCTATATCCCGTATTAATATATTATCATGTATATGTTCAAATACATAATCTTTCACTTGTATAATCAAGGGATTACTGCTGCCTTTCCTGTTTATCCCACGGACTTCACTTGCAAATATAAATTCAGCTTCCCTTACTGCCTGTTCTATTTTTAACGGGGTATCAATATTATCTTCTATATTTTTAATAAATGTATCACTCATTATAAATGCCATTTCAGGACTTAACCCTCCCTCAATAGCACTTCTTGCTGCCGAATTTATTATATAAACAGCGGTATTCTTACAATTACGTACAGGGTCTGACGAGGTTTTACCTGCTTCCCCGTTCCTGGCTTCATTTATACTTCCCTTCAGCCCTTCTATATCACCACGCCGTATACAGTCCTGTTCTCTTAATTCCTGTGTATATGAATTACGTGGCACTCCCTCTTCCTGGAACCTGAAAATATTGTTAGTCATTACCCTTACAACATCTTCTTCCAATAATATATTCTTCTGCCAAAGCTCACCCCTGCCAAGTTCTGTGCCAGACAAGTCTTTCCATATAATAAGGATTATTGATGTATACTGCTCTTTAGGACAATATGGTATATAAGTATCTTCCTTTCTATAATAACCATAAAGGCATACCTTTCCTGTTACGATGTATTTCTTCTGGCTTTTATCCCACATCGAACATACAGCTATGCCTTCATTGTCTACTTCAATATTTGGAAAATCTTTTTCTGTTCTTTCTGCCAGTTCCCTCATTCCGCCAGGACTGTTCCTGCTAGTACCCTGTATCTCTTGTTCCAGCATCCCGTCCTCATCCAGGATATATATTGATGCATTCAGCAATGGTACAATCTGTACAAGCAAATACCTGTCTGCCATATTACAATTATGCTAATGCTGCTGTAATAATTGCCATTGAATATACTTCAGAAGCATTGCATCCTCTTGACAAATCATTTACAGGTGCGTTCAGCCCAAGCAGGATAGGCCCATATGCATCAAAATTACCCATACGCTGTGCAATCTTATATCCAATATTTCCTGAGCTGATATCAGGGAATATAAATGTATTGGCATGGCCGCCAACTTTTGAATCTGGACACTTTGTACGTGCTACCCTTGGTGAAACGGCAGCATCAAACTGAAGCTCGCCATCAATAGGCAGGTCTGGATATTTTATTTTTGCCTTCTGTGCTGCATTGCGCATCCTGTCAACTGCCTCTCCTGCACCTGAACCATGTGTAGAATAGCTTAAAAACGCAAGCTGTGGTTCAACACCAAATATTTTCGCACACTTTGCAGCTTCACCAGCTATTTCTACAAGTTCATCTTCTGTTGGTGATATATTAATAGCACAGTCAGCCATTGCAAGAACTTCATTCTCACCTGTAGCGCTAGGACGTACAAGTATAAAACATGATGATACTATATTATTTTCAGGTTTTGTCTTAATAAGCTGGAGTGCAGGACGTACAGTATCTGCTGTTGAATATGTCGCACCTCCTAAAAGTGCATCTGCAATTCCCATTTTTACAAGCATTGTTCCAAAATAATTCGCCTGCAGCAGTATTCCTTTTGCCTGTTCAGGTGTAACCCCTTTGCTTTTACGGAGTTCACAAAAGGCTTCAATCATCTCATCCATTTTGTCATATCTGGCAGGGTCAATAATCTCTGCGCCCCTTATATTAAAACCACAGTCCTCTGCTGCTATTGCAATTTTCTCCTCACTTCCGATAAGTATCGGATGAAGGAAACTGCTTGCAAGCAGACGTGATGCAGCTTCAAGAATACGTGCGTCTTCACCTTCTGTAAATACGATTTTCTTAGGATTCTTCTTCAAAATAGCAATTAACTGTCCAAAACCAAACATTATTCCATCTCCAATCTATATTTTATTAGATGTATAACACATCAAGTTTTCCAATAATTCCATTCTGTCTAAAAGTATATTATAAAATTTCATGCACCTTGCATATTGTCTTACAATTTAATAAGATTGTCAAGCCTCATTTTGTACAAATTCACAACAATTTTTATTATAAAATACACTAAATATATGCAAGATTGCATACATGTAAACAATCTTGCCGTTATTCTGCTATAACAGACCACTTATTTATAAGTTTTTCAAGTGTATATACTGCATTGGCAGGACTTGTCGAAGGAAGTTTAATAATTTCCTTTTCTGTTTCTTTATAAGAATATTTCATATAAAGCTCATATGCCTTTGAACCATTTGCATAAATCCTGCCAATACTGCTATCTGTAAGTATATTTTTTATATTATTGGGTACAACATCTTTGATTGATGAGTCACTAGAGCCTGTAATACTGCATCTTCCTATAACGTCCCATATTGCTATGTTATTATTAAGAAGCAGCTTCTTCTTATCTTCAATAGTTTCTGGCACTTCATTGCTTGTTACAGCTGCTATTACTTTCCAGAACCTGTTCTGTGGATGTCCATAATAAAAGTTATTTTCCCTTGATTTTACAGATGGGAATGTTCCAAGTACAAGTACCTTTGAATTTTTATCCCATACCGGCTTAAATGTGTGCGTAATATTTTTATATTCTTCCATTTTATCTCCTAATAGCATATTTATTAAAAAAAACACTTCTATACTATAAAATTAACACAAGATAGTAATATTATATGTTTATATATACAAAAATACAAGATTTCTGGTTATATTTATATTATACAGACAGCAATATACATCCCATAACAGCTGCCTTTTGGTAAAACATTTGGAATTTGCCAGAATAATATAATCTTTGAGGGGTTTAAAAAACAGGGAAACTCAAAATGTTTGTGCCTTTACAAAAGTGTAATTATAAATTAATATATAGACTATGCTGCAAATAATCCATTATTGGCTGCATACTGCCCAGATACCAGACATATAGATATTTTATTAATAAGAGGAAAGACTATAATGAAACCTGATACACAGCTTATGCTGACACCAGACCAGAAAAATATGATATTTGAAAATATGAGTGACGGGGTTATGACTGTTGATGCATCAGGCATAATTACCTACTTAAATTCCGCATGTGCACTTATTTTTGGAATAACTGATGCCAGTACAGTTATTGGTATGCCATTTGCGGGCTGTTTTATGACCAATAAAAAGAACAGGGCATTTAACAAACTTTTTGATGAATGTATAAATAACAATAAACGCCCTGAAAAGACAAATGTAAGGTACCGTTCTAATGAAGGAATGAAACAATTTAATATATCTATAAGCCTTATACAGTCTGAAGAAACATTACAGTCTGGTCCACAGACCTTTCCCGGAATGATGGTTCTTATAGAAGATACAACAGACAGGTTTACACTTAGACAACATGAACACGATTGTGCATATATATTTGCCGGCCTTATAATATGCACAAGCCTTTTTCTTTTTGCCTGGAGCCTGTTACGTTTTACTCTCCATATATACCTAAGGTCTTCTACTTATACATTTATAATAGAATGTATAACATTTGCATTATTCCTTGAAATAGTGTTTATGACAAGCTTTTCAATGCGTGATATTGGTCTTGTACCCAAACTTGCAACCTTTAAGAAAAACTGTTTAGAAACCCTGGTAATTGCTGCTATAACCTGTGCATTACTGCTTCTAAGTAAAGTTATTCTTAATTTCATTGGTATAAAAATCAAGCCATACTTTATAGGAGGCTCATGGCATGGTGCCTATGTTTATATATTTACTTCAATAGTACAGGAATTCCTGGCACGTGGTGTTATACAGACAAGTGTTAAATACCTTATGAAAGTAAAATACCAGAAAACATTTGGCATAATACTTACATCACTTCTTTTCTCACTTATGCATATACCATTAGGATTCTATTTTATGTCAGGTGCACTGCTTTTAAGTCTTGCACTTGGATATATATATGAACGCCATGGAAATATATGGGGATGTGTATTTCTTCACTGGTGCTGTGGTTATCTTGCAATGTGCCTGTATTTTTAAATACAGGCACTTATAAATTAGTACTTATTGATTAACAATTAAACAGATAATGAATATTATCTTCCAGCCCATCTGACTGTACATAAACCAATGATGCATAATCAGGCTGCAAATCTTTTCTTATGGCAAGAAACATTTTATGTTTTTCTTTATCTTCATAAACCCCGCCAATACTATAATACATATCTGTTTCTACTGGTTCAGCAACTTTTTTCTGTTTCCACAAATCCAGCTCTGTTTTATCAAACTCTTCCTCTCTATAAATCCCACTGTTAATTTCATAAATAAACTTTTTCTTTTTTCCATTAATATATATATTACTTCCATCTGCAGAAACATATACAAATGTGGCATTACTGCCTTGTAATCCTCCTAATCCATTTTCTTCAAAATCAAAGTAGCCGCATAATTTATCATCCAATAAATTAAAAATATATATTCCATAATCATCGTATATAACTATATTGTTATAACTAATGAACCCCAAAACCGGCATATCTGCCCCAAAATCACTTTCTGCCATATCTCTTGCTTTCTTTTCCAAAACAGAATCAAATTCATTAATTTTTGAATTTATCTCTGTGTTTTTATCAGAATATACCTTACCATCATTTAAAATAATATTATTACATACTATAAAGATAGCTAATATAAAGATAAAAAAAATATCACTGAAACTAAAATCTTTTTATTTAACAATCTAGCTATTCCCTCCTAATAACTTATAAACAAAAATAGTTAACTTTTATCTTAATACTAAAATCAATAATACAATTTAGTTTTTATAATATAACTTTTTAAATAATAATTCTTATGCAAATTAAATATTATTTATTAATTATACATTTATGTTATAATATTTAAGACAGATAATTCCTGCCCTTTTCTTTTTTCATAAACAGCAGCCCAAATGCCCCAACCCCGCAATTACTGCTTATAGCAGCTGATGCCTGCTGTTCTATTATTTTATCGAATTTCTGGTACTTATTTATCTCTTTTAAAATCCTTTGTTTCATTTTATAACTAAAGCCTGAATATGTAAAAAATAAAACCCTTGTATCTATATTGCGCCTTCCCTTAAGCTGCCTGCGTATATACTTTATATATGCATGTTCCTGTGTACCTGAATAAATGGCACTGCAAGCAATTTTACTTCCCTTAACTGACAATACGGGATGAAGCAGGAATAAGTCACATACATCTTTAACTTTTTTGCTCATCCTGCCAGACCTGTACAAATTATTAGTATGGGCAACTATAAAACTTGTAGAAATATTATATTTAATATGGTTTAATGCATTAATTACATCCTGGAACGGATTGCCATCCTGTACCATTGCTGCGCCATAAAGTGCAAGTATCCCCATACTGCTTGAAATATGTGCAGAATTTATTACATGCACATTATCAAATCCCTTAGCGGCCTGGCAGGCAATGCTATAACCTTCACCTGAGTTTTTAGCCATGCTTATATGTATAACCTGCTGTGCATTACCTAGTGCATCTGCAAAAAATGTCTCATATTCCTCAACAGAAGGCGGCATAGAGTATGCAGCTTTATGTTGTTTATCAATATATTCTATAAGATTATCCGCTGATATCTCACATACATCATGGAAACGTCCTTCTTGTGTCTGTACATAATAATAAATACATGCAATGCCAAAACGTTCCATTATATCTTCGGGAAGGTCACACACACTCTCTGTTGTTATGCATACAGGCTGTTTATTACGTCCATAAACCATATGTACATTAGAACCTTCTTTTTCTTTATTTCTGCTTGTTGATGTAACCTCTACAATCTCCCTTGGCAGGAATTTCAAAAGAAGTGCTTCAAACAATGCACCATTAACTGGTTTTACAAGATAGGCATCAAAGCCGTTAGCATTATAAAATGCCTCCGCATTAGAAAATGCATTGGCTGTCAAAGCAATAACAGGTGTTTCTTTACAAAGCCCATTTTCCTGTTTACGCATCTTCTTAAGTGTTTCTATTCCGTCAAGCTTTGGCATCATATGGTCCATAAAAATAACATGGTAAAATCTCTGTCTGGTTTTTTCAAGACATTCATACCCGCTTGAAGCAGTTTCTACCTGCACTTTTGTTGCACGCAGAAGCTTTACCGCAACCATAAGGTTCATATCATTGTCATCTACAATAAGCACCCTTGCCTCTGGAGCTTCAAAACTCTGCCTGTATTCTTCCCTTTCATGGAAGCTGCCTTTCATAATATCTTTTATAGGCCCTATAGGTGCTTTATTTATTATTTCCTGCTCAAGTATAAGTGTAAATGTAGTGCCCCTCTGGTATATACTGTCAACCTTTATCTCACCATTCATAAGTTCTGCAAGCTGGTGCGAAATTGCAAGGCCAAGCCCTGTACCTTCAATAGCACCATTTTTCTTTTCATCAACACGTTTAAATGATAAAAATAAATATTTAATATCCTCTTTACGTATACCTATCCCTGTATCTGATACTGATGCTATAAGTTTTATATGGGCAGAATCAATCTGCTCACACTTTGCCTGCAATGTAACAGAACCTTTATGTGTATATTTTATTGCATTGGTAAGCATATTGGTAAGTATCTGCTTTATTCTTATATCATCCCCATACAGCATAGATGGTATATCTGGGGAAATATCAAGTTTAAACTCAAGCTTCTTATCATATGCCCTGACCCAGTTAATATTTACAAGTTCACTAAGCAAGGCTCCTGTTTCATACTGCCTGTTTACAATCTCCATCTTGCCTGATTCTATCTTTGACAAATCAAGTATATCATTAATCAGTGATAAAAGCATTTTACTTGCACGCTGTATATTAACACAATTTTCTGCAACCTCATCATTAATATTATCACGCAGGTTCATCTCATTAAGACCTATTATAGTATTAATTGGTGTCCTTATTTCATGGCTCATATTCGCAAGAAACCGGCTTTTTGTCATATTAGCTTCTTCAAGCTGTATTTGCTGCTGCCTGCTTACATCTTGTTCTCTGTTATAAATCCACCTCTGGAACTTTATAAGTGTACCAATGGCAAGTGAAACCACAAGAAGACTGACAAATGTATGTATATAAGTTTCTTTATTTGCATAACCTCCATTGACATATACTACCCTGTAAAATGTATATGTATAACAGAAAGCAAAACTTGCTATTGATAATACAAGGACAATTAAAAATGCTGCCCCTTTTAACATAAGGAATACATATACAATCCCAAGGACAAGCCAGCAGCTTAAACCTCCATCTGCACTGCCAGTTATAAAAAAAAGAAATGGAAATACAAGAATATTCAGTAAAAGTGCACTTGCTATTGCACAAAAATTAATACACCCAAACTTCCTGGCTACTACCCCAAATACAGCAAATATAACAGGGACAAGACAGATAGACACAATCCCTGGCACTTCTGTATGGGTAACAAAAGCTATGGCAGCTCCTGAAAAGCTGACAAATGCACCCATTCCTATAATAAGGTAAAAAAGCCTTCTATCTAATTCATAATTACTGTTATACAGATAATCCTTCAGGCGGCTAATTATCTTTTTAGGCATCTTCCCACTCCTTCCTTAGTTCTTCAAGGACATCTGCTGCACCACAGAAATCAAATGAATTTACAAGACCTTTAAGCCCGTCAAGCTTTCCTGCAATTTTACTGCCTTTATATAAATATAATGATAAATCATTAATAACTGGAATTACTGCTTCTTCCTCAAATGTATCAAGGGCTTCACTAAGTTTGTCCAGCTTCTCTTTTAACTCCTCCCAGCTTAATTCTTTTAACTTCTCCAGGCTTTTATCTTCATTATCTGGAAAGAAGTCCTTATTGCCAGCTATCGCATCAAGTACTGTAGCATAGGTTTCCATAAGCAGGTTATGGTGGGCAAGCAGGTATTCCGTATTATTTTCCTTGCCTGCTTTTTCTTGCTCTTTTGCCATTTCAGATAACTCTTTTGCACCAATTCCAAGAGATGTGCTCTTAAGGGCATGTACCATGATTGTATAATCATTCCAGTCCTTGTCTTCAAAAAGCTTCTGCATCTGTTGTTTCTTTTCTACCCCAGAATTATAATAAAGCCTTATTACATCTATATAATCTTCATATACTCCTCCTGAATAATTTATACCAGTTTGTATATCTATAAGTCCTTCTAGTGAATCAGCAGCTTTAATTACAACATCACTTTCCTTTTTATTATTCTTTTCAGTTTCTTTTCCTGTTTCTTCTTCTGTCTGTACTATAATCCTTTCAGATGGTATATATTTCTTAAGTACATGCTCTAGTACTGAAACCTCAACTGGTTTTGCCACAAAATCCTGGAACCCCTCCGCAAGAAACATTTCACGTGCCCCGCCGATTGCATTGGCAGTAAGTGCGACAACAGGCAGTTTCTGGAAAAACTTTCCATTCCTTGCACGTATATTGTGAAGTGTTTCGACACCATCCATGCCAGGCATCATATGGTCCATAAATACAAGGTCAAAATACATCCTGTCAATCATCATAAGCGCTTCACTTCCACTACCTGCAGTATAAAACTTAATTTTATATGGACGTAGAAGCCCTTCCATAACTTTAAGGTTCATAACATTATCATCAACTACAAGCACACTTGCACCTGGAGCAGTAAACTTATTTACTATATAATGGCTGCCATCCATTCTCTGCACCATTTTCCCGCCATTTAATGCAGTTACAACTGACAATACATAGAATGGTTTATAAACACGCATAAAAGAATCACTTATTTCTATATCTTCATCCCTGTTAATAACAATTATTACATTAGTTTCCTCTGCTGCCTTTTCAAAAAAAGCAGGTTCTTCCTTATATTCATCTACTGTCATAACCATATGTGAATACTTCCTTCTTCCAAACCGCCTTTTTAATTCAGCAAGATTCTGGCACGAAGTAAAATCAAGTTCAAGCTGGCTTGCTATATTTTTAATACACTCCATATAGCTGTCCCTTATTTCCGCCATGCTGTATTTCTCTTGGTTAATATAACAGATTACTTTTAATTTCTCTTTATCCTTAAGCACAATTACTGGATTGTCATCATCAACTCTCTGGGGAATTACAAACTGGAACTCACTTCCCTTGCCCTCAGTGCTTTTTATGCTTAAAAAGCCATTCATCATCCTGACTATCTTATGTGTAATTGCAAGTCCAAGCCCCATTCCTGTCTGCTGCCTGTTCTTCCTGGTATCCACCTGGTTAAAATTAGTAAAAAGACATTCCAGCTTCTCCTGGGATATGCCAATTCCTGTATCCTTTACATTCACAGATAAATTAACACCATAATCTTCTTTCCTTGAAGATATGGATATAGTTATACATCCTTTCTCTGTAAATTTTATAGCATTATTTACAATACTTGAGAAAATACGTCTTATTTTCTCACTGTCACCAATCATTCCACATGGAATATTCACATCATAATTTACTACTATCTCCAGGTTCTTATCCTCATTCTGGGCAATAGCAACATTTAATACATCATTTAATATAGAAGTAAAATTATAACTCTCTTCAACTATTGCAAGCTTGCCTGTTTCCAGTTCTGAAAAATCAAGCACATCACTTACTATAGACTGCAGGTTTCTACCCGCAACCTGTATATTAAACAGATTCTCCCTTATACTTTCTGGCAGCTCTTCCCGCAATGACATCTCACTCATGCCACAGATTGTATTAAGCGGTGTACGTATTTCATGTGATACATTTGCCATAAACTCATCTTTGCTATGTTCTGTCTGGCGGAGCAAGGTAATGGTTTCTATCAGCTTCTGGTTAAGCCTGCGTTCCTTCTTCACAAGGAACCACACAAGATATATCATTATAAACATTGGCAATATCTGCTGTACCATATTTAGCAGTGCATCCATATTGTTATAACTAAATAAGTGTAAAGCAAAAGCATGATACCATGCCAGCCCCAATACCAGCGCAGATACCATGCCAAGCAGACGGGGAATATTAAAAAGCCCTATAAGCAGCAGCAGCACCCCAAAAGATGGAAGCACAGAGAACAGTGATGTAGCAAAAATACCATGTCCAAAGAAAGAAACCATTGCCATGCTTGTAATTATATACGCCCTTGTATTCTCATCTTTTGCCTGCATAAAATAGACCATTAAACATACAGCGGCCTCTGGCAATGCCCACATAATAAACCAGATATTTCCCTTAACTGCTATCTCTGCCACCAGTACAACCAATATAAACAGCATATATATGCTTATAACTTTTCTTTCTATTATACGGCCGTTAAACTTTGCAAAATCATCATCCAAGCCATTCTCCCTCCTGCTCTTCATTTGCTTCTTTCTTCAAATCTGCTTCAAGGCTTAGGAATACATCAGTAATTACAGGGTCAAACTGTGTCCCCTTTCCCTCTTCTATTATTCCAAGCACCTTTGAAACAGGCCTTACTGGCTTCTTATAACACCTTTCTGCATAAAGTGCATCAAATACATCAGCAAAAGCCATTATCCTTGCACATAATGGTATATCTTCACCTGCAAGCCCTTCCGGATAGCCTGTACCATCCCATCTTTCATGGTGGTATTCTGCAATCTGTGCTGCTATCTTTATATAGTTATCATCCTCAAGCCCGCCCATTATTTCATAAATTATCTCACTGCCATAAACAGTATGTTTCTTCATCTCTGCAAACTCTTCTTCTGTAAGCCTGCCAGGTTTCTGTAATATAAGGTCCGAAATCCTTATTTTGCCAATATCGTGTAATGGTGCTGCTTTACACATATTTTTTATGTAACTGTCTGTAAGTATATCACTGTATAACTTTTCCTTAACAAGCTTACCAGTAATCATTTCAACATACTTCTTAGTATTCTTAACATGCATTCCTGTACTGTCATCACGCAGCTCTATAAGGTTTGCCATGCCTATAATAACTTGTTCCTGCATACTGCTTATTCTCTGGGAATTGCGTTCAATCTCCTCTGCCTGTTCCGCAACCATAATTTCAAGCCTCTTATGGTAATCCTCAAGCTCCAGCACCCTGTCAATACGGCTGAATGCAACATCCGCAACAAAAGGTTTCCTTACAAAATCACGCGCACCAGCACGGAAACAACGTGTTTCAGTCTCACTGTCATCATCTGCTGTCAGGAATACTACAGGTATCTGTTTATATAAATCATCACCTTTAAGTTTCTCCATAACCTCAAATCCATCCATACCTGGCATATTTATATCTAAAAGTATAAGGTCTGGTTTATTCTTCTCAAGATATTTAAATGCTGCAATGCCAGAAACAGCTGCTGCTATCCTGTATTTCTTTCCAAATATTTTCTGCGCAAGCAAAAGATTATTCTTATCATCATCAACTACCAAAATTACATGTTCCATATTAATCCCCCATGCCGCCTTTGGCGGTCCAAATAGTATAGCGGACAAGCCCTGTTTAAAAAAACGCTGCTCTTTGTGTTTTTCCTGGCTGAAGTATAATGATTGCCTCACAACATTTCCTGCTGTCTTAAAATCATTTTCCAGCCTATCCTCCATGCAGGGCACACCTGCTTTCCAAATACCAGCCATTTTTTATGGACACCTGAGATGTATCCCATATTAATATATCATATAGAATAACATTTTTAAACATATTATAGAAAAAAGATAGTTCCTTTCTATGGAAATATATAGTATAATGTGCATATTGGCACTAAAGTTTCTACAATACTAATAAGGAGTATCTATATGCCTGACCAATATAATTTTATTGCAGAGCTTGGTTTTGGTGGATTTGCATTCCTGATTCTTTTCTTAATGCTTTATACCAAACCACGTAAAACCAAAATTTATTTTATAAACTTTCTAGGAATAACTGTATCGATAATAACAACTGCCTTGCACCTTTTTCTAATATATATGTCGTCAAGTCCAAAAACATATGCCATGCCGTTTTTTGACACAATATGTATCCTGTTTTTAATATTTTATATTATACTTGTCAGCCTTATATTTAACTATATTATGCTTTTGTCACCAAGCCTTGGTATATCACTTAAAAAAATACTAACAATAGAAGCTGTATATTCATCAATATACATAATTATAATGTATATCCTGCTTTGTAAAGATATGTTATATAAAACTACTTCTTCAGGAATAGAATTTACAACGTTCTTCTACAGTTATATTATTATTGGCATACTTAGTGCATCATATTGTCTTCGGACTACTATACATAACCAGAAACACCTCGCCAAAACAATTGTAATGTGTGTATATATATTTGTCCCTGTAGACATAATACTTCTGGTTTTACAACTGTTTTGTATAATGCTAAATAAAGTCTGCCATACAATAAAAAAATTAGAAGGAAAATATGATTTTGATGCAATTACTGTTAATTGTTCAACTATAGAAATGTCAGATAACAACTTGCATAATGAACTTCTTGGAATTATTAAAGATAACCATATTGAATGTTCAAAAGTACGCTTTGAACTTACAGAAAGCGCAATGATAAATGACCATGATGCAGTAACCAGCAATATGGAAATATTACATAATGCTGGGATACGTTTCTATCTTGATGACTTTGGGACAGGTTATTCAAATCTTGAAAGGATAATTACCCTTCCTTTTATGACAATTAAATTTGATAAAAGTATTTTATATAAAGCTTTAAACGATGAAGATATGAATGAAATTGTGTCAAGCATGGTAAATATTTTTAAGAAAAAGGGACTTGTGCTTCTTGTTGAAGGTGTCGAAAATGATGAACATAATGAATACAGTATACAACATGGTTTTGATTATATACAGGGATATAAATACGCCAGGCCTGTTCCTATTGCAGAACTTGAAGAATACTTTGAGGTTTCATTTTAAAGGGCTTGCTTAATAAAGTTAAATAATAATTATTAAGAGTGGACAAATTAAAGTCCACTCTTTTTGTATGCTTTAAAATTGTTTTTTAATTATGTTACTATTCCCAATAAAATAATTTCCAGGTATCTTTTATCCACAGATTATTTTTATATTGTCTGGTTTACATATAAAAAACCATTAGAAATTATCTATATTAGTTGTAAATAGTAACCAGTTATAATATTTTTATATTTTTACGCTTGACATTAATTAAAATGTATGTTATTTTTACTATATCAACCGTAGTACGACAGACGTAGCAACGACAATCGTTGATACGATAGCCGTAAGAAAGGAGAGATAAACATGAATAGTATCAGCAGCGATGTAATACGCGGCTACAATGACACTATAATCCTGTTTCTCCTTCTCCAGCATCCTTCATATGGATATGAGATATCCAAACATATCAAGACATTGACAGATGAAAAGTACATTATTAAAGAAACAACTTTATATTCAGCTTTTACCCGCATGGAAAAGAATGGATATATAGAATCCTTTTCTTCTGACAAGGAAGGCAGTGGAAAACGGAGAACCTACTACCGCATTACAGACTCAGGACGTGAATACTACAAAACAAAATGTTCTGAATGGAACCTGACAAAAGAAGTAATTGAAAATTTTATTTTAAAGGAGGACGACTATGGAAGCAATCAGGAATTATCTTGAAACAATGTTTGCCAATCTTCCAAATACGCCAGAAGTATTACGGGCTAAAAATGAACTTTGGCAGATGATGGAGGATAAATATAATGAACTGATAGCAGACGGCAAAAGCGATAATGAAGCTGTAGGTACTGTAATTGCAGAATTTGGAAACCTTGACGAGATTTCAGAAGATTTAGGAATAGGAAGTTTTGTAAAAAGTAAATCACAGGACAGCTTAAGACGTAATATTACTATGGAGGAAGCAAAAAGTTATCTCCATGACAGTTCCAAATATGCATACAGGCTGGCTCTCGGCGTACTTTTATGTATAATTTCCCCTACAGGTGCAATTATATGTGATGCCCTTGATACAAGTTATATATTTGGACTTCTTTTCCTTATGGGCTCTATTGCGGCAGCAGTTATTATGTTTGTTTATTCATCTATTACCATGCACCACTGGGACTTTTTAAAAAATGAACTTTGTTCTACTGATTTTGCAACTACCAATTACGTTAATGACCAGAAAGAACGGTACTGTACTACTTATGCACTGCTTATGACTGTTGGTATAATACTGTGTGTAGTAAGCTTTGTACCTGCCGCTATAATTGATGAACTGGATATATCATTCCGTGGATTTGATATGGATGATATGTCAGGCATGTTATTACTTGTTATTGTTGCAATAGGTGTATTTATAATTATATTATCATATAGCACAAACAGCAGCTATGACCACCTTTTAAAATTAAACAACGCTTCTACTGTTGCAGGCAATTATGTATCATCACAACATCCTGAAACAAAATATATATCACCAACAGCAGCAACAATAATGTCGGTATACTGGCAAACAGTAACATGTATATATCTTATCTGGAGTTTCTTAAGTTTCGGCTGGTGGTACACATGGATTATATGGCCAATAGCTGGAATAATAAGTTCCGTGTTAAACGGCGCATTTAAGAAACATTAACTTATAATTTATAAATATATAGGAGGTGCGCTATGAAGAAAACCGCTTATCTTACAACTTTAGCAATAATAACTGTTGCATGTATAATTTTAGGCTCAGTATATCATATAGGTGGCTGGGTAGGATTTGGAATAGGAACTTTTTTCGATTTTATTTCTTTTGATGATGATTACAACGATTCTGGCTCAAGATGGGACCGGGTAACATATTCTGAAAATATAGATACATTTGATAAAATCGAAATTGACACAAGTATAATGAATATAACTATCCAGCAAGGTGATAAATACTATCTTGAATATGACTGTGTTGAATATATGAAACCTAGTTTCAGCGTAAAAAATGGCACATTTAAATTAGAACAACCATCTAAACCACGCTGGAGCCGCAATAATAACAAATGCAGCATGACTCTTACAATACCTTCTGGCACAGAATTAAGTATTGCAGATATTACATCTGATATTGGAAACATAAATATAAATAATACTGGAATAAGAAATATAACAATAGAATCTGATGTTGGGGATATAGATATTAAATCATGTATATTTGAAACATCAGAAATAGAAGGTGATGTCGGAGATGTTGATTTAAATAAATCAAACCTTGGCAAAACTAATATAGAAACAGATACTGGTGATATTGATATTATAGATTGTGAATTTAAAGATATTGAAGTATATAATGATATAGGAAATGTTGATTTAAATACCAGCTCTGATATTTCTAACTATGATATCGAATTGTCAACTGACCTTGGCTCAATAGACTTTAATGGCAATAAACAGAAAAGGCACTTTTACCAGGCAGCTTCTGGTTCTTCTGAAACTTATAGGATATCTATAGAAACTGATATTGGAAATATTTCAATTAATTAAAAATTAATACTTATGTGTAAATCTAATTATTGTATATAACAATCCCCTGGTTTTATCTGGTAAAACCAGGGGATTGTTGCTTAATCCATTATTATTTATCACTTTTATTCTTTAGTTATAAAATTATATTTTATTAATATATATTTCTATAACCTCATAATTAATGTTTCTTTCTCTGGCTTTTCACCAGCAATATCTTTTTCAACATAATCATAAAGCCTGGCAATTGCTTCAAGACCATCTGACATTGTATCAAGCCTTTTTCCAGTAAGTTTCAGTTGTGTATATACCTTTTCAAGTTCTGTATCTATTTTTCTTCCTGCCATTGAATCCATAATTAATAAAAGCTTATTTCTGCTTTCCTGTAAAGCAGCAGCAATATGGTCCAGGTTCTTTTTAATTTCTTGCTGGCCTGCTGCACATCCAATAATCTTCTTACCTTTCACTCCAATTTCCATACGCATCATACCTTTCCATAGTCCTTTTATATACCAGGCTACTCTTCTATAAACTCAAATGTTTCATTTGCCAGTACCACCTTATCATGCGCAGATAACTTTGTACCTGTTCCATCAATCTTTTTACCATTTACAAATGTACCATTTACTGAATTTAAATCATAAATATAATAATTATCCTTATTCCACTTTATAGAAGCATGCTGCCTGCTGATAACAGAATTATCCTTAACAGCATAATCTGCTGCTTCTTCACTCTTTCCAATAATAAAATCTGCTTTATTAATCATAAACGTCTGGCGTGTCCGTATCTGTAACATACGTGCATATTTTTTACGTTTGTCAAATGCATTTCTTCCTACATTAATATTTGGCGCAGAGCCTGCATAATTACGTAATATAACTGTTCCATCACCATCCATTACAGCTGTAGCCTGTGTATTGTTTTTTATAACATTATTTTTATTACTATTTCCCTGTTGGATTCTTCTTTCATTATAATTATTATTTTGCTGGCTACTAACACTGGCAGTTTGTTGTTGTACATTTTCATAAGCTGGTGCTGTCTGTGCCTGGCTGCCAGAAACAACAGACTTTTTATGTTTTAATTTCCATATAAGCAGCCTTATAAACACTGCAAATACTATTAAAAGTATAATTCCTGAAACTATAATTACAACTTTTATTTTAGGGAGCTTTTTTACAAGCTGGTTTCTTGCATCATCAAGTTTTTTCTGTATATTCTGTATTTCTTCCAGGCTTATATGTGTGTCTTCCATCGAAGCATCCACTTCTTGTATTACTGCTGCAAGAACTTCTTGTGTTTCTCCTTTATAACCTTTTGCCTCTGTAAGCTCTTTACATTTTTCATAAGTTTTATGTAAACCAATGTATGCTGCTTCACGTTCCCTGCTATTATAAAATGTTCCAAAATTATCAAGAACCTTACGTATTTCATCTACAGGAAATGCGTAGAAAATATCAACATTCTCATCTACAACTGATGCGTTATTAATTCCAACTAAATACCCATCTGTTGTTACAAGTGGACCACCAGAATAAGCAGGTGTTGTTACTGCTGAATGCTGCAGATACTTTTTACCATCAATAAAAGCAGCTGAATCCTGTATTTGTCCAGTATGTATCTGTACTTCTTCTGCAGAATATTGTATATTGTTATTATTTTTGCCCTTATCGGGAAAACCAAGGGCATATACAGTATCCCCGACTTTCATATCCTTTGCAGAAGCAAGGCTCACTGTTTCTTTCTCTTGTAATACATCAGAAGCATCAAGTACACAGAAATCTTCATTATTACTGCCTGCAAGCACAGAAACTTCTGTAGTTATATCTCCTTTTATAACAAGCCTTACAGATGTAGTTATACTAAAATTATCTTTTTTTTCTTGCAGAAACGCTTCTTTTCTTTTTCTGTAATATTAACAATATGGTTTGCTGTAACAACAAATACCCCTTCTGAATCATTGCTTACAAGACAGCCACATCCACTTTTCATTACATAAAATGTCCCATTTGACAAACTTATGCCTGACTGCACCTCTATAACACTGTTCTTTACATCTGCTACAGGGTCTTCTGTACTTTCTAAATCCTCCTGGCTGCTTGCACTGTCTGCCTCTGTTGCTGTTATATATTTTGTACCTGTAAATAATGTACAAAATACAAGTATAAAGACCAGAAAGATTTTTCTTATATTAGTTCTGTCCACTTATGTAACCCTCCTAATTATTATAATAATTTATGTAATTTCTGCTGTTTCTTTATTTCAAATCATCATAAGAAAAAAGAACAACCTCATCCTCATAAAAACTGTGGCCTTTTAAATGACATCCTATTTTTAAATAATTTTTAGGCTTTTCAACATATCTGCTGCCTACTTTTCCAGATATAATTTTGCCTTCTTTCAATGTTAAAATATAAAGAGCCTCTTCCCCCATATTGTTTTCATATCTTATAATACCTTTATGTTTTGGATAAGCAGAAAAAGAACTATTACTACATTTAACTGATGTTATCTCTTGTGCCATTCCATCTATATATTGGTATAAAACTAATTTTACATCAGCTTCACATGAACCATATATAACAAGTAAATCTGTTTTTTTATCATTGTCAATATCTGTTAAATAATAATCCCACATATACATGCCATCATTTTTTTTAAATGTAACACTTGGGTATTGTTTTACAACTTCCAAATATGCTTTTTTCATGCTTGTAGACATATTTTTTACACATTGCTCTTTTGCATATTTACCTAATTTCTTTCCATATTGTAAAGCTTTCTTATATTTTCCATTAGAATAATACTTTATTACCTTTTCCATATTATTGCTGTCAGAAGCTGCAGCATATTGATGGTTACATGCAAATAATGATATAATTATTAATATACTTAAAAGTTTTTTTATTCTATACATAAATATTTACCTTTCTAAATATTATTTATAAAATTCCATTTTTACAGCTTGTTTATCTACATAAGATTCTATCTCTTTTTCATATTCCAATTTTGAAACGGTTTTATTATCAATCATATAATCTGTACCATTAACAGAACATGTTCCAATAACTTTTAAACTTCCATCTTTTAATAATTTATATTTTGTATAACAATTCAAATCATAACCACCATGTGAAAGTCTTAAAATATATTTTTCTCCACTATATACCATACAAGTTTCACCACTTCCACCACCACAAAATATACTATCGGCCAATTTAACTTTATCATCATAATAAGTATATATGGCATAATCAGAACCACCAAATCTTACACCTTTAGGTTTCTTATAAACCTTAATATTACCAAGCATTATATCTTACTTTTTAATCCTTGTGTCCTGAATGGTAATAAAGTGTGCTTATTTGGTTATAAACTGCAAAATTTTATTTATAAAACCTGTTGTTTTTTACCAGTAAACTATTTAAAATGTATTATGTATCTGCGTAATACAACTTTTTACTACAATTCATTCCAGCGCAGAAGTGAGGTTAAAAATGAAAAAGAATATACTACTATTAGAAGATGATGCCATACAGGCAAAAGCACTTAAACAAATGATTAACAACTATTCAGCAAACATTGAAGTTTACTATGCAATGAACCTTGAACAGGCAGATAACCTTTTAAAAAAAGAAATTATATTTAATGCATTCTTTCTTGATATTTCCCTGGACAATAAAAATGCTGACCATGCAGGGCTTTCACTTGCACGCCAGATACGTTCTGTTACACGCTACCAGCACACACCATTTGTATTTATTACAGCGTTTCCAGAACATATTTATTCTGCTGTAAACCAGTTACACTGTTTTGCTTACCTTGTTAAACCTTATTCTGAAAAGGAACTGCATAAACAATTAGCATGCCTTTTTGAACCTAAACACACAATTTTATTAAAAACTTCCGAAAACATACATATACGGCTATCTTTAGACGCCTTGCAATATGTAAATTCCAACGGGCGCTATTTAACATATGTGACTGCATCATCTAAATACCACTCAAGACAGTACACATTAAAAAAACTTATAAATATATTGCCAGATGGATTTATACGGTGCCACCGCTCATATATAATCAACCAGGCATTTGTTAAAAATTTTGACTTTGTAAACCATTTTGTACATATGATAGTTAATGATGAACTAATACCAATAAGCAGAAATTTCAGCTTGCCGCTAGAAAATGTTTAAAAATTAATAAGTAAACAAAACTATTAGTTCTGTAAATTTCAAATACACACTAATAACAAAAGAATAGACATTAATTTATAATATACAATTACTGGGAGGGATTTTACTTTGTATACTCCAATAAATATTATTACATCTGTTGTAGAAAGTATTACCTTTTTATGGATAATGTTCTATCTTACAAATATCACTTCCCTCCCAAAGATTTTTTCCAGTACACATAATATTCTATTAATTATATTTTCATTTACCATTACATATTTATTACAAATAAATGAAAACCTTTCACAAATCTTAAAAGGGTTTATTGTTATTTTTCTACATTTTTTAATTACTAAATATATTTCAAATTCAAAACCTAAAGAAGCATTAACTGCTGTAATTTTTACATATGTTTTAGAATGTCTGCTGCAAATGCCTGTATTTGCACTATTTTTGTTATTATTCCCAAATACCCGTATTGTAGACTCAAGTATTATGCAATGTGCTGTAATTATATCTGGTTTTTTACTTACTTTGGGTATTTACCACTTTGTAAAGATTAAAACTATTTATCAGAAATTATTAAAAATTCCTGGTTTTATTTTTGCATCATTATTTTTTTATATCTGCCTGATAGCCATTAACACTTTTTATTTCTATGAATTAAATGCTTTATCTCCTTTTATGTTTTTTGCTATTATGGTTTTTTTATTTTTAACTCTTTTCCTGGCTTTATTTTTTGCAATAAAAGCACATAAAAAAGAGCAGACTGTCCATTATTATGAAACTTACCTGCCTATACTTGACGATATGATATTTAACATACGTAAAACACAACATAACTACAATAATATAATCCAGGCAATCTCTAACCTTCCTGGACTATTTTCTGACTATAACTCACTATCAGATGCTCTGAAACACTATAGTTCACATATGGTAAAAGGTGCCCTGCCATCACAGCTGCTTCACTTTGAAAATAAACTTCTTATTGCCTTGCTTTATAACGAGTACTGCCTTGCAATAAACAATAAAATATGTCTGGATATAAATATACATAATTATTCATATAAAAGCAAGGCAGATGAATTCCAGATTGTAGACCTTACAGGGATTTTATTAGATAATGCCATTGAGGCTTCTGGAAAAAATGATACAATCTATATAGAAATTGGTTCTAATATACAGAATATAAACTGTAACCACAGTCTATACGCTCCTTATACAATAACCATTAAAAACCCTGGTCCTGAAGTAACACAGGATTTCATAAAGAAAATTTTTTCACATACCTATACATCTAAAACAAGTAATACATCAAAACATGGTCTTGGGCTTCCATATGTAAAAAACCTAGTACAAACCCATAAAGGCACTATTGAATTATCTAATGAAACAATTAATAATTCTGAAAATATTCCATGCCAGTATCTTGTTATACATATTACTATTTAATATATCATACAGATGGTCTATGACTATTTTAGCCACTTAATTCCCTATTCTCACTAACCTGTTTTCCTGCAATTTTAAAAGACGTTTCCAGATTACTCTGAAAACGTCTATATATACCATATTTATGCTGCATACACTGCTGCACTTATAACTGGTTTATAATTATCTCTTAGAGAACTGTGGAGCCCTGCGGGCTTTCTTAAGACCATATTTCTTACGCTCTTTCATACGTGAATCACGTGTAAGGAATCCGGCTTTCTTAAGTGTAGGACGGAAATCTGCGTCTACTGTAAGAAGAGCTCTTGAAATACCATGCCTGATAGCTCCTGCCTGTCCTGTAAAGCCACCACCACGTACTGTAATCTTAGCATCATATTTATCTGCTGTATTAGTAGCTTCAAGAGGCTGGCGTACAATAATCTTTAATGTTTCAAGACCAAAATAATCATCCATATCTCTCTTATTAATTGTAACCTTGCCTGAGCCTGGTACTAAATATACTCTGGCAACACTGCTTTTTCTCCTGCCTGTTCCATAAAACTTTGCATTTGCCACTGAAATTTCCTCCTCTCAACTATGCTCTTTCTTTAATATCTAAAACTTCTGGTTTCTGAGCCTCATGCCCGTGCTCTGCACCTGCATATACATGAAGCTTCTTCAGCATCTGACGGCCAAGAGGCCCTTTTGGAAGCATTCCTTTTACAGCATGGCTAATAACATACTCAGGCTTCTTAGCGAGCATATCTTTGAGTGTTGTTTCCTTCATTCCACCTACATAAGCAGAATGGCTATAATAAATCTTCTGGTCAAGCTTCTTGCCTGTAACCTTTATTTTATCAGCATTAACTATAATTACATAATCACCTGTATCAATATGAGGTGTATAAATTGGCTTATTCTTACCTCTTAATACACTGGCAACCTCCGATGCGAGGCGTCCTAAAGTATGTCCTGCAGCGTCTACTACATACCATTTTTTTTCAATTGTGGATGGGCTAGCCATAAAACTTTTCATCCCAGTACCTCCTAATCTTAATTACTGCTATATTCTATCTCTATCTACATTATAACTGCGCGTAGATGCTCTACCGGGGCTTATGGTTCAGCATTTCACACGCCACATTTGCTAATTATATTACGAATACCGGGGCTTGTCAAGGTTTTAACACATATTTTTCCATTATATACAAAACATTAACGTTCCATTCCCAAAAATCCTTTATATACCATAAGTCTTGAAATTAATACCTTTTTCAGTATTTTATATATTGTTTTCATCATTTGCTTGTTATTTCATATAAGAAATGATAATATAGTTTATAGGTACTTGTCTTTTATATAAAGTTTTTTAGCAATAGTGGGTTACTATTGTAAATGTAAATGGGGGTCACTATGAAAATCAAAAAGATATTAACAGCTAACTTAAAAATAGGCATGGTTACTGCCGAAGCAGTATACAATTCCTCAAACCACCTTGTTATAGCATCAAATACAACTTTAACTCCTGATATAATTGATAAGTTAAAGTATTATTCTGTAAGGTCTGTTAAAATCCTGGTTCCAGAAGAAGGAAAGGAAATCTTTGACGGAACACAGTTTCTTAACCCACAGGCACAAAATGGCATGACCTATTATGAGAAAATACAATCCTCCCAGGAATTTAAAATATTTGAAATGACGTTTAATTCATGTGTAAATGAATTCAGGTCGGAATTAAATGACCTTGTTGTTAAAAGCAATGATGGTATTATTAATGATATGCTTAAACACGTTGACACAATATTCAGCAAAGTACGCAACCCATTGCATCTTCTTGATATGATGCAATGTATGAGAAAATATGATGACCTTACATATGCACATTCAATGAATGTAGCCCTTATCTGTAATATAATAGGCAAATGGCTTAAATTTAGTGATGATGATTTAATTACCCTTATTACAGCAGGATTATTACACGATATAGGCAAACTTAAAATACCGCCTGAAATTATTAAAAAACCCGGCAAACTATCTGATGAAGAATTTAACCTTATCCGCAAACATGCAGAATATGGTTACGAAATATTAAAAACCAAAAATCTTGATGAAAGAATTGTAACTGCCTCTTTACAGCACCATGAACGTTATAATGGCCATGGCTACCCATATAAACTTGCTGGCTCTGAAATAAGTTTCTTCTCTTCAATAGTTGCTATTGCTGATGTATATGATGCAATGACTTCTGACAGGTCTTATAGAAAAGGGATATGCCCGTTCCACGTACTTGAACAGATGGAACTTGAAAAAGATGCATATGAGCCTGGTACTTTACATAAATTTATAAAATGTACAGCTGAGGCATATATAAATAATGAAGTAACACTATCAAATGGTGAACATGGACGTGTAGTACTGTTGAACCCTGGCTTTTTGTCAAGACCTGTAGTAGTTACAGAAAAAGGGGCATATGACCTTTCAAAGATATCAAATATAGAGATTACAGAGATTATATAGATAAATATAAATTTGCATATTATAACAAAAAAGAGACAGATATATATTTTTTCTGCCTCTTTTATTATCTTTACCCTTTTAACCAGAAAAGCTTTATATAACATAACTACATGCCTGGAATATATATATAAATTACATATGCCATACGCAATACAGCTCCTGTTATAATAAATGCTGCCTGTAATAATATATCAGACCACTTTCTTTTAACAACCTGTCTTCCAGTTTTATAATCTTCTTCCACTATATCTATCTGCAGTGACGATTTCCTTATTAACCAAAAATAAAGCCCTGATATAAAAAACCATAAAAAGAACATTAAAAGCCCAAGAAGCTGGAACAATCCATCGCTTTCTGGTGCATAATATTCTGAATTCCCTTTAGCATCAGTAAGCTTTGAAAATGCATAATATAAATAATCTAATGATACATAGCCCCATATAAGGCTAATAACTGAAAATATAAGCTTCTTCCACCAGCGCATATGGAAGCTTCCCCCTGTTCTATCCTGGTCTCCAGGAAATATTCAAAATTTCCACTGGTTTATGCAAATGTATCTATATTCATTCCTAAAAGCACTGTACTTTCTGATGCCATCCTCTGGCGTTCATACATATTATCCATATCATAACTTGCTTTATTAGAATATGCATATCCATCCTTTATAGAATCTATCTGCTTTGTACCTAAAGCCTCTGGCATTTTCTCCTGCTTGTATACCGCAGCAAGCTCCTGGTTATCTCCCCTGCCTGTAAATCCTGGCAGCTTCTTTACTGGTTTAACTGGTGTAACAGCAGTTTTATCTATCTGCCTGTAATTACTATTGTTAAATATATAAAAATTGCCTGATATCCCATTATTTGAAACTCTTTGTACGTTCATAATACCCCTCCTTACATATACTGGAATAACCATATTAATAATTTACTTTATTATACTTCTATTGCCAGTTTATTGCAAGCAGATTTATATATCCGCATGTTCCCAAGGTATTCCCACAACTGCTCTTATATGTTAATATATAAATAAAAAAATTTAGAAATGAGGTAAAAAAATGCGGCTTAGAAATGTCAAAGGCTCACAAGAGCGTATTCTGGAAAACCCATACACAATACAGGCAGATGGTGCCAATGGCGAAGATTACAAAGGACTTTGGAACCAGAATTTCTTCCACAATAACAATCCCATACATATCGAAATAGGTATGGGAAAAGGACAATTTATAACAACCCTGGCAACGCAAAATCCTGGTATTAACTATATAGGAATAGAAAAATATTCAAGTGTGCTTGTAAAAGCCCTTGATAAAAGAACACAACTGAAAACGGATAACCTTATGTTTATAAGAATGGAAGCTGAAAATATAACAGAATTTTTTGCACCAGGAGAAACAGACAGGATTTACCTTAACTTCTCTGACCCATGGCCAAAGGACAGACATGCCAAAAGACGGCTTACATCAAGACAATTTATGGAACGGTATAACACAATACTGTCAAAAGATGGGTATGTACAGTTTAAAACTGATAACCGCCCGCTCTTTGATTTTTCTGTTGAAGAAATCAAAGAATCAGGCTGGTATCTTGATGAAATAAACTATGACCTCCATAAAAATGGTCCTGCACAAAATAATATAATGACTGAATATGAACAGAAATTTTACCAGCTTGGCAACCCTATATACAAGCTTACAGCACACAGATAAAATATCCATGAAGCTATTCAGGTTTCTGTAATGCCTTTATATTCTTCCCTACTAGCTTGTATTTAATAAACTTATTGGCAAGAAATCCAATCACCGCTACTACGGGAACTCCTATAAACATGCCAAGTACCCCAAAATATGCCCCTCCGACAGTTATTGCAAAAATAACCCACATAGGGTTAAGGCCTGTAGACTGTCCAAGCAGGCGGGGTCCAAGTACAAGCCCGTCAAACTGCTGGAGCACAAGTATCATTATTACAAATATTACTGCCTGCTTAGGGCTGGTACATAAGTATATAAAAACTCCTGGCACTGCACCTATAAATGGTCCAAAATAAGGAATCATATTAGTCAGCCCAACAATAACACTTATAAGCACTGCATACGGAAGCTTTAATATATTCATAAGTACACAGCATATACAGCCAATTATCAGCGAATCCACAGCTTTGCTTATAAGAAATGCACTGAATATATCATTACATTCCCTAAATGTGCTACAGATAGCATTTCCCTTTTTTTCATTAAATAATGCATATACAAGCCTCTTTGCCTGGTATCTGAACTTATCTTTTCCATTAATCATATATATTGAAATAATAAGAGCCAGAAGCGCATTAATAACTGAACGTACTATAGAAACCGAGACAGAGAAAATCATAGGCACTACATTACTTACTATATTAGTTCCATAATCAACAATATCTGGAACCATATCATTCAGCCTTTCAGTAATTACATTTACATCTATTGATGGGTAATTACGGTGCAACTCCCTCAGCAGCCTTATAATATGTGCATAAAAAAGAGGAATATTAGATGTAAGCTCTGAAATGCTTTCAACTGTTTGTGGTATTACAAATACAAATGCTATTATTATAAAACCAAGCACAGTAATATAAGCAAGCACCATTGATATTATCCAGACCAGCTTCTTATGTTTACCTTTTGCAATATATTTCTGTATGATTTTCTCAAACCTGCCAACTATAGGTGAAACAAAATATGCAATAAGAATAGCAGCAAAAAATGGTGACAACACCCCAAATAAATTATAAATAAATTTCTTAGTATCAGACCAGTTATTTATTAACATATAAATAATGGTACTAAAAAACACTATAAGCAATACATATAAACATATGTTAGCATATTTATGGTTAAACCTAAAAAAGCCTTCCTGTCCAATATTTATATTGTTTTCTTCTAAACTTATGCTTTCAGGAATATCTGTATATTCCTTTTTTGTAGTATCTGCACATACTCTTTCTTTGTCCTTGCTTATCTGGCTGGAAACACTTATAGCATTATTCTCTTTATTCCCATTTACTTTCTTTGACATAATATAATCCTGCCCTTATACAATTTAATCTTAATTAACAAAACATATTTGTATTATTTATGGTTTGTTTACTCTTTAGTATAATATTAATATATAATTTTGCAAACCACTTATATAAAAATTTAATGAATTATTAATAGTAATTTATAAATTCTATAATCCTGGACAAATCTGTATAAACTTTTAAATAAAAATGATATATTATTAAAATTACAGTCTTCTAATATCCATATTTAAAACTTAACTATATTTAAGTTGTTAAGTTTTGAGATACCAAAACCGGAAAAAAACACCATATTATTTATTTAATATTAATTACTTCTGTACTAACAATTATCTGTTTTATTACAATTATTTATATCAGCCAGCTAAGCAAAACAATCTCAGATAGTATAACAAGGTCAATAAGTAAAATTGCAAAACATGATAAAGCCTCCATATGGATATTCAAAGACCTGTTATAACAAACTTATATTATGCATTTTTTTGTTTGTGTATAAACTTACAAAAGCTTTCTTAATAAGGTTAAAAAAGGATACAGCTTTCTTATATAAAACCTGGCTGTATCTTTTTTTATATTAACTAATATCCTGTAATATTTTTTATAACTTTAACTAACGTATTATAAAACCATCATCAACCATAAAAGCAAGTGCTGTGGTTGATACATATTTTATATCACTTCCATTTTCCATCATTTGTGAAAAACAGTTATATGTTGCACTTGACCCAACATATTCCTGGTATATATTATTAGTATCATCGCCAAATACCCCTTCACTAAAAATGGTAAAAAGTGCCTTTCTAAGAATTTCATAATCTGCAAGCTGGCTTTTATATACATTCTCTTTCCTGCCATCTGGGTATACAAACTTTACATATTCAGCATACTGTGCATCTGGAAATGCATTTTCTGTACATATTTCAGGAAGAAAAGCATAACACTCATATCCCAGTACAGGGTCTTCTAATGCTTCCATAAGACGTGCAGGAAGTGAATTATACTCCTCTTCGGTTTCACTTTCATAAAACATTTTTGCAGCAAGTGCAACCTTTTCCTTTAAAAGCTTAAACCCTTCTTCTCCTTCATAAGGATTATTAATTATTGTTTCTTCATCCTGTCTTATAAAGAAAAACTGTTTCTGTGAAACAAAACCCTGCACATCCCAGTTTCTGGCAATCTGTGCAACTTTCTTACTTAATTCCATGCTGACAATATCATCAATACGGCATTCACCAGTTATATCATCCCCCATTTTTGAAGCAAAAATCTTAATATAACTTAACTTCTGGTTCCCTAAATGATTTAAAATATCTTCCATTAATTCATTCCAGTAAACATCTACACTGGTCTCCATCTCCTCATTGCCCATGCCAACAATATCCGTACGGTATACATTCCATTTATGTATATTTCCAGAAAATTTTGTTTCTACAGAAATCCCATCCCTATGTTCTTCCATTGCAGCAATCCCTTGCATAAATGAAAATATAAAAGAACCTAATGCCAGCCCAATATTGCTCTGTGGGTCACTGCCCATTCCAACAGTACACTCATATAAATCCTTTCCCCATTGTGGTGCATTAATTAATATATCCAGTATAATCCCTTTCTCTGTTACCTGCCGTACCTGTGGCTGCACAAATACATTCCACTTAGGAAAAAATATACCATTATCTTTTCTGGTATTCTCCTCCTCTGTAATTTCAGATATTTGTTTAATTATATACTCTGTCACATCATCTGGGTTAAGAAAATCTAATTGTTCTCCATTTTCCTCTTTAATCTCTTCTTTAATTTCTTCCCTGGTTTCTTCTTTAGTTCCCTTTTTGCTTTTAAATATATCCAATAATCCCATATCAGTACTTACCCTTTCTTTATATTATAATATTATGTAAATTTATATATTTCATTTTTATCCATTCCTATACAAGCACAATAGTAGAACTTATAACTATATTTTGTTATTACTATTTTAACACTTTATATAATAAAACACAATAAGGCAGTAATCTGTAACAGATATACTGCCTTATTATAAATATCCAGGAACACGCCTTAATTCCCATTATAGTATCCAGACTAGCACGCTTGCAACCGCAGCCATGCATTAATCCTTCTTATTGGCTGGTTCTACATTTACAGATTTACCCTTAATTTTTGCATTCTTCATTGCATCTATAACATCTGACGCATATTCCCTGGGCACTTCCACAAATGTATATTTATCATACATATCAATAGCTCCTACAAGCTTTCCTTCCATTCCAGACTCACCAGCAACCGCTCCAAGTATATCACCTATACGTACTTTTTGTTTCTTGCCTATATTAATAAAGAGCCTTACCATACCTGGTTCTGCACCTGTATCACCAAAATCCTCTGTCTTCATATCTTCTGTTATAAATTCACCCTCACCCATATTCATCAAAAGAAGTGCTGCTGCCATTTCAAGGGATGAATAATCACGTTCATCAAGATGTTCCTCCAGGATATCCACCATTTTGCCAAGATTCTCATTCTCAATTATTCCAGAAGCTTTCTCAAGAATTTTGTCCGCTTTAATTTCAGTAATATCATTAACAGATGGTATAGGCTGGCGTTTAATCTTTGTCTTACAATATCTCTGGATATCTTTAAGTTTATATATTTCACGTCCTACTACAAGTGTAAAAGCACGTCCTGTCCTTCCTGCACGCCCTGTCCTTCCTATCCTGTGTACATAATATTCGTCATCCTGTGGCACATCATAATTAAAAACTGCTTCTACATCATCAATATCAATACCCCTTGCCGCCACATCTGTAGCAACGAGAATATCTGTACGTCCATTACGGAAGCCACCCATTACCCTGTCACGCTGTGACTGTTTTAAATCCCCATGAAGCCCCGCTGCAAAATATCCTCTGCCTTTTAAGTCTTCAACAAGTTCATCTACCTTACGCTTTGTATTGCAGAACACAAGTGAAAGTTCTGGGTCATACATATCAATAAGCCTTGAAAGCACTTCACTTTTCTTACGTGGGTTTACTTCATAATAATACTGTTCTATCTTAGGTACAGTAAGTTCCTTCTTTACTACCTTTATAATCTCTGGCTTATTAAGGTAATTGCCAGCAATCTCCATAATAGGCTTTGGCATGGTTGCAGAGAACAACAGGGTCTGGTGTTCATCTGGCAAGTTTTCAAGGATTGTTTCAATATCTTCACGAAATCCCATATTCAGCATTTCATCTGCCTCATCAAGCACTACCATGCCTACATTCTGCATCTTAAGCGTATGACGGTTAATATGGTCAATAACCCTGCCTGGTGTACCAATTATTACCTGTGTACCACCCTTAAGTGAACGTATCTGCTTTGAAATATCCTGTCCGCCATATATAGGCAGAATTTTTATGCCATGCATAAACTTTGCAAATTTACGTATTTCATCAGCACACTGTATAGCAAGTTCCCTTGTAGGACACAATACAACTGCCTGGAGTTTCTTATTATGTGGGTCAACCCTCTGTAAAAGAGGTATTCCAAACGCAGCAGTCTTACCTGTACCTGTCTGTGCCTGTCCTATCATATCTTTACCATCAATAGCAACTGGTATAGCCTGTGCCTGGATAGGGCTTGCCTGCTCAAATCCCATCTCCGTTACTGCCCTTAAAATCCTTGGGTCCAAACATAATTCTTCAAAATTCATAATATAAAAAAATTCCTTTCTAATAACACTGGAACGTGTTTTGCGCCACAGCCGCCGCAAGGCTGTAACAGTTTTCCATTACTTATGCTAAAATTCACCCTGTTATACAATAAACGTATGCCCGCTTTGACTGTGCGGAAATAAAGACCGTATTCTGAGCAGATTATCAAAAACGGTCTTTACAAACATTTCTTTTTATTCTTACCAGCTACACGATTATATCACAAACCAGCTAAAAATCAAATAACTATTTTACATATTCTTGAAAAATATTAAAATCCTGTTTATATAAATTGTATTTTTATATATATCCACATTATGTAAATTATTTATAATATTTCACATCTTATATTTTATTTATCTTTATATATTTTTTCATGTTTATATATAAATACAGCAAAACTAATTAAAAAAATTACCTGGATAATATTATTATCCAGGCAGCTATATATCTATATTCTTGTTTTAATTAAAAACTTTTAGTGTGATGGGCAAAGTGGGTTAAGATGAACCATACGCTCTTTTGTATAACCCTGTCCACCAGATACACCACATTTTGTACATTTACCAACATATACATCTACTACTTTATTTACAGTACAAGTCATCCACTCACCAGTACTATTATTTTTAAATTCATGTGTAGAAGACAAATGTATACTTGAAGAAGTTAATATATATTCATACGAATGATTACATGCAGCAGAAGCTGTTCCTGCGTTTATACTGATTGTTGATAATATAAGC